>ENA-OQKL01000011-OQKL01000011.1-human-gut-metagenome-genome-assembly--contig:-NODE-11-length-67185-cov-7.103179_pt1 | contig 67185 bp, 52 predicted proteins | sample MGYA00242779_ERZ504800 | MGnify/ENA primary metagenome ERZ504800 (study PRJEB26092, sample SAMD00036410) | human gut metagenome | host: Homo sapiens | study: EMG produced TPA metagenomics assembly of... | reverse complement strand
AATACCAGGTATACAACTGATTTTTTCCACCCTGATCCAGATGAAGCATAATTTTGGTACTTGATGCAGCAGAAGCACGTACTCCAGAAATTGCAGATTCTAAAAGACCCGCTAATCCGGAAAAATCCTCATTCGTCCCTATTTTGCCATCTTCATGAAGAATCCCCGATGATATTTCATTTTATCCTTTTACCCCTCCGGCAACCAATCCATTCTGAATAAATCGCTGTAAGCACATAAAGATGATCATGATCGGCAGGGATGAAATCACTGCTGCTGCAGCAAACAAAGTCCAGTGCGCAGCAAACTGATCGCTGATAAAAGACTGCAGTCCGAGTGCAAGCGTCATTTTTCCCGGTGTCTGCAAAAAGATTGAGGTAATCACATATTCACTGTATGTTGCAATAAACGAAAACAGGAAGATCACGGCAAGCTGTGGCATTGCAAGCGGGATGATGATCTTATAAAAAACCTGGAATTCATTTGCTCCATCCACCATTGCAGCTTCATCCAATTCCACCGGAAGTCCATCGATATAAGATTTAAGTAACCAGATATTGTAAGCACTTCCACCTGCAAGCACAAGAATGAGCGCAAAGCTGTTGTCCACCAGCCCGAACTTATAAATTAAAATATAGTATCCGGCAACTGCCATGCTGTTTGGAAACACCTGTAATATCAAAAGTGCCATCAGTCCATATTTTCTTCCCACAAACCGCAGTCTTGCAAACGCATACGCTGCAAGTGAAGTAAGCACAAGTTGTATGATTGCTACAATAAAGCAAAACTTTAGGGAATTAAAAACCCAGATTCCAAAATCCGTTTCCCGAAACAGTTCCACATAATGTTCAATACTGAATTTTTCAGGGAACAATGAGGACAGGAAAAAGCTGTCACCCGCGGAAAAAGAGGACATAACAATCCATATGACCGGAAACAGCACCACGATCATTGTGATCCATATGACCACTCTGCTTCCCCACAGTGTCCGTTGTTCTGAGGCGGATATTTTCTTTTTATTTTTCATTTAATCAACCTCCTTAAATGAGCCGGACAGCCGCATATTAATCAGCGTAAATGTTCCGACAATGATAAAGATCAGCACACTGAACGTTGCAGACAGTTCATACCGGTTCGACCATGTGGTCATCTTATAGGTGGTACTGGCAAGGATATCCGTATAACCCGCAAACTGGTTATCCACTCTCGCTGGTCCACCTTGTGTAATCATATATATATTTCCAAAATTGTTAAAATTAGCCGCAAACGAGGAAATTACAAGAGGAATGGAAAGTTTTGTCACCATCGGCAATGTAATGCTCTTAAAACACTGAAATTTTGATGCCCCATCCATTTTAGCCGCCTCATAGTATTCACCAGAAATCGCCTGTAGTCCACCAAGACAGACATTCATCATATAGGGAAATCCCAGCCACACATTCACGATAATCAACCCAACCCTTGCCCAGAATGGATTGGTCAGCCACGGTACATTCCAGGCAATACCGATTGTATGCAGTAAATTATTGATTCCACCATACTGCTCATTTAGCAGTCCCTGCCATGCGAGGATTGCAATCGTAGATGGCAATGCCCACGGAACAATTAGCACTGCACGGTAAATTTTTGATTCTTTCATATGCGGATTGTTTAACAAAATGGCAAGAATCAGTCCCATTGCATAGGAACCTGCCGTACTTAACAGCGCAAAACAAATCGTCCACCCAAGTACCGGGAAAAACACATTTTTAATGCTTCCGGAAAATACGGTCAGATAATTTTCCAGACCCACAAACGTGTAATCTGTCAGATGATACATGTTGTAATTAGTAAAAGATAAAATCACCGTATAAATAATTGGCAGACATGTCACCAACAGAATCGAGATCAGTGCCGGTGCCAGATAAGTATACCCAAGCGCATTCTTTTTCTTTCTCATGCCATCACTACTTTCCTGAATTCATCAATTCAATCGCTTCTTTCAACTGCGTAACCATATTTTTGGCAGCTTCCTCTGGTGTTTGCTCCCCAGACCACATCGAACGGATATTGTTTGTGTGGATACTCCAGAGCTGTCCCATTTCTGATACGGTCGGCATCGGCTCTCCATCATTGATCTGCTCGACAAATGCCTGTGTGTATGCATTACTCTGGATCTCATCAAGTTCCTGATCTGCCAGTTTTGCCGGTATACGGTCACCCGCCTCATACATGCCAAGTGCACCGTTTTCCAGCAGATAGGAAATAAAATCCCATGCTGCATCCTGATTTTTACTGCTGTTGCTCACAAAACTTACCTGTGTACCCACCGGGGTCACAAACGGCTGTCCGTGGAAAGTTGGCATTTTTGCTACAGCAAATTTAGTTCCTGCAGAGGTAAAACCGTCAATGTCCCATGGTCCACCAATATAATAAGCACATTTTCCGTTTTGGAAATTACTTCTTGCGATATCGGCTGTCACATCTGCCGTGATCAGTTTATATTTATTGCACAGGTCATTGATAAAGGCATAGGCATCCACACTGCCCTCATTATCAAGACCGATGTCTGCCGTGTCATATGCCCCATCCTGATATTTAAAAATATAACCTCCGCAGGCTCTCACAAAACCAAGATCGTAGTATATGCTTGTTGCATCAAACTGTACACCTCCGTCTGCGGCTGCCTGATCGACCAGTTCTTCCCATGTTTTTGGGACTTCCGATACAAGATCTGTGTTGTAAAACAGTGCAGTAGTCTCTACGGAAAGTGGTGCTGCATATCGTTTTCCATCTACATAACATGCCTGGATGGCTGCATCGGAAAAATCCTGATCCGCATACAGATCCTGTGGCACTTCTGCAGTAAGATCTGCGTTTACATAATCTGCAAGCTGGTCATTGGGAATACCCACCACAGCATCCGGTCCGGAAGCACTTTTTACTGCCTGTGCAAACTGCTGGACAGATGGAGACTGGTGAATGACTTCTACCTTTCGTCCGTTCTTTTCTCCCCATTCATCTGCATATTTCTGAATGGTATCCACTTCCACGTTCATGTTCGTCCAAATCACGAGTTTTTCCCCGGAAGCTTCCTTTTTTCCGGTTCCACTTCCACAGCCAGTCAACATTCCCACTGCCATTGTTACAGCCAGCACAGCTGTTATTATTTTTTTCATATGATTATCCTCCCTTTACATTGTTTTCATGTTTATCAGCGCGCTGTTTGCGTTTCCATTTTCGTCAAACAATGCCATATTTGCCATGGCATTTCCTGCTGTCATCTTGTCTTTCATGTACTTGCTGCCACTCTTACTTGCCCACGTACAGTCCGGTATTGGCAGCCATGCCGGTTCCCAGTAAAACACACCGATGCCTCTTTTATTGTTTACACTTCTTACCGTTGCAAACAAATCCCGCAAGAATGCTTCCTGTCCCTGCTGTGTTGCCGGGTATCCAGTGATTTTTTCATGCTCCTTCGAATAAACGATTCCGTTACAGCCAAATGTTTCCGTAGTATAACCAATTGAAGTCTCTGCAACAAGCACATCTTTGTCATACCGGCTGCTGATATCATTCATATTATCCAGAAGAAGTGAAAGACTTCCGTTCCAGTGCGGATAATACGACATTCCAATAATATCAAAATCCAGCGCATACGATGAAACCTGATCAAACCACTGTCGATACATTTTATTATCCGTTCCGAAATCCAGATGCAATACGATCCTTGCATCCGGACACTCCTCGCGCACCCCCTTAATCCCTGCCTGCAGAAGATGTGCCATATTTTCGGTCTGTTCGATGTAACCATCCGGCCACAACAGCCCTTTTGTAATCTCATTTCCAACCTGCACCATAGTCGGCACAAGCTTGTGGTTTTTCAATGCCTTTAACGTATCTACAGTATGCAGATACACCGCCGTTTCCAGTGCCTCTCCGCTTAATTCTTTCCAGGCTTTCGGTTTTACCTGTTTGGCCGGGTCTGCCCAGAAATCACTATAATGGAAATCAAGCATAAAATCCATACCGCTTTGTACAGTTCTTTCTGCGATCTCAATGGTAGTCTCCAGATCATTTCCACCTCCCCCGTAAGAATTTCCGTTTTCATCGTAGGGATCCGGCCAAATCCGAATCCTTACGTTATTGGTTCCGCATGTCTTTAAAATTGCAAACAGATCTTCTTTTTTCCCGTTCAGCCGATAGGACGCACCATATTGTTCCAGTTCTTTCACCATGGAAATATCCATACCCTTAATAAATTTCATAACTACTCCTTCACAAGTGTAATATCATCAATGGTTCCCCAGCCGCCCGGTGCTGTTGCCACGTGTGCTCCTACTGTGATTGCTCCGTCCGTTGGTGTAATGCCCGGGATTTCCACCGTATACCAGTTAACATACCCCTGCAATTTGCCATCTGCTTTTACCTCTTCGCCATCCACGAGCGCATAAAAATATACGGTCGGATTTTCATCCCCGGCTGCATCACCCTGAATATGAGCGGTTAGTTTGTAGGTGCCATCCTCAAGTCCACTCACTGTCTGTTTCATGGAAAAATCCACCGGATTGTTTCCTGAATAAAAATGCAGTGACTGTGCACCTGCAAAACAGTCTGTCTCACGATCATAAACATCTAACTCCTCTGTAACATCATTGTTGTTTGTCACCGTCCATCCGGAAAAATCTGGTTCTTCAAAACTTCCGTTGATCAGATAATTTCCGTTTTCATCTGGCGTACCTGTTGTATTTTCCTTCTGTTCTGCGGCAGCAACTTCTGTGCCTCTCTCCTCTTCAATGTTCTCTGTTTCTGTAGCTTTTTGTGTTTTCTCCGCATCAGCATTAATACCAGATGTGTTTCCACATCCTGACAATGCTACTGCCATGCTCGCTACAAGGACTGCATGTAATAACTTCCTTTTCATAAATGTTCCCCCTTTTCTAAAATTAAATCTTTACTAATATTCAAGTAAATTATTTACTTATTAAGAATGTATCATCTAAGCCTAATAATGTCAATACTCACAAATACACTTTTCACTATATTGCCAATTTTTATTTTTGTATTTTATGCAATATATACAAAAAAGACACAAAAAAAGATGTTCGCAATCGAACATCTTTTTTCAACAACTCTTCCGGAAAACTGGAATTCCATTTACAAACACCAGCTTGGTTACGCGTCCGCCATATAGTACCCTGTTTCGCAACAGATCAAGCGCGGTTTCACAGATACATGGAATATCAATATGAATAGTAGTAAGGGGTGGTGATAAATACTTTGCAATATTCACATCATTGATGCTAAAAACCGCCACCTGCTCCGGAATCTGTATATTGCCTTCATTTAAAGCCTGTAGCACACCCACCGCCAGTGTGTCACTTGCCACACAAAGTGCTGTTGGCAGTATCTCTTTTTTAAGCAGTTCTTTTCCCATGCGGTAGCCATCATCCACCGTAAATCTCTCGGAAATGAAAATGTACTCCTCATTGAGATACCCATAGTATGCAGCGCTCTGTCGAAATGACCACTCCCGGATATCCATGGAAGGTTTTCCGGTGTCAATATTTCTATCACTGCCCCCGATAAATCCAATCCGTTTATGTCCTTTTTCCACAAAGTAATCAACCATCTGTGTCACAAACGAATCCATATTGGGCTTCACGGCATCAAAAAGTTTTTCATCCGGGGATGTGCCGATAAACACGCCCCTTTTGCACCGTTTATACAAAGCATTGATTTCTTTTCTGGTGAGCCATCCAATCGCAATAAAGGCACTTAAATCTTTCGGAACATGATCCATGCCGTCTTTTCGGTCATAGATGCTGAGCTGAATATTCATCTTTTTCGCCTGCTTTATTATCTCATCCTTTACCCCGTGGTAAAAGACATCTTCGAGTTCATCCTCGTGGTCAACAAAATACAGCAATGCCACATTTTCGATCTTGGGATAGATTACTCTCTTTTTATATCCGATTTTCTCTGCTGTGGCAAAGATCGCCTCTCTTGTCTCATCACTAACAGAGATTCCCTCATCATAATTGAGTACCCGTGAAACTGCTGAGCTCGAAACCCCTACGATTTCTGCAATTTCTTTAATTGTTGCCATACGATTCCTCCAATGTTTTCATGGATTTCTTTATTGATAAATTCTGTTATAATTATTTTACATAAATATTTTACTTTGTCAAACAAAGTTTTACACATAAAAAAGGCATACATTCCTCAAAGGATCATGTATGCCTTTACAAACCGTTACCCAGTCTTATTTCGTAGAAACCGTAGAAGCTACCAGCTCCAGATTTCCTTCTATCTCGACATTACCGTATCCACAAGGAAGAATAAAATGATCTCCCTTCTTGACACTGGTATGATTCAAAAGACCATTGCCCTCGACTACGCTGACGATCAGGAACGGATAAGACTGCTCAAACTCAGCCTTCCCATCCACTTTCATGTGGAATACCTGATAATACTTACACTCGATGAGTTTCTGCAGTTTGTTGGTCTCCGCTTCCCCAGTCTCGATCATGCACTCGGACATCGGTGCTGCCGGCACTTTGATGACATCGAGACTCTGCTGTACATGAAGCTGACGCGGTTTGCCGTTGGAAAGACGGTCATAATCATAGACACGATAGGTAATATCACTGTTCTGCTGTGTCTCAAGAATTGTAATTCCACCCTTGATTGCATGCACGGTACCCGGATCAATCTGGATGAAATCACCTTTCTTTACCGGGACTTCACGGATCAGCTCACTCCAGCGTCCGTTGTGTACCATGTCTTCCAGTTCTTCGTGTGTCTTTGCATTGTGTCCGATAACAAGCTTGGAATCCGGCTCACAGTCAAGGATATACCAGCACTCCATCTTGCCAAGAGAACCGTTTTCATGCTCTGCAGCATAGGTATCATCCGGATGTACCTGAATACTTAAATCTGCCTTTGCATCAATAATCTTGATCAGCAGTGGGAATACTTTCCCCTGTGTATTTCCAAAGAGTTCTTTATGTTCCTCCCACAGATCGGATAATTTCTTTCCCTTATACGCACCGTCTGCAATCGTACAGGTTCCGTTTGGATGTGCTGCGATACCCCAGCATTCTCCGATGTCATCGCCCTCGATCGCATAGCCAAACTCCTCACGCAGCTTGGTGCCGCCCCAGATGTTGTGGGTAAATACCGGATTCATAAACAAAATTTCTTTACATGGCTGGTTACAGCTTAAATTTTCTCCATTCATTTTCATTACCTCTCTGTACCAGTAGGCAGAATCTTTTGCAATTCTGCGCTGGGTTGTGTAGTCTACATAAACAAGTCCAAAACGCTCTTTGTAACCTTCTGCCCACTCAAAGTTATCCAGAAATGTCCAGAGGAAATATCCGATCACCGGCACTCCCTCATTGACCGCACGCTGCACAGCACCCAGATATGCATCCAAAAATGTGATTCTTTCGCTGTCATGCACCTGTCCGTCCGCGGAAATATTGTCAAGATCGGACATTCCGTTTTCTGTAATATAAAGCGGCAGATGGTAACGCTCTGTCAAGAAACGAATTCCGTAATACAATGCCTCCGGTGTCACTGGCCAGCCTGTGCCTGTCTTAGCTGCCCCAGGGGCGCGGTCTACATATTCCGGTTCCCCATCTTTTCCACAACGGATCATATAACCGTTATATATATTTTGTCCCATAAAATCGAGCGGCTGATGAATGAGTTCCATATCTTCTTTCGTAATCTCCGGAAGATATGGTGCAAATTTTTCCAGTCCTTCTTTTGGATACTCTCCTAAAAAGACAGGATCGGAAAACCATGCCACATTCCAGGTCCAGTTATCCATTGGGTTGTCAAAACCAAAATATACCTTTTTTGCAGCCTCTATATCCTTTGTACCCTCCGATGCCGGATATGCCACACCACAGGTCGGTGCATATCCGACACGTATCTTCTGCTTTGCATATTTACGCAGATTGATCACTGCCTGACCATGTGCTTTCATCAGATTGTGTGCCATCTGAAAGGTTTCTGGAACGGAATACTGCATTCCCGGTGCATGTACCCCGCTTAAGTGTCCCAGTCCAATCGCACACTGCGGCTCATTGATTGTGATAAAATCGGTACACAGATCAGAGAAATTTTCTGCAACGACTTTTGCATATTCTCCAAACCACTCCACCACATCTTCATTGAGCCATCCGCCTTTTTTAAACAGCTCATATGGAAACTCCCAATGAAACATGGTGATAAACGGACGAATTCCGTTTTCTTTCATGCAAAGAATCATATCGCGATACATCTGTACAGCTTTCTCATTCACCTTCCCGGTTCCCGCCGGAAGGATTCTTGACCAGTTGAGTGAAAAACGATAATTTTTGATTCCAAGTAACCGCATCAAAGCAAAATCTTCTTTATAACGGTGCATATGATCGCAGGAAACATCTGCAGTCTGTTGTTCATACACCCTGCCGGAACGCACAAACTCATCCCACACATTCTTTCCACGGCCATCGTCAGGATCGGTTCCTTCCACCTGATAAGCACTGCTTGCCACTCCCCAGACAAAATCTTTTGGAAACATATTTTTCTTCCTCTCTCTATTTTTCAGAAACAATTACAGAGATCAGTTCAAATGCACTCGGCATGGTAGAATCTCCGGAAATCAGCCGTATTTCCACCGTATGTGCCCCTTCTTTTCCATGCACCAGAACCGGAGTCAGCGTCAGGGAATCCCCCCAATCCTCATCAAAGTTTGCATCCAGTGTCACCGCATGTGCTTCATCCCCATCCACAATGGCCAGTGCCACCGGCGCCGGTTTCGTTACACAACGCTTATACTGTGCTGCAATCTCACTTCCATTTACAGCAAACGTTAACGATGCTCCTTTTTCTTTTGCGGACCATCCATTTTTGAAGCAATCTTTGACTTCTTCCTGTACTCTGGTATCTTTGACAAATCCCTGGTTTTCAGGTTCATAATTACGATTATCCAGACGCACTGCTTTTTCATAGCAATTGTCTGTCAGTGGTTCTGGGAATTCTGGTTTTGCATCCTTTGTCTGTGTTATATGGATTTTCTCTAAGGCATAAGTAATCACAGATGCAACCAGCTCATGCCCTTTGTCGTTTGGATGCAGATCATCCTCTGTAATGTCGCGGTTTGGAATCCGCCCCGCAACGACCTCCGGATAAATACTGCTCTGCATGCTGACCGCCGGAAGCTGATAATGTCTGGCTATCTGACCGTGCATGATCTGTACATTACCACCGTTGTTATAATAGACATTGTGCACCAGCATCACAGCAGGTTCGTTTTCATCCTGCCATACACGGCGTACCAGTCCTTCATATGTCTCACGGAAAAATTCCGTTGATTCATCATTGACCGAAAATTCAATGATAACAAAATCCGGTTTATGGGAAAGCAGATCGGACTCGGCACGAGCCGTCCCGAAATGTGATGTTGTTCCACCGATTCCGGCATTGATATAATGAAATTTGGCCTGTGGAAATGTTTTCTCCCACCACTGAAATACGCGGTAAGCATAACACAGCTCCGGTGCGGATGCAAGACATCCCTGCGTGATAGAACCACCAAGGAAACCAATGCTTAATGTTTCCCCGGCCTCTGCCCTTGCCATCAAATTTTTCATCCGGTACTGATTGCCCGGATTTGAAATACCTCTTTCATATTCGATCTGCATGTTTACTCCTCCCAAATTCCTTCTCCAAGACTTTCGATGTATGCCGTAAGTTCTTTACTCATCTGCTCTGCCTCTGGAATCCGGATATGTCCCGGTGTACCTTTTCCATTTTGTGAATACAGGAAATGGTGTACCCGTGGACTATTTATTGTTTTGCACACTTCCTCAATGGAAATGTCCCAGTTTTCGTTATGTTCCAATATTGTAGTAGTTAATATAAAGGTTGCCTTCGGATATACTTCCATGAGATGCTCTAAAAATCTGCGGTAATGCTGCCGCCAGTTTTCGGAACGTGCACTGTTATAATCTTCTGCCATATAATCATCCGGGTGGTTATCATTCTGCCCGAATGCAAAAATCACAACATCTGGTGTATAACGTGAAAAATCCCATGGTTTTACTTCACTGAGTTCCGGTTGATATTCAATTTTATCATAACAGGATTCTATTCCCAGATAATCCGGCTCCATAAACCAGCCGGTTTTGTCAAGAAGGGCGATACCACCCTGTGAACTGTCATGCAGCTGTGCATGCAGATTTCGCGCGGTCATCCACGCATAAGAATACCAGCTGTTTGAATATTCCCCATCGTGCTCCGGATCCGGTTTTCCTACATAATCCACAGCTTCTGATACCTCACCGCAGGAAACGCTGTCCCCGAAAACTTCGATTTTACGGGACGGAAGCGGTGCCGGAGTAAGTACCTCGGCATCGCTTCCCAATTCAAATCCCAGTAATGTGACGATATGGCAGGAATCCATTCTTTTAAAAAGAGTGAGGGTATGCTCTGTAGGCTCAAGACCTTCTGCAATCACATACGTTTTTGCATCGGAATCTGAGGTGAGTAAGAACTGTCCCTGCTTTCCGTCTAATATATATCCCATCCGGCTCGACCAGTAAGCACGCTTGTTTGCCAGTGTCACGGAAATTTCTGTTCCGGTAAAACGAATCTGTACAAAACTTGCCGCATAGACAAGCACCGGTGCTTTCGGATCATCAAAATCAATTCTTCCACAATATTGTAATCTCTTGTCGTCCGGTGAAATATGCATAATTATCTCCTTCCGATTTCAGTGTCTGCAGGTGTTACAACACTGTTTGTTTTTATGTAATCTACAATCTCATCCAGTTTTGTAAATGCCAGGCCAACGTAGCTGTCTGCAGCGCCATAGTAGATCGCAATCTTACCGGATGCACTGTCGTGAATGGTTGCACATGGGAAGCATACGTTCGGAACGAAACCTCTCTCCTCATACCACTCTTCCGGAGTCAGAAGGAAATTCTCACAGCGATACTTCACGATGGAAGGATTATCAATGTCAAGGATTGCCCCACCGATGGAGTAAACATATCCGTTACATGTACCGGATACCCCATGATAGAATAAGAGCCATCCTTCGGAAGTCTCGATTGGAGCAGCTCCGCCGCCGATCTTTAAGGACTCCCACCATTCGCTTCCTTTGCCCATGACATGTCTGTGTTTGCCCCAGTATACCAGATCCGGGCTCTCACTTAAGAAGATGTCACCAAACGGTGTATGACCACTGTCTGACGGACGGGAAAGCATCATGAAGTTTCCATTGATCTTTCTAGGGAACAGCACGGCATTACGATTGAATGGGAGGAACGGATTCTCAATCCGTGTAAACGTCTTGAAATCTGTTGTTTTTGCCATGCCGATTGCTGCTCCGTAGAAATCCTGACACCAGATGATATAATAGGTGTCTTCTACTTTTACAAGTCTTGGATCGTATGCATAGATTGGCATAAACGGCTCGCCGTTTTCATCTACGAATGGAATCTTGTTTTCTTCAAAATCCCAGTGGATGGCATCTTTGCTGTGTCCAAGATAAATATATGGAATACCATTGGTCTGCTCTCCACGGAACACACCGATGAATGCATCACCATATGGCATAACCGCACTGTTAAAAATTCTTGCAACACCCTTTAACGGATTTCTTCCGATAATCGGGTTTTCACTGTATCTCCAGATCGGGGCTCCGTTCTGAGGTCCTTGTGGTCTCTCCTGCCATGGTACATTTGGTACCGGAGCTGTCAGCATCTTTACTTCACTCATAATCAACTCTCCTCTTATTTATGATTTTTTAAATACTCTAAGTTCTTCTTAATCAGGTCGCATCTCTGCTGTACACACAGTACACTTCTTCCCGGATCCTGTGGTGTATTAAATACATAATCAATCAGACGGTCAATCGTTGTAGTCGCCACATGCATTCTTGTATCAGAAGAAGCATAGTAAATAAATACTTCGTTCTTATTGTTTACGATTGCACCGTTGGTAAATACAACATTGGATACATCTCCGACACGCTCCTCACCTCTTGGTCCGATTAACAGTCCGGATGGCTCTGCAATTACCTTGGACGGATCATTTAAGTCTGTTGCAAATGCGTAAATAACATAGCGCAGACCTGCTGCAGTATTTCTTACACCGTGTGCAATGTGAATCCAGCCACGGTCTGTTTTGATTGGAGTCGCACCTGCACCGTTCTTTGCCTCGGTAATGGTATGGTACTTACGGATGCTGGTCATCTTCTCTTCGTCAATGACTGCATGTGTGATGTCCTCGCAAAGACCGAATCCAATACCGCTTCCGCTTCCGGTATCAATGAAGTCATCCATCGGACGGGTATAGAATGCATACTTTCCATCCACAAATTCCGGATGCAGCACGACATTTCTCTGCTGTGGGGAACGAAGGGTCTTTAAGTTTTCCAGACGCTCCCAGTGCTTTAAATCTTTTGTGCGGACAATACCTGCTGCTGCAACTGCCGCAGACAGATCGTTTACGCTGGTGTCTTTGCTCTCGGAACAGAATACGCCGTAAATGTATCCATCCTCATGCTGTGTCAGTCTCATATCATAGACATTTGTTTCTTCCGGACATACATCATCCAGAAGAATCGGGTAATCCCAGAAACGGAAATTATCAATTCCGTTGTCGCTCTCTGCTACGCCAAAGAAAGATTTTCTGTCATTTCCCTCGATGCGGGCAACCAGATAATACTTTCCGTTTAAATAAATTGCTCCGGAATTCATGACTGCATTGATTCCGAGACGTTCCATAAAGAATGGATTTGTCTCCTCGTTTAAGTCATATCTCCAGGTGAGCGGAATCATATCTCTTGTAAGAACGGGATTCACATAACGGTCAAATACCCCATTATAAAAGTCACTTTTTTCATTTTTGCGTGAAAGCAGCTTTTCCTGCTTTGCCAATTCTACATAATATCTTTCATGCATTATTTAAAGTCTCCTTATTACTTCCATACACATTCTTCCGTTATGATACGGACATTTCCAAGGTTCTACGATTGGACGATCGGCAATCGGACTTCCATCCGGATTTACTTCCCAGAACCATTCAGAACCGGTTCTCTTGTCAATTACATGTTCTTTGATGAATTCCCATTCTGCCTCAGATGCTTCCAGGAAATTCTCTTTCTGCGGATGCTTCTGGTATTCATTCAAAAATCCAATGACCGTCTCTGCCTGTACCCACCAGATTCGGTGGTCATTCACTTCTCCTTTACAGCATTCATTTGCCAGAGAATGACCGTCAAAAGCAACCGCGTAGACATTTTCTGCAAGTGTTTCGGTAATCGGGGACATCTTTTCTTTGTAATGTGCATCCCCAAGTACCTCTACTCCACGATCCATCAGCCATGCTGTCTCAATGTCATGACCATAGGAATACAGATCAATGATCGTGTTGTAATTCTTATCAAAGAATACTTCCTGTCTCTTAAGCTGCGGATTATATACCTTATCTGCAAATACATCCATGATCCATTTTAAGCGTTCTCCCACTTCTTCATCATGGGAAACACGATAAAATTCTGTATATGCTTCAAACACATGAAGCAGTGTATTCATTGTTTTTTCTGCAAGTACACCGTTTTCAGACAGTTTTTCATTGGACTCTGGCTGAAAATCCTTTGTGAAAGCCTCCAGATATCCGATTTCATCCGTGCATTTGCTTTCAATCAGCACCTGTAACTCTTTGGCAAGCTTTAATGCTTCTTCATCCCCGGATGCATCGTAATAGGAAGAAAGAGCATAGATGCAGAACGCCTGATTATACGTATGTTTTGTTGTGTCAAGTGGCTTTCCGTCATAGGTCATGGACCAGAAGATTCCACCGTTTTCTTTATCGATGCAATGATCACGCAGGAACTCATAACCGTGTCTTGCCTCGTCCAGTAACGACTCATCTTTCAGCAGCATATAGGCATTTGCAAAAAACCAGGTAATTCTGCTATTTAAGATACAGCCCTTTTCTGCTTTCTTATCTACGTTTAAATCGTAGTCCATATATCCATAATATCCACCGTAAGTATCGTCCCTTAATGCTTTCCAGAAAGGAATGATATTTTCCGTCAAATGCTTTGTGACTTCTTCTTTCATCATGCTCTTATTCATGCCGATACCTCTTATTTTTCTAAAATCATTAACCCTTTACTGCACCTGCAGTAATTCCACTGTAAATCTGTTTCTGGCAGCAGACAAATACGATCAGCGCCGGAAGCAGGGAGATAATAACACCTGCACAGATCAGATTGTACTTGCTTCCCATTGGTCCTACGAACGTGTAGAGGGAAAGTGCCATGGTACGGATCTCTTTTCTCATCAAGTAAAGGTTTGCTGCGTAGTATTCGTTGTACACACCAACACCCTTTAAAATACAGGATGTAACAATTGCCGGTTTCAACAGTGGAAGCATAATCTTCCAGTAAATCTGCCAGTAATTTGCGCCATCAATGATAGCTGACTCATCCAGAGAGATCGGAATATTCTCCATAAACTGAATGAAGATGTACATAGAGATAACATCGGTACCACAGCTCATAATGATGTAACCGCCCAGACTGTTTACAAGATGTAAATCTGACATAATCTGGTATACGGTAACCTGCATTGCTACTGCCGGAAGCAGTGCTGCAATTGTATAAAGGTTACGGATAAACCCATTGCCCGGGAACTTGAAACGGTTCAATACATAAGCAAGCTGGGAACCTACAATAACGGATACGGTAAGCACAACCACCATAACTATGACAGAGTTTAAAAATGCACGTCCCATATTTGCTGTCTTAAATGCATTTACAAAGTTGTCAAAATTCAGCCAGCTTCCCGGGAATGCCATAACATTGGTATTCTGGTACTCGACATCTGTCTTAAATGCCGTTGTGATACAGGAAACAATCGGAATGATTGCACAGAATCCGAAAAAGATCAGCGATGCATATTCCACAATAATCCAGATAATGCTTCCTACGGAATAATGTTTCATTTTTTTACGTTTTACTGCTGCTGTACTACTCATTATTTCGCCGCTCCTTTCTTCATTTTCTCCTGTTTTTTGATCTGCTTAATCACCTGTTTTTCTGCCTTCAGCCGGGCTTTCTTTGCCTTATAGGATTCATCCTCCGACGCGGCATCCCTGAACACATATTTAAAGAACACATTCTGTAAGATCGTACAGATAAAGATGATCATCAGCAGAACAACAGACATTGCCGATGCCAGACCTACTTTCTGGCTGGTATGTGCGATCTTGTTCATAATTACGAAATACGTTCCTGTTCCGTTTGCACCGGTGGTGATTACGAAAGGCGCCTCAAACGCACTTAAGGAACCGGTGATGGAAAGGATAACATTTAATGTAATAATTGTCTTGATACTCGGGAGAATAATGTGTTTAAACTGCTCCCATTTATTTGCACCATCCAGGGACGCTGCTTCGTAGAGTTCGCTATCCACAGACATCATGGCACCAATAAACAGTACCATATTCTGTCCGGTATACCGCCATACGGAAGTCGCCGTCAGGGACCAGTTGTTTACACTCTGATCCTTTAACCAGTATGGAAGATTTTCTAATTGAAACCCACACCACTGCAGGATTGTATCAAATACGAATCCTCTGGTGAAGAAGAATTTAAAGATAAAACCAATGGCAATACCACTGATGAGGTAAGGGAAAAACATCAGCCCTTTGAAAAGATTTCCACCCTTTACCTTAAAGCTTAAAATTGTTGCAAGATACAGTGCAAGCACAAGCTGGATCAATGCACCGACCATATAGAATAAACTAAGTTTCAACGCCCCGAAACAATCGTTTCTTCTGAATACATCAAGATAATTGTCCCATCCGACAAATTCGCGCCTGTCTATCGGCGTTGTATATTTCATCTTATAAAAACTGAATTTGATCATTTCCGCAAATGGAAAATAAGTGAATAAAAAGAGTAAGAGCAATGGGATAATCATAAAACCGATACAGATAAATACCTGCTGGCCGGCTCTGCTCTTTGCCCAGTTTTTTTAAATTAAATGATTTTGATTTCATACTACGTTCCTCCCATATGAAACAGGCAATCATGCCACCGGGCCGAAAACAGTTTTTCGGCCCGGCAACTGGATGATGTACCTTTATGCAGCGTGGAACTACTCTGTAATTTCTACGCCCTCAGATTCCTGAGCATCTGTCCATTTCTGGTTCCACTCGTTCATAATATCATCAAAGCTCTCATCGCCATTTGCGGCATGCTCAATGATTGCCTGAATCTTATCATTACCGCCATTGTTAACATTTAACTCTGAATCAGCATTTAATGCATTTAAAAGATCCTCTTCGCCTTCTACAGCCGGTTCATCCTCAAGGAATGTTACACCGGAGAAATCAAGCTTTGTATCAGAAGATGACTTTGCAACCGGAAGTCCATCCTCGTTGTAAGAAAATCCAGACTTTTCAGTCATCCACTTAACAAAGATTAAAGCTGCCTGCTTCTCATCATCAGAAGCGTTTACGTTGATACCATAAGAGTAATCTGCTCCGGCTGATGCATACTGCTCACCGTTTACAGAAATCGGGAATGGCATATATCCGATGTCATCTGCGTTCTCACCGGCTGCTTCCATCTGTGGGTAAGCCCATGATCCAAGTACCATACATCCGATCTGTCCGTTGTTTAACATACTCTTAGAGCCTTCCCAGTCAGTTGTAGAATAGTCATCCTCGGTAAGTCCGCCAGCAACTGCATCGTAAAGGATCTTGTATACTGCATATGGATGTGTGCCATCGCCATAATCCTTGAATGGATCCTTTGTATGAAGGAGTTTCTGGTTGAAATATGTATTGTCACCAGTTGCATTATTTCCGATATAAGCATCCCATGCACCCATTGTCCAGCCTGCTGCATAGTTTGTGTAAAGCGGAATTGCATCCGTCTTGTCCTTAATCTTCTTTAATGCATCAATGAACTCGTCCGGAGTCTTTGGAATATCGGTCACACCGGCATCCTCAAACACTTTCTTGTTGTAAACGATACCCTGTGTCGTTGCTGTGGAAGGAACACCGTATACATCATTTCCATAGAGCCATGTGTTTGCGTAGTTGATCTGCTGGCTCATCTCATCAAGTGTACCGTATGACATATAATATGTACTGAGGTCTGCCTTATCTACTGCCGGAATCATGGTAATGGTTTCGTACTGTCCGGACTGTAAATGTGTCAGTGCATCATCGGCATAGTTTGTATCTGTAGTGATTTCAACCTTGATATTCGGATACTCTTTGTTGAAGTCTTCCAGATAAGATTTCCAGTTCTTTCCGCCGTAATCATCGGTATCCATATCTGTTCTGTGGTTGAACATTGTAATTGTTGCGCTTAAGTCTTTTCCTGTTTCTCCCAATACAATGTCTGAATAGCTTACAAGACCATCTGCGGAAGCGCTGTCTGATTTCTGTGTGGTATCAGCAGAATCATTTCCCTTAGAACCGCATCCTGCGAATAATGTTGCGGTCATTGCAGCTACAAGACCAAGTGCCATAAACTTTTTAAATTTCATGTTGTTCTCCTCCTTAAACATGTGAATTATTAAGTTAATTTAAGTATACATTTTTTAGTTAATTTAATCATCACTCTTTATTGCTTTTAATCATACCATATTGCGTTTTCAAACACATTCCCTATAATGCACAATTTTGCATTTACTTTTTTGTATATTATGCCCATATATTTTTGTCCAAAAAGTAATTTTAAGTTATATTTTATTTTAAATTATTGCTTTTTACCTTTCATCCAATTATACTTAATTAAAAACTGGTTATGATTGAAAGAGGATGATTTTATGGAACAATTACAGCATCATGGGATTACAGGAACGGTGCCAAAGCATGTATTATCTGACAACATGAAAAACTTTACGGCTTTTCCGCTGTCCGCACCAGCGGATGATGGCTTTATTCATCTGCTCGGAAAAGGCATCTGTTCCTTTCCGAACAATTGTTCCATGACATTCCGTATCAACGCGCCTTATCATTTTTTTTATGTATATGAAGGCACTCTTTCTGTAACGGATGAACATCATACGTGTCGGCTGGCAGACCGGCACGCAGCACTTCTTCCGATTTCCGGTGCCCTCACGATCGAAATTTTAAAAGGCCGCTGCCACTATTTCCATATGTATATTTCCGGTCTTGCCCTCTTGCAGTTTCACACACTGCTCCCATCACCTCTTGCCTATCCGGCAGAGAGTTCTTCTATGTTTACGCTGTTCCATACGATGGAGCATTTACAGAATCTGCAGAAAGACACTTTTAATGATCCTCTGTCCGTCTGCCGGATCTCCATGTGGATTACCAATATTCTTACGGAAATGGCAGTCTATTCCTGCCATCCTGCCACACACCGGGATACGATCCCGGATTATCTGCGGGAAATTCATCATTTATTTGACACACAATACGGAGAAAATTATTCACTGGACGAACTGGAAAATACGTATTCCGTCAGCAAATACCGGATCTGCCGCGAGTTTTCTAAATACTATGGGGCTTCTCCTGTCCAGTACTTAAACCATAAGCGGATTGAAGAGGCTAAAAAACTGCTTCTGACTACCAACGACACCATACACGAAATCGGAAGCAAGGTAGGAATTCATAATACCAATCATTTTATCAATCTGTTTAAACGGGAAACCGGGGCAACCCCACTTGCATTTAAGCAGGATGCCCCGGTTTCTATATCCGAGCTACACTATCTTTAAATACCACATGTCCATCTACAATGAACACACCGGCTGTATAGTTTTCATTTGCAATTTTGCGGACAATCTTATGAATGGCTCTGCGTGCCATCTCCGATATATCCACCTCATATGTTGTAATTCCGATATCGCACAGCCCCGGATAAAGAAAATTATCAAATCCCACGACGGAAACATCTTCCGGAATCCGGTAGCCTTCATTTTCAAGTTTCCGGATCAGATACGAAGCTGCAAGATCGCAGTTACAGACAAATGCCGTCGGCATATCTTTCGGAAATTTATAATATTTTTCCAGATCCATCCGCCCGGTTTTGGTATCCCGGTCATCCATTACATAATCTTTTGGCACATCCATGCCGTGTTCCATCATTGATTTCAGATAACCAAGGTAACGGTCTGTAATACTGTTCGTCATACCAACGGTTCCCACATAGGCAATTTTTTTATGCCCCATGGAAAACAGATAATTGGTCAGCGCATAGGTTCCATAAAAACTGTTGGAAATCACGGTGTCAAGACCAACGGCATCGTTATAAAAATCCAGACAGACCACTGGCACGCCGCCCTCTTTTTCAATCTGTTCAATGTACGGCTTTGTCATATCTCCGAGAATAATCAGACCATCCACCTTTTTTTCCTGAAGCAGAAGCGGCATCTGGTTTTCCAGCACACTCTCCCTTGAAATACTTTCGAGCAGCGTAAAACACCCACGGGAAACTGCCTTCTTGTTTACTTCCTGATACATTTTCCAGTAAAAGGAATCGTATTTGTCCAGATATACTTCCTGTATCAGGACTCCGATATTATATTGTTTTTCCGCAGACTGCCGTTTCGTCTCTGAAGGACTGCGGTATCCAAGTTCTTCTGCAAGATTCTTTATTTTCTCCCGCATTTCCTCGCTGACACCTTTTTGTCCGGACAAAGCTTTTGAAACAGTTACGGTGCTGACACCAACCTGTTCCGCAATATCTGCAAGTTTTACTGCTTTTGCCATAATTCCCTCGATATTTTTATACTCATTCATTTATGCAGCCACATAAACCGGCTAATTTAAGTTAATTTTACATTCTTTTTTTTCTTCTGTCAATTAATCTGCCACAAAATGGTACAGATAACTTCGGTAATCCCCCTGCTCAGAAGGAACCAGCATACCGGCATTCATAAGCAGATCTCCACCGTATACGCATTCGTTCTCCATCTCACCTTCCAGACGATAATCCAGATTCGGATTCAGTCCCTGCAGGCGTACTTTTAAACTGTGGTAATTCGGGCGTGCGTGTACGGTCACGAAAGTAACCAGTGCCTCTTTTTTATCTTTGGATACTACCATATAACAATCGTAGAAATGATTTTCCCGGTAAGAAGCGATACGGTAATAATCCCCCTCTCTTACCAGATCGTTATACTTGTGATACATAGCTGTCTGCTGTGGAATCTGTTCCTGCTCTTCCTTTGCAATCTTTGTGATATCCAGCTCATAACCAAAGGTTCCTGCCAGGGCAACTTCCCCTCTTGTCTTAAACGGGGTATTTCTGCCCACGGTATGATTCGGGCAGTCCGAAACGTGTGCTCCCATTGCGGACAGTGGATAAATCAGTGCCGTACCTTCCTGAATGCCAAGTCTCTCGATTGCATCCGTATCATCCGAGCACCAGATCTGTGGGCTGTAATAAAGCATGCCCGGATCAAAACGCGCTCCACCGCCGGAACAGTTCTCCAGCAGGAGATCCGGGAAATCCTGTGTCAGACGTTCCTGCATCTCATAGACACCGAGCACGTAGCGATGGCTTAACTCGCCCTGACGGTCTGCTGGAAGTGCCAGACTTCCCAGATCGGTAAGCTGACGGTTCATGTCCCACTTCACATATTCGATATTGGCACTGCTTAAAATTGCACGGATCTTTTCATAGATGCAGTCCCTCACATCTTTTCTGCTGAAATCAAGGACATACTGATTTCTCGAAAGCGTTCCGGTGCGTCCTTTGACAGCAATCGCCCAGTCCGGATGCTCTTTGTACAATTCCGAATCCGGGGAAATCATTTCCGGCTCCATCCAGATACCGAATTTCATGCCAAGTTTATTCACTTCATCTACCAGATAGTTCAATCCGCCCGGCAGTTTCTTTTCATTCACAAACCAGTCCCCAAGACTTGTACTGTCATCGTTGCGGTGTCCAAACCAGCCATCATCCATAACCAGCATCTCAATGCCGTACTGAGAGGCAAGTTTTGCAATATCCAAAAGTTTTTCAGTATTGAAATCAAAGTAGGTTGCTTCCCAGTTGTTGATCAGGATCGGGCGTTTCTGATTGCGGTATTTGCTGCGGATCAGATGCTGGCGATAGAAATCATGGAAATTTCTCGTCATTTTTCCAAGTCCCTCTGCGGAGAAGGTAAGTGCCACTTCCGGTGTATAAAAGGCTTCTTCGCTTTCCAGTTTCCAGGAAAAATCTGCCGGATGAATTCCCATCACCGCGCGGATACTGTCAAACTGGCTCTTTTCCAGCTGCGCAATAAAATTGCCGGAATAAATAAAATGCATGGCATATACTTCGCCGGCGGTCTGTGTACTGGATGATTTCATCCATGCCATAAACGGGTGCTCCTGATGGGAAGACTCCCCGCGGATACTTCCCACGCTGGTCTTTCCATAACCGATCGGACGACGATCCATCTGGCGCTCTCTCCCCCAGGAACCGTGAAGTGTCAGCATCTCGTATCCATCGTCATCCATATCAAGGCATGCGGAGTATGCTTTCGTAAGATAAACAGCCTCTTTGCTGTGATTACAGATACGCACGCTTCTTGTAATCATATCATTTTCTTCAAACACGGTATAATACAGATCCACATCCAGCTGTAACACTTCATCCCTGCAGTGAAGAATCAGTGTCTGTGCGGTATGCTCCCTGTCAAATGCGGACGGAAGTCCCGGAAGCTGCGGTTTCTGATCTGTAATTTCATAGGAAACATACGTCGGCATAACCGCATGCTGTCCTGCCTGTGTTCGCACAGCAATGCTGCTTTCCCGATAATCTCCCACTCCGTTTCCGGAATACTCCGATGGAAATGTATCATAAAAAGAGCAGCGCTCTCTTTCATTCTCCGATGGAACAAACGGTGCCTCTCCGGTACGAAGCAGATAGCGCAGATCCTGCCTGCGCACACGCCTGCCATAATATACATGACCTACAAAGGTCCGGTGGTCTGCAAGACCTATGATATAGCTGGTATTGGCCGTCTCCAGACAAAACAGATCCAGATTTTCATCAAATACAATACTCATGTTACTCCTCCAGTATTTTTTCTTCTATAAACTTCACGGCCAGGTCTTTGTTTTTTAAACCATCTGCCAGGCCTACCACACAGGTATCCGGATACCAGCCGGTTTCCTTCACCCAGGCATTTTTTTCTAACTTTATGCCAATCGGATATTTTTTCCCTGTTTCGGTACTTTTTACATACACCAGATCGTCCTTATATTTTTCCAGCAATTCTTCTGGCAAATATTCCCGGATGTCTGCCAGATAGTCAAACTCTCCCAGTGAATAAAAGAAATCATAATCCGCAAAAAAGACATCTACCGACTGTGTCATAAAACGGCTTTGGATCATCTGAATGCTCTCTGCAGATGCCCCGTCATTTTCATTGGTCGAAGCCCCAAAATTACTGCTGACCAGCACTTCATTTTTTTCGGGGTCTACCCCATTATTTTCCAAAAAATCTTTGTAATAGTCCGAGTTATCCACCGGATTACTGGCTGATTGCTGTGCATTCACAGCCATAATTTCAAGTGCTGTGTTTTTTTGCGTAAAGTAGTGGATGACCAGAAAACTGAGCGTCCCTATGATGGCAAGTGCAACCATCGCCTGTAATCCATAATAATGAACCAGATACCACACTTTGTCTTTTCCATGCAGTTCCTTTAACTTCTCTTTTTCCGTTTTGGGTTCTTCTTTTTGATAAAGGACACTGTCCACCCCGGCTTTTGAGAAATCCGGTCTTATATTTTTCTGATCATCCATAAATTTTATTCTCCTGCGTATGCAAGCATCGCGGTGCGCAGCTCATCCAGTTTCTTTTCCGAATCTTTGATATCTGCTCCGACAACACCAAAGTAGAATTTGATCTTTGGTTCTGTTCCGGATGGACGTACACAGCACCATGCATTGTCACTTAACTCATAGTAAAGTACGTTGCTCTCCGGCAGACCTGTCGGTGTCACTTTGCCGCTTGCGATTTCTGTTCTTATATCTTTCTTGTAATCCCGAAGTGCCAGAACATCCCATGCACCGATCTTTTTCGGCGGATTGCTGCGCATCTCGTTCATCATGCTCTGAATCTTTTCTGCTCCGTCCATACCCTTTAAGGTCATAGTCTCAAGGCCTTCTTTGTAATAGCCGTAAGTCTCATACAGGGAAACCATGGCATCCCAGAGGGTGATTCCGTTGGATTTGCACCATGCTGCCACTTCGCAGAGCATCATGACTGCCACACAGGCATCCTTATCTCTTGCATAAGTACCTGCCAGACATCCGTAGCTTTCTTCCAGGCCAAAGACGTACTCATAACTGTTCTGCTGCTCAAAAAATTTGATCTGCTCACCGATATACTTAAATCCGGTCAGTACCTCGATCAGTTTTACTCCGTAAGCTTTTGCGATTGCCTTTGCCATGTCGGTCGTTACGATAGTCTCAACCAGTGCACCGTTTGCCGGGAGTGTTCCGTTTGCTTTTTTCTCACGCAGAATGTACTCTGCAATCAGCATACCGGACATATTTCCAGTAAAACTTACATACTCTCCTGTCTTGGTATCCTTTGCATAAACACCCAGACGATCGGCATCTGGATCGGTTGCCAGAACGATATCCGCATCTACTTCTTTTGCCAGTTTCAGCGCAAGCTCAAATGCCTTTGGCGACTCTGGATTCGGATAGGAAACGGTCGGGAAATTTCCATCCGGAAGTTCCTGCTCTTTTACTACATAGACATTTTCAAATCCCAGTTCTTTTAATACACGGCGTACCGGGAGATTTCCTGTTCCATGTAACGGAGTGTAAACGATCTTGATATCTTTTGCCATCGCTTTGATGATTTCCGGGTGGATCGACTGTTTTTTGAGTTCTTCCATATAGCGGTCATCCATTTCTTTTCCGATGGTATGATAAAGTCCTGCAGCTTCGGCCTCAGATTTCATCATAGTCTTTACCTGTGAAAAATCAGTGACTTTTGCCACTTCTGCAAGAATATTTTTATCGTGTGGCGGTGTGATCTGTGCACCATCCTCCCAGTATACTTTGTATCCGTTATACTCGCGTGGATTATGGCTTGCCGTAATTACAATACCTGCAATACATCCAAGTTCCCGAACAGAAAAGGACAGCTCCGGTGTCGGACGCAGGGATTCAAAACGGTAGGTTTTGATACCATTTGCATTCAGGCAGAGCGCTGCCTCATCGGAAAACTCCGGGGACATGATACGGGAATCATAAGCGATCGCAACTCCCTTGTCCTGTCCGTTCTGCGAAATGATATAGTTTGCCAGTCCCTGGGTTGCCTGACGAACCGTATAAATATTCATACGGTTTGTTCCTGCGCCGATTACCCCGCGCAGACCACCAGTACCAAACTCCAGCTGACGGTAAAAACGATCCTCGATCTCTGCATCATTTCCTTGTAGTGCCAGCAGTTCTTTTCTGGTTTCTTCATCAAAATAACTGTCTGTGCACCATTTTTTGTATGTATCCATATAACTCATTTCGGATCCCCCTTCTATTCTGCTTTTTATTTAAGTATACCATAATTTAAGTTTGTGTAAATATGTTTTTAGTCTGAATTTAAGCTAAATTTTCATTCTGAAACTTGTGAAAATTTCCGATAGATGATGTCTGCTGCCGCTTTCCCGTAAACTTCATAATCCCCTCTTTTGACAGGATTTCTGCCGTCTCCATGCCATGCAGCCCATTCCCAGATGCCAAATCCGCCTACCCAGTCTCTCTTTTCGCAGGCATCAAACATCGCCTGAAACCAGTCTGCCTGTCCTTTTTCATCATAGTCCCCACGCACGCCCCAGTCATTCGGCACCTGATTGGAACCTTTCACAGACATACAGCCGGCTTCCGCAAAGAAAAACGGCTTGTCAAACTTCTTTACCACCTGTTCAATACGATCCAGCTGATTGTCCCAATCGTCAATCGGATAATACCCGCTGGATGAAATCACATCTACCGCATCCCACCATTTCACATTGTGTTCCTGGTACTTATCCGTATTGTAGGAAACCAGTCCATCATACTTCCGGCGGATTGCCGCAATCACTTCCCGCCATTCCGCTTCGCGGCGCTCGGTCTGCACCATCTCGCAGCCTGCAATAAACAGATCCACTCCGCACTGCTGCGCAAGTCCGGCATAGTGTTCCTGAAATGCCCGGTAAGAGGCAAACCAATTGCCCCACTTCGGTTCACACACCACATCTTCATCAAAGAAATTGATATGTGCCCGCCAGGTTCCGTCCTCACAGTTTGCCGTTGGCTTTAACGCCACCTTAAGGCCAAGCTGTTTTGCGTAAGCAATCATGGCAGTCAGCTCCTCATCCGATACATTCCGCTTGGTTCGGTAATCAATGGTCTCGGAAAATGCTGTCTTCTGCACACCGTTCGGTGCAAAAATCACATAGTTTGCTCCCGTCTTTTCTTTCATCAGTTTCAGACTCTGTCTGGTTTCTTCTTTTTCAAAGGTACCTCTTGCACAAAATGGTGCAAAGGTAACTGCATGTATACGCTCCATAATATTCTCTCCTTCTTTCGTTTTTTGTCTGGGTGTTGTTTCAACCGTTTCTGCGGGCAGTCTGTCTGTAAGGACTCCGTTCGCGATTTCTAGTCTGCCTAAGAGGGAACCTTCGAAACGTTTATTGCGCCCACTCTCATTTGTCTTGATATATACAACAGTTTAAATATTTTATTCTGTGACTGCGCAAATTGAACCGTGGGCGCGCTTATTCGAAGCCTCCCTCTAAGGCACACACGAAATCACTCAGACGGTGTCCTTACAGACAGACTGCCCGCAGAAACTATTGAACGTTAATCGCAGATCCGACCATGTGAGAGGCGGCAGGCCCGGAAAAAAGTTTCAAAATCACCAACTTATTGTCATGCGTATTATCTTACCTTTTTTTCCGGCAGTCCGCAACTAAAAAAGAAAGCTACGGTTTCGCACCGCAGCTTTCTCATTATGTATGTTAAAAACTAAATTATTTTGCTATGACCGTTTCACTCCACTCTCCTACAATTTTCTGGGAAGATGTGTTTTTATATGTTCTCACACGGACATAACTTCCAGATGGAATCTCATTCAGCATCAGAGTAGTGTCGGTCGTTGGATACATTTCTGATTTTGCGTTTTTAAAAGCGGAATTATCTGCTGTCTGCACTTCATATCCATCCGGCTGAGTTGCAAATGGATTCTTTTTGGTTACATTCTGGCTGATTCTGTAATCATAATTAAACTCATAAATCAATGTATCCATAGAATATGTTGCAGTGATCAGGCTTCCGTTTTTCTCAATAAACGTGTATGGTGTTCTGGAAAGTTTATTCGCAGTTTTTGTATTAGACCATGGACTGTAATAATATTTTCCTTTTACAACTTTATATGCACGAACCTGTACTTTATAAGAACATCCAGTTGACAATGCATCTATAACATGATCGTCTTTATAATTATATTTTTGTTTATGAGGGCTTACTTCTCCATGGTATACAACCGTCGCAAGTTGTCTAGCTCCATTCCATCCATAAAGTCTTACATGATTTGCAGAGGTTCTCCGGTATGTCCAGTCTGTCCAGTTACCATTGTAACACTGTTTTATCCGGATTTCATACCCGCTTGCTTTTGAAACTTTATTCCATCGAACATCAATCATTTGGGAAAAAGAATTCATCCAGGCAGTTACCTGCATTCTGCTCTTATCATATTTTTTTACATTTTTCATGACGTAGGCATCTGCTTTGTCAGATGTCAAATATTCATCCGCATATATTATACGATCGTCAACAATTGCGCCGATGCTAGACTCTATTTTTTCTGAATCATAATTAATGGTATACTTTTCTCTTTCAGCTTTTGTTGTATACCGGTTTTTGAAACTGGTAATATTCACTTTACCGATTTTAACCTTGTTTTTGGTATTGTAATTCTTTTTGGGATCCTGCATAAACCCTGTAATATTCTTCGTAGTATCCCCCTTCACCTCGCCATATATTATGTCTGAATTAAAGCAAAAGCTCCCGGTCATAACCACAGCAGCCAATATCAAACACCACTTTACAACTTTGTTAATCTTTGCATTTTTCATCACTTTACCTCCTGCTCATATTGCAAAACTTTTCCCAGGACTGCCACTTCTTTCTTCTTGATGATTTTGCTATACGTTCAATAGTTTCCTGGGGCTGTCTGTCTGCAGGAAACGGTCGAAACAATACCCGGACACATTCCTGAAAAAAGAGTTTCGCAATCATTTGATGTAATTATAACACGTTCTTATGAACATGTCTGAAGAATACCCAGAAATTATCATTTATTATTCGGAGAAAATATTGTAAAATAAAGCAAATACGAAAAGAGAGGACTGGGAATATGCATACAGAAAATAAAAAAGAACTGGCACTGGAAGTCATCCGCCGTCTGAAACAGGCATACCCGGATGCCGCCTGCAGTCTGGATTACAACGAAGCCTGGAAGCTTCTTGTCAGTGTCCGTCTGGCCGCACAGTGTACCGATGCCCGCGTAAACATGATCGTACCGAAATTGTATGAAAAATTTCCGGATGTCAATGCTCTGGCAGATGCACCCGTGGAAGAAATCGAAGAAATCGTGCGTCCCTGCGGTCTCGGCAAAAGCAAAGCCAGAGATATCAGCGCCTGCATGCGGATGCTGAGGGATGTCTATGATGGTAACGTACCGGATGATTTTGATGCACTTTTAAAATTGCCGGGTGTCGGGCGTAAAAGTGCCAACCTGATTATGGGAGATGTATTTGGAAAACCGGCCATCGTGACGGACACACACTGCATCCGCCTTTGTAACCGGATCGGATTGGTGGATCACATCAAAGACCCAAAGAAAGTCGAAATGGAATTGTGGAAAATCATTCCGCCGGAAGAAGGGAATGATTTATGCCACCGCTTTGTGCTGCACGGGCGTGACATCTGCAGTGCACGCACGACTCCGCACTGTGAGCACTGCTGCCTGCAGGATATCTGTGCACAGCGTATATAATCCACATCTGTGCATGTTTCCCTGTTATGATTACACAGAAGGCAATGCTTCTTCTGGTATCAGCTTTTGCATATCCGGTGGCAGCGGAGCCGTAAACTCCATCGGCTCCCCTGTCATGGGATGGGGAAATGAAAGTTTCCAGGCATGCAGTGCCTGACGATCAATATCATACGGTTTCTGCCGCACACCCGCTTCCGTTCCGGAAGCATCCTCGTTCTTATTTTCCAAATCCTCCCTGCGGTCAATCTGATTCCCCACATATGTGGGATTGTATAAAAAATCACCAACCAGTGGATACCCAAGATATGCCATATGTACCCGGATCTGATGCGTGCGGCCTGTTTCAAGCTGCAAAGCCACCAGACTACGCGATATCCAATCCATTACCTCTGTTGCAATCACCCGATAATGTGTCACTGCCCGGTCTCCCTTTTGAAAATCCACCACGCGTCGCAGACAGCGATCCTCTTTTCTTGCAATCGGTGCAGATATCACTCCAGCATCCACTGTCATGTTTCCTTCCACAATCGCTAAATATTCCCGATGGATACCCTGTGCCTCTAAACCGTGTGTCGATTTTTCGCGCACCATCTGTCCTAATATTGCTGCAGATACGGCATGTTTTGCCACAATAGTAAGTCCTGAAGTATCACGGTCCAGCCGGTTAATACAGCGGAAAACAAAAGGTTTATTCTGTTCTTTAAAGTACCATGCCAGCGCATTGCCGAGGGAATTATCCGGATTGTTGCGCGATGGATGAATCGGCATGCCCGCTGATTTGTTAATCACAAGCAGATCCTCATCTTCATAAACGATTGTAACAGGCAGTTTCACCGGACGAATCTGTTCGGAGCTTTCTGTCTCCTGAATGTATACGGTCAGGATATCGCCTTTCGTAAGAATCTGGTTCATATGTACATACGTTCCATTCAGGCAGATTGCCTGCTCCCTTTTACGCAGATCCGTCAGATTCTGCTCGGAATACCCCTTTTCTTTTAAAAATCCACTGATCTTGTGTGGAAATGGTAATTGTGTAATGTGATACGTTATTGTCCGGTTCATTGCCTTTTACTGATGCCTCATATTCTTCCGGTATTCACTCGGTGATACCCCACAAATGGATTTGAACAGTTTCATAAAATGTTTTTCATTCTCATACCCTACCATCTGGCTGATCTCAATGATCTTTTTGTCCGTTTCCTCCAATAGCTTTTTGGCTTCTTTCATCCGCAGCTCTTTGAGATACGTCACAAAATTTACCCCTGCGTAATTTTTGAATTCGAAGGAAAACACTGAATAATTCATGGATATATAATTGGAAACCACCGCCATATTCAGATCTTTATTATAATTTTCCTGAATGTAGGCAATCGCCTGCTGCATTTTCTGACCAACCCCATGGTCATCGCCCTGTGCACGTATTTTTTCATGCATTCCAAGCACCAGTTCCATCACAGCTTCCTCATATGCTTCCACCCCGGAAAACTGATAGATTTTCCGACAGCGGTTGATCTTCTCTTGCACATCGTCATCCACCAGATTGTGATAAATTTTCTCTACATCCGAAAGAAACTGGATCATTCCATCGGCAAATGCATCGGGCTTAATATGTCCCCGCCGGACTTCGGTAAACAGATTTTTCCACAACGTGGTCAATTCTTCTGTTTTGTTCGTACCGATCAGATGCAGTTTCTGCATCCATGCAGTCTCCTCTAACTGCTTATATGCGGACTGCCGGATTGCGTCTGCCACATGCGGCGGATTTATAGTTCCGATCTGATGTTTCTCCTGATAAAATGCCTGTTTTCTGCACTGCAGGGCTTCTTCATACGCACTGCGCACCTGTGCTATCCCATGCGAGATCTCACTGATTCCCGCATATTCCTGCCACAGTGTATTACTGAGCAGTTCCTCCATTTCTTCTGGTGCTAAAATACAGACATTCTGATCCAAAACATCCTGTAACCAGATCAATTCCGGAGTATCTTCTAACGCAAAAGAACCTCCCACGACACAGATCCGGTATCCCTGTGGGAAAAAAGTTTCCCCGAATTTCTGGCTAAGACTCTCAATTTCCTCCGGCTTGGGATTCTCATCCAAAAGCAGATGCCGCAGCTGGCTTTTTCCAATGACCTGTTCGGCCTGTCTTATTTTCTGGCGGCTTACAATTTCTTCTTCGAGTTTTTGCATGATCGAAGTGATTTTCTGCCGCTCCACTGGCTTTAAAATATATTCTCTCACGCCATTGCGCAGCATTTCCACCGCATAGGAAAAATCGTCATATCCGCTGATTGCCACGATTTCCGGCTTGTCGGACATCTTCTGCACTTCTGCAACCAGCTGGATTCCATCCATCTTCGGCATCCGGATATCAGTGAACATGACATCCACATGCTGTTCCTGCAGCATCTCAAGTGCCATCTCTCCATTGCTGCACTCTACGATATTTTCCACCGGGACTCCACATCTTTGAATCATCACGCGAATTCCCTGCCGGATCATTTTTTCATCTTCTACGATCAACACGGTTTTCATGACCGTACTTCCCTCCCTTGTATCTGCTTGGTTCCATAGGTCTGCGGCAGATGCATACTTACTTTTGTATAACATCCTTCTTTCGAAGCAATGGCCAGTCCATACGCATTGCCGAAAGCAATCGTGATACGGTCCTGCACATTTTTCAGTCCGATTCCATGACCATTTCCACTCGTATTATCTGCCTGCAGCTTTCCATTTATTTTTTCTTTGAGTTTATCCACCTGTTCCGGCGTCATTCCTTTTCCGGAATCTGTCACCTCAATCACACAGTCTGTTCCTTTTTGTTCCGCTTTTATGTAGATGGTTGTGTCCTCTGCCACATCCTCAATGCCGTGTTTGATTGCGTTTTCCACAATCGGCTGCAGCGACATCTTTGGAATCACCTGCTGCATCATCTCCTGTGGCACACGCAGGGATAAAATAATTTCATAGTCAAATCGCAGATTCATGAGCGCGACATAATTACGAACATATTCGAGTTCTTCTTCCAGAAGGACAGTACCGTTCGTCCATTTCATACTGTAACGCAGCATCTTTCCCAAAGAAGTCACTGCATCCGAAATCACATATTTCTCATCGATCTCTGCCATCATTTTTATCGTTTCCAGCACATTATAAATAAAATGTGCATTGATCTGATTCTGCAGAGCACGGATCTGGGAATTTTTGACCAGCAGCTGCCGGTCAAGATTTTCCTGCATCAATGTCTGGATGCGGTCAAGCATCGTATTTAACTGCGCGCCAAGTTCCCCCATTTCTTCGGAACTGTCTACCGAAATCCGCACATCCAGATCTCCTTCCTGCACCTGATGTACGGTTTTTAAAATTCCATACAAACGGCGAAGCAGATGCTTGACAAGCCAATTGATAAAAAAGCTCAATCCGATAAGCAGAAGAACCAGCAGCGCAACCGTAATATTCCGGGAACGGTATACGGCCTGCACATCCTCTGTGATATCCTCCACCGCTAAAAGTGCACCGCCCATGCCAGCCACCGGCTGATAGACACCTATCAGATTTCTTCCATTGACTTTTTCATACAAAACAACCGATTCCTTTTTGTCCTGAGTTCTTTCATACAATTTCTGTACCAGTGCACGGCGCTCTTTGGAATTGCTGTTTCCCATATACAGAGTGCCGTCTTCTGCCATAAAACAGGTCCATTCTTTTTCATTTCCTGCATACATTTCATAAAACATGGTATCCATTTTCATAGCAGCTTCTACATAGCCGACTGTACCATTCCGATAGTCTTTTACCTTTGTCACATAACACAAAAGCGGTGTTTCTTCCTGCAGATTCTGCTCAAAAATCGTATCCGAATATCCAAAATGCCAGCCTTCGATTTCGTGTTCTTTGGCCCAGCTTAATTTTTTCATGCGGGAATTCTGATACAGAACCGGCATCATCTCTAACACCTTGTCATTGGTTGCATACACACGCACCCCGTACAACAGGGGGTTGTTATAGATCAGCCGCTCTAATGCTGCAATATCGGTATCGTAGGTTTTTTTTCATTTCCGCAGACGAATAGGTTTTTTCCGATACGGATGCATTGAGCATATCAAGCACCCCCGCATCCGAGATAAAAAAACCTGTGTGGCCATATTGATGGAACTGATCCCCGTCTCCATCTGGGTTTTGTTTCGCTCCATTTTGTTTTTCATATATGTCCGGTGTTCTTTGATTGTACTCTGTTCCATATTGTAAAACAATACTCCGAGTATCACACCCATAGGAATCATAACAAAAATGAGAATCGTTATGGTAAACTTCCGATTCAGTTTCATATTTTCCAGCTTTTTGCTTATTTTTTTCATCTAGTCCATTCCCAGTTTTTTCTTATTGATCTGTACCAGTTTATTTTTTTCTTCCATCACCAGATCATATCCCAGTGCTTTTCTCTGCTTTTTGTACGACTCCATGATCGCATCAAATTTTTCATCCGATTCTGCCAAAAGAAGCTGTGGCAATGTCTCGCTCCAGAGCTTCGTAATGTTATTGTTTGCAATTCCAGCATCACTGTCTGCATCCAGTGTGACATCGTATTGTCCCAGATATTTTGTATACGGATATGTCCATTCCTTCATCTGTGCCAGCGGTGCTTCGGTTTTTGGCATCCAGTCTAATTGCATCACTTCATTCTGCAGCATCCAGTAAGCATCATCCGCTCCGTATTTTGCATTGTAAGCGCTGCGGTCTTCATTGAGCAGTTTTTTTACCTCCGGTCTGAGTACCGCTTTTCCATCTTCTTTCGTGTACATCTCATCCTCTACTCCAAGACTGATCAGCTTCTGTCCATGCTCACTCATCATATAATCCATAAACGCAATCGCGCGGTCCGGATGCTTACAGTTTTTGGAAACGAGTGTAATCGTCCAACCGTTGATACTGGTGGTCGGGAGTACCGGATCATCGCCATGGCTGTTTTTCGGTCCATCCACTGCCATATAAATCCGGTCCGGATCTTTGACATAAATTTCTTTCTGCTGATCTGCAATATCTGTGCGCTGATAAATCATGCAGAAATACCGTCCCTCCAACAGTTTTTCATTCATCTGTGTCCGCTGATCCACAAAAATATCATCCGCCAGATATCCTTCCTGACCGAGCTTTCGGAAAAATTTCAGCCACGAAAGATACTCCGGATCTGTATATCCATCGTACAATTTTCCATCTTTTTCCCATGGAATCGCCAGAAAGTTCTGCAGGTATTTTCCAAACGATACACATCCAGAACCGTCAAATACATGCGCCCCGATCGGAATCAATGGTTTTCCATCGACTTCCGGGAACATTTCTACTGCTTTTTTTACAGCCGCCTCAAATCCTTCCTGTGTCGTCATGTCCGGGCTTCCGATTGCTTCGTATATATCTTTGCGCACGAGAAAGGTCTGGTTAGAAGCAATATCATCCCGTTCTTCCACATCTTTGGGCGTATAGGAGGAATTCGGATATCCATATATATTCCCCTTTTCATCCGAATACCAGTCGACCACGGCAGGATCTGCAACTTTATAAAAATACATGTCATACTGATCGGCCAGATCATTCAACGCATAGACTAAATTTTTCTGGATCATCTCATTGACCTGCGGCTCCCACCAGCCAAGTGTGATCAGATCCGGCAGGGAATCCGATGCAATCAGTGCGTTTAGTTTTTCATCTTCGTTTCCCAGCGGCGTAATGAAATTTACGCTGACACCGGTCTCGTCCGTGATTTTCTGCGAAACGAGATTTTTCCCCCATCCCATATCAAACCAGGAATAGTTGACATACCAGTCCAGCGTCACGGGATCTTCTTTCGCATAGGTTTTCCATGCGGGCGTATCGCCGTCCTTTTCTGCTGCATGTTGTGTTTCTGTCTGTGTCTGCTGTGCACAGCCTGTCATCATTCCAAGAAATAAAGCTGTCACACTTGCGTATATCCATCTTTTTTTCATTGTACCCTCTCCTGTTTTTATAGCATTGATCCGGCGATCGCGCAGCTCATATCTTGGGCTGCTTTCGTGTGATGGCTGGGCTGCCGCTTCTCTGTTGCGCATTCAATATCCAGAATCAAGGATTTGCAGAAAATGACTGCCTGGCTCCTATGATGATTTGTGTTCGTTCAAGTTTCGACAGCGGCGCGCTATGTCCGTCTGGCAGGGACGCGTCCGAAGGATTTCGTGTCTGCCTTAGAGGGAATCCTGAGAATAAGCGCGCCCACGGGTCAATTTGCGCAGTCACCAAGTAAAATAATGAAACAATAGTATATATCAAGACAAATGAGAGTGGGCGCATTAAACGTTTCGAAGGTTCCCTCTTAGACAGACTAGAAATTCTGAGCGCATTCCTGCCAGACGGACATAGCGCGCCGCTGTCGAAACGTTGCCCGGACACAAAATTTGAGCCAGGCAATCACTTTCGCAAATTCTAAGATTCTGTCTAATTCATGCGCAACAGAGAAGCGGCAGCCCAGCCATCACACGAAAGCTACCAGAAAACATAAGTTGCGCATCGCCTTATAATTTACATGTATTATACCACAACAGGAGCCTCCACAAAAGTGAAGACTCCTACTGCAAAACATATATTAAAGGGAGAAAACTATAAAAAAGAAATAAGCTTATTCTTTTACCGCACCAGCAGCAATACTGCTGATGATGTACTTGGAGAAAAATGCAAATACCAGAAGAATCGGAATAACCGAAATCGCAACCGCCAGATAAATCGCACCCTGGCTTCCGGTAATATCGGTAGAGGAACGAAGCGTTGCCATCATAACCGGTAAAGTAAATTTCTCGTTTTTGTTTAAGATAATCATTGGTGTCAGATAAGAATTCCAGTTGCCAATGAATGCCATGATTCCCATAGTTGCCAAGCCCGGTGACATAATCGGAATTGCAATACGATGGAAAATATATAACTCCTTTGCCCCGTCAATACGTGCTGCTTCAATCAGCGCCGGCGGCATCACCGAGAGCACATACTGTCTTAAGAAAAAGACGGTTCCCGGTGCTGCGATTGCTGGCAATATTAAGGGGAGGTATGAATTCACGAGATGCAGTTTGGTGCATAAGTTGTAAAAACCAATGAGGCCAAGCTGTCCCGGAATCATCATAAATACGAGGATGACGGTAAATAATACCTTGTTTCCTTTGAACTTATACATCGCAAGTCCGTAAGCTGTCAGGGCTGAAAAATATGCCGTAAACAAGGTAGCCGGTACAGCCACGATAATACTGTTTGCCATACCTTTGAACAGGTTGAAAAACTTAAATACCGTCTTCCAGTTGTTCACCAGCTGATCCCCAGGGATCAGGGTAAACGATGTCATAATGTCTGCGCCGCTTCGGGTGGCATTGACCACCATAAGCAGGAATGGAAACAGACATGCAGCTCCAAGAAGGATCAATAATGTGTATAAAATTGTTTTTTTGATTTTATATCCCACACTGTTCATATGGCTAATCCTCCTTATTGAAAACTTTTAACTGTACCACAGATACTGCCAGAATAATCATAAAGATCACATAGGCAATCGCAGATGCATAACCGGTCTGTGTAGTTCCTGTGGTAAAACCAAATTTATAAAGATACATAACAGCTGTGTAAACCGACTGGTAAGAGCTTCCGGTTGTCTCTGTCATCAGGTATGGCAGATCGAACATCTGCAGACCACCGATCAGAGAAGTGATTGCTACATATAAAAGCATCGGTTTTAACAACGGTAATGTTATTTTCGCAAATACGGTCCAGCGCCCGGCACCATCGATGGCGGCCGCCTCGAAATAATCTTTTGAGATACCCTGTACCCCGGCCATCAGCATGATAAACGAATTTCCAAACCACATCCATGCAGAAATAACTGCAATGGTCGGTCCTGCTGTTGCACCAGATCCCAGCCAGTCAACCGGATTGTAATGTGCTCCAAAGAGTTTATACACACCGGAAATGATCTGGTTAAATGTACCATATCTCCAATCCAATAACGTTTTAAATAAAAATGCGATAGAAGTCGCAGCGATCAGGTTTGGCAGATAATAAATCACACGGAAAATGCCAAGTCCCTTGATCTTATACTTGATATCACTAAATACAATGGTAAGTAAAAATGCAAGTCCAAGCTGGAGAACAATATTGACGCCCCAGATACGTACCGTATTCCAAAGACCTTTCCAGAAGAACTTATCGGTAAATACACGGATATAATTGGAAAACCACACCCATTTCATCTCGCCTACTCCTGCAATTTTTGCATTGGTAAAACTTAAATATAATGTCCGAAATACCGGATATACACTGAAAATCAAAAATACGACTACAAATGGAAGGACAAACAAATAGCCCATATTATCATACGATTTGAGTCCCTTTTTTTCTTTTTTCCCATAGGTTCATCTCCCCTTTTCAAGAGGCATCACCAGCAGGAACTTTCCCTGCCGGTGATCTGCCTGTCATTATTTATGGATTACCGGTCAATTTCAATTTCCGGGAATGTAGACTGTACGGTATCATAGAATGCATTTACAGCATCTTCTTTCGACTTCTCGCCTGTCTTGATCGCACTGATTGCCTGTGACCATGCGTCACCAATCTGCTTGTCGTAACGGGTTACCTTCGAGTAGTCAATTCCCTTTGCCTGCTCTAACCAGAACTGGTACAATTTCTCACCGCCGTAGATCTCATTTTCATCATCTTTGTGTTTCTCAAGTGCCGGCAGGTAAGATACGGTATCGCCCTGTGAATAATCAATCCACCAGTCAGAAGTATCTTCATTTAAGGTACAGAATTTTACGAAATCCCATGCGGTATCCTGTCTCTTGGAGTTGGAAGCAATACCGATGTATGTACCACCACCGAATCCGTAAGTAGGTCCGGCACAAACGCCCCATTTACCAGAAGTATCACCCACATGATCTCTCATAGTAAGAACACCCCAGGAAGGAAGTCCGAATGCAAATACGCTTGTCTTTTGAGCATCCTTGGTTGCCTCCTCAAACTGTGTGGAATCCCATACATTGACGGAATCATCAGCTCCACTCTGGATATCAGCAGAAAGGATCGGCACCTCTCCGGCCATAGCCTGATACCATGGGGTAGACCACTGGGTTGCGTATGCAGTATAATCGTTCTTGTATAAGTCTACACACAGATCCATGTAATCGTATCTTGCCTGATCCACATTTAACTTTCCATCAACCACCCATGCACTGTCACCTGAAAAATAGCTAAGCTCTGCATCGGATGAGAAAATACGGTAACCTTTGTCTTTTAACTTCTTTGCGGTATCTAAAATGGTAGAATAGCTGGAAAACAGCTTTCCAACTTCATCCGGATCATCGGTTCCGAATACTTCTTTTGCAATGTCTCTCCTGTAATAGAAACCTGCTGGTGTAATCTGATAAGAAATTGCTCTCTGGATACCATCGGAATCCTGTCCGACTTCCCATACATAATCTACAATCTTATCTTTGTAATCCTGTGCGCCAAAATCGTCTAAGTTTGCAAAAAATCCTGCATCATAGAAATCATCGAGCATCTGTGGTTCACCAACGATGATATCCGGCTCTGTCTCTCCTGCCAGTAATGCCGTCTGCACTTTTGTCGGATAATCCGCCGGTTCAATGACTACGGTATCTACTTTCACACCGGTCTGCTCCTGGAAACGCTTTCCGTAATCTACCAGATCGTTTGTCAGTGTCCAGACAACCAGTTTGTTGTCTCCTTTACTGCTTGTTTTTGAACCACCCTGTGTACTGTCTTTTGATCCACTGCTTCCACAGGCTCCCATGGTACATACCATAGCCCCAATTAAAAGCGCGGAAACCATTTTTTTCCATCTCATAAAAATATCCTCCTTTTGACTGAACAACTCTTGTTCTCTGTTGATACTGTCATTATAGGAGGATATCTTGTTCGAAAAAATGATGCAAATTTTAAAAAGGTGTCTTTTTTTATTCTTCCAAAATATAAGTAGCAATACTATGCGCTTCCACCGTTTCTTTTACTCCCATACCGTCTTCCCGCAGCGTCATATCTACCGGTTTGTCCCCTTTGTTTAACACAACAATCACACGGCTGCCATCCGGGTTTAAAAAGCCGCAGACATCCAGTGCATCGGTATAACGGGTGGTTGCGATCCGCACAGCCTCTTTTTTAATATAGCGGCTGAACTGTCCGATGTAATAATATGCCAGACGCTTGTCAAAGGTATCATTTTTTGGATCACACAGAATCGGAGCGGCACAGAAATTACCGACATGGTTCGGTCCGCCTTCCATATCCAGAATCAGGTTCCAATCCAAATATGCGCTTAACCCTGCACGGAAATTTCCGATCATATCATGCGCATACATCTCCGCTTTGGCCGTCTCTTTGGTGTCCGCAAAACGGGAATACTCCACACAGCCCTCGGAAAAGATTACTTTTGTCCCCGGATACTGTTTTTGTACCATTTCAATTGCCTCAAAATGATCTCCGGTATACCAGTGTACGGCAGCACCTTTGATATATTTGGCTGCTTTTTCATTCTGTATACAGGTGCCGAAACGCTCAAACAAAATTTCTTTGTTGTGGTCCCACACGAAAATATCCACATCCGAAAGACCTGCTTTTTCCAGTGCTTCCCCAAGGTAATTTCCTACAAACTCAGCTTCTTCTTCTGTGGTATACACACAGGAATCCCAGGTCTGGACAGCCGCCGGCTCATTCTGTACGGTCAGTGCCCGGATATTAATTCCTTTGGCACGATAGGCCTGGATAAATTTAACAAAATAGGCGGCCCAGGTGGCGTAATATTCTTTCTTTAACTTGCCGCCGTGGTTCATTTCCCCGTTTGTCTTCATGAAAGCCGGTGGGGACCAAGGGGAAACCAAAAAGGTAAGATCCTCGCCATAGGTTTCCTTTCTTTTTTCGATGGCGTCTGTCAAAAACGGCAGAATTTCTTTTTCATCATGTGCGATGGAAAACGTCTTAAGCTCTGCATCCCAATCCTCGATATATGTATAATTTCCCAGCGCAAAATCACAGCTGTTCATATGAATCCGCCCGATATTATAACGCAGTCCGTCTTTACCAAAATATGCCTCGATCATTTCTTTCTTTTTGGCATCGCTGCATCCCATATATGTGTGTGCACTTGCCTCCGTAAATGCCCCGCCGAATCCATCGATTGTCTGATACGTAACCTGCGGATAGATGCTTACCACCTGCATTTCTCCCGGCTGCTCACACACCGTAAGCTCCTGTTCCTTCCAAAACTCATGTTTCTGTTCGCATGTAACAATTTTTTTCATTCTCATAGTAAATATCCTCCTGTATTAATTAGTTTTTTATGGTAATAGCAATTGTTTCCGCCAGACCATCTCTGATCATGCGGGCTGCATCACCCTCGATACTGCCCCTGCTGTGCATCCGGCTTCTGTTGCGGTACGCAATCTCAATTTCCGCAATCTCATAATTGCCCGGATAAAAATCACGCTGCCCGCTTAAGTGGTATACCACCTTTGTTTTTCCCAAAAACATGGCAGACACTTTCAGATCTTTTCCTACCAGATATCCCGGAATAACCGGTGCAAACGTAAGCTTTAGCGTCTCCCCATCATAAGTAAATGGGCGGCGCCCAAACATCATCGTCTTCCACATGCTCATAAATTCCACGGTAGAACCGCTCAGCCGCGCAACAAATCCCTTTCCTACAAGCTTTTTGTTCGGATTTTTTGAACTTGCAATAAAAGAAGAATTCTCCCAGATACTTCTTCCGTACTGTCTTTCATCCAGAAACGGAATCGCTGCATGATGGAAATCTTCCAGAAATTCTTCATATAACTGTGCATGCAGCAGTTCGAGCAGATATTTGTATTCCATATGCAGCCAGATAGATTCGTTTTCCAGCCAGCCTGGTGTAAATGCACGGGCACGCCCCAATTCGTAAGATGCATTCTGCAAAGACGCATTGACTTTATACATAGACAATTCCGGATCGTAAAGGTCACTGTTTTTACAGCGGCTGCCAGTGTTTTCTTTTCTTCCCGGCTGCGGTTTAATTTCAGATAACGGGTTGGACCTTCCAGGAAATGCGGAAGCGGCTGCACGGCAAACTCCAGTGGCACAATCCCTTCCCCGGTCTGCTCATACCGTCTGACTTCATAGGAAAAATATGTCGGGCAGATGCCTTTGCCGTATTCCTTTGCCTTTATAATTCCTGCCTCCACCGTATCTTTCCATCCCGAAAGCATCTGTATCAGCTGCTGGCTCTCATACGTTACCGTCTCACCGGACACTCCCTGATAGGTCTTTTCGCGGTAAATCTCCTTTGCATCGTTGATGTGATTCCAAAAAGAAAGCAGCTCCTGCTGTTTGGCAATCGCATCGTTTTCCAGACGATTGATTAACTGCAGTTCATCCAAAAACGTGCCAAGCTCTTTTAAAATCTGTACCGGTGCATTGACTTTTTGCAACGCACCAATGGTATAGGTCAGCATCCGGTATAGCTCATAGGTCTCTGCCATGGAAGAACCGAAAATTCCCGGCAGGCCATTTAAGGCATCATACCATCCCGGCTTGCCGCCTTCCATCTCTATTCCCATCCCATACGGATCGAGTGCTGCAAATTTTGTGGCACATAAAAGAATCAGTTTTTCCAGCAGTGTTGTATAAATAATCTCCCCTTTTCCAAACGCTCCCCGGACAAGTTTTTCTTTCGTATTTCTTCTGGAAGTTTCATTCAATGCGTGATACTGCCGCACTCCCCGCCCGGTCAGAACATAGCGGCGGACTCTCGAATTGATGTTGATCTGTGACAGGAAAAAGGTATAGGTCTTTTCTGTCAGCATTTCTACTTCTTTTTCCGGGAATACGGCAAGGTATTCTTCAATCAGATCCAGATTATAATCCCAGTGGTCACTCCAGTATCCTTCTAAGAAATTTCCATTTACCGTTTCCTGTGCAAAGTCAATGAGCGAAGTAAATAATTCCGCATCCGGCAGCAGTTCCCACAATTTTCCCGGTGTAAACGGCCTGGTCACAAATGCAAGGATTTCATCTTTTTTCTTTTCCGGCAAATCTTCCAGAATCATGCGTGCATGATCCGGTGCAATCGTATAACTTGTCATTTCCACACCCAGCGGATTGTAACCGTCCAGCTGAATCAGGCTGTAAAATGTCTGTATATTTTTCCGTCCCACAAACGGTGCAAAAAAGGACTCCAGCCGGCGATTCTGATTGACATCCCGGAAGTTTCCGTTTCCCTGGGAAAAGAATTCCGGCAGCATGGAGAAATAATTGTAATCGCGTTCGAGATCTCCATGTTTTCTGGAGTATACATGAAAAATCTTGCTGTGTCCGAGTGGAATCGGATAGCCTCCGCGCAGCAGATTATCCATATACGTGTATGCACAGTAGGCGTCAAAATCTTCATTTCCCGTGTGCGTCTGTATATCTTTGGTCAGCTCCTGCACCAGCTGCTCACACTGTTCTTTTTTCTCTGCAAAATAGGCCCCATTTAATTCATGGCTTCCCAGAAAATCCTGTAATATCTTCTGGTTTTCTACCTGTCCGATCAGTTCATAAATACTTTCTTTTTCCCCAGATGCAATCTCTAAGGTTTTCGCAAACATGCAGCATGGAACCAGATTGGCATCGCTTTGTGTCTGTGCATCTACTTCCGTAATTCCACCCTGCTCGTATACTACGGCACACCCTAAGGAATTGTCATAACCAAATACCGTTTCCGGATCGGTTATCGCCTCTAAACGCGTGCCATCTTCCGCAAATCCGATTCCAAAATTGCCGCCCTCGATCATGGTAACATCCGCAGTATCCTCCATACTGGCACGTACCCTGAAATACGGCACGTTTTTTTGTGCCTGCTCCACCTGCATCCACGCTTTTGCGGTCTGGATCATGTTTTTGGTACTTTCCATGCTCACTCCGTAGGGAATCACCTGTGGCATTCCATCAAGCAGCTCGATTACCGCCGGATGTGCTGCCGTATTTTCTATGGTCACTTTCCGGAACAATGCTCCCACCGGTTCTTCCGGCAGAATACAGTATTCGACCCGAACATGAAGCTGCAGATCGGGAACCTCCTCCTCAATTGCCAGCGTGTTCATGCCGATATGCATCCGCTGCGTCTGTGTCTCCTGTGCAAATGCTTCCTGTGTCTTTTCTTCTTTGCGCAAAAAAGTACGAAATCCTGTACGTTTTACGTTCTGATAAGCTTTGTGCGCCGGTTCAAATTCCATAATCGCATGATCTTTATTTTCCACACCAAAACTTGCCACGCCCTGTCCGCGGTTGACGTAATAACACCAGATCGGAATGCCATGCAGCCCCGCGATACCCGGAAGGAAACTGGCAAACACCGGTTTTGTTCCATAATTTTCGATCGTATATATCTGTTTCATCTGTCCGCACTCCTTTCTGCGAGTGTCAGGTGAATCTCATGTGTTTTCGCCACATCCAGTGTCTCTAACAGCTTTCTGTCACAACGACAGTTTCCACCTGCACAGGATAATGCAACCCCATGGTCAAGCAATGCCTCTCTTACCTCATAGGTTCCTGCTTCTAAGTTCTTTGGGTTTTCGATCGTAACCTGCCACAAAATTCCCTGAAATGGAAGTGTTACCTCGGCCTTTTTTGTCTCGTCAAACTGTTCTTTCAGCAGATTCGGCGCAATGACCAGTGCCCCCTCCTCCCCACGGATTCCAAACATACAGGTAATCACGGTGAGCATATACCAGCTTGCGGCACCGGTCAGATAATGGTAGAGTCCTCTGCCATCTTTCCCGAAGTATTCCGGAATTCCCGGATAAATGCGGCTGTTTTCAAAATCCATAGCCTGATGATACAGCGCGTGCAGTGCCTTATAGCCTTCTTTTGCATAGCCCCGCTCATACAACGCATTCGCATACATCACTGCCATATGGGAAAAAACGGCTCCGTTTTCTTTCTCGCCGTATGCAAATCCAAACATCCGGCCCATATCCGTCTTTACCTCATGAAAATCGGTGTTCAGCCGGTAGCCGCCGCAGGATGCATCAAACAGATACCGATCTGCGGCTTTTGTAATTTCCAAGATCTGTGCAGGTTCTGCGGTTCCCGCCATAATGGAAAAGACCTGACCGGTCAGCATCATCCGCACATTTCCATCTGGCTGCCTGCCCTCCACGCGTCTGCCATGATCATCATAATAACTGTTGTACCAGGCATGCCCGTCTGCTTCTATCCACTCGTTATCGCGGATATGCTGTATCATCCATTCGGCCTTATGAAGCAGACTCTTTGCCACTTTTTCTGTCGGCAGCAGAACCACTTCTCCACTGAGCTGATGGCTGCAGCTTTTTATATAAGCTTTCAGCAGTTCCTTTTTTGCTTCTATGTCATCATACAGAGTCTTTTCATCCCGCAAAAGCGGTGCCATCTCCCAAAACAAAGATATAGTATCGACCCCTTTTTCTTTCTCTTTTAAAAGCAGGTGACCCAGATCCATGAGATTTTTTGCATAGGAATTGGTAAAAGCAACACTCTCTCCGCGGTGGGATGCCATATCAATGGCGTCATTCCAGTCAGCATCGCGCAGACGGATATGATTGTGCTCCCCCACTTCATAAAACGCACACAGAGCCTGCACCAGCAGGTGCTCTAAAACCGTACCTTCATAGCGGTTGTCCTGTGCATCTTTCTGCCACACTTCTCCTTCCCAGGCTTCATCGACGGCGGTTCCACGCATCACCTGTGCATCTTTAAAATACGGTACATTCTCATATAATAGCGAACTGTCTCCCGTCTGTTCGAGATACAATTTCGTTGTCATAAACGGCCAAACCCCATGATCCATCCATACACGGGTGATTCCATTTCTGTCCGCCTTAAATTCTCCCATGTGCTCTCCGATAATCGTGGCATTGGTTCCATCCACGCGCACTCCGGCAAAATTCGATACGAGCAGATTCCGCACGCTTGCCGGGTCCATCAAAAGCAGTGCCAGGCAATCCTGCCACAGATCTCTCCAGCCCCTGCCGCCTTTTCCGTAATCATGATGTGGCAGAAACGAGCATCCGTAGATTCGCCGCAATTCCGGCTGAAAATTCACCCAGTTCATAAACTGATCAAAAAGCGGATCTGCGGTGTGATAATGTACTTTATTTTTCTCTTTCCAATACTGTCTGGTTTCCTTTAAACTGCTGGATACCTTCCCGGAATCCGAAAACTGCTCTCTTATTCTGGCAATGTTTTCCTCGCCCTGAATCGCACCGATCAGCAATGTGTATTCACAGGATTCCCCTTCCTGCAGTGTCTTCTCTGCAAACCGCAGTCCTCCAAGTGTCTCCTGCCCGTCTATTTTTCTTCCGCTCTCTACCCCGGACCGGTTGCAGACGACAGCTTCCGGCCAAAGCAGCGTACCACCGCGCCCGATGAAGGCTTCCTGCTCCGGATAAAAACTCTCCGGGGCTTCTCCCTCTGCTGTCATGCCCTCCACATAATAGGTCCAGTCATTCTTCTGATGGCCACGCTCATCGAAAGACAGTGTCGGTGTCACATGCACCCCATATTCTGTTGTATATGCCCGGTGCAGCAAAGAAGTGACATGCCGGTGATCCCGGATATTGTCTGCACTGCGGCCATAGATCGGGATGGCAGCTATCGCAGTCACCGTCAGTGGTTCAGAGGTAATATTGTGCAATTTGACATGCATGATTTCTACATTCTGCTCCACCGGCACAAAACTTGTGATCTCGGCCTCTATTCCTATCTCCTTGGATCTGCGCATCGCTTTGTGCCACATATAACCAGCTTCCACGCAGGATTCTTCCTGCTGTCCGCTATAGCGCTGTGCTTCCTGTTTAGCCGACATACCGGTTGCAGACCAGACACCCCGCTCCTTTATCATGCACCAGAAATTCCGCGAGATCCGCTTTTGTGCCAGATCCCCCACGCTCTGTGGTTCCAGCAGAAAATGATTCTGATCCAGTTTTGCATCGCCGCACAGATTCGGCGTAATGGCACTCTTTAATCCATGTTCTCCGGCAATCGGAAAATATAATTCCCGGTCATTTTCCGCACCTTTGAGCCGGAAACTTCCATCTTTATCGATAAACTCATAATTTTGCATGACCATTCCTCCTCTTTTTCCTACTTGTATCATAAGAAAAACGGAACCCTTACATAAGGTTCCATTTATCGGATTGGTGTCATTTTTTTAGACTCTGGCGATATTCTTTCGGATTCATTCCCTTGATCCGTTTAAACACACGGGAAAAATATTTTTCATCCCGGAATCCGACCCGGTAGGCTACTTCATATGTTTTCAGTACCGTATGTGCCAGATAGGTGCATGCACGTGTAATTCTTATCTGATTCAGGTAATCCACATATTTGCACTGCAGCTGCCGCGAAAACAGGGTCGATAAGTATCCGGCAGAAATTCCCGCTTTCTCCGCCACATCGGAAAGCGAAATATCCTCCGTAAAATGCTCTGCAATGTATTCCTGCGCAATCTGCAGGGAACGATTCTCCTGTCCGGCAAATTCCTGTTCGATGGCCTCACCTTCTGTTCCGAATGCTTCATCCGTCAACTGGTTGATACAGGCAAGGATATCCGCTGCCCGCACCGGTTTTAGCAGATATTCTTTTGCCCCCAGGTGTAATGCCTGCTGCGCATACTTAAATTCATCATATCCACTCAAAATAATAGTAATCGGCTCAATTCCTGCCCGTTTTGCCTCCTGCAGCACCTCTATTCCGCTTTTTCCCGGCATCTGAACATCCAGAAGCATCACCTGCGGCTGATATTGCAGCAGAATATCCAATGCCTCCTGCCCGTTTTCAGCCTCATAGATTTTAGAAAAGCGGTCGGTGTGCAATTGCATGTATTTTGTCATTCCTCTGCGAATGGTATCCTCATCATCCGCGATCAACAATTTTAATCCCATTTATTTTTCCTCACAGGGAAGCTCCAGTATCACCGTCGTTCCCTTTCCCACTTCACTTTTGATCTCCAGTATAAAATCTTCTTTGTATCGTCGTTCCAGACGCTCACGGATATTTTTGATGGCATAACGCCCGATCCGCTGTTTGCGATAAGCATCCGGTTCTTCTTCCCAGATCTCATCAATCTGAGACTGGCTCATGCCAATTCCGGTATCTGTGATTTCAAAATGCATACGATTTTTTCTCTGCGCTGCTGTCACCGTCACTTTGCAGCATGTACTCACATTTTCAAACCCATGCACGATCGCATTTTCCACAAATGGCTGTAAAATCAGTTTCGGAAGTTTTTTCCTGTTTCACGGCATCCTCTACCGTCACCTCATATTGCAGACGTCTGGAAAAACGCATCTGCTGGATCTGCAGATACCGGGAGACAAGCTCCGTCTCCTGCCCCACAGTTACCTCGCGCTTTCCCTGGCTTAACACCAGACGGAAAAGCTGCGAAAGCGCCAGGATACTTTCCGCAATTTCTTCATTATCCTGCTCCATCGCCTGCCAGTACAAAGAATCCAGGGTATTATATAAAAAATGCGGATTGATCTGTGCCTGCAGGGCAGCAAGTTCACTCTCTTTTTCCTGCAGTGTGATCACATAGTTTTTGTCAATCAGTTCTTTGATGGCAAGTACCATCCGGTTAAAACATTCCGCAACTTCCCCCACCTCATCGTGGGTGAGCACTTCTACCTGCTGATCGAAATTTCCTTCCGATACATCATTGATCGCCTCATTCAGTTTCCGGAGCGGTTTGGTCACAATATTTGAAATAATCAGAAGAAGCGGTAGCAGTCCCAGCATAAAAAAGGCAAGGATGACTAACGGCATATAAGCAATATCCCACAACCGCATCTGTAAATCATAGCGTTTTACCACTTTACAGATAATACTTGCCTCCGCACTGGTCTGTGTACAGACGACTTCATAGTTTCCATAAGAAAAATGCGTATCTCTTTTTTCAAAATCCTGATGCACAAATGAAGGACCAGTCAGTGTTTTCTTTAATTTGGGATCAATTTTTCCAATCTGGCTGAGTACACTTCCGCCCGCATCTATGACCAGAATGGATTCGGATTCGTTTTTTACGACATTTTTGCACAAATTATCAAAATAATCCTGTCCGACACCAATGACGACAAAGCCCAGTGTCTTCTTTGCCCCCGGACGGACAATCTTGCGGCAGAGTACCACCTTGTCCGTGCGGCTGCTCTGGTAGAGTTCACTCGTTCCTTTCGGAATCTGCATCCAGACAATGCCATTACTGCTTTCCATCAGTTTCTGATAGATTTCTGTCTCGTGAAAATCTTTGGTCCCCGGAATATAGGCGCTGTTATCCATTCCCCGCAGATACGGGCGCAGCCCGTTTTCCGGATAAATGGCAATGGTTTTGATATGTCCTTTCAGTGCAATCATGTCCTGCACGATCCGCATCGGTGCCTCATCAAACCATACCTTTGCATTGCGGTTTAATTCTGTCACATCGGAGCGGGACAGTAAGTTTTGAATATCATTATTGATACTGATATATGTAGAAAAATCCCGGATGTCTGTCTGCATGATCTCCATGCTCTCCGCCAGCGTCTGTACGCTTGCATAATCACTTGCGTATTTTTCCTGTTGTCCGCTTCTGTAATTAAAGAAAAAGAGGACGAGACAGATCACAACCAGCACCGGGGTGATTGTCAGATAACCATAAAAAACTAACTTTTTCTTTACGCTTAAGTGATCGACCCAGTTTCTGATTTGCCGCATCTGTTTCATCCTCTTTTCTTATGTCTTTAACCTTTGACAGCTCCCATAGCGGCACCTTTTGTGATGTGTTTATTCAAAGCAATATAAACAATAACCGCCGGTGCTGCAGTAAGTGCCATAACGGCGAACTGTACCGCGTAGTTGGAAGAATACTCTCCGGTAAACTCCAATACAGAGAATGGAAGTGTTTTCCATTTTGGAGAACTCAGGTAAGTGGTTGCCATCATGAACTCGTTCCAGTTGTTGAGGAATGTCATGATTGCCACCGTTGCGATGGAAGATTTTAACATCGGGGTGATGATCTGGAATAAGATACGATAGATTCCGCATCCGTCCATCACGGCCGCCTCCTCCAGTTCCACCGGAATCGCTTCCATGAAACTGGTCATCAGAAACAGTCCCTGCGGCAGGGAGAATGCCACATAAGGAATCAGCAGCGCCCAGATCGTATCGGTCATCCCAAGCTGACTGTAAATCTTATAGTTTGGTAACAGTGTTGCATGAATCGGAATCATCATTCCCATCAGAAGCAGTGTCTTTACAAGCCCGCTCAGCTTCCAGTTCATTCTACGGCACGCAAACGCTGCCATAATAGAAATCAGAATAACCAGAACTACCGCAAGACCATTGATGAGTACACTGTTTTTTAAGTAATGGAGAAAATTACCATCCACAAATGCCTTAACATAATTGCCCCACTGGATTTTTTTCGGAATGATTAAAAGACCACTGGTAAACATTTCATTACTGCTTGCCAGAGAGAAATCCAAAAGCCAGATCAGTGGAAAAATCTGAATGATGGCAACAATGGAGAGTACAATCCAAAGTACCGGTTTTTACTTTTCTTTGCACTTTTTGATTTTCCTACATATTCCATTTATGCTGCCCCCTTTCTCTTTTTTGCTTTCACAGTGTCGCGATCCTCGAAAATCTTATTGAGGATGACCGTGGTAAGCAGACAGATGATAATAAATACCACACCAATGGCATTTCCATATCCATACTTGAATGCTTTAAATGCCTGCTGATACAGGTAGTTTGCTGCAAACTGTGTCTTGTTTCCAGGACCACCGTTTGTCAACAGATATACGGTTTCCATCTGTTTTAATGCCGAGATCACAGCCATTGTCACGTTTACCTGAATAACTGGTTTCATCAGTGGAAGTGTAATCTTTAAAAACGTGGTTCTCTGGTTGGCACCGTCGATTGCGGCTGCCTCGTACAATACCGGATCAATGTTTTTGATACCGGTGTAGTAGATTAACATGCCCCATCCGAACCCATGCCAGATCAGTACCACGAGCACTGCCCAGATTGCTTTGTCGGAAGAAAACCAGTTGATTCCGCCTTTTCCGCCAAACGCTTTGATGATATTGTTTAACAGACCGAAATCCGGATTGTAAATAAATTTCCACAGATATGCAATAACCGCCACGGAAATTACATTTGGAATAAAGAATACGCAGCGGAAAAAGCTTTCGCCCTTGCCACCTAACTTATCTAACACTGCTGCTGTAATCATGGCAAGCGGATGCTGGATACAGATAAAGCCGATGGCCAGCAGTAAGGAATTTCGCATGGACATCCAGAAATTTGCGTCCACAATCAGTTTTTTTGTAGTTCTGCCATCCGATGAAATGTGCCTGCCCCATACCGGAATAATCCGTAAAGCCGTAATATACGCTCAGACAGATCGGTGCTAAGATTGCAAAAAAGAATAGCAGCAATCCCGGAAGCACGAGTGAAAGGATGACCCATTTATTACTGTATAATTTCTTCATACTTATTGCTCCTTCTTAGGAAAAAAGACCGCCGGAATGTGACTTCCGGCGGTCCTATGGTCTGTGATTACCAGTCGCAGGAAGAACCGATTGTCGCTAAGAAATCGTCAATGCTTGTGCTTCCGTTTGATACGTTCTGAATCTCGCTCTCGATACAGGTCTTGAATGCGGATGGTCCACAGTCGTTGATCGGAGTTCCGGATACACTTGTTGCATTGTTTACTGCGTCTACAAACTGCATCTGTAAATCAGTCTCATCGCCGGTCATATATGCGGACTGATCCTGTGCAGACATTCCTACACCATTCTCCCAGCCAATCTTAGAAAGCTGATCTGGCTGATACATATAATTTAAGAATTTGATTGCTTCGTCTTTTACAGATGATGTTGCAGAAACTGCATATCCACCACCGTTCCATGCTGCGATATCGGTTGCTGTTCCTTTGCCTCCATCAATTACCGGCATGGTAAACATACGGATGTTAGTACGAATATCTTCTGGAATATCCTCGTTGAGAGCCATGGATGCATCCCAGCTTCCCATGTAGTACATTGCTGCCTGACCATTGGTAAACAGGTTCTGTGCAGTTGCATAATCCTGGGAATCATATCCCTTCTGGAACAGTCCTGCATCTGCAGATTTCTTTAAGAGTTCTACGGCTTTTTTGATGTTCGGGTCTGAGAAATCCTTGTTTGCGATTGCATCGCTTACGGTCTGGGAATAATCAGATCCTGTCAGTTTAAAGAGAATATCGGACAGATAAACTGCCATCGGCCATCCATCGCCACCGTCCATTGCCAGTGGTGTGATTCCTGCATCGTTCATCTTTCCTGCCAGATCTAACAGCTCATCATATGTAGTCGGAACCTGCCAGCCATTCTCATCAAAAATTTTCTGGTTGTAATAGAAAGCTGCTACGTCTGTGTTTCTTGGAAGTCCATATAACTTTCCTTCTTTCTTAAATCCGTCCAAAGAGCCTGGAATAAAGTTGTAATCCGCGTAATCGCTCTCGTTTAATTCTGCAAGAACTCCTGCATCCAGAACCTCGTCTAAGAATGCCGGCTGTCCCCAGATGCTTACCACATCCGGCATGCCATCCATAGAGTATGCTTTGAATTTTGTCTTATAACTTTCTTCATCCAACGCCTCTACTTTAATCTCAACATTTGGATTTTCTTTCATATATTCATCAATAATTGTCTGCTCTACAAGACCCTGTCCTGTTTTTCTATCTGGAAGATTGGAGAATACTTTCAGTGTCACCTTTCCCCCATCGTTACCACTTTCTTCAGACTTAGAAGTGCTGCCGTTTCCATCGGCGCTTGTTCCTGTGCTGCCACATCCCATCATCATGGTTACTGCCATTGTTGCTGCAAGTACAGCTGAAATAACTTTTCGTTTCATATACCTTTTCCTCCTGGTTTTTATGACCGGCCGGATCATTTATTTGATGAACTAATGATAGCATACGGCAAGAGGGTTTTACAGTAAGCAAATTTTTAAAAAGGTGCACTTTTTTTAAATGGATGGCAAATAAAAAAAGCTGTGCACTTTTGGAATGTGCAACAGCTTCTTTGTGTTCTTTTCTATTTTAAGAATAGGATTTCTGATCCTCCAGCGCCTGATTGATCTCTTTGCTGATCTTGTTGACGTACATCATCAGTCCCAGACCTGCGGCAAAGATCAGTATCGTGACAATGATTCCGGCTGCCGAAAAGCAAAGCTGGCTTAAATATCCGATAAACGGTGTCTTTGCCACTACTTTTCCTGCGATCTGCTCATATGACACAGCCTCTCCCTCCCGGATGGCAAGTGTCTGTGCCGCAGTATCGTTCGCATCCACATAGTATACATCCACCTTGCGGCTGCTGTCACTTTCCTGTACCGCCACTATATTTCCCTCGACATAGGAATCGTTGGAGACGCCCTTAAGATATACGACGCTGCCATACTTTGAAATGTTGCCTGTCGCATCCGATCCCACGGTGTACGTGTGGTATCCGAAAATAGCCGGCAAAACCACCGGAAGAACGATCAGCAAAAATACGATCATAAGTGCATACCCTAAAACCGTAAGCGTCCTTCGTTTTCCCTTTTTCCCTCCACCTGCGGTCTGTTTGTATCATTTCCCTGTTTTCTCATATTTTTTCCTTTCTGTTTGCAAATGTATTCTTATTATATGGTCTGCATGCCTATCCCACAATAGGGCGATAGTCCTCTTTTTGGCCGTCAGTGCCGCATTTTTTTGCATCTGCAGCGCCTGATCGATAATCTGCGGCATCCGAAGTGCCGTGTTTAATGCCTCTGCCAGTTCCCGGTATTCTTTTTCCGGAAACGTATTGGTCGGTGCCGTATAGTAAGCATTGTGCATCGTTTCCTCAAATGCAATAATCAGCTGATTATTCAAAAACGCACGGTGCACCGCATCTACAATCTCTCCCTCGCGATTGATATCAAGGTAAATATCACATTTTTCAAACAGGTGATCCAACACCTGCGTTTTCACGTTCGGATACAGAAACACGTTTTCATTGGCACCAACTGCCATCAGCCGGGACGACATCTCGGTAATCGCCGCCACATGAAAATGCATATCCGGTACAAGTTGTGCCAGTTCATGAAGATGTTCCACCCGGTCAGAATTGGTACAGATTAAAATTTCCGGCCGGTGTTTATTTTCCCGGACAAAACTATACATATACCCCAGCTGTTTTACCATTTCCGGGGAAGCTCCCAATGCGATAAGTCTCTCATAGGAATGTTTCCGCTGCACATAGATCTTTTCGGTTCTGGTGGCCTGATGGTTTAAAATAATCTGCATATTTCCCGGAATCTCATCTCCCACAGGTTCGTTCCAGAACAGGATATCCTTTTTCCCATTTGGCAGAAGAATCTGCGATGTAAAAAACGGATAGGAGAGCGAATTAAAGCAAAGCTGCGCATCCTGCAGCCCCGCGCACTCCAGATAAAACCGGATCAGTTCCGTCTTGGAATGTAAAATTTTATCTTTTCCCTTCCACTGTACGATGATGGCATTGGTCACAAAATTCTCCATCACCCGCTCCTGCCCCTGCGGAGAATAAAATTTCCGGAGCGCCTTCTGCCCCTTCTGGTTAAAAATCGTGCGGCAGAAAATCTCCCCGTACTTGTTGTAATGCTCACTGAGCCGGACCACACCATCGTCATCCAGCCAGTCCACGATCTTTACCAGACGGTGGTTTGTCGGCTCCGTATAAAAAATACGTGCCCGCTCCTTTGTTTTATCCATTACCTTTCCACTGGTATTTGTACTTTCGATCCTCCAGTATTCCGGCACCTGGATCTGATTAAAATATCTGGGATGTTCCTCTCTGGCAACAGCCCCCTGTGTGCAGAAATATCCATATACCGAATTCACGCCTTCCGGCAGAAATCCGTCATCCTCCACCACTGCTGCCGTAAAAGGAATTCCCACATTCGTAAAAGATTCATACAAATTTCTGCTTTCCATCGAAAAATAATCAAACAGCAGAACTATTTTAGAAGACTGATCCATCGTTTTACCACCTCCTTTGTCAGAAATGCCTGTGCTTTCTCATAGGAATGCTCAGAAAAAGCTTCCATATCATCCTCCGTCAGCATATGTACGATACGATCCGCCAGCAGAGCAATTTTTTCCTTCTGATCCATTTCATCGTGAATCGGTATGCGGTATCCATTCTCTCCATCATCGATAAAGGTCTGGTTTCCGTATCGCACATCAAACCCGATAATCGGAAGTCCCGAACCGACAGCCTCCATCAGTGTCAGTCCAAATCCTTCGCTCTGCGAAGCAGAGACATAGGCATCATACGTTTCGTATACATCATGCATTTCCACATCCTCGTCCTTTTTTTCAATAAACTGTGCAAATAACTGTTTGATTCTTTCCTGTGCCTGATCCTTCGTTGCTTCCGGCAAAAACAGAAGAAATTCATCTCCGCCCAGACGGCACGCCACAGATGGTTCCCCAACATCTTTTAAAAGTGTACCCAGACATCCGAGCGCACGATCCCCTGCCTTATGCCCATAAATGTCATTGATCTTTTTCAGATTATCCATATCGCAAAAAACCAGACATCCATCCTGTTCCATTATCAGATCCGCTATCATGGCTTCCCCACGGCTTCGCATCGGAAGTCCGGTCAGATGATCATAGTTTTCTTTTTCAATGCGTTTCTTCTGGATTTCCATATCACGGACACTCTGCACGGTCCGGACAATATTTGCAAACAAAAGTACCAGCATGCCGATGCCTGTAAAAATGCCGGAAAGCACAACCACATAATACGTGGAAACCACCTCCACCACCACTGACATCATGGCGATCAGCATACCGATCAGTGTCAGTCCGTATTCCCCTGCACGTTTCCGGAAGAAGTCTATCCCAAACGTGGTACATACCGCAAGAAATGTGATCACAAGAATCCCCTGGGAAACCGGAAGGGTCTCAATAAAATCTTTCACCCCTGCCAGATGCAGCAGCGTACAGACCACAAAATCTGCCACTGCTGCATATCCGATCGCATGGTACATACGGGTATACCTCTTTTTCTGCACACTGTCCATATAAATAAGCACCGGAACCGGGCAAAGCAGGATAACAAGAAAACATACTGCAGACAATATGCTGACATTCGGTATCCATAGCTGACGCAGTTTTGATTCCCCCAGCATCCACGCAGCACCCATCAGTATGCACCAGCCCAGATACTCCATATCAAAACGGGTATGATACGCGATTCCAAGGGCAACACTGAAAATAATCGTCACCAGTCCTACAAACAAAAGGAAAAAAGCAATGATGGTTTCCAATCCATAGTCACGGAAAATACTTGCCCAGATATCCCCTTTATCCCCACAATATACGGTATTGACAACACCGCTGTAGTTATCCGTATGTGTTGTCAGTTCTATCTGCAGCATCTTCCCCGCATCCTTTTCAGAAGTCGGACAGAACACATAACGGCTGGCAGAATTTTTGCCGTTCAGCCTCGTCTTGTCTGTATGATATTCGCTCCGCAACTCTCCATCCACATAAAACCTTACGTCCTGCAGGGAAGATCGGATCGCAAATGATGTCTGCGTGAAGTCATCCGGAAGCCGCGTGACCAGCACCATGGTCTCATCCACTCCCACCGGATATTTTCCCGGAACGGTAATCTCCTGACTGGTTCCGTCATTTTTTCCCAGGTAAATGTCCCCCTGTATGTAAGATTCTCCGGTCTGGATACTTTGATCCGTTCTGACGGATACACCGTCTCCGCCACCACAAACCAGCCAATCACCGCAATCATCAGAAGATAAAATAAAAGTACTTCCTTTTTATTCCCCATATACTTTTTCATAGTAAGCGATGAATAACATACCGTTCCAAATTTAATTGAAGATTTGGGATAATACAGTCAATAAACAGTAAACGACTACTTTATCTATTTTCAGATCTGGATGCGGACGTATCACTCTTCTTTTCTTAATCAAAGGTAGCCGTTTACGGTGTTTAACTACTTTAGCTAACAGGAGGAGCAGCTTATGCGTAATAAGAGAAGAACAGACGAAGAATGGCTGTCATTGATTCAGCAATGTCGCAGCAGTGGATTTTCTGACCGTGTCTGGTGTGAGCAGAATGATATCTCTATCAATACGTTTTATAATACTGTCACAAGGCTGAGAAAGAAATCATGTATGATTCCGGAGACAGACAGGCTAATCGTAGATGCCACACATGAAATCGTACCACTTTCCATTACAGAAGAATCGCATATACCGATATCGAATCCAGTCAGACTGCTGTCAACAGATGCAACATCAGAAGACGAAGCACTGACAGTTATCATAAACGACTGTAAAGTTGCAATCAATAATCATGCAGGCAGGGATTTGATCTATCATACGATATCTGCCCTGCGGAAACTTTGATCGGTGATCTGTCCAGAGTACAGAAAATCTATCTGGTTACAGGAAGGACTGATATGAGAAAATCCTTTGACGGACTCATGGCAGTCATCCGTGACAATTTCCAGATGGATCCGTTCTCCAATGCGATCTTTCTGTTCTGTGGACGCAAAAAGAATACGATGAAAGCCCTTTATTTTGACCGGGATGGATTTGTACTCCTGCAGAAGCGCCTGGACAATGGAAAATTCCAATGGCCACGCAATGCTTCAGAAGTCAGACCCCTGACAAGGCAGGAATTCCGCTGGCTGATGGAAGGACTTTCCATTGACCAGCCGAAAGCGATACAGCCTGCGAAAGACAGGGATTACTGATTTGTGCAATATGTAGATTTTGAAAAATTTTTCTACAGCCGGAGCAGGCTGTTGACGGAAGATATCCACAGATGTGAAATCATGGGGTGCGTTGTCCGGGGATAGTTGAGCATGACATCATCATGATGTGAATAACTTTACGGAAAATCCCGGAAACTGGCTGATTTTGAGAAAAAAAGGAACTATCTGGCTTTCGGCATAATGCCAGTCTGATTTTGGACGGCATTTGCAACCATGCCTTCCTTTTCGTACAATAAAGGTAACGAAAAAAGAGGGAGGGATTCACCGTGGATTCAAAGGGACAGGACATACTTTTTAACAGTGAGATGAAGCAGAAGGACCTTATGATCCAGATGCTTTCTGAACGGTTAGATGAAAAAGACGAAACCATCACAGAACTGAAGGAAACCATCAATGACCTGAAAGATACAATTGCCGGTCTCAGGGAAACACTGGATGAATTCCAGCGGAAACTCTTTGGTACAGGCAGTGAGAAGACAAAACAGGATAAGAAAACGGAAGAAACTGTGACAACAATCGTCAAAAGCCACAAACGGACAACACGCAAAGCGAAAGCGACACGTGAAGACCAGTATGGAAATCTTCCGATCCATAAGGAAGTCATCCCCCTGCCGGAAGAAGATAAGTATTGTCCTTATTGTAATTCCAAGATGGAGTATGTGACGGAAATGTTTGTGCGTGAAGAACTACGGATCACCCCGGCAAAGGTGGAACGAATCCACTATTATCAGGAGAAATGGCAGTGCCCGGAATGCAGAAAAGATGGTGACGGGACATTTGCTGAATCCAAGATACCTACAGCATTGATTCCACATAGCCCGGCTTCCCCATCCATGGTCGCATATGTTGCAATGGAAAAGATCGGCATGGCAATGCCTTACTATCGTCAGGAATTTCTGATAAACCAGCTGGAATTTACCCTGCCACGGGAAACCATGGCGAACTGGATCATTTATACGGCAGAAAACTATTTCTATCTGATCTATGACCGGCTGCATGAAGAACTTTTAAAGCGGGACCTGGTACATGCAGATGAGACAATATGTCAGGTGCTGCGGGAAAAGGGACGTACGGCGGAACAGACCTCTTATATGTGGTTATATACAACCGGAAATGATGGTCTTACACCGATTGTCCTTTATGATTACCAGCCAAGCCGGAAAGGATCCTGTGTGCAGGAATTTCTGGAAGGATTCCATGGAATGGTACAGTGTGACGGATATCAGGGTTACAACAGGCTTGAAGATGTCATACTGGTCTGCTGCCTTGCACATGCAAGACGTAAGTTCTTTGAAGCAGTCCCGGCAGCCAGACGTAAAAAGCTGAAACTTCTGGATGTTAACTCTGATGAAGCGATCGAGGATACCAGTCTTCCGGATGAAGAGAAGCTGGAACAGCTGCTCCCGGCAGAAATTGGACTGCTGTATTGCAATAAGCTCTTCTACCTGGAGCGCACATTAAAAGAACTGGAGGCAGAAGAACGAAAACAACAAAGAACCGTTCTGGAACAGCCTGTATGGGAACAGTTCTGGAACTGGCTTGGCACACTGCATCCAACTGGCGGAAGCAAGCTTGGGAAAGCGGTGAACTATGCCAAAAATCATCATGATACCTTGATGAACTATATGATAGATGGCCGGTGTGAAATTTCAAACAACCGTGCGGAACGGAAAGCCAAAAGTTATGCCGTTGGGCGGAAAGCCTTCCTGTTCCATACATCAGAAGCTGGAGCTGGGGCAAGTGCGGTAATGTACAGCATTGTGGAAACAGCAAAAGCAAACAATCTGAATATTTTCCAATATCTCTATATGGTACTGCTGTATATGCCGGATTATATGAACTCGTCCGCAGGTATAGAACAGCTGATGCCATGGAGTGAATTTATCAAAGAGCGGTGTTCGGGGATCATTGATGTGGAATCCAATGTCTCGGAAAACAGAATTCCCCTGCCATGTAGATAGCAGGGAAAACCTAAAGTAAATGGTAGTCGTTTACTGTTTTGGGTAGGCGGTGTGTTATTCATCGCTTACTTTTCATCTTTCAGTTTCTCACCCTGTCCTTTATACTTTATACTTTATATTTTGCATTCATATGTTTTTTTAATTATTCCATAACTATACCGGAAATGCAAGCACCACGTTCCTGTTCACTCAGCACTGCGCCATGTCACGCAAAAAAGGGATTACCACCCATTTCGTGGTAATCCCCTGGAAAGAAAACTCAGATTGTTCCGGTTACGGTAAGTGTGCCTGCCCCCGGTGTCACTGTCCACTCGCCGGTTGTGGCATCCTGCGTGAAGGTTGCTGCCGGTACGGTAATCTGCCCTTCCTGCGTCGCAAAAGTACCGGTCGTGGCATTGTAGGAATAATTTGCCGGATCCGACCAAGCCGTTCCATTATACGATACCGCAAGATTCGAAAGTACCGGATCGAATGTATCTGTCACCACTGCGCCAGTTGCCGCCAGTGCCGCAGTATTTCCAGTATTCTGGATAAGGAACGTATAGGTCAGTGTTCCATTTTCCGTAACCGGAACCGGACTGACGGATTTGGTGATTGTCAGCTTCGGACCACTTTCCGCGATGACGGTTTCCTTTGCGGTAACCGGTGTAATTCCCCCTCCGGAAACGGTCACCGTGTTGGTAATCTCCGATTCCGCCAAAAGAGGTGCAAACGCATTGGTTTCTGCCTCATATACAATGGTCACGTTTCCCCCCGCCGGTACACTGATCCCGGAAACGGAAAGGGGTGGTCCTGCCGTGACTGCCGGTGTGGTCTGTAAGATTCCATTGCTGTAATAACGCACGGTATCTGCCACATACGTCAGTGGCACCAGTGTGTCTGTGCCAAATGCATATGCCCCCAAATCATCTGCAACCGTCAGTCCTGTCATGGCTGTATTTCCGGAATTCACTATGCTCACAACATAGGTGACACGGTCATTCTGCCCGTATGTTTTGCGTACCGCAGTTTTGGTTGCGGCAAGTACCTCAAGGATTTCTCCCACTGCAACGTTGGAATTGGCTACAGCGTTTCCATAGCGGAGCTGTGCCTGATTGGTAAATATTGCCATTTTTTTGCATCCTTTCATTTTATTCAGGTATGCTTTATCATATGACAGAAATTTTCCATATGTGCAGCCGCACCATCACTATTCTTTCAAATATATTTCCGGTCTTCTGTCCCGGAACAGCCCCCAGCTTCTTCTTTCTTCTTCTATTTCATCCAGATCAAACGTATGCAGGATAAAGCCTTCTGATACCCTGTCCATCTCTTCTGTCACTTCCCCTGTTGCGTCTGTGATAAAAGAGGAACCGTAAAACGTGAGGGCTGAGCTCTGCTGTCCATTTTCCGCGCACGGTTCCACGGTTTCTGTCCCGATCCTGTTTGCAGCAATGACCGGCATAAGATTACATGCCGCATGCCCCATCATGCACCGTCTCCAATGCGGCATACTGTCGCAGCCAAGTATCGGCTCGCTTCCGATTGCAGTTGGATAAAAAAGGAGTTCCGCCCCTTTTAGTGCCAAGCCTCTTGCCGTCTCCGGAAACCACTGATCCCAGCAGATTCCAACCCCAATCGTCCCATATCTGGTTTTAAATGCCCGAAACCCTGTATCACCGGGCGTAAAATAAAATTTTTCCTGATAATAATGGTCGTCCGGAATATGTGTTTTCCTGTAAATGCCGCGCACACTTCCATCGGCATCAATGACTGCCACGGAATTGAACATCTGTCTGTGATCCCCGGCTTCATAAAAGCTCACCGGAATCACCGTTTCCAGCTCTTTTGCCAGTTTTTTCATATGGATGACAGCATCATCTTCCTCTGGCGTTCTTGCATATCCATAATATTCATACCTTCTCTCCTGACAGAAATACGGTCTTTCGAAAAGTTCAGGAGGGAGAATGACCTGCGCCCCCTGTGCGGCGGCCTCCCTGATCAGTTCCGATGCTTTTTCTATATTTTCTTTTACATCGCTGCCGCAGCCCATCTGTATGGCAGCCACTGTGGTTTTTCTCATATCATGCTCCTCCCATCCTCCCGGAATCAGCCGGTATCTGCTGTGTAATACAATGAATGTTCCCACCACCGACAATAATATCACGTGCGTAAACCGGGTATACTTTCCTTCCGGGAAAAAGCCCCCCTATGATGTTCACAGCCTCTGCATCCATTTCATCCTCAAACTGGGGAATCAGGACTCCTCCATTTGTAATATAAAAATTAACATAGCTTGCGGCAAGCCGCTCCCCTGCTTTTCGCTGCTCCTCCCCCTCTTCAAAGGAAAAACCGGCAAGTTCATATTCCGTTATACAAACCGGCTTCCCCGGAACCGGGACTTTGTGGACTATGAGCTTCCGCCCCCTGGCATCTGTCTCTTTTTCCAATATTGCAAGATCTGCAGATGACAAGGGATACTGCGGATCTTTGGGATCCTCCGTCCACGCAAGCACCACATGTCCGGGAGCGGTAAATGCACAGACATTGTCTATGTGTCCGTTTGTCTCATCGTTGTAGATTCCATATGGAATCCAGATGATTTTTTCTGCCCCAAGATAATCCTTTAACTTCTGTCCGATCTTTTCTTTTGAAAGTTCCGGATTCCTGCCTTTGCTGAGCAGACAGCTTTCTGTCACAAGGATGGTTCCCTCTCCATCGGTATGGATTGCCCCGCCTTCTAACACAAACGGATGCGCATCATACAGATCATATCCTGTCTTCCGGCAAAAAGAGGACGCTACTTTATCATCCTTTTCCCAGTCTGCATACAATCCGTCACAGATTCCACCCCATGCATTAAAACACCAGTCAATTCCCCGTACCTGCCCCTGCCCATTGACAACAAAGGTCGGTCCGACATCCCTCGCCCATGCATCATCCGATGCAATTTCCATATAATGGACCGGATAATTTTTCTGATAGTTTTTTTCTTTCCGGACAGCTTCAATGATCATTTGTGCATGATCCAGCTCCCCTGCTTCCACCAGCAGATATACCGTCTCGGATTCCGCAGTGGCACATATGACATCCGCAAAAGCCTCTCTTGCCTTTTTTGCACCATATATCCAGGAACCCGGCCGTTTCGGCCATATAAGTATTGTCCCTTTATGCGGTTCATACTCCGCTGGCATATGAAATCCATCCTGGCTAGGACAGCCTTCCTTTAAAATCTTCATATCCAAATCTCCTGATTACCCTGCATTCTTTATCCGCCCCCATAACTGCGATGTCCGGAAGCGGCATACCGTTAAACGTATTATTTTTGACCATGGAATAAATTGCCATGTCACAGAATGTAAGCCTGTTGCCCACTTTTATCTCTTTATCAAATGAGTAATCACCGATCACATCACCTGCCAGACAGGTACAGGAAGAAAGCCGGTACGTATATGCTTTCTCCCCTGCTTTTCCACTGTCCTTAAGCGGCGGACGATACGGCATTTCGAGTACATCCGGCATATGGCATGCCGCTGAAGTGTCCAGAACCAGTATCTTTATCCCATTGTTTTCGACAATATCGAGCACGGTTGTCTCAAGATAGCCTGCATTCAGGGCTACTGCCTCCCCCGGCTCAAGATAAATTTCAAGGTCATATGTTTCCTGCATGCGCCGGATACAGTTCTCCAGTTTTTCCATGTCGTAACCGGCTTTTGTGATATGATGTCCGCCACCCATATTAAGCCATTTCCGTCCGTACAGCAGATCTCCAAACTTTTTTTCCACAGCAACAAGTGTCGTTTCCAGGGCATCCGAATTCTGTTCACAGAGCGTATGGAAGTGAAACCCATCTATCTGCGACAGGTCAAAACCGTTTTGTATGGCTTTGTCAAGCTCTGCCCTCGTTAGACCAAGCCTTGAACCTGTACCGCACGGATCATAAATCTCATGCCCTTCCTGTGTAGAACACTCCGGGTTAATTCTAAGTCCTGTACTTACCCCTGCGGCTGCTTCTTTGATTTTTTCCTTATGAACCAGAAACTGGGAAACGGAATTAAAAACAATATGGTCACATATTTTTACCAGTTCGTCCATTTCTTCCGGCAGATATGCCGGACAGAAGACATGGTTTTCTTTCCCCATCTCTTCCTGTGCCAGACGTGCTTCATACAGCCCGCTTGCCGTCGTCCCACTTAAATATTTTCCAATCAGGGGATATTCACAAAATGCGCTGAATGCTTTCTGTGCAAGAAGGATCTTTGCGCCCGTTCTCTGCATTACATGATGCAAAATCTTCAGGTTTTCTGTCAGTTTTCCCTCATCTATCACATAGCAGGGAGTTTTCAGTTCATTAATCTTCATCCTTCCCTCCGGCTCAATCCATATGAACAGAAGGGTCTGCTGTCTTGTAACAATCCACGGATACCGGATTTTCAACTACCTTCCATGGAAGACCAAATTTATTCAGTGCTTCCATATACGGATCCGGATCCATCTCCTCAAGATTGAATACCCCGGGCTTTTTCCAGAGTCCTGTCACAACCATCATGGAACCTATCATTGCCGGTACTCCTGTTGTATAGGAAACTGCCTGTGATTCCACTTCTTTGTAGCATTCCTGATGGTCACATACATTATAAATATAAATAGATTTCTTTTTTCCGTCCTTTATCCCATTAAAAATACATCCGATATTTGTCTTCCCTACTGTCCGTGGTCCAAGTGATGCCGGATCCGGAAGCAGTTCTTTTAACACCTGTAACGGCACCACTTCTTTTCCGTCTACCATAATCGGGTCTGTCCGGAGCATTCCCACATCCTCAAGGCATTTCATGTGTGTAAGATAACTCTGTCCAAACGTCATGAAAAACCGGATTCTTTTCACACCCGGAATATTTTTGGCAAGGGATTCTATTTCCTCATGGTGGAGAAGATACATATCTTTTTCTCCGACCTGGTCAAAATTATACTGTGCCCGCCACTCCATCGGCTCGGTTTCTACCCAGTGCCCATCCGTCCAGTAGGAACCGTTAGCGGATACCTCCCGAAGATTTATCTCCGGATTAAAGTTTGTGGCAAACGGATAACCATGATCTCCGCCATTACAGTCAAGTATATCAATGGTGTGGATTTCATCAAAATAATGTTTCTGCGCATATGCCGTAAATACCGATGTGACACCAGGGTCAAACCCGCTTCCAAGAATTGCGGTAAGTCCTGCCTCCTTGAATTTTTCCTGATAAGCCCACTGCCAGGAATAATCAAAGTAAGCGGTAAATCCCAGTTTTTTGCACCGCTTCTCATAAATTTCCCTCCACTGTGGATCTTGCGTATCCTCGCACTCGTAGTTTGCGGTATCAATATAGTCAACTCCACAGGCAAGACATGCATCCATAATCGTAAGATCCTGATAAGGGAGTGCCACATTGAGCACTGCATCCGGCCGGTACGAACGGATCAGTGTTTTTAATTCTTCCACGTTGTCCGCGTCAACCCTTGCCGTCTCAATTCTGGAAGCTGTTTTCCCTTCAAGTTTTGCCTTTAAATCGTCACATTTTGACAGGGTACGGCTTGCAATCATGATGTCCGTGAAAACTTCACTGTTCTGACAGCATTTTCTGATTGCCACCTGTGCAACACCGCCACATCCAATAATAAGTAATCTGCTCATTTTTATTCCTCCTGTATCATTTGTTTTACCGGGTTTCTTCCTCTTCGAGTAAGTCCTCTACATATTTTGGAAGCATAAATGCCCCCCGGGTGGTAAATTTGTAGTATAGTACCATGTTTTCATTCCAAGTGCATCCCATCTTTCTGCATCAAGATCATTCAGCGGATGATACTTTTTAGAAGCGAATCCGAATAACCAGTACCCGGAAGGACAGGTCGGGATATGTGCCTGGTATACCCGGCTGATCGGGAATGACTTGTAGACTTTTCTGTGCATTTTCCGGCATTCAGCCTCATCCTCGTCATAAAACGGGCTTCCATGCTGATACACCATGATTCCGTCCTCCCGGAGAGCTTTATAACAGCTTCCGTAAAATTCTTTTGTAAAAAGTCCTTCCGTATGCCCCAATGGATCTGTTGAATCGTTGATGATCAGATCGTATTCATCATTTTTCCCACGCAGAAATCTAAGCCCATCATCATAATACATTGAAATTCTGGGATCCTCTAATCCACATGCCACCTCCGGGAAAAATTTTCTGCATACATCAACAAACATTTTATCGGTTTCTACCACGTCAATCTTTTCAACAAACGGGTATTTTATGAGTTCTTTCGCCACACCCCCATCCCCGCCACCGATAATCAGAATTTTTTTTGCATTGGGATGGACTGCCATCGGCACATGGGTCACCATTTCATCATATATAAATTCATCTGCATCGGAAAAAACAATTTCACCATCCAATGCTGCCATTTTTCCAAATTCATAGGATTTAAATACATCTATCTTCTGATATTCACTTTTCCCCGAAAAAAGCTGCTCCTCTATCCGGACATCCAGTTTTACATTAACTGTATGATATTCCGAAAACCACATTTGCATATCTTTACCTCCTGTTGCCACTCATGCCAGTACCTGAAGATATTCCACTGCCGGATCTTCGGTTCCCTGCATGGAGCATCCTTTTTCTTTTGCATACAGAATATATTCCGCAATCTCTTTTGTAATCCGTTCCCCCGGGGCAAGAATCGGAATCCCCGGTGGGTAGCACATGACAAACTCTCCACTGATGCATCCCACGGAATCTTTTATGTTTAGCGAGTTTTTTTTCTGCATAAAAAGCTTTCTGCGGAGATACCGCCACCTCCGGATTGATATATTCCCCGGACAAAAGCCCTGTCCTGTCCCTGCTGTATAACCTCTTGATATCCTGCAATGCCCCTACGAGTCTCTCAATATCCTGAATTCTGTCACCAATGGAAATATACGCAAGGATATTACAGATATCACCGAATTCGATCTGTATGTCATATTCATCCCGGAGCAGGTCATATACTTCTATTCCGGCAAGCCCGATATCCAGTGTATAAACGGACAGCTTGGTGACATCGTAATCGTAAATGCTGGTTTCATTTACCAGATCACGCCCATAGGCATAGTAACCGCCAATAGAATTGATTTCATTTCTGGCATATTCTGCCATTTTTGCAACTCTGGCAAAAGATTCTCTTCCCCGCAACGCAAGATTTCTTCTTGAAATATCAAGACTCGATAAAAGGAGATACGATGCACTGGTTGTCTGTGTCAGATTGATAATCTGCCTGACATGATCTGCTTTTACCGCTTTCCCGGTAAGAAGGATGGAGCTTTGTGTAAGGCTTCCCCCGGATTTGTGCATGGAGATGGCAGACATGTCTGCGCCTGCTGCCATACCACATACCGGAAGGTTTTCCCCAAAATACAGATGCGTCCCATGTGCTTCATCTGTAAGCACCTTGATTCCTCTGGAATGAGCAAGTTTTACGATTGCCCGGAGGTCTGAACATATCCCGTAATACGTCGGATTGTTTACCAGAACCGCTTTTGCATCCGGGTTGTCCTCAATCGCCCTGGCAACCTGGTCTATTTCCATTCCGAGAGAAATCCCAAGTTTCGCATTCATCTCCGGATTCACATAAACCGGAACTGCCCCACAGAGCACCAGTGCATTAAGTGCACTTTTATGGACATTTCTCGGTAATATAATTTTATCTCCCGCCTTACAGGTTGACAATATCATTGCCTGCACTGCCGATGTCGTTCCCCCAACCATGAGGAATGCATTTTCTGCGCCAAATGCATCTGCCGTCAGTTCTTCTGCTTCGCGGATAACAGAAACCGGATGGCACAAATTATCCAGTGGTTTCATGGAATTTACGTCCAGTTCCACGCACTTTTGTCCAAGCAGCTGTACCAGTTCCGGGTTTCCCCTGCCTCTTTTGTGCCCAGGCACATCAAATGGAACCACTCTTCTTTTTTTAAATTCCTCAAGTGCCTCATAAATTGGAGCTTTCTGCTGTCTATTAATATCCATTTACTACTCCTAACTCCTTACTGAAAAATAACAGGAGCCTCCAAGTCATTTTAACTCAAAGGCTCTTTTTCTTACATAACTTTATGCAAGTGCAGGTTCTTTTCCTGCAATAATCGCTTTCACTTCATTTTTCAATTCTGTATTCACTGGTCTTTCTCCTTTTTGTAACAGATATCGTCATCCCCAAAAAGGCATCTGACCACGCCTATATTATAACTTACCCATTTCTTTTATACAATCAATTTTTTGCATTATCTGCACCATAAGCTGTAAAGAACTGAGTACATCCGCCGCCTTTCTTCCAAATCGGCCGAATCTGCTCCGCAACTGGAAAAAAGAATTCCTCGACAATGCTTCTGCTGTATTTGATGACAAGCGTGAGGATTCCTGATCCGTTGTATCAACGGTCGCTCCAATTCTATTCTGAATACCTTCAAGGACATTGTATCACAGATTGTTTGTTTCGAAAATTATTCTCCTCTGAAAATGGGCAGAAGAAAACCTCCAAATCTTTGGAAGACTTGGAGGCTTGATTCCGACCACTTACTTTTATCATCTATAATTTGAAAAATGATAGATAGTTTTTTTTTTGCAATATATTGCGCCAATTCATAATATCCTTCAAAATACGAAGAACATATACTGTCTGATTCTCGTCGCTTATGATATAAAACAATAAATATGACTGATATATCTTTTTATGTATTATATATCCTCTATATTTTATCCCTGAATCAGCAAATTTTAAAGGGAAGTCACCCATGTTATTGACTTCCCTATTTAAATTCGTATATAACTTATTTGCAGCATCTGGATTACATAAATCAACCTGAATATACTTAACCAAATTGAATACATCATCCGTTGCTTCATCTGTGATTAGTACTCTATAATTCATTTTTCATCCTATCTCTGATAATCTGAAATGCATCATCAACGGTATGAAGCCGCCCTGCTTCCATATCATCAATTCCTCTATCGAGATAAGAAAATAATGTTTCCATTGCTGTTCTATCTTCTACAACATTCATATCCTTTACTACAGCTTCCATGTAAAACATCTCCTTTCCTTTAACCTCAACTCTATTATAACCATCTTTCATGTAAAAGTATAGGTCATTCGTAAAATATTTTTCTGTCCTAAAATGGAATTTAAAATTTCATTTTAGGTAAGGATATTGTTAGGGCATGCGGACATTTTTTTTAAGACCGCTATGCCTATACTCCTTCTATAATCTAGAGGACTAAGTCCTCCGAGTGTTGATTTAATTCTATCTTTGCAATACCAACCCATATAGCTATTTATCTCCTGGATAAATTCTTCAATGCTATA
>ENA-OQKL01000010-OQKL01000010.1-human-gut-metagenome-genome-assembly--contig:-NODE-10-length-68497-cov-6.384379_pt1 | contig 68497 bp, 71 predicted proteins | sample MGYA00242779_ERZ504800 | MGnify/ENA primary metagenome ERZ504800 (study PRJEB26092, sample SAMD00036410) | human gut metagenome | host: Homo sapiens | study: EMG produced TPA metagenomics assembly of... | reverse complement strand
CTCTTTTGGCGTGTGAATGTCAAAATTGTCCGGTCCGAAAGAAACGCAGTCGAGATCCGGAATTTTTTCAGAAAGAAGGCCACACTCCAGCCCTGCATGAATCGTGGAAAATACAGGTTTTTTATGAAACAGCTCTTCGTATACTTTTTCTACCTGCGGACGCAGCGCAGAATCCGTGCGATACTCCCACGCCGGATAATCACCTTCCACTTCTGCTTCTCCTCCAAGCATCTCCACAAGCATCGTAACACGTGCACACAGATCTTCTTTGCGGGTTTTTACACTGCTTCGGATCGAAGTAAGCGACGTCAAGGCATCTTCTTTTAATTCCAGAATTCCAAGATTTAAGGAAGTTTCTACCTGACCGTTTAACAGCTGGCTCATATGCTGAATTCCGTTTGGCACATTGCGCAGATAAAAAATCACACGGCTTACCGAATGATAATCTAATATTTCCGCTTCAGCATTGCCCTGTTCTTCTATCAGCACCTGCACGCCCGGATCTGTTTCCACCAGTTCTTTTTTTAATATTTCATTCAGTTCTTTTACATATTCACAGACAATCTGCGTATTTTCTGCCGGAATCAGGATTTCTGCCTCACATTCTCTTGGAATTGCATTGTCCTTTAACCCACCATGCAAAGTGAGAATTCCAAACGGGGAACGCGAAAAGATTCCATACAGCAGGCGTCCCATCAAAAGATCTGCATTTCCATGTTCTTTATCGATCTCACTGCCGGAATGTCCGCCGGAAAGCCCGGTCACAATAAGAGAAAGTTTCTTTCCCGTCTGTCTGACACGGGTTACGGGAATGGAAACATTTAATGCCATACCGCCCGCACAGCCGGTCAGGAAAATTCCCTCTTCATCACTGTCAATATTTAACATGGTATGTCCGGTCAGCATAGACAAATCCATGACAGCCGCCCCCAGCATTCCGATTTCTTCATCCACGGTAATCACAACTTCTAATTTCGGATGGGAAATTTCATCTGATTCCAAAATTGCCAGCGCATATGCCACTGCAATTCCGTCATCTCCGCCAAGCGTTGTCCCTTCTGCCTTCAGGAAATCTCCATCTACATACAGGCGCAGCCCTTCTTTATCCATGTCAAGATTACAGTCTTTTTCTTTTTCACAGACCATATCCATGTGTCCCTGAATGATGATCGCCGGAGCCTTTTCATAACCTTTGGATGCTTCCTTGACAAGAACCACATTGTTTGCTTCATCCTGATACCAGGTCAGTGCGTGTTCTTTTGCAAATTTTACCAGATAATCACTGATCGCTTTGGTGTTTCCCGATCCATGTGGAATTGCTGCGATCTGCTTGAAATAATAAAATACCCTTTCCGGATATAAATGCTCTAATGTACTCATATACTCCTCCTGTCTCACATAAACTGTATCATGAAAAAATTTGTATTTACTCTTCTCTGTTGCATACTGTTTTGTTTTTTATCTGTTTCCCCCACGCAGCAGTCTCGGCATCAAAACAAGGGCTGCAGCTGTGGTTTACACAGATTCTTCCGACACTGCTCCCTTTTTGTGTCCTCTCGTATGTCATTCTGCGCAGTGAAATTCTTCCGAAAAAATTTTCTGCCTGCTACATCGTACTGTGTGGTTTTTTGTTTGGATTTCCCATCGGCTGCAAACTGACTGCCGACTTTTACAGCAGTAACTATATTTCCCGGGAAAAAGCCTCTGCTCTATGCTGCTTTACAAACAACTTAAGTCCCGTATTTGTCATAACCGCCATTCAGGAAATTTTGCAGCTTCCGTTATCTCCTGTATACGTTTTTCTGATCTATGGCATTCCGTTTTTGTATGGAATGAGTATGCTGTTATTATATCACAGAAACCCCTTCTTCTACACAAAAAGAAACGGCATCAAGATTTCATATGGATATGCAAATCATTGATGCCGGCATCATTCACGGATTTGAAACCCTGATCAAAATATGCGGCTATATCATCCTGTTTTCCATTTTCTGCGAAATGCTGCAGACACTGCCGTTTCCGGCGCATTGGTTTTCGCTGGCCGCCACCGGATTCTTAGAAGTTACAAACGGTGTTGCGCTGCTTTCCACCTCTGCCTGCACCAGACAGATAAAATCTCTTCTGGCAGTGTTATTCCTGTCATGGGGAGGATTGTCCGGCATTTTTCAGGTCTCTTCCATCCTTCACCAGACCGGCCTCTCGCTCCGGAACTATGTATTACAGAAAATAATCCTCTTACTGTTAACCGTTGGATGCTGTATTCCTTTACTCTTCCTGGGCATCCTCATCTGAAGCTGAAATATTGGTAATCTGTGGCTCCTCTGCAGACTCTGCTGCCTGTCCGGCAGAAGCGGCTGCCTCCTCTGCTGCTTCTGTCTGTGGAAACAGCTGTGCCCGGTTCTTTGTCACTACATCAAGGAAACCCTGTAGTGAAGAAATCAGACTGTCATACCGCGCCTGAGAAGTCTCGATGGAATTCGACAAAACCTCCTCGATCTCATGCAGCTGGTCATCCGCATATCCCATGGCACTGACACGCAGACTGTTTGCCTCATTGGTAGCATTGTCTAAAATTTCCTGGGCCTGCTTGGTTGCGATCATAACAACTTCATTTGCCTGTGCATATGCCTGCTGCATAATCTGATGCTCGCTGACAAGTTCGTTGGTCTGCACCTGTGCCTGTGCAATGATTTGATCCGCCTTCGCCTGTGCATCTGCTAAAATTGCTTCCTTATTGCTGATAATCTTCTGATAACGCTTTACTTCTTCCGGTGTTTTGGCGCGAAGTTCCGCAATAAGTTCTTCTAATTCTTCTTTGTTGACAATAATCTTTGTACTTGAGAGCGGCTGGAATTTACAGCCATCAATATACTCTTCGATTTCCTCAATAATCTGTTCCATCTTACTGCTCATAGTGAAAATCTCTCCTATCTGTTCTCATATTTCTTATAAATCCGTTCAATAAAACGTTCCGGTACAAAGTTGGAAATATCTCCACCGTAGGACGCAAATTCCTTGACAATTGTCGAACTTAAATAGGAATAAGAAAGATCACTTGTCAGGAAAATGGTTTCAATATTAGAATCCTGCACATGGTTCGCCTGTGCGATCTGCAGCTCGTACTCAAAATCTGTCACTGCACGAAGCCCACGCACGATAATGGTAGCATCTATTTTATTCATAAACTCTACCAACAGACCATCAAAGGACGCCACCGTAACGTTTGGAATATCCTTTGTCATCTCTTCTATCATACTAACACGTTCTTCTAAAGAAAACAACGAATTTTTTGCGCTGTTGTTAAGCACTCCGACGACCAGCTCATCCACAATTCTTGAAGCACGGTTGATGATGTCCATATGTCCGAATGTCAGTGGATCAAAACTTCCCGGATAAATTGCTTTTTTACATGTTTGTTATACCCTCTTCTGTTGAATAAAGACATGCATGTTTGTCTTATATTTTTTGAACTTTATCACGGAAAATCCCAGCTCATCCAGATAAGAAAAATCCGTATCCAGCGATGCTTCCACAATAATCATGGTGTCAGGTTTCAACACACTTGATTTTGAAAGGAAACGCAGCACATCTTCTTCAAGTCCCTGCCGGTATGGCGGGTCCATAAAAATAATATCAAATGTATATTTTCCCTCCAGACTGCTGATTCCGCTGATCACATCCGTGGTAAGCAGTCTGGATTCCTTCGTAAATTTTGTGAATGCAATATTATCTTCAATGCATTTGGCCGCTTTCCGGTTATTCTCAATAAAAACCGCATACAAAGCTCCGCGGCTGATTGCTTCTAACCCGATCTGACCGCTGCCCGCAAACAGATCCAGGAAATAACATCCCGGCACATCATTCTGCAGCATATTGAATAATGTCTCTTTGATCTTGTCTGTTGTCGGGCGCGTTTCCAGCCCCTCAATTGTTTTCAGCGGCAGGCTGCGCGCTGTTCCTGCTATGATTCGCATAAGGTTCCTCCATATGTTTTGATGATACACCGCTCCAGAAATGCAATGGCATATGCCGCAGCCGCATGTCTTATTTCACTTCTTGTACCGGTAAAATGTTCTGTCCCGGAAAATATCTTTCCCTGCACAAAACATCCAAAACAGACCGTTCCCACCGGAGTCTTTAAAGTTCCTCCCCGGGTCCGGCAACCCCCGTTGTAGCCACCGCACATCCCGCGTGTGCCTGTTTTGCAGCACCTTCCGCCATCTCCTGTGCGGTCTGTTCACTCACGACACCATAATCGGAAATGGTCTCCGGCAATACGCCCAGTATCTTTTCTTTTGCTTCGGGAGCATAAGTGATATATCCCTCTTTAAAATAATCGGAAATTCCCGGAATATCTACCAGTGCAGACGCTACCAGTCCTCCGGTACAGCTCTCGGCTGTCGTCACCAGCAGCTGGTGTTCTGCCAGAAGTCTGTCAATTTTCATTAGTTCTGATCCTTTAATACTTCTTTGTTTTTTGCGATATAATCAATCAGAGATACGACGGTAAGTACCAGGGAAATATAAATAAATACCGTTCCGAGTACTGTAAATACCGTATTTTGAATATTCAGTACCAGAAGAATCACCGTAACCATCTGGGATGCGGTTTTAAATTTGCCCCAGTAGCTTGCTGCGATCACGACACCATTGTCTGCTGCAATCAGACGGAATCCGCTGATAATAAACTCGCGGGAAATGATCACAATCACAATCCATGCCGGAATTTTGTCCAGCGCAATCAGACAGATCAGCGCAGAGCAGACCAGAAGCTTGTCTGCCAGCGGGTCCATAAACTTTCCGAAATTTGTTACAAGATTGTACTTTCTTGCAATTTTTCCATCCAGAAAATCCGTCAGGCTTGCGACAATAAAAATAACAAGCGCAATGTAATTTCCATACCCTTCAAAGTATGGAGCTAACAGGAAAAATACAAAAAACGGAATAAGAATCACACGGAAAGTTGTTAATTTATTTGGTAAATTCATAATTGTTCCTCCTATTTTACAATCGTAGCGATCAGGTCATATTCATATGCACCGGTAACTTCCACCTTCACAATATCTCCGGTTAAAAGTTCTTCGTCTGTATTGATAAAAATATATCCGTCTACATTTGGCGCATCCCGGTAGGTTCTGCCGACGTAGGTATTGTTTTCATCCGCTAACCTGTCCTTCGATTAAACGCATACAAAACCGTACCTTTCATGGCTTCATTCTTGTCAAAAATCAACTTCTTCCTGAAGTTCCATGACGTCTGCCTGCCATTCCTCTTTTTGTTCCTGCGGCACCTGATCCGGCATTTCCGCTGCCGGTGTTCCTTCCTCCGCGGAATAAGTAAACGCTCCGAGACGGTCAAATTCCATATCATTGACAAACTGCATCAGTTCTTCGTGCTGCTCTTTTGTCTCCCCCGGGAATCCGCAGATCAAAGAGGTTCGCAAAGTGATATCCGGGACACGTTTTCTCAAATAATGGATTCTCTCGATCAGTTCCTTTTTATTTGGTTTTTCTTCCCATGCGCTGCAAAATTGTATCGTTGCAGTGCTGGATCGGCATGTCCAGATAGTGACAGACCTTTTTATCCTTAATCATGGAATCGATCAGTTCCTCATAGATTTCCTCCGGATAACAGTACATAATACGAATCCAGAACAGACCGGAAATCCCGTTCAGGCGGTCTAACAATTCATGCAGGCATTTTTTCCCATACAGATCCACACCGTAAAGCGTTGTCTCCTGCGCAACAAGGATCAGTTCCTTTACGCCTCCTGCAACCAGTTCTTCTGCTGACGTAACCAGCTCGTCCATCGGAACACTGCGGTAACGTCCGCGCACAGACGGGATCACACAGTAGGTGCAGTTTTTGTTGCATCCCTCTGCAATTTTCAGATATGCATAATGTCCGCCTGTCGTAACCGTCCGTTTGGTCGACAGCTGCGGCAGTCCGCTGAGCGTATGAAAATTTTTATAAAATTTATGCTGCAGGGTCTCCTCGAGTGCCTCTACAATGGAATCATAAGAATTGGTTCCTAAAATAGCATCTACTTCCGGTATTTCTTTTTTCACTTCATCCTGATAACGCTGTGTCAGGCAGCCGGTGACAATGAGTGATTTACAGCAGCCTGTTTTTTTCTGCTCTGCCATTTCCAGAATGGTGTTAATGCTTTCTTCTTTTGCATCGCCGATAAAACAGCAGCTGTTGACAATAATGATATCCGCTTCCGTTTCATCATCCGTCAGTTCAATTCCATGACTGGTAAGCATACCGATCATGTACTCGGAATCTACCAGATTTTTGTCACATCCGAGTGAAACAAATAATAATTTCATATAACCTCTCACTTGAAAAAGGGAATGACAGTTGTCACTCCCTTTTGGTATTTCTTAGTTTTCGTCCTCTCCAGGTACAATCTTTACTTCTCCGCGGTATAACTCTTCCACGGCAATGGAAAGCGGCTTGTTGCAGACCGGATCATCAATCAGTGGTTTTGCTCCGGCAATGATCTGTCTTGCACGCTTTGCTGTGGCAAGAACAATGGAGTAACGGCTGTTTACCACCGGTTCTTCACCGATTTCGCCCTCGTCATTTACAACTTTCATTAATTCAACATAAGATGGATGTATCATATTCATTCTCCTTTCGAAAAGCTTTTGAGATTTTCTCTCATTTGATTAATAAAATCTATATTAGCAGATACCCGATACGCCTGATCCCTTCCGGTATTTTGTGACTGCTCATCACAGATCAGCTGATCAATCAAAGCCGATGCGTGATCCACCGTATCGTTTACCACTAAATAATCATAATTTTCAATTCCTTCGGATTCCTCACATGCACGTGCAAGCCGTGCCGCAATGACCTCCGGAGTCTCTGTACCGCGTCCGACCAGACGGTCACGCAGTGTCCCGGCATCCGGTGCCGTAACAAACATCAGGACAGCATCTTTTATTTTTTCTTTTACTTTTAATGCTCCCTGTATCTCAATCTCTAAAATTACATTCTTTCCGAGATTTAAATTTTCCTCCACATAAGAACGAGGAGTTCCATAAGAGTGGCTGACATATTTTGCATATTCTAAAAAATCATCCTTCTGAATCATGGAATCAAACGTTTCGTCCGTCACAAAAAAATAATCCACACCATCTTTTTCTCCCGGTCTCGGATCTCTGGTAGTTGCGGAAACCGACAGTGCATACCTGTCCGGATGTGCTGCCAGCAGTGCTTTCATCAGAGTTCCTTTGCCCGCTCCGGAAAATCCGGAAATAACAACTAACTTTCCTTTCTGTTCCATAACGCGCTTCCTTTATTCTATATTTTGGATCTGTTCGCGGATCTTTTCGATTCCGGTCTTCAGATTAATTCCCACATCTGAAATTTCAATATTATTTGCCTTTGAGAGAATCGTATTTGCTTCACGGTTCATCTCCTGTGCAATAAAATCGAGTTTACGTCCTACCGGACCGCCCTCTGAAAGTGTCTCCTTCATCGAGGTAATATGGCTGCGCAGACGCACGGTTTCTTCATCCACACACACCTTGTCTGCATAGATCGTAACCTCTGTCGCAATTCTTCCCTCATCGATCTGGGTATCTCCCAAAAGTTCCTGGATCTTTTCCGTCAGATGGCTGCGGTACTCCTGCATAATCTGCGGAGAACGCTCCTCAATGAAATCCACTCCGGCAAGCAGGTCATCTAACTTCTCACAGAGATCCTTCTTTAAGTTCTCGCCTTCCCGGATACGGGTCTCAACGAATTGTTCACATGCTCCGCAGATTGCCTTCTGCAATCCATTCCAGAGCTCTTCTTCGTCCATTTCCTGTTCTTCCATAACAAAGACATCCGGATAACGGGACAGTGTGCTTACCCGCACATCATTTTCCAGATGGAATGTTTCTGCCATGGCATTCAGATATTTTAAATACTCACCGGCAAGTCCCTCATTATACTTAAGTGCATAATTGTCCTCCGTATAGTCCTCATAGGAAATATACAGATCCACTTTGCCTCGTTCAATATAGTTTTTTTAACAGACTGCGGATCGCACTCTCAAAAAAATTTAACTTTTTCGGCATCTTCATGTTTACATCAAGATACCGGTGATTTACGGATTTCAGTTCCACGGTAAATTTGCGTTTTTCATCTGCAATCTCACAGCGCCCAAATCCGGTCATGCTTTTAATCATTTTACTTTCTCCCAAATATCATGCACATATCTATGCATAGATAAATGTATTATAATGCTTCTTTGCCGTTTCGTCAAATGTTCTTGCAAAAAATGTATACAAAAGATATCCACTTTCTGCATATAGACAAAAGACGTGGAAATTACTATAATGATTCATGAGTTTGAAAAACACTATAATCATGAACAGGAGAATTTCCATGGCTTTTGACGGAATCGTAATCGCAGGTTTAGTCCATGAACTGAACCAGACGATTTTAAATACAAAAATCAGTAAAATTGCGCAGCCCGAAAATGACGAGCTGCTTTTGACATGCAAAGGAAGCAGCGGACAGTTCCGTGTATCCATTTCAGCAAACGCTTCCCTTCCTTTTTTATATCTGACGGACACCAACAAGACAAGTCCCCTGCAGGCGCCTACATTTTGTATGGTTTTACGCAAACATATCGCAAACGGGCGGATCATAAGCATTACCCAGCCCCATATGGAGCGCATCATCCATCTGAAGATTGAACACCTGAATGAAATGGGGGATATCTGTCATAAGACCCTTGTCATTGAACTGATGGGAAAACATTCCAATATTATCTTTTGCGATGAGGACGGCACCATGATCGACAGCATCAAGCATGTCTCTTCCGCCGTAAGTTCCCTGCGCGAAGTGCTTCCGGGCCGCCCGTATTTTATTCCTGCCACACAGGAGGACAAATTCAATGCCATGACTATGGATGCCACACAGATCTGCGATGCCATTAAGGCAAAACCGATGTCCATCTGCAAAGCGATCTATACAACATTTACCGGTGTCAGTCCGCTTGTTGCATCCGAACTGGCATACCGGGCCGGGATGGATGCAGATCAGTCTCTTTTGGCCTGTACCGATGATGAAATCCACCATCTTGCAAACCACATTGCATGGTTTTTTGATGAAATCCGCCACAACGAATTTCATCCGGTGATCGTAAGAAAAGACAAACGGCCGATCGAATTTTCTGCAATTGAACTGACCATGTATCAGGATTATGAGATGGAACATATGGAAAGCATCTCGCAGATGCTCGAAGTTTTCTATGCAGAGCGCAATATTTACAACCGTATCCACCAGAAATCCGCAGACCTGCGAAAAATCGTCACAACTGCGTTAGAGCGCAACCAGAAAAAATACCAGTTACAGCAAAAACAGCAGAAAGATGCCGAAAAACGGGAAAAATATAAACTGTACGGAGAACTGATCAATGTATACGGTTACAATCTGCAGGACCAGGCAAAAGAACTGGTCTGTGAAAATTTTTATGACAACAATAAAGAAATCCGTATCCCGTTAGATCCGCAAAAGACCGCACGTGAAAATTCCCAAAAATACTTTGATAAATACGGAAAACTGAAACGGACTTCCGAAGCTCTTGAAGTCCAGCTTGCGGAAACCAAAGCGCAGATTGACCATCTGGAGTCCATCCAGAATTCTTTGAACATTGCACTCTCTGCCGATGATCTGGTGCAGATCAAAGAGGAATTGATGGAATACGGTTTTATCAAAAAACACAAAAACGGCAAAAAACAGAAAATCAAAAGCAAACCTTTCCATTATATTTCATCCGATGGCTATGACATGTACGTCGGCAAAAATAACTATCAGAATGATGAACTGACCTTTAAATTTGCAACCGGAAATGACTGGTGGTTTCACGCCAAAAAAATGCCGGGTTCCCATGTAATTGTAAAAAACAAAGGGGGAGAAATGCCGGACCGCGTATTTGAAGAGGCCGGAAAACTTGCCGGTTACTATTCCAGCGGACGTGACAGTGACAAACTTGAAATTGATTATCTTCAGAAAAAAAATGTAAAAAAACCGGCCGGAAGTGCACCCGGATTTGTCGTATACTATACGAACTACTCTCTCACGATTCATCCGGACATCAGCGGCCTGACACTGGTGGAATCACCCAATACATAAGTTTCCAGCATAGGCTTTCTGCTTAGCGCATATACTAGAATCGTACCACAAAGTACAACCGCAAAGGAGGAAGAAAAGCATGGCAGACAGAAGTACAAAAAAATCATTGGAACGTTTTAAGTATGAAGTTGCAGATGAGCTTGGAGTCCCACTTAGCAACGGATACAACGGTGATCTTACCGCAAAACAGAATGGATCTATCGGCGGTTATATGGTCAAAAAAATGATCGAAGCACAGGAAAGACAGATGGCTGGCAAAGGAGAAAACATCCAGTAACCCACTCACTTGTCCCAATGTACAAAAGAAAAAGCAGGTCTCTGTCACGGAGACCTGCTTATTCTTTTGCCGGAATCTACAAATTCATTTTTGAAAGCTGTTCTTCCTGAAACTGCATCATTTTCTTTTGCAGAATGTGATGTCCGGGTTCTGTCAGTTCCGGGTCTTCCTCAAGAATTGTTTTTACTTCTTCCGAAGCCTCCTGCAGCACCGCCGCATCCTGGTAAATATCCGCCAGCGCAAATACCAGATCTCCACTCTGCCGGATACCGAAAAAATCTCCCGGTCCGCGTAATTTCAAATCCTCACTCGCAATAAAAAAGCCGTCGTTTGATTTATTTAATATTTCCAGACGTTTTTTTGCCGTCTTGGCCGAAGAGGCATTGATCATAATACAATAAGACTGTGCATCTCCTCTTCCCACACGTCCACGCAGCTGATGCAGCTGTGCTAAGCCAAATCGGTCCGCATTCTCGATCAGCATCACGGTTGCATTCGGTACATTGACCCCCACTTCCACTACCGTGGTGGATACAAGCACCTGAATTTTATTTTCCGCAAATTCCTGCATAATTTCATTTTTCTTACTGCTCTTCATCTTTCCGTGAAGCACGCCCACCTGGATGCCGGATGGCAGTTCCTCCATAAGCGTTTTCGAGTAATCAATTACATTTTCTCCCTGTGTCTCTTCGCTTGCCTCCACAAGCGGACAGATCACATATGCCTGATGTCCTTTTTTCACCTCATCTGCAACAAACGCATATGCTTTCGGCCGGTATGCCGTATTAACCACACAGTTTTTGATCGGAAGCCGTCTTGCCGGCACCTCATCCACAACCGAAATATCCATATCTCCGTAGATAATGATCGCAAGGGTTCGCGGAATCGGTGTTGCACTCATAACAAGAATATGCGGCATATCCCCTTTTTGCGCAAACTCCTCTCTCTGCCGCACGCCAAAACGATGCTGCTCATCTGTGATCACAAGCGCAAGATTTGCATATGCCGGTTTTTCCTGAATCAGCGCATGCGTTCCTACAATCAGGGCATTCTCATACAGTTCTAACCGTTCATACGCACTGCGTTTTTGTTTTGCCGTCATGGACCCCGTCAGAAGGATTACCGGAAAATGCAGTCCAAACTGCTCACAGAGTTTCTGGAATGTTTCATAATGCTGCTGTGCAAGTACTTCCGTCGGTGCCATGATGGCAGACTGATATCCATTCTGTGCGCACCACGCCATTGCCAGAAAAGCCAGAATCGTTTTACCGGAACCCACGTCTCCCTGAATCAGACGCTGCATGGCATACGGTCCCTGCATATTTTCCGTCACATCATGCAATGCTCGTCTTTGTGCTCCCGTCAGTTCATACGGAAGCTTCTGAATCAGATCTTCCACGAACTCCGGATGTTCCATCACAAACCGGTTTTCCTGTCTGGTTCTCTTTTCTTTCTGGTACTGCATGCCCATGATAAATAAAAAGAACTCATCAAAAACCAACCGCTTTCTCGCCTCGATCAAACATTCCATCGTATCCGGAAAGTGGATCTGTTTGACCGCATAATTATACTCACACAGTTTTCTGCGCGTACGAATTTCTCCCGGAAGAAAATCCGTAAGCAGTTCTTCCTCATCCAATGCCTGCCGCATCGTTTTTATCATGAGATTGTTGGTGATCCCGCTGGTCAGCGTATACACCGGAAGAAAACAGTTTTCGATTTCCTGATAGGCCTCCGGCGTATACACCACCGGCTGTTCCATCACAAATTTGCCATCCTTAATGTGAACATTTCCGTAAAAAACAAAATATTTGCCATGTGTCAATGTATTCCGTATATAAGGCATCCGATACCAGATCAGCTGGATCTGATGTCCAGGGCTTCCAATCACAAGAAGTGTCACCTGCATATGTCTTCCACTTCTCGTTACCGGTGTACGCTCAATCCGTGCAACAATCGCAAGCTTATCCTCTGTCTGCATATGTTCCGCTGTCATCTCATCGATCGGCACCGGATGGGGATACTGTATATAATTTCTGGGAAAATGAAGGAGTATATCACCTACGGTGTATACTCCCATTTTTTCGAATAATTTTTTTGTTTTTTCACCAATGCCTTTGATTTCCGTGATTGATGAATCCTGACGCATATCTGCTCCTTATTCGTTTCTGTGCTGCATAAATAGTAACTTTTATTCTACAGAAATAACAAAATAGTAAATCGGCTGACCACCACAGTTGATCTCTACCTCAACATCCGGATACTTTTCTTCGATCATTTTTCCGATTTCCTGTGCATGCTCTTCTGTCTCATCCGCACCATAATAAATGCTGACAATTGCAGAATCCTCATCTACCATCGCATCAATCATCTTCATGGTTGTCTCTTTCAGATCCGTGCCGACCGCAAGAATTGCCTTATCGCCAATTCCCATATAGTCATTCTGTCTGATCTGCATGCCATCAATTTCAGTGTCACGAACCGCATAGGTCACCTGACCGGTCTTTACACTGTCGAGTTCTGCCAGCATGGCTTCCTTATTTTCCTCCGCAGTATAATCCGGGATATAATTTACCAGAGCCACAATTCCCTGCGGAATTGTCTTGGTCGGAAGTACAATAATATCTTTATCCTCTGTCAGCTCCGCTGCCTGATTTGCCGCCATAATGATATTTTTATTGTTTGGCAGAATAAAGATATGATCTGCATTTACATGATCAATCGCTGCAAGCATGTCTTCTGTACTTGGATTCATGGTCTGTCCACCCTCGATCAGATAGTCTGCTCCCAGTCCGCGGAAAATCTCATTCATTCCCTCACCGATGGAAACGGCAATAAATCCCATTGGCTTGCGGGGTTCCTCTTTCTCTGCCTCCTGCTCCTTCTGCTGGGCAGCCGCTTTTTCGGCATCCTTAATCAGCTTTTCCTGATGTTCCTCACGCATATTGTCGATCTTGATCTTTGTAAGAGAACCATGGGTCAGTGCCTCTTGAATGGCAAGTCCCGGATCGTTGGTATGTACGTGAGTCTTTACAACCTCATCGTCTGCTACCACAACAATCGAATCTCCGATAGATTCCAGATAAGATTTGTATTCCTTTTCTTCTTTTTCAGACAATGGACGTGTTAATACAATAATAAACTCCGTGCAGTAACCATATTTAATCTCCTGCTCAGCCGGCTCTGAAACTTTTGCCGTGCCTGCAGATGCCGGAGTCTCCTCAATGGAATAATCAATTTCTTTTCCGAGAAGGGAATCATAGGCTCCCTTTAACACCTGAACCAATCCCTGTCCGCCGGAATCCACTACCCCTGCCTGCTTTAAGACCGGAAGCATTTCCGGAGTCTGACTTAAAACATACTCCGCATGTTTGATCACTTCATCGCAGAAATAAACCAGATCCTCTGTCTCCTGTGCCAGATCAAGCGCTTTGTCTGCCGCACCCTTTGCAACGGTAAGAATCGTTCCCTCTTTGGGCTTCATAACTGCTTTGTATGCTGTTTCTACCGCTTTCTGGAATGCATCACATAAAACAGAAACATCTACCTCATCATACTCTTTGATAACTTTACAGAAACCGCGGAACAGCTGGGATAAAATAACGCCGGAATTACCTCTTGCCCCACGAAGGGAACCGGAAGAAATTGCTTTTGCAAGTTCTTTCATTGTCGGATTGGACAACGCACCGACTTCACGTGCTGCTGACATGATCGTCATTGACATGTTTGTACCGGTATCTCCATCCGGAACCGGGAAAACATTCAGTTCATTGATCCATTCCTTTTTTGCATCCAGATTCTTTGCACCTGCAAGGAACATTCTGGACAAACTCTCCGTATTGATACTTGTAATCTCCAATTTCTTATCCTCCCTAGTCAATCACGCGGACGCCTTCGACGTAGATATTGATCTTATTGATCTTCATGCCCGTAAATGACTCCACTTTATACTTTACAGTCTCGATCAGGTTGTCAGAAACTGTGCAAATGCTTACGCCGTAAGCGACAATCACATGAAAATCAATATTGATCAGATTTTCATCTTCAATTGTGACACTGATACCATGTGTCAGATAATCCCTTTTCAGCAGCTTCACCAGTCCGTCTTTCATATTAACAGCTGCCATACCGACAATACCAAAACATTCTACCGCAACAGAACCTGCGTAAGTGGCAATGACATCGTCTTCCACCAAAACCTTTCCATATTGGGTATCTATCTGTCCCTTCATACTTGTACCTCCAATATTCGTAAACCATCTCATAGGTATTACATCATAGTTACTCGTATTATAACCATTTTTCCTGCAAATGTAAACCAAATGTAATTTATTTCATTTTTTTATAAGTTTTTCTTGCATTTACAGAAGGAATCTGTTAATATATCTTATGTTGTGAGCTTGAAAAAGCTTAGTGAAATGCAAGGAGGTGCAAAATCATGGCAAAGTGTGCAATTTGTGAAAAGGGTGTACATTACGGAAATAATGTCAGCCATTCTCATAGAAGATCTAATAGAGTTTGGAAATCAAACATCAAACGTGTAAGTTGTAAGGTAAACGGAGTACCACAGAAGTTATATGTTTGTGCTTCCTGCCTTAGATCCGGAAAAGTTGAGAGAGCTTAGTAAGCAAATATAAGAACCGTTGTATGACGGTTCTTTTTTTGTGCCGCAATCAGCAGGAAAACAACAGATAGGAAACAAGCATGGTTCCGGCAATCAGCAGAACCCCCAGCAGCCCGCCACCTACAAAAAACATGATCAGCATTCCGATTCCCATCCAGAACAATGTATATCCCCATACCCGTTTCATTTTTTCCACCAAAAAAGCATATATCATTTCTAATATATGCTCTCCCGGTTTTATATGATTCTGTTTTTTCTATTCATTGTCCGTATCATCCGAAACAACATCGTCAATGATATCATCCGTATCTTTTCCGGATGTAAATTTATTGATAAAATCCGGAACCATGTCAAGGATCTTTGTCATTCCATCCTGATTTTTGATATTCACAAGTTTTGTTACTCCATTCTGGATGACAAGAACCGCACTCGGATTGATTTTTCCACCCATACCTCCGGCACCATTATTTTTCTTTTCCTGTGAAAACGCTCCTGCCGCAACACCAAAAGATACATCTACCAGAGGAAGAATAATCGTATCTCCGATATGAATTGCATCTCCTACTACGGTCTTTGTTGTGATAAAGCTGTCCATTCCTTTAAATAAGGATTCTACTGTATTATTAAAACTGTTATCTGCCATGGTAAAACCTCCTTACCCATTCTACTTCATATGCTTAAATCTATTATATAGTCTCCGGCAATTCTTATCAAGAATTATTCGCAGTGCCAGAGCAAGAATCTGAACTCCGAAAATCCTGCCGTATACTGTAAAATCTGCTTCTGCATAAAATTCTTCTGCCGTAAAATCCGGAATAATATTCCAGTGATTCCGGTATCCGACCGGAAATATTGCAAGAATACCAAGCACCTGCCCGGTAGTATCCGGCGATCCGGTAGAATATTTCAGCCAAAGCTTCAGCCGTTTCGGCAAAACTGAAACAACCAGATGTTCCAGCTGTTTCCAGATATTAGAAAACGCTTTTTTATTTTTCTCGTCATTGAAAAAACGATACCATTTCCGGCACGTTCGCGTTCCTTTTTTCCAGAATGTCTGTATATTTCTCAAAAAATAAAGAATCTTTTGCAAAATATTCCGGATCTTTTCCGGGAACTTCCGGATAAAACCTGCAATCCTGCCCGGAAAAAATGTTTTCTTTTTTTTGTCCGGATGACAGAGAATTGTCTCCTCCGGATCTGTCAATTGCTGCGCAGATGTTTGGGATGTATTTTCCATTGCCGTAAGAGACGGTGCCACTTCAGTCTCCCGGTCTTTTATCCCTTCCTGCGGAGAGTCTTCCTGCACCGGCTTTTTAAAATCCGCGGAATCTTCTTTTTCTTTCTGCAGATGCAGTTCCTTTCGAAATCCAAAAATCCGCACATACGTGTGGAATCCCTCTTCCGCGGTATCTGCACAGAGCCCCAGCAGACGGCCAAGCCACCAGATCCGGACCTGCAGTTGCAGATTTTTTTCATGGTAGGAACCTTTCACACGATACACGAATGGACAAAATAATGCCAAAAGAGCAATGACAACAATCAGTCCTAAAATCACCAGCAAAACAATTCCTATGATTTTCAGAATCAGAAGGAAAACACTCATACCTGTCTCCTCCGTTTCCGGCCCCGTAAATAAGATTTTACATCCACATCCCCTGTATTCTGATATACTTCCTCTATAATACTGCGCACCAGCTCCAGAGCTTCCGCATAACCTTTTGCCAGACCGATGATCTGCATTTCCTTTTTCCCCGGATAAGATTTCTGCATCAGTTCCCACGCCGGTATAATATCCAGCAGATTCTGCCGGTTGGATGCAAACGCAATCACATAGATAGAGACTGTTCCTGCATGATGGTTAATCTTCCACTTTATTCGATTGACTTTGCCTTCAATGGAATCGCCGACATAAAGATCCTCATACCATTTCATGCAGATTATCCTTTCTAAAAATACTTATGTGTTCCCCATAAGTTACTTTTTTTCAGATCCAGATACTCATTATAAGCTTTCTCCAAAATCTGTTTTTCATTCGAAAATTTCAACAAATGATATGCTTCATGGTATTTATAATACCCGGAATCTGTAAAATATTCTTCTCTTTGCGGCTTACTATAATAACTTTCGCCCATCATAAGATACCAGTGAACCGATTTCTCGACCGTATCCTCAGGAATGGTAAATGAATACTGGCTTTTTCCCACATACTGAATAATGGTTGCAGTTGCTCCGGTTTCTTCCAAAACCTCGCGAATTGCCGTATCCTTATACTCTTCTCCCTGCTCCACAGTTCCTTTTGGCAATACCCAGCCTTCATATCTGTTTCTGTAATTCTTGTACAAAAGCAGAATCTTGCCACGAAAGATTACCACTCCGCCACAGCTTATTGCTTCAATCATTGCAATCCTCCCGTGTGCGAAAACTGCACATATATGTGCAAACATTCATTATTTTCATAGCAAGTATATCATCTGTTAAAATATACGTCAAATACGTTCTTTGCAACTGGAACCGCGTACGTACTGCCCGCACCACTGTTCTCCACAACGACTGCGATTGCGATATCTTTATAGCCATCCTTCTTTGCATATCCCACAAACCAGGCATTTGTCTGATCCGACGTGTCCGATACCTGCGCCGTTCCTGTTTTGCCGGAAGCTTCATAAGACTGTCCGGATAATTTTCTTCCCGTTCCATCTGTAACAACTGCACGCATATACTGCTGTAACAAACCGGCTTCCGTCTCCGTCATCAGTGTCGCATAAGTTTTCGGTTTATTGCTGCTTACTTCAACCCCGGAATTATTTTGTATATGATCCACCAGATACGGACGCATCAGAATTCCATCATGATCCACGGTACTTGCTATCAGCGCCATATGCAGTGGCGAAACCAGTGTTTTTCCCTGACCGATTCCCGTTTCCATCGCCATTGCATTGCTGTCATTTTTATTTAAAGAAAAACTGCTTTTCCCGGACTCAAAAGCAATCGGAAGATTTTGATTAAACAGCATGCTGTCACAGGTCTGTTTAAATTTTTCCCGGTTCAGTGACAGTGAAATATTGGCAAACGAAGAATTGCAGGAATTAGAAAAGGAACTCTTTAATGTTTCCTGACCGTGATGTTTATTTCCTGCACAGTGAATGGTCTGCCCGTCAACCGAAATGGAACCACTGCAGTCAAACGCATACTGGTCATAGACAGAAGGATTCTCACGATAATACTCCAGGGTCGTTAAGATCTTAAACACCGATCCCGGCGCATATTTTCCCTGCGTGGCGCGATTGTAAAGCACCGTGCTTCCCTCCGCCGTCAGACTGCTCCAGTCCTTTTTTACCGTATTGGGATCATAGTCCGGTTTTGACACCATTGCAATGATTTTTCCGGTATCCGGTTCCATAACAATCACAGCTCCCTGATAATTTCCAAGAGATTTGTATGCCACCTGCTGAATCTGTGCATCCAGCGTCGTGACAACCGTATCCCCCTGTGCCTTCTTATCTGAAATATCATCTGCGATTCTCTTAAGGAAAAACTCATGGGAACGCAACAAAGAAAAATTTTCCTGGTTTTCCAGTCCCGCTTTTCCATTCACCGCATAACCAACTGCATGGGCAAACATGCGTCCCTGCGGATAGCTTCTGGTCTGTGTTCCGTCTGCGGATACTTTTGTTGTGGCAAGTACTTTGCCGTCTGCAGATACAATATCCCCACGGATCACATGATCCGAAAACAGATCCTGCAGGGAATTATACGGACTGTTGATAAACGATTCACTCTTACATACCTGAAAATAGACAAAATAAATCATCATAGACAGAAACACTGCCAGGAACAGATACATAATAACAAGAAATTCTTTATTACTTTTCTTTGTCTTTTTCTTTTTTACTTCTCATTCTTTTCTGCCTCTTCTTCGTTTCTGTTCTTTTTTCTGCGTCCGACCGTCAAACTGCATGATGTATAGTCCCTGTATGATGCCAAACACAATCATAGTCGATAACAGAGAACTGCCTCCATAGCTGACCAGTGGAAGTGTCACTCCGGTTGACGGAATAAATTTGATGACCCCGCCGATGGTCAGAAACACCTGCAAAGCATACAGTGTTCCAAGTCCGACCGCTGTCAGACGATAATAATTGTCCCGAAGTTTCATGGCAACATTCATGATCATAAAAAAGCAGCTGACACAGACCATGATCAGACACAGTGCAAAGACTCCCCCGAGTTCTTCCGAGATTGCCGCAAAACAAAATCCTTTGTCACGACCGGTATTTTTTCCGGCAGTCCCTGTCCCAGACCAAGTCCAAACCAGCCTCCGGTACCGATTGCAAACAGAGACTGGCATACCTGATACCCCGCCCCGTCAATGACTGCAAGCGGATTCGACCATGCCTGCACACGTGCCTGTACATGGTCAAACAGCCGGTACCCAAGCAGACTCGCCACGATCATTGCCAGTATTCCACCTCCGAAATACACAAATCTGCGCGTCGCCACATAAACCATAACCAGGTAGGTAAAAAAATACAAAAGGGCTCCGCCGAGATCTTTGGATGCTACCAGCATCAGAACAAAAACAGCCGAAAAAATGCTTGTCACCATGACCTGATGAAAATCCTGGCGCTGGTACAGCATGGATGCAATAAACATGACAAAAATAATTTTTACAAACTCCGAAGGCTGGATGGTCAAAGAACCGATCGACAGGGACAGTTTGGCCCCATAGCTTGTCTGTCCGGCAACCGCAACAACGCCCAGTGCACCGACACCTACGATCACATACACCCATGTCAGTTTACGGAACAGCGTCATATTCTGCAAGACCATGGGAATCAGCAGGGAAATCACAAAACCCGCGCACACAAAGATAAACTGCCGGAATGCCTTTTCAAAAGAAATACGTGTCAGGATAACAAATCCAATCGTAAGTAACATACACATATTATTGAGAACCAGCTCGGATGCATGCTTGTAAAACAGATGATATGTTCCGATGATTGCCGCAATGATAATCAACCTGCATGAGATAAAATCCGATCAGCTGAAAATTTTTTGTTGTAATATACAAAACAAGAAAGGCATCAAAATGAAAAAGAAACAACAGAGTTCTCTGTACATGGTAAATATGTTTTTGTTCTTCTTCCTCTCCCTCGAATTTAAACACATGAAAACACTCAAATGTATAAACCAGGAACAAAAAGATCATCAGATATTTTGAAGCCTGAACAATCAGATGGATCATTATTCCACTCCTCTTTTATAGTGTCCGTTGGTATAACGGTTTTCCCATTCTTTCGGATACTGTCTACGGCTGCCGTCTGCAAACTCTTCATATAATTTCAGAATTGCTTTGGTTTCTTTTGCAGATTCCATGGTAAAATCCATCCGGAAATCACGGATGCCTGCTTTTTTTAATTCCTCTAAATTGGAAAATAATAAAACCGGCAGGGAATTATAAACAACATTATAGCAGTACGTGCAGAAATTTTTTACCGGAAACTGTACCTGATACCGGTCTTTCAGATAAGAAAGCCCCCGTTTTTTGTCACAGCCCCTGGTATTGGCATGTACGCACTGTGCACTTGTCATAAGCGGATAATATCCGTAAAGCATCATCATACTTTCTTCGTTATATCTCCGTTTTATTTCGCTGCGGTTTAGTTCCAGCGGAACCGTATTTTTTGTCACTCCCTGCCCGGCAAATGCACGGACCGCCTGATCGTTATAGCAATACAGATTGTGATCCGTTATGATTTCACTTCCCCAAAATGTTTCCTTTGCCAATGCCAGTTCTTCATAATTTCTCACAAGAACTCCGGCAAATCCCATTCTTTTTATATCCGGAAGTATCTGCCGCACCCATTCTGCCGTTCCGGCACGGAAGATACGCGGCATCGCCAGATAAACCTCTTTATCCTTTTGCATAACAGCATTTGCATCTTCTTTTAATTCTTCCATAATTGTGCTTCGGTCATAAGCTTCCATATCCAGACAGACAGAAGTGACACAGGAACTTTCCAGAACCGGTGCAAGCTGTCTGCGCTCCCCTGTCACTGCAAAAACACATTCCTTTCGTTTTTCCCGTTTCTCACATGCCTCCGGAAGTTTTTCCCCTGCCGTCTTCTGCGGATGCTCCTGTCTCTGGTAAGGTTTCAGCATCTTTTTTTGCAGTTCTGCCAATGCCTCCCTGCGCAGCTGATTGAGTGCTCCGTTTGGAAGAAACACTCCGTCCTCTATTTTTATGGACAACTCTTCCATAACAAACGGGGTATCCCCCGTCTTTTCCATACGGCTTTTTACGTCTTCTGCCAGAAGAGGTTTCTTTTGCGCCTGCATAACTTCCATGCCGGAAATCTCCACAGACACCGTTTGCGTCTTTACCCGGTAATATGCAGCCTGTCCCTGATGCAAAACCAGTTCTCCCATGACAGGGATTTTTGCAGCACCATTTTCATAGGTTCTTAAAATTTGCTGCTGCAGGGCTTCATTCGTTTTTTCGTAATTTGGCTTTGTAAACGTCACCATATCAGAACCATTGTGCCTGTGGTAATATCCATCGGTAAATCCACAGCGGTTTCCCAGTGCAAGCACTGCCCGGTAATCTTCTTCCGAAACCTGTGTCTCCTGTCCCGATAAAAAGAGGTCGATATATTTGCGGTAATAAGAAACCACACCGGCAGCATACGGGATCTGTTTCATGCGTCCCTCAATTTTCAAGGAATAGACTCCTGCATCTGCCAGCCCACGCAGATCCTTTATTCCACACATATCCTTGAGGCTTAAGACATAAGCATCTTTTTTGTATTCCCTGTGCTTTTCATCCAGCACTGCGTAAGGGAGCCTGCATGGCTGCGCACATCTGCCGCGGTTTCCGCTTCTTCCTCCAAGCATACTGCTAAACAGACACTGTCCGGAATAACAGTAACACAGCGCCCCGTGTACAAATGCTTCCAGTTCCATACCGGTCTCTTCACGGATCCGTTTCATTTCATTCAGGGAAAGTTCCCGTGCCATGACCATACGGGTCACTCCGTATCCGGAAAAAAGCCGGGCCGCCTCCACACCGGTGACTGTCATCTGCGTACTTGTATGAATCGCAAGATCCGGAAATCTCTCGTGGATCGCTGTCAGGACTCCAAAATCCTGTACAAGTACCGCATCCAGTCCATGTTCATAAAACGGCTGCAGATACGCACAGACCTGTTCGATCTCACTGTTTTTTAAAAGCGTATTGACCGTAAGATAAACCCTGCGTCCATACAAATGTGCATAGTCCAGTGCTTCTAGTAATTCTTCATCGGAAAAATTATCTGCATATGCGCGGGCTCCAAATTTGCTTCCCCCCACGTAAACGGCATCTGCGCCGGCCGCGACAACCGCCTTAAAAATGGCTAACGATCCAGCCGGTGCAAGCAGTTCAAATGTATTTTGTTGTGTCGTATGATTGTTTTCTTTCATATTCTTTCCTTATGATGAAAAAACACAAAGGAATACCTTCCTTTGTGTTTCGAAACCTCTTATTTTTTCTTTGTGTTCTCTTTTTCAGACTCTTTCGGGCTGTCTTTTCCATCCAGAAGCTTGTCCTCAAGTGCTGCCTCTAACCGCGCCTTGTTCAGGAGAAGTTCTTTATTGTCCCGTTCCAGTTTCTTCAATGATTCTTCTGCCGTCTCCGTCTTTACCTGATTAGAGATCAGATCGTGCTTTAAATCGTAAATTTCTTTTCTTTATTTTCAAGGTCCCGTTCTAATTTTTCCACCTGATCCTTTGCTTTAAAATAATCATCCGCAATATTCAGCTGGATCAGTGTATTTTTCATATTGAGAGGAATGTGCCGGTATTCTTCAATGGAAGTAAACTCATTGATCTTTCCGTTAATATAAGAAGCTACTTTCTGGAGATATTCCTCTCCTTCATAGCCGCTTAACGTATATACCTTTCCATCAATTACCACTTCCGCACTTGTCTTTGCTGACATAACCTATCCTCCCGTTTTGGACCATCCTCTTTGCTGTCATACTTTTTATTATAATATTCCGCAGTAGGAAAAGCAACCTCTTATTCGGATTTTGGTGTCCTCCCGAAATGTTCATAGGCAAATGCCGTTGCAACGCGCCCCTTCGGTGTCCGGTTGATGAAATCATTTTTGACCAGATACGGTTCATAAACATCTTCAATGGTTCCGGAATCCTCACCAAGCGAAGCTGCCAGCGTATCAAGTCCCACCGGACCACCATCAAACTTGTCGATAATTGTCAGGATAATGTTCCTGTCGTTCTGATCCAGTCCCATCTTATCTACCTCAAGCAGATCCAGTGCAAACGCCGCCACCTCATAGGTAATCTTCCCGTCATACTTTACCTGGGCAAAATCACGCACCCGCTTGAGCAGACGGTTTGCCAGACGGGGAGTTCCCCTGGAACGGCGGGCAAGCTCGTAAGCACCTTTTTCATCAATTTCCACATCCAGTACCTGTGCCGACTGCAAAATAATCGTGCGAAGTTCCTCCACCGTATAATATTCCATGTGGCTGACGACACCAAAACGGTCGCGAAGCGGTGCCGAAAGCATTCCGGCCCGTGTCGTAGCCCCGACAAGCGTAAACTTCGGAAGATTCAGCCGGATGGAACGGGCGGATTCTCCTTTTCCGATCATCACGTCAATCACATAATCTTCCATTGCCGGATACAGCACTTCCTCCACCTGACGGTTCAGCCGGTGAATTTCGTCCACAAACAAAATGTCACCTTCTGCAAGGTTATTCAGGATCGCCGCCATCTCTCCCGGTTTTGCAATTGCAGGTCCCGAGGTCACTTTCAGGTGGGTACCCATCTCATTTGCAATGATCCCTGCAAGCGTTGTCTTTCCAAGTCCCGGTGGTCCATAAAACAGTACATGGTCCAAAGACTCCTGCCGGGCTTTTGCCGCCTCAATGTAGACTTTCATATTTGATTTTATTTTTTCCTGTCCAATGTAATCCTCCAGCCTCTGCGGACGAAGGGACGATTCAATCTTATAATCTTCTTCCTGCAGCTGCGTGGAAATCACGCGTTTTTCCATACCAAATCTTCTTTCTCGAAACTACAACAACGACATATGTTTCAGTGCTGCCTTCAGCACTGCTTCCACATCCATTTCTTCTGTGATCTCCACCGCGGATACAGCCTTTAAACTTTCCGCCGAGGAATATCCCAGTGCCGTAAGTGCCATAACCGCATCATTTCTGACCTGACCATTTCCGGAAATCTTTAAAGTCTGTACATGCTCACTCTTCTTTTCAAAAGCATCTTCCAAAGACATCTTATCTTTTAATTCCAAAATCACACGCTGGGCTGTCTTGGCTCCTACTCCCGGAGCTTTCGAGATTGCCTTGGAATCTCCCGACAATACCGCAAACCGCAGATCATCTGCACTGAGCGCAGAAAGAATTGCAAGTCCTCCCTTTGGACCAATTCCGCTGACAGAAATCAGAAGTTTGAAAAGCTCCAGATCGTCTTTGGTCAGGAAACCATAGAGAATCATGGCATCCTCGCGCAGATACAGATACGTATACACTTTAATCTCCTCACCGACTGCCGGAAGATACTCAAACGTCTGTCCTGAAATAAATACCTGATATCCGATTCCCCCGGTCTCTATCACAATATGATCCGGATTGGTTTCTGCAAGCTCACCTTTGATATATGCGTACATAAAACATTCTCCTCATTTTCGTTCGTTCACGGTATTTATCATAACACAGCAGATACAATTATGCAAACAGATGTTCTACTCGTGATATTTTTCGGTCAGAAAACGCAGACGCACGATCAGTTCCTGTGCAAGAAGCCCGATCAGAAATCCCGTAAGAAGTCCGGCAATCAGAAGTACCGGAAAATAATACAACACATAATGGCTGGACACAACAAGCGCCGCTATAAGGATCTGCCCGATGTTATGAGCAATTCCTCCGGCCACACTGACGGAAATACAGCCCAGGTGGTTTCCTTTTTTTAAAGAGTGCCATCACAAGAAAACTGAGGATTCCCCCGCCTAAGGAATACAAAATTCCGATCAGATTGCCAAACAAAATTCCGACAAGGAAAATTCTTATGACAGAGACACAAAATGCCTCCTTCGTTCCAATCGAATACAGCATTAAAACAACCACAATATTCGTCAGTCCGAGTTTTACTCCCGGAATTCCAAAATCAAAGGGAATCAGCATCTCTATATAACTGCAGATCATGGCAAGTGCAAGAAACACTCCCATAAACGCCGGTTTTCTCCAAAGCTGTTTACTGTGCAAATCCATCCATCCCTTCTTTTTTCGAATTCGTTACGGTCACTACCACACGATTCGGCAGACAGACAATGCTTTCATTTTCCGCGGAAATCGCTTTCTGATGCACACACAGTTTGTCCGGACAGTCCGCTTCTTTCATATCTGCTTTTCCATCGCGGATCACCAGAACATTCGTGGTTTTTCCTTTGGAATTTTTAATTTTTACAGTCTGCGGCTGTGACAGGGAATAGGTTCCATACACTTCTCCCTCTCTCGTCACCACCACCAAAGCTCCCTGTTTCCCTCCGGCAAAATACCAGACGCCCAGTACAATAAGACAGATACCAAGAAGCGCACCGATAAAAATCACATCTTTTTTGCCAAATTTTCTATGCATTCTCTGCGATCTCTCCCAGATAATAAAAACCTTTACATTCCGTAAGTTTTACCATAAACAGTTTTCCAATCATATCCGGGGTTCCCGGAAAATGCACCACCGAATTGTTTGAAAGCCGTCCGGTAATCAGGGAAGCATCCTGCGTATTCTGTTCCTCTGCCAGCACTTCCATCACTTTTCCTTCCAGTGCCATGGCTTTCTTTGCGCTGATCTGCTGTACTTCCTTTAACAACAGATCAAAATGCCGTTTCACTTCGGCCGGATCGCACTGATCTTCCATGGCTGCGGCCGGTGTGCCAGTCCGCTTGGAATATATAAACGTAAACGCACTGTCATATTCCACCTGTTTTACCACTTCAAGCGTTTCCTGGAAATCTTCTTCTGTCTCTCCAGGGAATCCGACAATAATATCGGTCGTCAGCGCAATATTCGGAATTGCCTCCCGAAGTTTCTTTACAATCGTCAGATACTGTTCTTTATCATAATGCCGGTTCATGATTTTTAAAATCCGTGAGCTTCCGGACTGCAGCGGCAGATGCATATGCTTGCATACCTTATCACATTCCTTCATGGCAAGGATCAGATCATCCGACAGATCCTTCGGATGAGAAGTCATAAACCGGATTCTCTTTAATCCCTCGATCTTGTTTACTTCCCGGAGAAGCTCTGCAAACGTAACTGGCTGCTCTAAATTTTTCCCGTAAGAATTAACATTCTGTCCAAGCAGCATGACTTCACACACACCATCTGCCACCAGTCCTTCAATCTCACGGATGATATCTTTCGGTTCCCGGCTGCGCTCGCGGCCCCTGACATAAGGAACGATACAGTAACTGCAGAAATTATTACATCCGAACATGATATTGACACCGGATTTAAAAGAAAACTTCCGCCGGATTGGAAGATCTTCCACGATTTTATCTGTATCCTTCCATATATCAATGATCATGGAATCCGATTCCATACGATTGCATAAAAGCTCCGCAAATTTATAAATATTATGTGTCCCAAATACCAGATCCACAAAACGGTAGGATTTGCGGATCTTCTCCACTACCGTCGGCTCCTGCATCATACAGCCACAGAGTGCTATCATCATATGCGGATTTTTCTTTTTAAAGTTTGACAGATACCCCAGGCGTCCATACACCTTATTGTTTGCATTTTCACGCACCGTACAGGTATTGTAAATCACAAAATCCGCGTGCTCATCCTCTGTCTCCACATAACCGATGTCCGTCAGGATTCCTAAAAGTTTCTCCGAGTCCCTCGCATTCATCTGACACCCAAACGTATGGACACAGCAGGTCAGTTTGCGCCCCGCTTCTTTTTCCTTTTGTGCCACATACTGTCTGGCTTTTTCTATGTATTCGTACTGCCGTCTGGTTTCTTCTTCCCCGGTTAATCCATTTATTTCTAAATCTCTCATAAAATCCTCTTATTTTCCTGCTCTTCTTTTATGGACGAACCTGACCGTTTCCATAAATAATATATTTATAACTGGTAAGTGCCTCAAGCCCCATCGGACCTCTGGCATGTAATTTCTGTGTGCTGATTCCGATCTCTGCGCCAAGACCAAATTCATTTCCATCGGAAAAACGGGTGGATGCATTCACATAGACACAGGCGGAATCAATTTCATTTAAAAATCTCTGTGCCACATCATAATTTTTGGTTATAATCGCCTCGGAATGGGAGGTATTGTACTTATTGATATGCGCGATTGCCTCGTCCAGGCTGTCTACAATCTTTACCGACATAATATAATCCAGATACTCTGTTCCCCAGTCTTCTTCTGTCGCATCTTTTACCAGTGGTTGATCCGGTCCCAGACATTCGACGGCATAGGAATCACCGCGCATCTCCACATCATATTCTTTTAATGCTGCATACAGCTTTGGAAGAAACTCTTTTGCAATTGCCCGGTGCACCACAATGGATTCGCAGGCATTGCATACACCGATCCGCTGTGTCTTTGCATTTTTAATGATATTGACCGCCATCTCCTGATCCGCAAACTGATCCACATAAACATGACAGTTTCCGGTTCCGGTTTCAATAACCGGAATCGTCGCATTATTTACCACACTCTGGATCAGTCCCCTGCCGCCTCTTGGAATCAGCAGATCCACATAATCCTTCATTTTCATAAACGCATTGGTGGTTTCCCGATCTGTGCTCTCGATCAGACTGAGTGCCCCTTTTGGAATATTCATCCTGCGAAGTGCCTCCTGCATGGCAGAAACAATCGCAATGTTCGAATGGATGGCATCACTTCACCCTTTAAAATTGCACAGTTTCCGGACTTAAAACACAGACCGAACGCATCAGAAGTAACATTCGGGCGGGCCTCAAAGATAATGCCAACGACACCGATGGCTACACGCACTTTTCCAATGATCAGTCCGTTCGGGCGTTTTCGCATGGACATCACTTCCCCGATGGGATCTTCCAGTTTCGCCACCTGCCGGAGTCCGTCTGCCATTCCAAGAAGACGGTCATGATCCAGCTTCAGGCGGTCTAAAAGTCCCTGTGGCATATTGCGCTCACGTCCCCGCTCCATATCTATTGCATTGGCCTCTAAAATTTCCTGCTCATGTGCCATAAGCGCGTCCGCAGCCAGTTCGAGTGTTCTGTTTTTTGTATCGGTATCCAGCATTCCAACCCTGATCCGGTCTTCATGTGCCTGCCGGCACAGTTCCTGCAGTTTTGCATCCATTGTCATTCTCCTCCTGTTGTCCGTTTCGGACGATACCATTGTTGTTCTGTGATCACATCATCCATAGGATGATCATGTATTTCCGTTGGAATTCTTTTGACGATCTGTTCTCCAAACGCAATTCCTGTCCTGTGCAGATTTTCTTTCTGCTTCAGGTAACGATCGTAAAATCCTCCTCCGTATCCGAGCCGCATCCCCTTTTCGTCGAATGCAACACCGGGGACAAGAATCCATGCCTCCCCATTCTCTGCAAAAGAAGAAAGCGGATATTGTTTGACATCCGGTTCCGGGACAGAAAACATTCCCTTTTTTAACTGTCCGGGATTCTCAATCCGGTAAAACTCCATTTCCTTCCCACACACCTTCGGGAAAAAAATCTGCTTTTTGTCCCGGAGTGCCTGATCGCAGAAAAGCTGCAATTCGACTTCGCTTCTAATCGCGGCATAAACCAGAATTTTCTGAAATCTGGCATACTCCGGTGCCGCCAGCAGCCGCTCACAGATTTTTGCGCTCTTCTGCCGCCTCTCCTGCGGAGAAATCCGGTCTCTCTTTTCCTTCATCCGTTTACGAAGTTCTTGTTTTTGATCCATATTTTTCTCCAAGATTTTCCACAGATCCATCTGCATTCATCATGTCAATATTGTTAAGCTGATTGCGCAGATTTGCCTTTACCGAAGCGACATATTCCTGACGCAGCAGTGCCTGTTCCTTCTTTTCTTCTTCGCTCAATCCTTCTGCTTTGGATTTTTTGTATAATTCATTGATGCGTGCAATTTTTTCGTTTGTCATCAGCCTATCGTCTCCATAATATAATTTGCAAGGTTAAAGTTTGCATTTTCATTAGCCGTAAATAACGTTCCCACATAATCATTTTCGAAAATATCCTGTAGGATGCGGACATCCCCGCCATTTGCAATGATCATATCCGTTCCGGATAATGTTGCAATCTTTGCTGCGGCAAGTTTTGTCGCCATCCCGCCGGTTCCGACATTGCTGCCGGTAGATTCTTTTGCCATTCCATAAATGTTTTCATCAATAGCATCTACGACTTTAAGCAGCCTTGCCTCCGGGTTTTTGTGCGGATCATCTGTATAAAGTCCGTCAATATCGGAAAGCAGGATCAAAAGATCTGCCCCCACCATGGAAGCGACCAGTGCCGACAGCGTATCATTGTCACCAAACTGCATCTCATAGGTACTGACCGTATCGTTCTCATTCACGACCGGAATCACCCCGAGATGGAACAGTTCGTCAAATGTATTCTTTGCATTCGCACGGGATACCGGATTTACCATTGTATTTTTTGTCAGCAGAATCTGCCCTGCGGTCTGTGAATATTCCGCAAACAGTTTCTGGTAAACCATCATCAGTTTTGCCTGTCCCACAGCCGCACATGCCTGCTTTACCGATGTCTCGGACGGACGTTCCTTCACGCCCATGGCAGCCCTTCCCACGGCAATCGCACCGGAACTTACCAGACAGACATCCATTCCCTGATTGTGCAGATCACTCAGCTGCCTGACCAGGTGTTCCATTTTGGCAAGATTTAAACGGCCGGTCTCTGCGTGCGTCAGAGAGGAAGAACCGATTTTGATCACGATACGTTTATAATTCAGTTTACTGTCCATTGTACTTTATTCCTCGATTTTCTTTACTTATGCATACCTTTAAATACTTTACCATATCTTCCGAAAAAAAACAACAAAGCTTGCCGCCTGCCATAAAATGGAGTATATTAATCTGTATAAAATTTTACGGAGAGGATTTTTATGAAACAACAAAAATACATCAGATACATTCTGTTGCCCACAACGCTTCTTTGCCTTATTGCATCACTTTTTTGTGGCTGCTCTGCCAATTCCGGGAAAATATCCAAAACGGGATTTTATTTTGATACGATGATCACGGTTACCCTCTATGGAACCCGTGATGAAAAGATATTGGATGATTGCTTTTCCCTGGCAGGAAACTACGAAAAGAAACTTTCAAACACCATCACAGACAGTGAAGTTTCAAAGATTAACGAGGCAAACGGCCAGTTTGTGACAGTCAGCAGCGATACCCTCTCCCTGATCAAAGATGGTATCCGGTATGGAAAAATCAGTGATGGAACATTTGATATTACCATCGGTACCCTCTCGGATCTGTGGAATTTTTCAGAGATTGCAGAAACCGCAAAATCCGATGAGAACGAAGTCGATGCATCGGTTGTCCCTTCCCCGGAAAAAATTGAAGCGGCACTGGTACATGTCAACTATAAAAATATTGAGATCAAAGGAAATCAGGTGCGGTTGAAAGATCCGCAGGCCAAAATTGACCTTGGCGGAATTGCGAAAGGTTTCATTGCGGATGAAATGCGAAGTTTCCTGAAAAAAAAGGAATCACCTCCGGCGTGATCAGCCTTGGGGGAAATGTCCTGACTCTTGGGAAAAAGGCAGATCACTCTTCCTATACCATTGGTATCCAGAAACCATTTTCCGAAACCGGTACGTCACTTGGCACCTTAAACGTATCCGATGCTTCGGTTGTTTCTTCCGGTATTTATGAGCGCTATTACCGGGTCAACGGCAAACTGTATCACCATATTTTAGACACCTCGACCGGATATCCGGTCGAGAACCATCTCTATCAGGTAACCATCATCAGTGACATCTCCATGGACGGGGATGCACTCAGCACAACCTGTTTTTCCCTCGGATTAAAAAACGGGAATGCAGCTGGTGGAACAGACCGATGGCGTGGAAGCTATCTTTGTCTCCGATGACGGAACAATTACATGCAGTTCCGGAATCAACCGGGATGATTCCATACAGTTTCATGCCTCCTGATTTTCGTGTTCTGAAAAACTCTGCATAAAAATACCCCATGCAGGCTGACCCTGCATGGGGTTATTTCTTGTTATAAAATAATCTTTTTCGGACACTTTTCTGCACAGATTCCGCAGCCTGTACATTTTTCCTGATCGATGTATGCAATGTTGTCTACCACATGAATCGCATCGGACGGACAGTTCTTCTCACAGAGATGACAGCCGATACATCCAACGGAACATGCACTCATGACATCCTTGCCCTTGTCTTTGGAACTGCACTGTACGAGGTGCATTGCCTCATATGGTACAAGTTCAATCAGATGCTTCGGACATGCAGCCACACATTTTCCGCAGGCCTTGCAGACCTTCGGATCGACTTTTGCAATACCATCTACGACATGGATCGCATCAAACGAACATGCTTTCACACAATTTCCAAATCCCAGACATCCATAATTGCAGGACTTTGGTCCGCCATTTGGAACAAATGCCATTGCCGCACAATCTTCCACTCCGGTATACTCGTAATCCTGTTTTGCTTTCTCACAGGTTCCGGCACACTTGACAAAAGCGACTTTTTTTACCGAAGCCCCGGCAGAAACACCCATGATCCCGCCAATCTTTGCGGCAACCGGCTCTCCACCGACCGGACACTGATTGACCGGTGCCTCTCCCTTTGCGATTGCCGCAGCAAGTCCGGAACATCCGGCATATCCACAGCCACCACAGTTATTTCCCGGGAGAACTTCTAAGATCGCATCCTCTCTCGGATCAGTCTCTACCTTGAACTTTTCTCCGGCGATTCCAAGGAAAAATCCAAGAATAATTCCTACGCAGCCGACAACAACAGCTGCGACAATAATTCCAGTTATCATACGTCTTTTCCCTCCTAAATCATTCCTGAGAATCCCATAAAGGCAATGGACATCAGGCAGGCAGTGATCAGAACAATCGCTGTACCCCTAAATGTCTTCGGGATATCATTGTACTCAATTTTTTCACGGATTCCCGCCATCAATACGATTGCGATAAAGAAACCAAATGCTGTGGAAAATCCGTAAACAACACCCTCTAAGAGATTGTAATCATAAGTAACACAGTTTAAGGCTACACCAAGTACCGCACAGTTTGTGGTAATCAGCGGCAGGTAAACACCCAGTGACTGATACAGTGATGGCATGCTCTTCTTTAAAAACATTTCTACAAACTGTACCAGTGCTGCAATAACCAGAATAAATACAATGGTCTTTAAATAGGTCAGATCAATTCCCTTTTTCACGAGAAACGGATTGGCCAGAATAAATTTATAGATCAGTCCGGTAATGAAAGAAGAGATCGTAATAACGAAAATTACGGCGCCTCCCATACCAGCAGCTGTCTCTGTTTTCTTGGATACACCAAGGAACGGACAGATACCAAGGAACTGACTCAATACTACGTTGTTTACGATCGCAGAACCTACCGCGATCAAAACCAGTTCAGCTAATGTACTCATCGTCTCTCTCCCTCCTTATGCCTGTTCCTGATCAGAAGCTCCTGCACTCTTTCCTGTACAAAGTGCGGACTGACCACAGTGTGCACAGTCTCCGGATAAACATCCTGCCGGCTCTGCAAGCGGTTTGCCCTTTGCTTCCATCTTTTTACGGATAATATTCATTCCGGCTACAAGGAATGCCAATACAAGGAATGCTCCCGGTGCCATGATGAAAATCGTGATCGGAGTAAATCCTTTGATTGCGGAAAGGAACGGAAGTCCGAAAAAGGTTCCGGCACCAAGGATCTCACGGATCAGTCCGATGATGGTCAGACCCATGGTAAATCCAAGTCCCATACCAATTCCATCAAAAATAGATTCGATTGGTCCATTCTTGGATGCATAGCTTTCTGCACGGCCAAGAATGATACAGTTTACAACGATCAGCGGAATATACACACCAAGTGCCTTAGAAAGGCTTGGAAGATATGCCTGCATCAGAAACTGTACGACCGTAACAAGTGATGCAACAATCACGATATAGGCCGGCATACGCACGCCGTTTGGAATCACCTTACGGAACAGTGAAATCAAAAGGTTGGAAAATACCAGTACCACAAGGGTAGAAAGTCCCATACCAAGTCCGTTGATCGCTGAAGATGTAACCGCAAGTGTCGGACACATACCAAGCATCAGGACAAAGGTAGGATTCTCTTTGATCACACCATTGTACAAACGTTCTACATACTTGTTCATTACTGAGCACCTCCTAACGCATTCTGGAAGTAATAGATGGCTGCATTACAGCCATTTGCCATTGCCTTTGAAGTAATGGTAGATCCGGTAATTGCCTCAATCTGATCATCCGATGCCGGTTTTTGTTTTACAACCGTAAACTTGTCTACCGTTTTGTTTTCAAACTGGCTGTAGAAATCTTCCTCTTCTGCTTTCATACCAAGTCCCGGTGTCTCGGAAATATCGGTAATCGAATATCCGTTGACAGTTCCATCATTCTTGATACCAACGGAAAATGTAATACTTCCCTGGCTTCCGTCTTTTGCGGTAACGGTAATGACATATCCCAGTGCATTGCCATCCTTATCTACGGCCTGCTCGACGTCGTCAATCGTATCGTCATATCCTGCATCTGCAACCATTTTGTCTGCGGCATCCGCATCATACTCCTGCTGGTTGAACCCAGAGGCATCCGCAAACACTGCCTGATACGCTTCTTTTTTGGTCTGCTCGTTGGCTTTGTCAATCGGAGCCTTTGTAATTCCATATACCGCTCCTAAAATCACGCCGATCACAAGGGTAAAGGCTGTCAAAACCAAAGCGTCATGTATAATCTGTTTATTCATTCTTCTTTGCCTCCTTTGCCAGTCCAAAAGCTCTCGGAATTGTAAACTTCTCAATAATCGGTACTAAAATATTGCTCAGGATGATTGCAAAAGAAACACCCTCTGCATTTGCTCCGAAACAGCGGAAAATACCGGTTAACAGACCACAGCAGATACCGTAAATAATCTGACCGGCCGGTGTAATCGGTGAAGTCACATAATCGGTTGCCATAAAGAATGCACCAAGCATCAGACCTCCACCGCACAGTTCTGCAACCAGATAATTGGCATTCATCGGTTCCTTGCCAAAGATCAGCATAAATACCGCAAATGTAATCAGGTAAGCAGCCGGAATCCGTAATGTGATAACGCCCAGAAGAATCAGGATAATCGCACCAATCAGGATTGCGATCACGGATGTCTCACCGATGGTTCCCGGAATCTTTCCTGTCAGCATATCCATGACATTGACGGAAGAAATTCCTTCATTTCTGATCATGGCAAGCGGTGTTGCCCCGGAATATGCCTCAAACTTAGAACTCTTGAAATTTGTCATGTCTGCGGCAAAAGCAATCAGCAGAAAACATCTTCCACCCAGTGCCGGGTTCATGAAGTTTTGTCCCAGTCCGCCAAACATCATCTTTACAATGACAATGGCAAATACACTGCCAATCACAGCCTCCCACCATGGAAGTCCTGCCGGCAGGTTCAGTGCCAGAAGAAGTCCGGTGACAACCGCACTCAGATCCGGCAGGCTGTTTTTTTTATGTACGATCTTATCAAAAATCCATTCGGAAGCCAGACAGCTTGCGATGGTAACTAAAATCAAAAGTAATGCATGCATTCCAAAATTCCAGATACCAAACAGGGTTGCCGGCAGCAACGCGATGATCACATACAGCATAACTCTGCTTGTGGAGTCCTTGGCACGCACATGTGGTGAAGACGAAACCTGATATTTCTCACTCACAACAATCCACCTCTTTCTCTTATTTTTTCTTTCTCTTATCTGCTAATACGAGTTTCTTCATTGTCTTGACGGACTGTGCCACCTGTCTGCGGGAAGGACATACATAACTGCAGCTTCCGCACTCGATGCACTCTAATCCATGCCAGCGTTCAAACTCATCCTTTTGTCCGTGCTCACTGAACTTTGCAAGCCTGCTTGGAATCAGTTTTTCCGGACACGCTTCCACACACCGGCCACAGCTGATGCATGCGAGCGGTTCAAACTCTGCCACCTCATCTTTTCCTAGACATAACAGAGAAGAAGTCGTCTTTGTGGTAGGAACATCCAGTCCAAAAATGGCAAATCCCATCATAGGACCGCCGGATACCAGTTTCTGTGGCTGTACTTTAAATCCTCCGGCAGCTTCCACCAGCTGCTCGTATGGTGTACCCATACTGTACAAAAAGTTTGACGGGGTGGTAATTGCGTCTCCGGTGATTGTAGCAATTCGCTTCATCACAGGAACTCCATCTTTTACTGCATGCTTGATTGCAATCATGGTTTCTACGTTGTCCACGATACAGCCTGCATCTGCAGGAAGCATTTTGGAATTGATTTCGCGTCCGGTCACTGCGTAGATCAGCTGACGCTCTCCTCCCTGCGGATACTTTGTCAGCAATTCACAGACCTCCATCCGGGGCTCATCCTTAATCAGTTCCTTCAGTTTTGCAATTGCATCCGGTTTGTTATTTTCGACGCCAAACACACCTTTTGCATGGTCAAACAGCTGCAGTATGATCTTCATACCTGCAACCAGATCTTCCGGATTTTCGATCATTCTGCGGTAATCTGCAGTCAGATATGGCTCGCATTCTGCGCAGTTTGCAATAATATACTCGATTTTTTCCGGTTCTTTCGGAGACAGTTTTACATGTGTCGGGAAACCTGCGCCTCCCATACCAACCACACCGGCCTCCTTAATTCGATCAATGATTTTCTCCCTGGATAAGGATGTCACATCATCCACCGGTGAATACTCACACTCCGTAAACTGATCGTCACTCTCGATTACAATGGAATTCACCATATCACCGACTGCCACACGCCGTGGTTCAATTTTCTTCACTGTACCGGATACCGAAGAATAAATCGGAGAAGATACAAAGCCGCCGGCTTCTGCAATCTTCTGCCCTTTCTTTACGCTATCCCCTACAGCGACAATTGGAGTGGCTGGTGCACCAATATGCTGTGACAATGGAAAAACCAGTTCTCCTTTGGGTAGAACTTCTTTGATTGGCGCATCCTTGGCAAGTTCTTTGCCTTCATAGGGATGTACGCCGCCTATAAATGTTTTCAAACCCATCCTTGTGCCCTCTTTCCTTATTTTTTTGTCTAAACCATATAGTTTATAACATAATTCACATTAAATTATAGCACTTTTTAACCATGTATGTAGTAAAATTTTAATTTTTTCTGAATATTTTGTATTCTTTTTAATACAAAGAAACATGACGAAAAATGAGATTTATGGTATAATCCAGACACACAGACAAAATCCAAACGTTATATAAAGGAGAATTTATGAAAACGTTTCATGAAGAAATCCCCGATCTCTGTCAGGACGCTCTCACCGACCAGCTTTTTGATGAACACTCTATATTTTTTGACATAGAAACTACCGGGTTTTCACCTGCAAATTCCACACTCTATATGATTGGATGTGCCAGACGCAAAAGCAACCGGATCTGTATTGAACAGTTTTTTGCTGAAAAACCGGAAGAAGAAGCTGAAATCCTCGCCACATTTTTTCAGATGCTGTCACCATATACCACCATCATTACGTTTAACGGTGTGGGATTCGACATTCCTTACCTGAAGGCAAAAGCAGACCATTATAAGATTCCGGAACATTTTCGGGATTTTGAATACCTGGATATATTTAAATCGGTTTCTTCGATCAAATTTTTATTGAAACTGGAAAACTATAAGCAAAAAACCATAGAATCCTTTCTGGGTCTTAAAAGAGAAGACGAAAAGACGGGAGGGGATCTGATCCATGTATATTTCACGCATGTGAAACATCCGACAGAAGAAACGATGCATCTTCTTCGTATTCATAATTACGAAGATGTTCTGCACATGATTGATCTGCTCTCTGTTTTATCTTATCTGGAAGTATTAAACGGTCAGTACACCATCCTCTCCCACCGGATCGACCATTACCACGCATATGACGGAACCGAAGGGGAGGAATGGATCATCACCATGCAAAACAACTATCCCGTTCCGCGCCAGCTTTCCTGTAAACAGGATTGTTTTTATCTGATGATCGGAAAAAACCGCACTTCTCTTCGTATTCCGGTCTACGAAGGTGAACTGCATTATTTTTATTCCAATTACAGGGATTACTATTATCTGAAAAAAGAAGATATGGCAATACACAAAAGTGTTGCCTCATTTGTAGACAAAGAATACCGGGAAAATGCCAAAGCAAGTAACTGTTATACGCGCAAATCCGGCAAATTTCTTCCGCAATACAACAATATTATGCAACCGGAGTTCCGTAAAGAGTATAAGGATAAAATACAGTTATTTTGTAGATGACGGATGATTTTTTGTACCTCTGATATCATGTTGCGCCGCTATATTGATCACATCTTAAAAAAATATGATGGGAAAAAAAATAATAATTTAAGACTGCAAAAATGCATGTTCTTATGTTTCAGGCATTAAAACATGCATTTTTATTGGTTTAAACATTCTTTTCAAAATAAAAACTGCTGAGTCTGTCAAATCCAAGTTCTTTATAATTGGTAATCTGTTCTGTACTTCCGATAAACAAAACACCATGACTCTTCAGCGACTGATGGAAGTTCTTATAAATCATGTCTTTTGCATCATCTGTAAAATAGATAACCACATTTCTGCAGAGAATCATATCAAAATCTCTTGGATACGGATCTTTTAACAGATTGTGTTCTTTAAACGTCACGCAGCGCTTGATTTCATCCGAAATCTGAAATGATTTTCCGATCTGTTTAAAATACTTGCGTTTAAATTCCGGCGGCACATTTGCAATGCTCTTTTCATTGTACAGACCAACCTGCGCTTTCTGAAGAACCTGCTTGTCCAGATCGGTTGCCGTAATATGAATGTTGGAAAGCGGAATATGTTTGGATAATGCCATGACAAGAGAATACGGTTCATCTCCTGTCGAACAGGCTGCACTCCACACATGCAGATTTTTTCCATGCTGTTTGATAAGTTTCGGAATAACATTCTCATCCATCAGCTTCCACTGATCCGGATTACGGTAAAACTCAGAGACATTGATTGTAAGAAAATTGACAAATGCCTCAAATTTGTCCTTGTCTGTCTTCAGCACACGGATATACTCATCATAATTGCTACAACCATGCTTTGTCGCAATCGTATCAATTCGTCTGCGCATCTGTTTTTCTTTGTAATAATTCAGATCGATTTTTGTCAGAGCATAGACGTCTTTTTTGAATTTTTCATAATTGTCAAACATAGACTTTTACCCCCCTATAAACAATAAGAAGCTGCCCGAAGGCAACTTCTTACCTATGAAAATTTACAGTGAATTATTCCTCTGTCTCAGCATCTTCAGCCGGAGCTGCAAGAGCCTTAATGCTTAAGCTGATCTTCTTTTCTTCTTCGTTGAAGTCTACGATCTTTGCTTCAACTTCCTGACCAATCTTTAATACATCAGAAGGCTTCTCTACGTGTTCCTGGGAGATCTGTGATACGTGAAGTAATGCATCAACACCAGGAGCAAGCTCTACGAATGCACCAAAATCTGTCATACGTGCAACTTTTCCTTTTACCACGTTGCCAACGGCATACTTCTCTGCAGCACCATTCCAAGGATTCTCATCCTCAAATTTCATGCTGAGTGCAATCTTGGTATCTGTAATATTCTTGATAAATACGCGAACTTTCTGTCCAACAGTAAATACTTTCTTAGGATTCTCAACTCTGCCCCATGACATCTCTGAGATATGAAGTAATCCGTCTACTCCGCCCAGGTCGATGAATGCACCGAAATCTGTAACATTCTTTACAGTTCCTTCGATTACATCGCCGACTTTGATCTTTGCAAACAGTTCTTTCTGAAGCTCTGCCTTCTTTGCAAGTAATAAAGTCTTGCGGTTACCAATGATTCTTCTCTTTCTAGGATCAAACTCTGTGATAACAAACTCGATTTCCTGATCCTTGAACTTGCTTAAGTCTTTCTCATATGTGTCAGATACAAGGCTTGCCGGGATAAATACTCTTGTCTCATCTACATTGACACATACACCACCGGTAAGTACCTGGCTGACTTTTGCCTTTAAAATTTCCTGATTTTCGAATGCTTCCTCTAATCTCTTGTTTCCCTTCTCTGCTGCGAGACGCTTGTAAGAAAGGAGAACCTGTCCCTCACCATCGTTTACTTTTACAACTTTGGCTTCTAAGGTATCGCCGGCTTTTACGACTGTAGTAAGGTCTACATTTGGCTCGTTTGTATATTCATTACGTGTAATGATTCCATCTGATTTGTAGCCGATATTCAGGATGATTTCATCTGGCTTAACATCAATAACGGTACCCTCTACCACTTCTCCATTTCTTATTGTTTTTAAAGATTCTTCCAACATTTGTTCAAAGCTCATTTCTGACATTCTTTGAAACCTCCTCGATGATATTGTTTGGGGTTGAAGCCCCTGCGGTAATACCTACGTTATTGATGGATTGTATCTGATGATAATCCATATCTTTACTCGTTTGTATATAGTAAGTATTTGCACATTCCTTTTTAGATATTTCATACAATTTTTGCGTATTGGAGCTATGCTTGTCACCAATGACAATCATGAGATCCGACTCCGCAGCAATTTTGCGTGCTTCCGTCTGTCTTTCCTCCGTTGCATTGCAGATTGTATCTAAAACACTTATATCATAACCTTTTTTCTTTATAATTTCAACTAATTCTTGAAATTTATTGTAGTTAAATGTCGTCTGTGCCACCAGACAGACTTTTTCTCCCTCTTTTAACGGTAATTTTTCAATATCTTCCTGACTTGTGACCGTATAGGCAGGCTGTCCTTCCACCCATCCGAGAATTCCTTCCACTTCCGGGTGATGTTCGTTTCCGGCAATCACAATTCGGTACCCTTCTTTGCTGTACTTCTCCACAAGCCGGTGAATTTTCAGGACAAACGGACAGGTTGCATCCAGCACTTCAAATCCGCATGCCTTCATTGCTTCATGTTCTCTGCGGCTGATACCGTGTGAACGGATGATAATCTTTCCTTTTGGAAGATTCTCAAGTTCTTTGAGCTCCCTGACCACATGAACTCCACGCTGTTTAAGGTCCCTGACTACTTCTTCATTGTGAATGATCGGCCCATACGTATATACCGGAACTTTTGCCTCTTCTGCTTCCTGATATACCATATTTACTGCCCGTTTCACGCCGAAGCAATACCCGGCACTTTTTGCAATCGTCAGCTTCATTTTTGTCTATTCCGCCTTCTTGATTATTTTTTTCATTTCTTCAACAACGCCGTCAATATCCAGATCCGATGAGTCTAAAAGGACAGCATCCTCCGCCTGTTTTAACGGAGAAGTTTCCCGGTGCATATCCCGGTAATCGCGCTCAATAATATCTTTTTCTATCGCATCCATATCACAGGATACACCTTTTGCTGTCAACTCATCAAAGCGGCGCTTTGCCCGCACTTTCGAGCTTGCAGTGAGATAAATTTTTACATTGGCATCCGGAAGGACAACCGTACCGATATCTCTTCCATCCATAATCACATTTTCCTTTGCGGCAAGCTGCCTCTGCAATTCTACCAGTTTTGTACGAACCACTGGATAAACACTGGTCGCGCTGGCCATGTTGCCGACTTCCTCTTTCCGGATAACGCCGTTTACGTTCTCTTTGTTTAAGATCACCTGCTGTTCTCCGCCCGTATACTGAATGGTCACGTCTACCTTCGGACAGGCAGCCGCAATCGCCTGCTCATCGGAAGCATCGATATGATTCTGTAAAAAATAATATGCCATCGCGCGGTACATTGCACCGGTATCCACATACACATACCCCAGATCCGCCGCAAGTTTTTTGGCGATTGTACTTTTTCCGGCTCCTGCCGGTCCATCAATTGCAATATTAAATGCCATTTTCTATTCTCCTTTAAAATAAATTATTTATCTTTGAAATTACAAAACGGATATTCCCGCCAGGTGTCCGGTGGACCAGGCAATCTGAAGATTATAGCCACCGGTAAGTGCATCCAGATCCAGCACCTCGCCGCAGAAATACAGCCCCTGCACAAGTTTTGACTCCATCGTGGAAGGATTGATATCTTTCACGGAAACACCGCCCTTTGTTATAATTGCCTCTTTAAAATCGCGAAGCCCTGTAATTGTAAGCGGCATATTTTTAAACAGATGTAACAGATTCTGTCTCTGTTCCCTGGATATTTCATTCACCTTTGTATCCGGATCAATGCCTGATAACGCAATCATAACGGGTATCATTTTTGCCGGGAGCAAATGCCCCAGAGAATTTTTAAACTGCTTATTTTTCATTTCATCAAATTCCCTTAAGATCCGGTGATCAAGCTGTTCCACATCCAGTGCCGGTTTCAGATCAATCGTCATGGAAAGCTCCTGGTCAAATGCTTTTGCCGGGATACATCCGCTTGCCGACAATACCAGCGGACCGCTGACGCCGAAATGCGTAAAAAGCATCTCTCCAAAATCCTCATACAGTTTTTTCTTTCCCCGGGTAACCGACATACGGACATTGCGCAGCGAAAGGCCCTGCAGATCCCTGACCCACGGTTCTTTCATTTCCATCGGAACCAGTGCCGGAGTCGGCGATACCATCTTATGTCCGCTCTCTTCTGCCATGCGGTAACCGTCCCCCGTTGCCCCTGTTGAAGGATAGGAAATTCCTCCGGTTGCAACAATCACTGCGTCCGCATGCATTTTTGTATGATCAGCCAGCTCAACACCGGTAACACGCTTTTCTTCATCCCTCTTTTCAAGCAGCAGACGCTTTACCTTTGTATGCAGGAATACTTCCACATGCTGCCCCCGCAATGCGGTGGATAACGCCGCAATCACATCGGAAGAATGATCCGACACGGGAAATACCCGGTTCCCACGCTCTGTTTTTGTAGGCATTCCATGACTCTCAAAAAAAGAAACCACCTGCTCATTGTCATAGGAGTAAAAAGCACTGTATAAAAATTTACGGTTGCTGACTACATTGGCAAACAGCTGTTCCATATCACTGGCATTCGTCAGATTGCAGCGCCCTTTTCCCGTAATAAACAGCTTTTTCCCGAGTTTTTCATTCTGTTCTAAAAGCGTCACTGCATGTCCGCTCTCCGCTGCCGCATACGCAGCCATCATTCCCGCCGGTCCTCCACCGATCACGATTACTTTACTCATTATCGATATCCCCTAATTTTGCATAATGTACCTTAATCGAATCATCAATATAATTGATCTCATCGTTTTCATATACCTGATACTCATCCCAGATGTCTTCTAACATCGTCAGTGTTCCCGCCACTTCTTTCTGTTTCTTCATGCACAGAGCCACTACCAGCGCATTGATAACGGAAAGCGGTGCGACAAGGGAATCCACAATGGATGCCATATCACTGTCCGCAATGAGATTGCAGGAAGAATACAGATTCATCGGTGAATGTATGCTGTCAGTAATTGTAATTACTTTTGCACTCCGGTTATTTGCAAATTCCAATGCCTTTAATGTCCGCATGGAATATCGTGGGAAACTGATTCCGATAATAACGTCATTTTCCCCGATTCTTACCATCTGTTCAAACAGTTCACTCGAACTGTTTGTCGTAAGCAGACGCACATTATCAAACATCAGATTCAGATAAAATCCGAGAAAACTTGCAAGCGGCGCACAGCTTCTGATCCCGACAATATAAATATTTTTTGCCTCAAGGATTGTCGAGACGGCCACCTCAAACGCACTGTGATCAATTTTTTCCAGTGTCGTTTTGATCTTGTCCGCGTCTGCCGATAAAACTGTCTCTAAAATCTTCGACTGGCTGATTCTTCCGTAGGTTACCTCCATGCGCTGTACGGAGTTTAATTTATTGCGCACCAGTTCTTCTAAGGCACGCTGAAATTCCGGATATCCTTTGTATCCCAGATACGTTGCAAAACGTACAACGGTCGACTCACTGACACCAACCGTCTCCCCCATCTTTGCGGCCGTTAAAAATACCGCTTTATCATAATTATCTGTAATATAAGTTGCAAGCAGTTTCTGTCCCTTGCTCATCGAACTGTAACAATTATTGATCCGGTTTAACAGATCATTGGTATTTGACATCATATTCTCCTCTTTATTCCATAAACGCTGTGTCACAAACAGCACTTTTGATTGTATCACTTTAACCGGAAAATGCAAGATTTCATGCAAAAAGAATTTTTCCCATCAAAAAAAGACGCACCAGATCTGATGCGTCTTTTTCGTAGAAACCGGATATGACTATACCGGATATGCTCCGTTCTTTGTATCAGCAGTCTTTGCGTCTACGCCAGTCTGCTGTGCCTCACGGTATTTGAAGAAATCAGTAGCAACCTGTGGGAACAATGCATAGGATAATACATCCTCATCCTGCTGCTTGTACTGTTTCATCTCAGCTTCAATCTTACCAAGCTCCGGCTCAAGAAGATCTGCCGGACGACAGGTGATTGCATTCTTTTTATCCTCTCCGAGAACCTTGTCAACAACTTCCGGATTGAATGGTTTAACGGTCTGGCCGTACTTACCAAGAAGAATATCCTTTGTCTCCTTTGTTGCGACTTTATAACGCTCTCCCATCAATACGTTAAATACAGCCTGTGTACCAACGATCTGGGAAGACGGAGTAACAAGCGGTGGCTCACCAAGGTCTTTACGCACACGCGGAACCTCTGCAAGCACTTCCTCGTACTTGTCCTCTTTTCCCTGCTCCTTGAGCTGGGAAATCAGGTTGGAAAGCATACCACCCGGTACCTGATAACGAAGAGTGTTGATGTTTACACCAAGTACCTTCGGGTTCATCAGACCGCTTGCAAGTGCCTCTTCACGTAACGGACGGAAGTAATCTGCGATCTCACTTAACAGATTCAGATCAAGACCGGTATCGTATGGTGTGTTCTTGAAAGCCTCTACCATAACCTCTGTTGCAGGCTGGCTGGTTCCAAGAGCAAATGGAGACATTGCAGTATCAATGATATCTACACCGGCCTCTACTGCCTTCATATATGTCATGGAAGCTACACCGGAAGTATAATGGGTATGAAGTTCTACCGGAAGAGAGGTAGAATCCTTCAGTGCCTGTACAAGTTCTGTAGCCTTAGCAGGAACTAAAAGACCTGCCATATCCTTGATACAGAGAGAATCAGCTCCCATATCCTCTACACGCTTTGCCATCTCCATCCAGTAATCCAGAGTATAAGCATCTCCAAGGGTGTAAGAAAGAGCTACCTGTGCATGACCTTTTTCCTTGTTACATGCAGTAACTGCTGTCTGCAGGTTACGGATATCATTTAAGCAGTCAAAAATACGGATGATGTCAATTCCGTTTGCAATTGACTTCTGTACAAAATACTCTACCACATCATCTGCATACGGACGATATCCTAAGATATTCTGTCCACGGAACAGCATCTGCAGTTTTGTATTTTTAAATCCGTCTCTTAATTTACGAAGACGATCCCATGGGTCCTCTTTTAAGAATCTCAGGCAGGCATCGAATGTCGCACCACCCCAGCACTCTACAGCATTGAATCCAACCTTATCCATCTTTGGGATAATCGGAAGCATCTGCTCTGTTGTCATACGTGTAGCGATCAGTGACTGATGGGCATCACGCAAAACAGTTTCTGTTATTTTTAATGGTTTTTTTACCACTTCTGACATGACTTTTCCTCCTTATTAAATTCCAAATATAGCCATGAAACATCCCGCAGCTACTGCAGTACCGATAACACCGGCAACGTTTGGTCCCATTGCATGCATGAGCAGGAAGTTTGTAGGGTCCTCCTCTGCACCAACCTTCTGGGATACACGGGCTGCCATAGGCACAGCAGATACACCGGCAGAACCAATCAGAGGGTTAATCTTGCCCTTGGTAATCCAGCATAATAACTTACCAAATAAAACTCCGGCAGCAGTACCAACCATAAATGCAACAAGACCTAATACAACGATCTTTAAGGTGCTTGCATTTAAGAAAGCTTCTGCACTGGTAGTTGCACCAACAGAGGTACCCAGTAAGATAACGACAATGTACATAAGTGCGTTACTTGCAGTCTCCTGCAGCTGACGAACAACGCCAGACTCACGGAAGAGGTTTCCAAGCATCAGCATACCAACAAGTGGTGCTGTGGTAGGAAGCAGTACGCAGACAACAACGGTAACAACGATTGGGAAGAGGATCTTCTCCAGCTTGCTGACCGGACGAAGGTTCTGCATCTTGATCGCACGTTCCTTCTTTGTTGTAAATAACTTCATGATAGGTGGCTGAATGATCGGCACAAGTGCCATATAGGAATATGCAGCCACGGCGATCGGTCCCATCAGACCGGTCTGTCCCAACTTACCAGCCAGGAAAATGGAAGTAGGTCCATCCGCTCCACCGATGATAGATACGGCAGCGGCAGCCTTGTCATTAAATCCAAGTATAATTGCAAGGAAGTATGCGCTGAAGATACCAAACTGTGCGGCAGCTCCCATAAGGAAACTGACCGGGTTTGCAATCAGCGGACCAAAGTCTGTCATTGCACCTACACCCATAAAGATCAGAGATGGTAAAATAGACCACTCATCCAATGTGTAAAAGTAATAAAGTAAACCGCCCACGCCGTTGCTGGTCTGTTCCGGGCTTGCGATGATATCCGGGTAAATATTTACCAGAAGCATACCAAATGCAATCGGAACTAACAGTAATGGCTCAAAACCTTTCTTAATCGCAAGATACAGGAAAATAAATGCCACTAAAATCATAACATAATTTCCCCAGGTCAGATTGAAAAAGGCTGTCTGATGCAGGAGGTTCGATAATGTTTCACCTACATAACTCACAGTGTTTTCCTCCTTGGATTAGTTTAATGTAGCGAGTAATGCACCAGATTCTACGGCATCACCAACTGCTACATCGATACTTGCAACAGTTCCGTCTTCCGGAGCAACGACTGGTGTCTCCATCTTCATGATCTCAAGAACCAGGACGGCATCTCCCTTCTTTACAGCATCGCCGACTTTCTTCTCAATCTTGAATACCTTTCCGGCAGCTCCTGCTTCAATCTTAATGCTTCCGGCTCCTGCTGAAGCAGCTGGTGCGGCTGCCGGTGCTGCAGCTGGCTTTGCAGCTGTACGTCTCGGTGCTGCTGCGCCGGATGTGCTTCCGGTCTCTTCTACTGTAACATCATAAACGTTACCATTTACGGTAATTGTATAATTCTTCATGAATATGTTCCTCCTAAATTTTCTTTCTATCCTATCTACGATTGATGGAACGAACTACGAAATCACTGGTAGAAGTTCCGGTACTTGCAGCGATTGCAGCTGCAATAACTGCGATAAGTTCAGTATCATCTGTCTGTGCTGCAACAGGGGCAGGTGCCGGCGCTGCGGCTGGTGTCTCTTCCTGCTGTGGAGCCTGTCCGGCTGCTTTGGCAGCTTTCTTTTTCTCCAGATAAGGGAAGATCTTAAAGCAGGAAATAAGAAGACTGATCAGAATCAATACAGCAAATACAACTGCCATAGAAATTACAGTATTCAGTCCTGCCTTTTCCATTTTCTCACCGAGTGTATAAATCGGATCTACCGAAATGCCGGTAACATCCATGGAATAGTAATCATATACTACTTCGAAATTCACATCTTTCTTCGCGAACTTGATGGTCATATCTGTGGTAAGTGTCTTACCGGATTTGGTAACCTTAAAAGTATCGTCTTCGATCTTTTTCATTTTACCAAACTCATCCAAAGTATCCTGCCACTTTGCAGCTGCCTCAATCTGTGCCTCTGTGACACCGTAGCTTGAAGTAAGCTGATCCTTTACATCGTCCGGAAGAGTATCTGCTGTCAGTTTGTTTTCTTTGAACAACTGAGCCAGACTCTGTACCATGCCCGCATTGGTATCCATTTCAGACTGAAGATCTGAATAGGACTTTCCATTGTAATCCACGGTAGTCGGGTCTGTTCCACATGCACCAAGCATCAGAACCATCAGGATCATGCAAAGTGCAAAAGCAATTCTCTTTTTCATAAAACTTCACCTTTCTACTTGGTACCGTGTTTCTTTTCTGGCTCGCTTACATACTTTGTATAAAGCATTTCAAAAGCAGCTACAAGGTATTTTCTGGTATCTGCCGGATCAATCAGACGATCCACATATCCTCTTGCAGCAGCAGATGCGGCAGAATCCTGAAGTTTTTCATAATCAGCAGCTTTCTGCTTGATCTCATCTGCACCAGCTTCCGGATACATAATCTTTGCAGCCAGAGTAGAATCCATCGCACCGATCTTTGCTCCGCTCCATGCGTATACAAGATCTGCTCCGACAGACTTGGAATTCATAAATACATAAGCACTTCCGTAAGCCTCTCCTGTGATCAGGTTTACCTTTGCACAGGTTGCATTGGAAAATGCGTAAGTCATTCTCGCAAGTGCCTTTGCAAGTTTCTTCTCAGAGCACATGCAGTTTTTCAATCCATTTACATTTGTAATGGTAAGTACCGGGATTGAGAATGCATCACAGAACTGAACAAATTCAGCTGCCTTGTTGCATCCCTGCGCGGTCAGGGACTTGTCAAAGCTCTCTGCTTTCTTGCCTTCTGCATCATATACTTCGCTACAGTTTGCCACAGCGCCGACTGTCATTCCGTTTAACTTGATCAGTCCGGTTACCATATTCCTGGCATAATCTGCCTTTGTCTCGAAGAATACGTTATTATCTGAAATCTGGGATAACAGATATCTTGGATCACCCTTCATATTCTCCATGCTCTCGCAGGCACGATTTAAATCATCTTCACAGTCATCTGTATAGACATCTCCCTCATTGTTGCTTGGAAGCATACATACCAGCTGACGAATCTGCTCCATGATTTCATCTTCTGAACCAACGAAATCCACACATCCGTTGTTTTCACTCTGGAATGCTGCGCTGGCTGTATCACATTTTTCTGTGTTATTGCCTTCGATTGCATCCGGAGCATTTACAAACATGCGTCCTTTCTTCTCTTCAATGAACGCGAAATCGCAAAGTGCCGGGACAACGGAAAGGCCGCCGCCACAATTGCCAAATACACCACAAATCTGAGGTACAAGACCGGAAGCTGCTACTTCCTTCGCATAAATAGTTCCAAACCCATCCAATGCATCAACCGACTCCTGAAGACGAATGCCGCCACAGTCAATCAGACCGATGACAGGAGCTCCCATCTTCATTGCCATGTCATACACAGACGCAATCTTCTTTGCGTGCATCTCTCCGATGGTACCGTTTAATACGGATGCATCCTGGCTGTAAATAAATACCAGATTGCCGTCGATCAGTCCATGACCGATTACAACGCCATCTGAAGGGGTCTTTGCAGCGGTAAGATTAAAATCTGTGCTACGTGCTGTTACGAGAGAACCGATTTCCATAAAACTGTTCTCATCGACCAACTTAGCAATACGCTGAATTGCCAAGTTTTCATTGTTACTACTCATTTTATGCCCTCCATCTATAAAAATAAAAATTTCCGCTAGTTTGTATTGTATCTCATTTCCCAATTCTTTTCAACATAATTTGTTAAGTTTTTTCACTAATTCTTTGTGACTAATTTCCTATTTGCCCAACAGTGCCTCTTTCCACATAATTTGAAAAAACTTTTCAGGAGACCATTTTTTTACGGAAACCTCTGCTTTAATTTTTCCGGAGTAAATTTCCCTGCCGTTCATACAGTAGGAAACACGTCCAAGCGTCTGCCCTTTTTTGACCGGAAGGCTTATCGGATCAGACCATACTTTCTTTATTTCAGCGGTATCCCCGTCTTTTTTCAAAAACGTCAGTTTTGTGATATCCGTATCAACATAAACCGGCAGTTTGGCATGGGTAGCCCATTCCTCGAGTGTTTCTTTCCGACAGCCCTGCGCAATCTCTATATCCGGCAGCTCCATGGATGCTTCCGATCCCCGATACAGATGATAGGCATCCATTCCGTATTGAAACAGTGTCTTTGCATCGGACCACTTATAATTTTTGTGGTTCGGCCAGCCGCAGGCAAGAAGTGCGATTGCATAATGTCTCCCCCCTTCTTCAAGTGCAGCCACATAGCAATATCCGGCTTTGGACGTATATCCGGTTTTTCCGGTAATCACATGATCCATCATATCCAGCAGGGCATTTTTATTGGAAACAGCATATCCGGTTCCCTCCAGGCTCTGAAATGTATGTGACCGGGTCTGCGTCACTTCCAGAAACTGCTTGCTTACCGGAGACTTCCATGCGCAATAACTCATAATCCTGCACAGATCATATGCTGTGGTATGGTGTTCCCCCTGCTCATCCTTTGCATCCAGACCGTTCGGTGTCACAAAATGGCTGTCGGTGCACCCGATCTTCTTTGCTTTTTCATTCATAAGTGCTGCAAATTTTTCCGCAGATCCCGCCACATGTTCTGCGATTGCATATGCACAGTCATTATAGGATTCCAGCATCAGCCCATACCACAGATCCTGCATATAGAACTGTTCTCCTTTTTTCGCCCCGAGATGTACCTTCGGCTGTGATGCCGCTTTTGCGCTGAATGTGACCACTTCATCGGGCTTACATTGTTCCATCGCCACGATACAGGTCAGAATTTTTGTGGTACTTGCATTCGGCAGTGCTGTCTGTGCCTCTTTTCCATACAAAAGGCGCCCACTGTCACCATCCACCATGGCGCAGGATTTTGAATACAGTGTCTGCGCTTCGGGTTCTTTTTGCTTTTCTGCCAAAACCGGTTCGCTCATCAGACATCCGATTACCAGCAACAGACTTACTATTTTTGTGCAGATTCTTTTTTGAAACATAAAAAAACTAACCATATACATTTTTATTCTATGTATATGATTATTCCTGCTTCTTTTATACGTCCAGTTTCACATGCATCTCTTCTTCTGCTTCCTGCTTAAACTCTTCCACCTGTACCGGACTGAGTACCGGCAGATCATCGATTGAATGTACGCCGAAACTGCGTAAAAATTCTTCTGTTGTTCCGAAAAGTAACGGACGCCCCGGTGCATCAAGTCTTCCAAGTTCACACACCAGATGATATTCCACCAGTTTGTTTACCGCATGATCCGATGACACGCCACGTATTTTTTCTATTTCCATCTTTGTCACCGGCTGCTTATATGCAATAATGGAAAGCGTCTCCAAAAGAACATCGGTTAAAACCCGGCGTTTGGGCTGCTTTGCAATTTTAATCAGATATTCGTAAATTTCGGGTCTGGTGCACATCTGGTAGGCTCCATCCAGTTCCGTGATGGTAACGCCGCGTTTCTGTTCTTCCCACTCGTTTCTCATTTCATCGATCAGGTCCTTTGTTTTCTTCTGATCAAGTCCAAGAGTTCCTGCAATTTTTTCCAGTTCTACGGATTCTCCCATAGAAAACAGAATTCCTTCTATAATTGCCTTGTATTTTTTTTCTTCCATATTTTCCGTCCATCCTGCAATACATGATAATCTATGCTGCAACTTTCGAATCAATCTGGATATCATCAAAAATATGTTCCTGCGAAATCCGTATCGTTCCCATTTTCATCAGCTCCAGAATCGCAAGAAACGTAACGATCACTTCCACTTTCGATGACTGTGCCGTCAAAAGTCCCCGGAAACTGAAATGTCTGTGTCCGGCCGCATATTTTTTCAAATCCTCCATCTTGTCTTCCAGCGATACCTCTTCTTTTTCAATCTTTCCGAATTTTGACCGCAGAGGATCAATTTTATCCTGCTGTTTTTTCATAATGCTCTCAAAAATTTCATGCAGGCGTGAAAGCGTAATGTCCGATATCAGTTCGTGGATATCAACCGGCGGTTCATACGCACGCACTTCCTCCGGAATCGTCGGCTTCTTATACATAACACGACCGGCATCCATCTGCCGGTCTTTTAGTTCATACGCCATACATTTGTACATCTTGTATTCCAGAAGCTGCTGTACCAGTTCCGCACGCGGATCTTCTTCTTCCTCTTCACTGTCCGGATTCGACGGGAGAAGCATGCGTGATTTGATATCGACCAGTGTTGCAGCCATAACCAGAAACTCACTGAGCACCTCCAGATCCTGCCGTTTCATTTCCCGGATATACTCCATATACTGTTCCGTGATCTCCACAATCGGAATATCATAGATATTCACTTTATTCTTTTCGAGCAGATACAAAAGCAGATCCAGCGGTCCCTCAAATACCTGGAGTTTAACGGTCAGTTCCATCCCTCTCGTCCTTTCTGTCATAATCTATATTTTATCTTTATGTTGTAGAAAATGCAAGGACAATTTACTATATTTAGTGTTTTACAGAAGAGGGGCAAACAATTTCAATGCTCCCATAAATGTACGCACAAGAAACGATTTTCTTTGAAATTCCTCCAGGGTCACTTCGTGGCTTTCCGCAAATGTTTTTAACGCATCTTCTTTTACCTGCAAAACTGCCCGGGTACGATACATCCAGACGCCACATTCAAAATGCAGACACAGACTGCGGTAATCCATGTTTACCGTTCCCACGGTTGCCTGTACATCATCCGACACAAAACATTTTGCATGGATAAAACCTGGCGTATATGTGTATATTTTCACTCCGTTTTTGATCAGATACGGGAAATTCGACTGTGTCAGGAAATACACCAGTTTCTTATCCGGAATTCCCGGTACAACCAGACGCACATCCACGCCGGATTTTGCCGCATTTACAAGTGCCGTACGCATCTCGGATCCGATGATCAGATACGGAGTAAAGATGTAAAGATATTTTTTTGCCCTGCTGATGATATTCAGATATACATTTTCGCCGACATCTTCGTGATCCAGTGGAGAATCGGTATACGGCTGGACGAATCCTTTTTCATCTGCATGGATTTTTTCCTGCAACCTGTGTTTTTCCATGGAAGTTGCCCGATAAAATGTATAATCACTTTCTATTTTCAAAATATAATCCCACAGTTCCAAGAACATGCTTGTAAAACTCCAGACACATTCTCCGGTCAGACGGATTGCCGCATCCTTCCAATACCCAAAACGCACTCTGGCATTGATATACTCATCCGCCAGGTTCATTCCCCCGGTATAGGCAACCTTTCCGTCAATCACCGTGATCTTCCGGTGATCCCGGTTATTCTGGATAATTGACATCAGTGGGCGAAATGGCTGGAAACAGGCACATTTGATTCCCTTTTCCTGCAGATAACAATAATATTTATTCGGCAGTGTCTGGATACATCCGATTCCATCGTACATAAATCGCACATCCACACCCTCTTTTACTTTCTGTGCCAGAATTTCAACAATTGCATCCAGCATCTTGCCGGGTTCCGCAATAAAATACTCCAGAAAGATATAAGATTTTGCCGCTTTTAAATCTTCCAGAAACTGCGGATACATCTCTTCTCCACAGCAATAATACTGTGTATCCGCCTCACGGTACACCGGATACCCTGCATAACAGGTAAGATACTGTGCCTGCTGTCCGGCAGAATCATCCTCTGCCCTTAAAGCAGACATCACATCATCGGAAGGAGAACTGTATGCCCGTATCCTGCTGCTGACCACGTCCATCTTCATACGGGTCCGTTTTGTCAGTCCCGGACGGCCAAACAGATAGTATGCCGGAATTCCGAACAGAGGAAGTGCCAGTATCAGAAAAATCCAGGAAGTTTTATATGTGGAACGCATATCCCTGCTGGAGACAAACAATGCAAGCACAATGGATGCAATTTTAAACAATGCATCTACCATGGAACTGTATACGGTCGCACTGTACAACAGATAGACAAACCAGCTGAACTGCAATATAATAATCAATCCTCCAAGGACAAGTTTACTGAAGAGTTTATTTAATATTCGTTTCATCTGTCTCCTCCTTTGGTTCTCATAAAATGTCACCGACAGGCTTTTAGAGAGTATTTTATACCAATGCCAGCAAATTATCAACATCAAGAACGCCCCACGCCATGGACATTCCCGTTTCTTTCCGCGCCGATTCATATAATTTCAGTTTAAGTTCTTCCGGCCGCAGCTTTGGATTTTTCTGTAATGCAAGTGCCAGTGCCCCGCATACGACAGGGGTTGCCATAGAGGTGCCACTTTTTCTGGAATATAGTGCTCCGTGATGATCCAGACTTACAATATTCGTCCCCGGTGCTAAAATTTCCGGCTTCATAATACAGCATCCGGTCGGACCACTGCCACTGTAGCCACCACGCCTTTCCCCAGGAGAACTCCGGTCATCACTTGCCCCCACCGTAATCACTTTTCTCGAAATACCGGGAGCCGTGACTGTCCCGGCTCCCGGGCCATTATTTCCGGCCGCTGTGACAACCGTCACGCCATCATCCCACAGCTGTTCTAAAAGTTCCATAATCTGCTTCTGCTCACGGTCGAGTGCCCCCGGAAGAAATCCTACGGAAAAATTCAGAATCCGGATTCCCAGTTCTTTATGATGTGCAAGCACCCATTGCAGGCCACGAATCACCCGCTCCGTCTGTCCTCCTCCATCCTTCCCGAGGACTTTCAGCGCAATCAGCTGTGCCTGCGGTGCCATTCCCTTCATTCTGCCATTCGCACACAAAATTCCGCCAACATGTGTTCCGTGTCCATTATCATCATAACAGGCTCGTTTCATTGCCACAAAATCCAGAAATCCAACCACATTCTGCCGCAGATCCGGATGTAGATAAACGCCTGTGTCCAGTGTCACCACCCGGATATTTTTCCCCGTGTAACCCATACGATATACATTCTCTGCATGTACAAGCTGTTTGACACGATTCATATTTCAACTCCGAACTTTTCGAATCATCGCCTTTTTCTTTCATGGTATGAAAAAAGGGCCGCATGGTGCGGCCCCTGAAGTACATCTTTCATGGATCTTAATTCTGTACGGTATTTTATTTCTGATCTGCCGGAACGTCCTTAATGGAAAAACTGATTCTTCCCATCTTGTCCTTTCCAAGACAGACAACTTTCACAACATCTCCAAGTGTCAGTACATCCTCGACATGCTCAATGCGTTCCTTGGCAATCTTTGAAATGTGAACCATTCCTTCCTTGCCTGGTGCAAACTCGATAAAAGCACCAAACTCTTTGATACTTACAACTGTACCGGTAAAGATCTGTCCTTCCTTAAAATCGGTTGTGATGATTTTTATCATATCAATGGCCTTTGCGATTGCCTCCTTGTCTGTTCCACAGACAGAAACCGCACCATCATCTGTAATATCAATCTTGACACCTGTACGGGCAATGATCTCATTGATTGTCTTACCCTTCTGTCCCACAACATCTCCAATTTTATTCGGATCAATGGTGATCTGTTCAATCTTCGGTGCCCACTGATTTACTTCTTTTCGTGGCTCTGCAATTGCCTTGCTCATAACTTCATCCATAATGTAGACGCGTGCCTCACGGGTACGGGCAATGGCTTCTTCTACGATTGGACGGGTCAGGCCATGGATCTTGATATCCATCTGGATTGCAGTGATACCATCATGTGTACCGGTTACCTTGAAATCCATATCTCCGAAGAAATCTTCAAGTCCCTGGATATCTGTCAGTACCAGATAATCATCATCCGTCTCTCCGGTCACAAGACCACAGGAAATACCTGCAACCATCTTTTTAATCGGAACACCTGCAGCCATCAGTGACATACAGGACGCACAGGTAGATGCCATGGAAGTAGATCCATTGGATTCAAATGTCTCGGAAACTGCACGGATTGCATACGGGAACTCCTCCACAGAAGGAAGAACCGGAAGTAATGCACGCTCTGCAAGCGCACCGTGTCCGATCTCACGACGTCCCGGACCTCTGCTTGGCTTTGTCTCTCCAACAGAATAGGACGGGAAATTGTACTGATGCATATAACGCTTGGTTGTCACGTTCTCATCAAGTCCGTCAATCTTCTGTACTTCCGAAAGCGGTGCAAGTGTAACAACATCGCAGATCTGTGTCTGTCCACGGGTAAACATGGCAGAACCATGTACACGAGGGATCAGATCTACTTCTGCAGCCAGCGGACGGATCTGATCGATCGCACGTCCGTCTGGACGCTTATGATCCTTTAAGATCATCTTACGAACAGTCTTCTTCTGATACTGGTAAACGGCCTCGTCAAGAACAGCAAGCCACTCCTCGTTCTCTGCAAAAGCCTCTGCAAATTTATCTGTGATTTCACGGATATTCTCTTCTCTCTGCTGCTTTTCATCGGTAAATACCGCTTCTTCCATCTGCTCCGGAGTGACGATTTCCCGCATAGCTGCAAACATTTCTTCCGGAATCGCACAGCTTGTATACGCATGCTTCGGTTTGCCAACCTCTTCCCGGATCTTATTGATAAATGCAATGACTGTCTGGTTGACATCATGGCACTTATAAATAGCCTCAATCATCTTTGCTTCCGGAATCTCATTGGCACCGGCCTCAATCATGATGACCTTTGTTGCTGTAGATGCAACCGTAAGCTTTAAATCTCCCTCGTCCCAGTCTTTCTGGGATGGGTTTACAATAAATTCACCATTCTTCATTCCCATCTGGGTCATGGCACATGGACCGTCAAACGGAATATCGGAAATGGTAGTAGAAAGTGCTGCACCGATCATGGCAACCAGCTCCGGACGACACTCCGGATCTACAGACATAACCATATTATTTAAGGTTACATCATTGCGGTAATCTTTTGGAAACAGAGGTCTCATCGGACGGTCAATGACACGTGCGGTAAGAATAGAGTTCTCTGATGCTTTTCCTTCACGCTTGTTAAATCCGCCAGGAATTTTTCCAACCGAGTACATTTTTTCTTCAAATTCCACGCTCAGCGGGAAGAAATCAACGCCATCTCTCGGCTTGTCGGAAGCAGTAGCCGTAGATAATACGGTAGTCTCTCCATATTTTAATAATGCGGCACCATTTGCCTGTGCACATACTCTTCCGATATCAACGGTCAGTGTTCTGCCTGCCAGTTCCATTGAATAACTTTTGTACATGTATTCTCTCCTTCAAAATTTAATACGGTATGTCAAAACCCCGAAACTACTGAACAATACAAAACAGCGTTTTGTCCTCTTCAGTGGTCCCGGAAAAAAGTTCTGCCATACAACAAAAAGAAGAGCGGAATATAAAACTCCGCTCTTTGTTTACAATTATTTTCTGAGTCCTAAACGCTCAATTAAAGAACGATATCTTTCAATATCAATGCTCTTTAAGTATGATAATAATCCACGTCTCTGACCGATCATCTTAAGCATACCTCTTCTGGAATGATGATCCTTTGGATTCTGCTTTAAGTGCTCAGTAAGCTCCTGAATTCTTGCAGTAAGAACAGCTACCTGAACTTCTGGTGAACCAGTGTCGTTTGGTGTTCTTCCATACTCATTGATAATTGCCTGTTTCTTTTCTTTTGCGATCATTTTATGATCCTCCTTAAAATATTTTTGCACCCGATACTCAGCAAAAGGTCGGAGTGTCCATTCACCGAATATGGGTTAAACCATACTAATCTAATGTATCATAAATCCGTATCGTTGTAAACAGTTTTTTAATTTAAATACGATATGACACAGATTGGTGTCCGGTAATAAGCACTGGAAATTTTAATTCCGGTACGTGCATTGCTGGCATGCACAATCTGACCGTTTCCGATATAAATTCCCACATGGCTGATGCTGCTTCCGCTTCCATAGAAAAAGAGATCTCCCGGTTTTGCCTCAGATGCACTGATTCGATTTCCGTATGCCGGTTGACTTGCCGCATGATGCGGGAGGCCGACTCCGTATCTCGCATATACCTGCATCGTAAATCCGGAACAATCAATTCCATTTGTCAGGCTTGTTCCACCCCAGACATAACGGTTTCCTACAAACTGTAATGCAAACTGTACTAAAGAAACGCGGGAATCCGTGTATCCCTCTCCGTATTCCAGTTCTTTTACCGTCGATGCTGTCGGAAGTTTTTCTGTTACCTCTACATAATCTCCGGAAATATATCCCTTCTGATCATCCACTTCCACTTTATACCAGCCGTCTTTTGTATCTTCCACAACAAGATCCTCTCCCTCTCCAACCAGAGAAAGTATTGCAGAATCTTCAGAAGCCTTTTCTCTTACACGAAGGGTTGTGGTATTTACTGTAACAACTTTTGTAATTTCTTTCTTTGCTACATTTTTTGCCGCATCTCCTGTCAGAAGATACTCTGTCTTTACATAACCTTCCACCTTGCCGGAGGTGATCTTTGCCCAATCTCCCTTGACCGAGACAATCTCACAGGCATCTTTATCCGTCATTTTTCCAACAACTTTACTGTCTGTGGATGCCTTTTTTCGCACATTCAGGCTTCCCTGCACCTGCGCAATTCCAAGATTTTTATACCCACAGATGCTGGTATCCTCCGTGGTATTTTCCGAAACCGCTTCTTTTGTCTGCGTATCTTCGATTCCCTGTGCAACCATCTGCTTTTCATTCGCAGCCACCGCAACATCTGTTTTATCATACAGCTGACTGGTTACTCCTGCCGTCACATCCAGCGCCTCCACTTCGCTTGCATTCAAAGATGCGGAAACACCGGCTGTGAGCGATCCGGCCGCCTCTGTTTTATCTGTATTTCCCTGCTGTATCCCGATATAGGCTGCCGCACCGGTCAGTGTCAGAGAAAAAGCAAGTACCATTCCAACTCTCTTTTTTGTCATACGATTCATTTCACAGATTCCTCCCTCATGTCTCATGAAATCTCATAACAAAACGAGTATAACAACAAATAATTACAATGTCAACATATTTTTGTAATATTTATGTAATATATTTACATATCGCCGTTTATCGACATCATACGACTGCGGCTCGTTTCAATGTCTCTTTCCATCTGTTCTTTTAACATCTCTACAGACGAGAATCTCTGTTCCGGACGTATAAAACGAATAAAACGCTGACCTTTAGTTCATATCCGTACAGATCACCGGAAAAACTCCAGTATATGCGTCTCCACATTTACTTTATTGGAATGATTGACGGTCGGTTTGCATCCGACATTTGTCACACCTGTGTAATATTTTCCACCAATCTCTACCGCAGTTGCATATACACCTTTCGGCGGAAGAAGTTTTTCGGCCACAAGTTCCATATTGATCGTCGGGATTCCGAGCGTTCTTCCAAGCTGCCTTCCATGAATCACTTCACTCTTTACAAAAAACGGATACCCAAGCAGATCATTTGCCTTTTCCATATTGCCTTTTATGATCTGTTCCCGCACAAACGTACTGCTGATGTCCCGTCCCTCATACTGGATCTTGTCTACCACCCTAAGGGTATAGCCATATGTCGCGGACAATTTTTCCAGCAGAATATGATCCCCTTTCCGGTTATGGCCAAACCGGAAATCCGATCCGACTACCATGCTCTTTACATGCAGACTTTTTACAATCCATGCAACAAAAGCCTCCGGCTCCATGCACATGACTTCTTTGGTAAACGGACATTCCAACAGGTAATCAATTCCACGCTCTTTCAGAATTTCCTGCTTTTCTTTATTGGTCGAAAGAACACGGTAATTATTATTCTCCGTAAGTTTTTTCGGTGGAATATCAAACGTAAAAACAACGGCCTTTAACCCTTCTTTCTTCTTTTCCAGAAGGTGTTCAATCAGTGCTTCGTGTCCACGGTGTACTCCGTCAAATTTTCCCAGCGACAATGCCGTTGGTTCTTCTATATGAAAATCTTCTATCTTATTCCAGCAAATCATATTTATGCACCAAACATTTTCCGGACTTTATAGTCCTTTGTTTCTCTCTCATACTGATATACAGCGTAAAAATGTCCCATCGGATCATAAACCAGTACCTGCTCACCATCCGCAATTTTTTCCGGAACATCCGTAAAATTTCCATCGTTTAAACGGTTTCCATTCTGAAGAAAACGAAACGCTTCCGGTACAACCGTCAGTTTCGTCTTTCCCTCAAACACGCGGTCCACCGGAAGAATCAGTTCTTCCAGCGTTCCTTCATCCCTTATCTTTTCAATTTCTGCCAACGTGTGTGCCTCTTCCAGAGGAAAAACACTCACTCTTGTCCGGACCAGGGATTCCATACACGCGCCTACGCCAAGCACCTCTCCGATATCCGCACACAGCGTACGGATATAAGTTCCCTTGGAACAGTGCACCTGCATCGTCACATAAGGAAGATTGATTTTTTCAATTTCTATGGAAAAAATTTTAACCGTGCGGGCTTTCCGCTCTACCTCGATTCCGGCGCGGGCCAGATCACATAACTTCTTTCCGTTGACTTTGAGTGCCGAGTACATTGGCGGAATCTGCTCATAATCTCCAACGAACTGCAAAATAGCCGCTTCCACGGTCTGTTCTTTCAGCAATGCAGCCTCTCTGGAACGATCTTCTTTCACCGTTCCGGTCATATCCTGTGTATCGGTTGTAATGCCAAGATGCATCACCGTACGATACACTTTATCCTTATCCGTCAGAAGTTCACATACCTTTGTTGCATTTCCGATGCATACGGGAAGTACTCCGGTCGCTTCCGGATCGAGCGTTCCGGTATGTCCGATTTTACGCTCATGTAAAATGCCGCGGAGCTTTGCTACCACGTCAAAGGAAGTAAAGCCCCGCTCTTTATAAACATTTATAATTCCGTTTATCATATTATAATCTCTTCTCAACCTCGGCAAGAATACGCTCGATTGCCTCTTCTGCCTGTCCTTCCACGGTACATCCGGCAGCCTTGACATGTCCGCCGCCGCCAAAATGCATCGCAAGCGATGCCGCATCAAACGCACCGTTTACACGAAAACTTACTTTAAACGTATGATCCTCATTCTCATAAAGGAATACTGCAAGTTCCACATCTTTGGTATTGCGCATCTGCTCCACGATTCCTTCCATATGTTTCGGAAGAACTTCGAGTGCATGCATCTCTTCGAGCGTCAGAAAAGAAGTCACTACTCTGCCACCCAGACGAAGTCTGCTGGAAAGCAGTGCCTGTCCCATGGCACGATTCTGGTTGTATGTTTTCTGATTAAAAGCTTCATCCACAATTTTTGTGAAATCAATTCCTTTATCCATCAGCATGCCCGCCATATTCATCGTGGAGGAAGACGTGCAGGAATACTGAAACACTCCGGTATCGGTAACCATTCCGGTATACAGACATTCCGCGATTTCTTTTGTGATCTTCTCCGTATCTAACAGTTCACAGATCAGCTCACAAGTGGAACTTGCATCCGGGAAAATATAATTTTCCTCTGCAAAACTCTGGTTACTGACATGGTGGTCAATACAGGCTGTATGCTTTGCTTCCTGAAAATAACGTGCAGCATTCCCCAGACGTTTCTCATCTCCGCAGTCCATGGCGATAAACAGATCAAACACCACGGATTCCTCATAGTCACTGCGGATTTCCGATGAAAAATTCAGGAATTTAAAGATATTGGGAATCGGCTCAAGATACAATCGCACATCCACATCCGGATAATATTTCCGGATATAGTTGTAAACTCCGAGTGTGGAGCCCACACAATCCCCATCCGGACGTACATGTCCGGCAAGACCTACCGATTTTTTCCCTGCAAGAATCTCATCAAGCTTCTTCATCCGGTTTCTCCTTTATATCTTTGGTCACTTCATCAATCATTTTTGACATATGGATTCCATATTCAATGGACTGGTCCAATACAAATTTGATCTCCGGTGTGTTGCGCAGATTTACGGACTTTGCCAGGCTCCTGCGAATAAATCCTTCTGCGGAGCGAAGTCCTGCAATCGTATCCTGCTGTGATTTTTCATCCCCCAGCACACTGATATAGGCCTTTGCCGTTTTCAGATCCGGAGCGACCTCCACTGCAACTACACTGGTCATCGGATTGATCCGCGGGTCTTTGATTTCCCCGCGGATAATATTGGAAAGCTCACGCATCACTTCCTCATTGATCCGAATATTTTTAATACTGTTTTTTCTCATATTCTATCCTATCTTGGTACTTCTACCATCTTATAAGCTTCTACCTGATCAAGTTCCTGAATGTCATTAAAGCCGTCAAATACAAGACCACATTCATATCCGGCCTTAACTTCCTTGACATCATCCTTGAAACGCTTCAGGGATGCTAAATCTCCTTCGAAGATCTGCTCGCCTTCTCTGGAAATACGAACTTTACATCCGCGTTCCATCACACCGTCAAGTACATAAGAACCGGCAATATTACCGACACCGGATGCCTTAAAGATCTGACGGATTTCTGCATGACCGATAACTTTCTCCTCAAATACAGGATCAAGCATACCCTTCATGGCAGCCTCTACATCCTCGATCGCATTGTAAATAACCTTGTACAGACGGATATCTACACCCTCATTGTCTGCGGTAACTTTTGCAATCGGGTCCGGACGGACATTAAATCCGATGATGATCGCATTGGATGCGGAAGCAAGAATAACATCAGATTCGTTGATTGCGCCGACACCACCATGGATCACTTTTACAACCACTTCTTCATTGGACAGTTTCACAAGTGACTGTTTCACTGCCTCAACAGAACCCTGTACATCCGCTTTTACAATAATATCAAGTTCCTTCATATTTCCGGACTGGATCTGGGAGAACAGATCATCCAGTGACATCTTTGCCTTGGTATCTTCGATCAGGCGGTTCTTTTCCTCTGAAATATAAGTATCTGCAAATGATTTTGCTTCCTTATCGGAATCGCAGACAACAAATGTCTCTCCGGCTGCCGGTACACTGTTTAATCCGAGGATCTCTACCGGTGTGGAAGGAGTTGCCTTCTTCACGCGCTGTCCCTTGTCGTCGATCATGGCACGGACTTTACCGTAGCTGCTTCCACAGGCAATGGAATCTCCGACATGAAGTGTTCCTTTCTGAACCAAAACCGTTGCTACCGCACCGCGTCCCTTATCCAGCTGTGCCTCAATGACCAGACCTCTTGCATTACGGTTTGGATTTGCTTTCAGTTCCATCACTTCTGCAGTCAGAAGGATCATTTCCAGAAGATTGTCGATACCTTCCTTAGTATGTGCAGAAACCGGACAGAAAATCGTACTTCCACCCCAGTCTTCCGGAATCAGTTCGTATTCGGAAAGCTCCTGCTTTACTTTTTCAATGTTTGCACTCGGCTTATCAATCTTGTTGACAGCAACGATGATTTCTACACCGGCAGCCTTTGCATGGTTGATTGCCTCGATGGTCTGTGGCATAACACCATCATCTGCAGCGACAACCAGGATTGCAATATCGGTAGAATTTGCACCACGCATACGCATTGCGGTAAATGCCTCATGACCAGGAGTATCCAAAAATGTGATCTTCTGTCCATTGATGGACACCACAGATGCACCGATATGCTGGGTAATACCACCGGCCTCGCGGTCTGTCACACGTGTGGAACGGATCGCATCCAGCAGGGATGTTTTACCATGATCGACATGACCCATAACACAGACAACCGGTGGACGTGGAACCAGATTCTTCGGATCTTCTTCATCCTCTTTTAAGAGTTCCGCGATGACATCAATCTTCTCCTCCGGCTCGCAGATAAAGTTAAACTCCAGTGCGATTTCTTCCGCTGTCTCAAAATCTACTTCCTGATTTACCGTTACCATTTCACCCTTCATAAAGAGTTTTTTTACAATGGCAGATGGCTGCAGTTTCATCTTGTCTGCCAGATCACGGATTGTCATCTTTTCCGGAAGTGTGATCGTCTTGATTACATTTTCATCTTCCTTCGGCTTCGGCTGCTGCTGTGGTTTCTTTCTGCCGCCGTGCTTCTCAAGGTTTACATAATTTTCCTGTTTCTTTCCGCCGAGTTTATCATGATCTTTCCGATGATTATTGTTGTTATTGCGGCGGTCATTATTTCCACGGGAGTCCTTTCCGCGGATTTCTTCCGGTGCTGCAACTGCTGCCGGCTCTTTACTGAAACGGTTCTTCCTGCCGTTATTGTTTCTGTCGTTCTGTGGACGGCTGTTGTTTCTGTCTCCGTTCGGACGATTGTTATTGTTTCTATCTCCCTGATGACGGTTATTATTTCTCTCCCCGCCTCTGTCATTGTTTCTGTCATTCTGCGGTCTGTTGTTTCTCTCGCCACCGGAATGATTGTTGTTTCCACGGTTTTCCTGGCTGTTGCGGGTATTTGTGTTTTCTGCCGGTTTATTGTTTGCCGGCTTACTTACCTCTAAATCCGCTGTCGGAGAAGGGGTGCGCTCACTGATTGGACGCATTGCACGCTCTCCGACCGGACGCGGACGGATGATACTGTGCTGTGCCGGACGTTTGTTTTCATCCCTTCTTCTTCCGTTTCCATTTCCATTCCCAGTTCCGTTTCCACGATTGTTGTTATTTCCGTTTGCTGGTTTTCTGGACTGCTTGCTGTACTGTGCATTAAATACAGCTGTGATACTGGATTTTTTCTTTGGACGTTCTTTTCCATCCGCTGGTTTTCCTGCACCAGTCTTTGCAGCTTCCGGTTTTTTTGCATCTGCTGCCGATTTTGTCTCTTTTGCAAAAGCTCCGCGGATCAGTGCCTGTGCTTCATCTTCCATATTGCTGGATGCACTTTTTCCGTCAAACTTTGTATTTTTTAATTTATCTAAAATATCCTGTGATTTTATATTTAACTCTTTCGCGAGTTCATGAACTCTCATTTTTGCCATAAATGAATTTACCTCCGTTATTCAGTTTTATATTTTTATACGGTGTGCTCTTTGAGCTTCTTTTCTACGGCCTTCGCCAGATTTTCATCTGTCACGGCAAGTGATGCACGGAATTCTTTTCCGATACAGCGTCCAAGTGCTTCCTTGCTTCCGTAACAGTAGCATGGCACATGGTAAAAATCCGTCATATTACAAAAACTCTTTTTTGTGTTCCCGGATGCCTCCGCAGAGACAATCACGAGATATGCATGACCTGTTTTTACTGCTTTTTCTGTAGAAAATTCACCGCTTACAACATTTCCAGACTTTGCTGCTATTCCAAGCATGGATAATACGGGATCATTATGCAAGTGTACTCATCTCCTTTTCCAGACTTTCATACACATCCTGCGGAATTGCAGTCTTAAGGGAGCGCTCAAGTCCTTTGGATTTTCTCGCCAGGCGAAGACACTCAGGATCTGCACAGATGTATGCCCCACGGCCGTTTTTGCGACCGGTGGCATCCAGTACAATTTCATTTTCCGGTGTTTTGATTACCCGGATCATTTCCTTCTTTTCTTTCATTTCATTACAGGCGACACACTTGCGCAATGGAATTTTTTTATTTGCCATAATTACTCCTCAAAAGAAGTCTCATCTGCTGATGTTTCTTCTACCGGCGCTTCTTCTGTTGATGCTTCTGCTTCGGTAGGAATTTCTTCTGTGGCATCCGGATCTTTGTAATATCCTTCCTCATCATACTCATAATTATCATCATACTCATCGTCTTCATAATCATTTTCGTAATCAAGGAAATCTCCGGACTCTCTTGCCTGCGTCTCACTCTTGATATCAATCTTAAATCCAGTCAGGCGGGCTGCCAGACGGGCATTTTGTCCTTCCTTACCAATAGCAAGCGATAACTGGTAATCCGGAACCACAACTTTTGCTGCTTTCTCGTCAGCGTCCGCAATAACGGAAATAACCTTTGCAGGACTTAATGCATTCTGAATCAAAATTGCAGGATTCTCATCCCATGTAATGATATCAATTTTTTCTCCGCGCAGCTCATTAACGATCGCATTGACACGTGCTCCGTTCATTCCGACACATGCGCCAACCGGATCTACATCCGGATCGTTCGACCATACCGCGATTTTTGTACGGCTTCCTGCCTCACGTGAGATTGCTTTAATTTCAACGATACCATCCCGCACTTCGGAAACCTCTGACTCAAAAAGTCTCTTGACAAGCTCCGGATGTGTTCTGGAAACAAGAATCTTCGGTCCCTTTGAGGTTGCCTTCACTTCCAGAATATATACCTTAATGCGTTCGGTTGGCTGGAAGGTTTCCCCCTTGATCTGCTCACTTTCAGTCAGGAGTGCATCTGCCTTTCCAAGATTAATACTGACATTGCGTCCGACATAACGCTGGACAACACCTGTCACTACTTCTTTTTCCATGCTGAAATACTCATCGTAAATCACTTTCCGTTCTTCTTCACGGATCTTCTGTAAGATCACATTCTTGGCATTCTGTGTTGCAATACGTCCAAATTCTTTGGATTTTACTTCTACCTGAACAATATCGCCCAGTGTATATTTTCCATTGATCATCTGCGCATTCTGCAAAGAGATCTGCTCAATCGGATCTTCCACAGTCTCTACCACTGTTTTTTCCTGATAACAATGATATTCGCAGGTGTCCGGATCAATCACAACTTTTACGTTGTCAGCCTTTCCAAAATGATTTTTGCAGGCAGTTAAAAGGGAATTTTCAATTGCCTCAAGCAGCGTTTCTTTACTGATGTTTTTCTCCTTCTCCAGTATCGTTAACGCATCCAATAACTCATTATTCATGATTTTTATCCTCCATATATATTTATCGTGTTTTCCACATATGAGGTATCGCATAAGCGATATCTCCTGCGCAGTTTACCTCCGCAAAACGGACTTTTCTATAAACTGCTCTATAAGTCATTGTCCTAAAAATCAATTGCCTGTCGGATCAGTGCAATATCTGTCTTTAAAAAGGTGGTCTCTTTGTCGTTCTCATCTGCAATCGTCACAGATGTATCATCATACGCTTTTAAAATTCCTGTGAATTCCTTACAGCGGTCGATCGCACGGTAGGTACGGATCTCAATTTCTTTGCCCATATTGCGGACATAATCTTTTTCTTTCTTTAAAGGTCTTCCAAGTCCCGGAGAACTTACCTCAAATGTATAGGAATCCGGAATGAAATCTTCACGGTCGAGCAGTTCATTCATCTCACGTGCCACCGCTTCACAATCGTTGATTGTAATGCCGCCCTCTTTGTCAATATACGCCCGCAGATAATACGTGCTGCCTTCCTTGACATATTCTACATCTACCAGTTCAAACTGCATACGCTCCAGAATCGGAAGAATCAGTTGTTCTGTCTTTGCCTCATAAGTACTTGCCTTTGACATATTACCACCTCTTTTCTTTGACATAAAACACATTTTCACAAAAATTTGAGAGAGGACATCTGCCCTCTCTCAACCTTAGTTTCTATGTTACTTTTGTTATCATATCACTCTTTTTCCCTGATTTCAAGGGATTTTGTGTATTTCTTTCATAAAACAAAAAGTTCTTACCCAATCAGGTAAGAACTTCAGCAGTCCGTACGGGAATCGAACCCGTGTTTCCGCCGTGAGAGGGCGGCGTCTTAACCGCTTGACCAACGAACCGTGTATTATACTATCATAGCACAGGCCATGCGTCAAGTACTTTTTTCAGAAGCCTGGTTATTGTTCCCCTGCAAGCAGTAACAAGACTTGTACTTTCTTTCCCATATGTATATAATTTGTATAAAAGCAACTCAGGAGGACATCAGAAATGAAACTTATCTCATGGAACGTTAACGGGCTGCGCGCCTGTGTACAAAAAGGATTTCTCGATTATTTTCATGCCGCAGATGCCGATTTTTTCTGCATCCAGGAATCCAAGCTGCAGGAAGGACAGATCGCACTTGATCTGCCGGGCTACCACCAGTACTGGAATTACGCCGAGAAAAAAGGCTACTCCGGCACGGCAATCTTTGCAAAACACGAACCTCTTCAGGTCACACGCGGCATCGGCACCGCAATCTGCGATACCGAAGGTCGAGTGATCACCCTCGAATATGACAGCTTCTACCTTGTCACCTGTTACACTCCAAACTCCCAGAACGAACTGGCGCGGCTTCCCTACCGCATGGAATGGGAAGATGCTTTCCGCGCTTATCTTCTTCAGCTCGACAGCAAAAAGCCGGTCATTCTCTGCGGCGATTTAAATGTTGCACACACGGAGATCGATCTGAAAAATCCAAAGACCAACCGCAAAAATGCCGGTTTTTCCGATGAAGAACGGGAAAAAATGACCGAACTTTTAAACGCCGGTTTTACGGATACCTTCCGCTATTTTTATCCGGATGCCGAGGGCATTTATTCCTGGTGGTCCTACCGCTTTAAAGCCCGCGAGAAAAACGCCGGATGGCGGATCGATTATTTCCTCACTTCAAAGCGGTTAGATTCCAGTCTCACCGGAGCAGCTATCCATACCGATGTGTTCGGTTCGGATCACTGTCCGGTAGAACTGACCATTGAATTGTAAAGAAGTTTATTTCGTAAAAAATCCAGTGTTTTCACGGACGATTCCATGAAAACACTGGATTTTTCATTATGCGTACATCAATTTTCCTTTTGGCACTGGAATTTCCCGCCCAATAGCCTTTGCCGTCTCTATCCATTCGGAAATAACTGTTTCCACATTTTCCAAAGCCTCTGCCGCCGTTTCTCCATCATAAACTTTATTTCCGCGAGGATGCGCAGCTCGCGGAGCGTTATTTAATCATAGGAAGGAATTTCCTATGATTAAATAAAAAAAACTGCTGTCATACGACAACATTTTTTCGGGTTGGGCTATTATATTTATAATAGTAACAGTCCGTACGGGAATCGAACCCGTGTTTCCGCCGTGAGAGGGCGGCGTCTTAACCGCTTGACCAACGAACCGTGTATTATACTATCATACACAATACTCTTTGTCAAATACTTTTTTCATATTTTTATCTTTATATTGCCAGAGTTAGAAGAACTTGCCTTCGACTTAGGCGATATCGTGCCATCCTTTATCGTTCTGGCCTCTTTCTTGTTATTTCTTTATTTTTGCAAGTGTCTTATAAAATGGCTTGAATATCTTGTTAAGTTGCGTTCCATTCTTTGGATATTGCTTTGTGATTTTAGCACTCATAGACTTCTTATCGCCTACTATGTTATTTGCTAGATACCCTGAAAACGATTCTGGAACATCAATATTAGCTGTATTCGTGTGAATCAAGATAAGTTCAATAAATTTCTTAGTTTAGTATCTTTCTTCCATCGAACCGCAGGTGCTTCGAATTTCTCTTTTTTTCAAAAGCCTTTGTAAAATATTTCTCACCATTTTTTGTTGCCATAAAAGTGTACAAGCGCAAGATGGATATATGATGGTTCATTTTTCCAACACAGTTTTATAATGGTATAGAGCTCATTTTTTTATC
>ENA-OQKL01000004-OQKL01000004.1-human-gut-metagenome-genome-assembly--contig:-NODE-4-length-85805-cov-5.034805_pt1 | contig 85805 bp, 63 predicted proteins | sample MGYA00242779_ERZ504800 | MGnify/ENA primary metagenome ERZ504800 (study PRJEB26092, sample SAMD00036410) | human gut metagenome | host: Homo sapiens | study: EMG produced TPA metagenomics assembly of the... | reverse complement strand
GGACGCGGGCCGACGAGGCCAGGCTCGCGAACCTGCTGGACCGCGGGTTCGACGGCTACGCCCCGCACACGCATCTGGCGGGCGATCTTACCTATGTCCGCGTCGGCGGAGACTGGGCGTACGTGTGTCTGCTGGTCGACCTGGCGAACAGGGGCATCGTCGGCCATTCCGCCGGGCGGACCCGGGACGCGAGCCTGGTATTGGGCGCGTTCGCCACCCTCGGCTTCCCGCTGACGGACGTCCAGGTGTTCCACACCGACCGGGGCGGCGAGTTCGACAACACGAGGATCGACGAGCTGCTCGACGTGTTCGACATCAAAAGATCGCTGTCGCGCAAGGGCAACCCCTACGACAACGCCGTGGTCGAATCGACGAACAGGCTGCTGAAGAAGGAGCTCGTGTACCGGAACCACTACACCACGATCGAGCAGCTGAGGCATGACCCCGACGACTACGTGTGGTGGTCCGACAACCAGCGGCTCCACTCCACCCTTGGATACCGGAGTCCGAAGGAATTCACCGAACAGGGACTCGTCCTCTAAGAAACCGTCCAACACACCGTTGCCAATCCACGTCATGAACATCGGCCTCGAGGCGGGGCATACGTACCACATCCGTCTCGTCGTCGACGACACCATCGGCACGTTGTACGTGGATGGGGTGGCGTTGAACGTGCGCATGTACGAGCGTCCGGGCGAGTCGTTGGGCGTCTTCGCCACCGACGGCACGGTCGAGGTGCGCAACGCCTCCATCGCCCGCGGACTGAAGAGGAAGTGAACGTGTCCTTTCCGGCTTGATGTGACGCAATCGGCTGCGTGTCCTTATGCGTGACGGCGTGGGGCATGCAGCCGATTGTTTTTATCCTCGGATTTCCGCTTGGTATGCGTGGTTCGGTACGTGATGGGGGTGACGCCCATGAACCGGTGGAAGGTGCGGGAGAAGAACTGGCGGATGAGAAACCGGTCTGTTTGGCGACCGTGGCGATAGGCAGCGAGCTCGTTACCAGCAGGTTGGCTGCGGCGCGCACGCGCACGTCGTTGACGATTCGATTGGCGACTGGTTGAGCGATTCGCGGAATATCGATGCGCAAGTGGTGCGTCCCACCGATCCGGCCGATGCGATTTGCTTCAAGGTGATCGGACGCACGTAATATCTCTGCACGTAATCGATCATCTTGCGTAGCGTCACGATGCGGGGATGCGGCGCTGTGGAAGTCGCGCAATGACTGCCGGCGATCGCCAGTATGTCGCGGACGACCGCATAGAAACAGCTGAGCACCGTCAACGCCTCGGTATCGTCGGTTAGCGTCATATCGTCGGCGGGCAACGGTTCGGCTGACCGCTCTGACCGCTCCAGCGGACCGAATTTCGCCGCATGAAGCTGTCGGATGGTGGCAAGCAGCCGCCGACCGGGGGCCGTGTCGTCGGTGATGACGGCATATGGCATCGTATTCTCCGCCATCAACGGCGCGATGAAACGGTCGTACACTTCGAATGAAGCGCACATTTTAGCCGGATTGAGCAACGTGCAGGAGAATTCGCAATCGGAACCGTCCTTGGTGAAACCGTAATGCAGCTGACGTGAGTTGACGAAAATCGCCTGCCCCTCATCGAGCCGGACTGTTTCTCCGTTGACGAAATACCACATATGCCCATGGATGATGTAGGTGAGTTCAAGGTCGACATGCCAATGGCATTCCGCACGCATATGGGGGTACTGGTGGAGCAGCGAATGCTCGGTGAAGGAGAAGAACATCGGCGCGTCATACTGCACTATCTCCGAACCATCGGGTCGGCGACCCCAATTAGTGATGGGCATCACCTCACGGGAGGCCCATTCGTCCCGTTCCATCTGTGCTTCTTCATCGGCAGTGTTCATGACTACTCTAATAAACGGTAGATAATGCAAAGAACAAGGATGATTCTACAACATTGCGAGTGCTGCCGTCGATGTTGGTGGTGTTGAATGGTGTCAAAGGACGTCAAACGATTGACAAACAGATTCACAAGGAGCTTTCAATGGCGGAGAATGAAGGTGCGGCCGTTGCCGTGGATAATGTGGCGGTGCCTACGAACGAGTGGGAACGCATGCTTTCCGGCGAATTGTATATTTGCGGTGATATGCAGCGTGAAGCGAACATGCGTAAACGCCGCTTGGTGCACGCCATCAACACGTCCGCATACGACGCGTTCGAGGAACGTGACAGGCTGTTCCGCGAACTGTTCGGTTCACTCGGCAAAGGCGCGTTCCTTGAACCGCCATTCAACTGCGATTACGGCTGCAACACGTATATCGGCGACAACTTCTATGCCAATATGGACTGCATCTTCCTCGACGTGGCGAGAATCACCATCGGCGACCGTGTCTTCTTCGGCCCGCGCGTCGGCCTGTACACGCCATACCATCCAATCGATGCGGCCGTACGCGCTTCCGGTCCGGAAGGCGCCCGTCCGATCACCATCGGCAATGACGTGTGGTTCGGCGGCAGCGTGGTGGTCTGTCCGGGCGTTACCATCGGCGATGATGTGGTGATCGGTGCAGGCTCCGTGGTGACCAAGGATATCCCATCCCATTCGGTGGCCGTGGGCAACCCGTGCCATGTGATTCGCAAGATCACTGATGCGGACCGTGAATACTGGGAGGGCAAGGCCGCCGAATACCGCGCATGGAAGGATTCGCTGTAAAACCTCGCCCAATATTCGGCCCAACGTCGGGATAAGGCTGGTCGGCCTACATATCCCGACGTTTTCGTTTGCCCGTCGTCTGAAACGGGCTTGTATTCCAATGGAGACTATCGTGCGCACCATCATGCCGGACCGGGAATTCCTCGGCCATGTATTCAAATTGGCTTTGCCTATCGCTTTCCAACAGCTCATGCTGTCGTTGTCGTCCTGCGCCGACACGCTGATGTTGTCGGGGGTAGGGCAAAACGAGTTGGCCGCCGTCTCGCTCGCCACGCAGTTCCAGTTCCTGTTCAGCCTGTTCACTGCGGCCCTGACCCTGGGCATGAGCATTCTCGTGGCGCAGTATTGGGGTGCCGGCAACCGTGACGCGGTGGAACGCGTGCTGGGATTCGTCATGCTGTATGCCGGAATGCTGTCGACGGCGTTCTTCCTGGCGGCACTGCTCGTGCCGGAACAGTTGATGTCCATCATGACCAATGACGGCACGCTGATCATGCTTGGCGCGCGATATCTGCGGATTTCGTCATTGTCGTACTTGTTCATCGGCCTGTCCCAGATGTACCTGTGTCTGATGAAGAACACCGGCTCCGCGGTGATGGGCATGACGGTCAGCACGGTTGGCGTGATCGTGCACGTCGTGTTGAACGCGGCGCTGATTTACGGTATCGGCAGCCTCGGCATTCCCGCGCTTGGCATTTTCGGCGCGGCTATATCCACGGTGATTTCGCGTGCGATTGAGCTGGCATGGTCGGTCGTGGCGACCCGTCGTGGCCCCCACCTGCGACTTGGCCATGTGCTGCATCCCGATGGGCCGTTGCAGAAGGATTTCTGGAAATACAGCCTGCCGGTGCTTGGCAATGAATTGGTGTGGGGATGTGGTTTCACCATGTACACCGTGATCATGGGACATTTGGGTGCGGACGCAGTCGCCGCCAATTCCATCGCCAATATCGTCAAGGATCTGCTGGTGTGCCTGTCCCTTGGTCTGGGCAATGCCGGCGGCATTTTGGTCGGCAATCTGCTGGGACGTGGAGATTTCCGACAGGCGAAGGCGATGGGCGACAGGATGTGCGTGCTGGTGGCCGTGGTCGGTACCGCGACGGGACTGTTGATTGTCGCGGCGCGTCCGCTGGCTTTGCAATGGGCGAACCTTACGCCCGAAGCCACACGGTACCTGTCGGTCATGCTGTTCGTCTGCGCATATTACGCGGCATGCGGATGCATGACGAATCTGACGATCGCCGGTATTTTTCCAGCCGGCGGCGATGCGAAGTTCGGTCTCATGTGCGATGCCATCGTCATGTGGCTGATTGTGGTGCCGGTCGGGCTGTTGGCCGCGTTCGTGTTCAAACTGCCCGTGTTGGTGGTGTATGCGCTGCTCAACACCGACGAATGCATCAAAATGGTTCCCGCGTTGTTGCACTACCGCAAGTACCGTTGGCTGCGCAATGTCACCCGATGACTTTTTGCGATTCGGCGGCCGATTTCATGATTGGCTTGTGTGCGACCAGTCTGTGACAGCTTCGATGTTATTGCCGTCGGGGTCGAGCACGAAGGCCGCGTAATACCCGGAATGGTAGGCACGTGGTCCGGGTCTGCCGTTATCCATTCCGCCTGCCGTGATCGCGGCTTCATAAAAGTCGCGTACCGCTTGTTCGTTCGTTGCACGGAAGGCGATATGCGTGGGAATCGGCTGTTGCGCCGGATCGTCCATCGGGGAGATGTAGAAATCCGAACGGGGCGTGCCGTCATCCACGCCGAAACCGATGGTCGGTTCGTGATGGGCTTTGGGAATGTATCCGAGCGGAGACAGAGCTTTCGTATAGAATGCGATGCTGCGTTCCGCGTTCGAAACATGAAGTGTAATGTGGTCGATCATGCTTTCAGCCTAGTCCGATTTCGTCCGGTTCCATCCGATTTGATTGAGAGCCTACGGCAAAGGCGGATGTTCCGTTCCATCGGGACTCGGCCGATGGAACGGAACACTTGGTGATTTACTTGGCCAACTGCGTGGTGGTGGGGGAGGCCAAGGACGGGCGTGTGCGACGGATACGCCCCAATGCCAGACCAAGGCAGATGAACGCCACTGCAAACAATGCCACCAAGCCGACCGACGATGCCCAAGAACCATAATCCACACCGGTTGCGGCCGCCGTGCCAAGCCCGAACACGTTGTCGATGGACACGCACAGCCACCATCCCGGCAGCAGCTTGCCGATCATGATCATCGGTTCGGGCATCATATCGATGGGGAATGCCATACCCGACGTGAACATGCACAGCAGACCGAATACGTTGGCGAACGCATTGACCGCCATTTCCGAGAAACCAACCGACCCCAGAAGGAAACCGCAGGCGATTGCCATCAACGTGTACGCCAGCAGCGACACGAACGTCAAAGCCACATTCGTGGATGTAATCCCGTCGAACGGCACTCCTGCGGCCACCATCAAGACCAATGTCGCCGCCGTGTAACCCACGCACACCACCAAGCCGAAGGTGGCGCAGGTGAGCATCTCCTGCATCTGCAACGACACCAGACGCGTCGGCGACGAATACAGGCGGCGACGAATCTCACTGTCATTGAAGGTGCCAATCACCAGGAACGTGCAGATCGGCATGACCAGCAGCAACGGATAGAGTCCCGTTTTGATGGTGCCGGCGAATGCGGATGCCGCCGGCTTGGTATTATCAGTATCTGCGGATGGCGATTGCACCACCGCTATTTTCGACGTCTTGGCATCTGCTTTCGCGGTATCCAACGCCGTCCGCATGGCCGTTTCCATCGACTGTTGCTTCCCGGCTTGACCCAAGTACGCGGTGCGTGTCAATGACAGGAATTCGTTGACTTCCAGCTGCGAAAGGGAGCCTGCTCCGGAAGTGTAGCTGACAACGGTTTCGACAGTCGGTTGGTCATTTGACGAACCATCCAGATATTTCTGATAATCCGAAGCGAAGCCGTGCGGCACAATTGCGATCAAATCAACATAGTTCGAAGCGACGGCCTGCTGCAACGCCTCGGAATCGTCGGCAAGGTCCACCATCTCGCCATCCAACGCAAGATAGGAACGCAGCGCGGATGAAATACCATCGGCATCGCCATCACGGTCGATCACCGCCACACGTGCCGTATCGGGATGGAACACCTCATCGCCACCCGTCATCGAGCCACGCATGATCTGCCAGCTGATGGCGAACATCATGATGCCGATGAACCCCAAATAGATGACCAGGTACATCTTGCGTGATTTGAGAATTCTCAGCGCCGTCTTACAGGTATTCATAGCGTTGCCTCCTCAACAGAACGGTCGCCGCAGCAAGGCAGACCAGGCTCATCGCGGCAAGGATGCCGGCGGTGGTGAAGAATGGTTTGAAATTGTCGTAATAGAGGATGTCGTAGAACAGGTTCGTGATCTGCTGCGCCGGATTGAGCAGACTCAGCACCGGTGTGCGCTGGGCGATCAAGTCGCTCAACTGCATGGCGAACGAACCGTACAGTCCGGAGAACAATGACAACGTGCAGGCGATCGCCGTGCACAGCCCCTGCTTGGCGCCGGTTGGAATCTTCGGCAGCGCGCCAAGCAACGTGCCGAATGCGCTCGCCGCGAACGAAGCCATGAGACATGCTCCCACACCAGCCCATTCACGTCCGCCCAACGAAATATGACAGACGAACCGGATATACAGCATGGCCACGGTCAGACTCAGGAACGAACACAGCCAACTGGACAGGAATCCAGCCAGCAGTTGCTGCGATTTCGGAAGCGGCGAAACGGAACGGCGGACGCCCAAAGCGGAAAGGTTCGCCTGCGTCATCGTCACTACGTTGATGGCGAAGCTCATGGCCATCAACGCGGCCAATCCCAGCAGTGCATAGTAATATCGTGCCGTACCGCTCGGTTTAAAATTCGTCAGCTGGATTTCCTTTGTATAGCCATTCGCCGAACCGATGCTGCCGGTCACCTTGCCATTCATCAGAGCTTCGGGGTTGTGCTTCGCAATGTCCACCACCACATCGGTGTTGCGGTTGTACAGGTCCACGATGTTGCCCAGCACCGTCAGCGAAATATCCAAGCCGCTGCTCGACGCCATCACATCGGACGCGGACGATTGCGTCGACTGTGAGACGGAGAATCGCAATCTGCCGTCATCGATTCGCAGCATGCCTTGCGCGGTGCCGTCGGCCAGCAGCTGTTCCGCCTGCGCAATCGATTCCACCTTGGTCGTGTTGATGAGTCCCGTTCCATTCTTGCCATCGGCACTCACTTTCACGTGATTGTCCGATAATGCAGACGATTCGGATGAAATGCCTTCGATCAGCGTCTGCGCCCCATAGGACGTCTTCCACGCGTTGTCTTCGACCACAGTCACATCAAGCGTGTGCAGCTCGAAACTTTCCGCGATGTTGCCGAACATGCCGTTGAACATGGTGGCCAGGATGATGGGGAAGGCGAACAGCCAGAACAGTTGCGTTTTCTCCCGCAAATGCAGTTTGAGATTGATCAGTAACGTCTGCCACATGATGTCACATGCCTTTCGATTTGCCACAAGCCTTGCAAGCCAAGTCAGTCGCGTAACGCGGTGCCGGTCAGTTCCAGGAACACATCATTGAGCGTCGGCTGGCGACTGGAGAGATGCCCGATATTCGTGCCCTCGTGCTCCAACAGCTGCAGTACGTCGATGAGATTGTGATCGCCCTGGCGGCAGTTCACCGTCAGCTCATGGCCGTCATAGTCGGCGTTGGTCACGAACGGCAATGCGCGCAATCGCGCAAGCGTCGTATCGGCCGAATCTGAGCGCCCTCCCAGATCATCGGTTTCGATGCTGATGCGTTCGCCGGTGCTGATCATCGCCTTAAGTTCCTCCGCGGTGCCAAGAGCCAGATGCCGGCCATGATCCATGATGAGGATGCGGTCGCAGATCTGCTCGACCTCTTCCATGTAATGGCTGGTGTAGATCACCGTCGCGCCTTCGCGGTTAAGTCGTTGGATACCTTCGAGAATCGCATTGCGGCTTTGTGGATCGACGGCCACGGTCGGCTCGTCGAAAAAGATCAGATCCGGCTTGTGGGCGATGCCGCAGGCGATATTAAGACGACGCAGCAGACCGCCGGACAGTTTCGCCGGACGATAGGTACGGTAATCGCGCAATCCTACGAAATCCAACGCCTCGTCCACGAGCATGCGACGTTTTGCCTTGTCGGAAACATACAGCGAGCAGAAATAATCGATGTTCTCCTCGACGGTCAATTCGTTGAACACGGCCACGTTCTGCGGCACAATGCCGATACGCCGCTTCAACGCATAGCTGGTAGGGCTGATCGGCTCGCCGAACACGCGCACAGTGCCCTCATCGAACGTGAGCAACGCAAGTATGCAGTTGATCGCCGTGGTCTTGCCTGAGCCGTTAGGCCCCAGCAGGCCGAAGATTTCCCCCTGATGCACGTCGAGATCGAAATAGTCGAGCGCCAGCATGTCTCCGTAACGTTTCACCAGTTTCGAGACCTTGACCGCGCTGACCGCATCGGCAGCGTCATTCATGCGTCCACCCATGACGAGCTCCTTTCTCGTGCTCCATGCCTCTGATTCCATTGTCGTGCCGCCGGATGCCCCCGACATGGTGCGCGTAGTCACAATTGCCGGAATGATGTCACTTTCGAACATGACAAATGTCACCTTCGTTGATGCCGCCGGCTGTGCCATGCGCCATGTGCATTACTCTGGAAGCAAGCGAACCAATCAGACACGAATCGGCGGACGGGAGGCGGCATGAAACGGTTGCTGTTCCAAGCCGTGTTCCTGGCCATGGGCATGATCATGGGCGTATACGCATCCGGAGACGTCGGCCTCGACCTGATGTGCGGCGCGCTTGTGGCGGTGTGTTGTGCCGCGGTGGGGGAATACGCGTCGGGTTCGTGGCTTGCGATGACGTTGATTGTCATGCTTGACTGCGGCGCATGCCTGGTGCCGGCGTGGTATCTGATGCTTCCCATCGCAGCATTCAACGCGGCATCATCGTCCGCTGTCGTCGATGGCAGCCGCTTCTTGCAAGCGTTGGTGCCGCGATGGCTGTGGCTTCTTCCCATGACGATAGTGATTTTCCGTTCGATTGGCTCACGCGTTCCATCCGACTTGTCCATCATCATCTTGATGGTGCTCCAAACGGTTCTGGGATTCGCTGCCGGCCTGCTTTACACGCGCTGCGCGAACCTCGCCCGCGAAGTGCGGCGATTGCAGGATTCCCGCCGCGACCAAATTCGCCGCCTGCGCTCGCAGATCGCCGAAAACAACGAGGATCGTGCGTTGGCCGTACGCACGGCGACGCTTGCCGAACGCACACGCATCGCACGTGAGATCCATGACAATGTCGGCCACATGCTGACCCGAGCCATCATGCAGACCGAGGCGGCGCACGTGGTGGCCCAGGTTGCCGGACAGGAACAATCCGCCCAACGTTTCTGTGAAATTCATGACACGGTGAGCGAGGCTATGACTTTGGTGCGCAAAGCCGTGCATGATTTGAAAGACGAAGGTACGGATTTCGCTTCGCAGATTGAGACGGCCGCACACAGCATGGACGGCGCCGGCCCTTGCGGGTGAGGCTGGTCAACGGCATCGATTCAGCGCCGGCGGCCGTGTCCCGCTGCTTCGCCACTGCGATTCGCGAGGCGTTGAACAATACGGTCAAACACAGTCAGGCAAGGAACGTTTCAATCACCCTGCGCGATTTCCCGGCATTGTGGCAGCTGTGCGTGCAGGATGATGGAACCGTGAGAAGATCGTCTGCTGAAGCCGTCGCCATGCAGTTCATTCGACCGAACGATTCCACAGGCATCGGCATTTCGGACATTGAGGAACGGGCTCGTGCGTTGGGAGGCTCCGCGATTTGCGGGCCGTATCATGAGGGTTGGCGCGTGTTCGTATCCATCCCCAAGCCGGCGAGTGGTTCGGAAACGACGCAACCGGAGAAAGGAGCGCATTAATGCGTGTCGCGATCGCAGACGATGATCCAATCGTCTGCTCGTCATTATCCACGATTCTCGAAGCCACCGGCACCGCCGATGTGGCATGGACCGCCAACACCGGCACGGATGCGGTGACCCAATATGAGATGGATGCCCCCGATGTGTTGCTGGTCGACGTGCAGATGCCGGGAATGGACGGATTGCAAGCGTCGGAGGCGATTCTTGACGCGCATCCGAACGCGCGAATCCTTATCCTCACCACATTCGCCGACGAGTCATACATCGCCAAAGCGTTGGAAATAGGCACGAAAGGCTACTTGATCAAACAGGACGTTTCGTCCGTCATACCCGCGGTGCAAGCCGTCATGGCCGGACAAGTGGTCATGGGCGCCGAAGTGTTGAGCAAGCTGCGGGTCAGTCCGCAATCCACGACATCAGACGAATCCTCATCAGTCAATCGCGTTGTGTCGCATGATGATGCGCCGGCAGTTCAAGGATCTCGGAACCCCGATTCCAGCGGACCATCCGAACGTTTCGCCGGCCTTACCGAACGCGAATTGGACGTGCTGGAACTTGTGGCCGAGGGATTGGACAATCGTGAGATCGCGTCACGGCTGTTTCTCAGCGAAGGCACGGTCCGCAACCGCATCAGCGACATACTTGCCAAAACCAACATCTCCAATCGCACCAAACTCGCCGTCGAATGGCTGGCCTGGCATTGACCGGCTGAATCCGGTTGATTGAATCCGGCTGGTTGAGACTGGCCATCTGGTCGTTCGGCGTCCTCAGTGCTTGCGCAGACGATACGCCTTCCAAACGTCACTCAGTTTCTGGCCATTCGACGTGCGTTTCCACACGGTAAGACCCGCTGATGAGCCGCCAACGGCACGCGCCGCGGCAGTAGGCGTGGCATACTCCCTGCCGTCATCCATGCGCAGCTTGCCTTCGGAAGTGACGGTCGCTACCCAACGTTCGCCCTTGCGGGGACGCTCCCATACCAAGGTCTCTCCGGCGATAAGCAGCCCGGCTTCCAGCACTTGGGCAATGCTGACGCGTTTGGACGTGGGAGAGGAGGCCGTAGCTTTCACATTGAGCGTCTCCTCGTTCAACGTCGACAAATCCGTATCGTCGGCATCGTAACGAATATTCCAATGGTCGGCGATGAGCCGAACCATCTCATCCTGCCGGTATTGCAGCGTCTGCGGCGTGCATTCGGCGATATTGGCGAGCTCGGCCGTCAGCGGAAAACGTCTGGAGCTTGCCGACAACAGCATGCGGTCGCGCCGCTGCGCATACGTGGCGAGTGGCGCGACTTGGGTTTCATTGGCCTGACTAAGCACCAAATTGCCGATGCGGTTTGCCCAATGGTCACGCACCGACTCCGGCCAAGCGGCGAAATCGGATTTCGCGCTGACCTGTTCGGGCATGATCGGCAACGCTTTGAGACTGCGCGGTCGGGTGATGCGGTAGCCGGCCTTCTGCTCGTTGGCGCGGATGAGCAGAAGTTTCTTCATGGCGGGACTGGTCTGCAACTCGCCACGTAGATGCGCGAGTGCGGAACGTCGGTCCTCGTCGGTGATGAGGAATCCGCGGATCTGTTGGAGGGTGTGGCCTTTGTTGAGGTCTCGGATGGCGCTTGCGGCGCGTGTGCGTCGGGCGAGTGGGCTTTGCCGGTTGAGGCTGTCGACGCCGGTGACGCGTTCGAGTGCGGCGAGAACGTCGTGGAGTCTGTCGATGTCGTGTAATTGGAGGCGTTCGTCGTGCGCGTTCGTGGTTTCGTTTCCGATATTTCCGGGTGTGGAGAACACTTGTGCGTTGGCGCTGCCGAGGTTGCGGATGGAGTTGACGAGCGCCCACATGGCCACGGGTTTCCAGTCGGTGGTCTGGTAGTCGGCGAGTGAGACGAGCATGGCCACGATGTCGTCTGGCAGGTTGGCGTCGGTCGGACGGTTGAGGATGAGCCACGCGTTGGCATAAGGGGCGAGCAGATCGTCGATGAAGGAGATGACGTTCTGTTTCTTCACGTATGGTTTGAGCACGTCTTTGCGGAATTCCTCAAGCAGCTGTGTGCAGACGGCCTTGTGCGAGACGATCAGGTGCAGGTCGGAGAAGAACTCTTCGAGCGTGTGCGAGTCATCGCCGAGCGGGTCCATGATGTCGTCCCATCGTGTGGCGTAGGCGTTACGTGCGGCGGGGGATATTTCCGCGATGGTTTTCGCTTTGAACACGTCGGATGCGGTCAGTGGCACGCCGCGCATGTTCATCACGTCGAAGATGCGGTGCGCGCCGGCGAGGTCGTCGGTGGTGACGATGACGAGGGTGACGCCGTTGACCAGGTATGAGGCGAATCGGCGGCGGTCTTTGGCGTCCATGGCGGCGAGCAGGTCGAATGTGCGGCGGGTGTTGACGGCGATGTTGCGTTGCGCGTGCGAGGCGATGTCGTTGTCCCTCAGATCGAACAGGCCTTCCAAATCGCCTTCCTGCACGTACATGCGGAAGAAGTCGGTGTCGCGTTCTCGCAGGGTGAGTCGTGGCTCGGCTTTGATGCCGCGGAGTTTGTCGCCTGGTTCCAAAATGAGGTCGTTGAGGCTGTCGATGAGGTCGGGGTCGTCTTCCAGTTCGCGCAGCACGGAGACGATGATTGACAGGGAGATGAGGCGCTGTTGGCCGTCGATGACCTGGTATTGGGTGGGGCCGTCCTTGACGAGGATGAGCGAGCCGAGGAAGTAAGGCGTGTCCGGGTCGGTGCAGGCGTCCTGAAGGTCGTTGACGAGCTGTTCGATGTTCTCCGCCTGCCACGTGTACGCGCGTTGGAACGAAGGGATGGTGAGTTGGTAATCGGAAGTGAACACTTTGCCCAGGGGTTTTTCCGTCGCGCTGATCGCCATATCGACCGCCATCCCTCATTGATAACGTTTGCACCGCAGGTGCGGCATACTGTTTTCTAGTTTATGGGAGGGGGTGCACCGGCGTTTCATGGACGTAACGGAGTCTCCACTGCCGTAGAATCCTTCGCCTCATAATTGGTCCGGCAGATCCGCACGTTCAACCAAACGCGCCATCTGTACCCGGCCCATGCATAATCTGTCTCCCGCGGATGAGATGTGCGCCTTGACGGTACGTTCCGAAATGAACATTCGTTCCGCGATTTCGGCATTGGTGTACCCGTCGGCTGCAAGAACCACCGCCTCGCGTTCCCGCTCAGGCAGAGCGTCGAGCATGGCGCGAGCCTCGTCCCGGCGCGATTGCGGTTGCTGCATGTTCAGATCGTTGATGAGCTGCCGTTGGCTGGATGGATTGAATTGCGGCAGACCGTCGCACACATCGGTGATGCGGCGGATGATGTCCTCCGGTGCATCGGTTTTGGAGACAAAACCCTCGGCGCCTGCCTCGACGGCCCTCTCCACGGTCCCGCTCGGACTCAAGGACGTCAGTATCAGCACATGCGGCGGCTGCGGAAGTGCGCGCAGTCTTCGTGTCGCCTCGATGCCGTCCATGCCGGGCATGGCTACATCCATCAACACCACATCCGGATGATGCCTGCCGGCCTCGTCGACCGCTTGACCGCCATCGGTGCAGGTGAAAACGACATTGAGCCTGCCGGTGGAATAATCTTCGAGAATCAGCCGCATGGCCTGGCAGATCATCGGATCGTCATCAATCACGCCAACCGTTATCGGCCTGTCATCGCTGTTCTCTTCGCTGCTCACTCAACCCATGGTAGCTGCACATCAACATGGAACGCGTGTCGTGCGTCAAAACCGAATCGACATGTTCCTCCGGCCTGCCGGACGCGCTCGGCCAATCCCGGCAATCCGGCACCGGTACGGAAAGCGTTTTTGGAATCCATGGCGGGACGCGTGGCATCCGCCGATGCTGCCGGAACGGACGGATTAGTTGGATTGGACACATGCGCGTGCACGCCTACGGTGGGGTTCACGGTGAGTTCCACCGATACCGGGGCTCCCGGCGCGTGACGGCTCGCATTGGTCAGCCCCTCCTGAAGGACTCGATAGGCGATTTTGCCGGTTTCCCTGTTGAGTTGGCCCAATTGTTGGATGTCAATCCATGTGTTGAGCCGCATGCCGGCGGCACGTGCGTCTCCGAGAAGCGCATCCAACGATTCACGGGTCAACGACGTCTCATCGGACGGCGCCAGTTGCGCCTTCGCCTGTTCCGGATGACGCAGCATGTCGATGACACTGTGCGCCTCGTCCAACGCTCCTGCCGCCTGTTTGCGAATCTCCTCGGTTTTGTCCGCGATTCGGCTGGCCTGCCCGGCCAGTTGGCCGGCGTCCAGACTTCCCGCTTCGGCCGCGAGCTTCTTCGACTCGGCTTGCAGCGCGCTCGCATTCAACGCCAGCAGGGAAAGCGAATGGGCAAGCGTGTCATGCGCTTCGGCAGCGATCGCGTCGGCCAGCTGCTGACTGTCGATCGTGGTCTTGAGCTGCTCCACCTGCGCGTCCGCCGCGTCCGCCTTGGCCGTGGCCAGCGATGCCAAGGCGCGAGAACGGATATGCAACCCCGCCAAAGTCGCGATGGCCAGCTCCAACAATGCCGCAACTATCGCGGTGATGACGATGGTGCGGTCATCGGCAAGCATGATTATGTCGGTGCCATATTGGCTGCCGGTATCCGGTTTGGCGAACACCATATGCCAGATGGATGCCTCCGGCGGCCGCAACGCGTCGCGTACCTGCGCGGCAAGCGTGACGAAACCGCCCGCCACGATCGCGCGAACCGTGGTCTTCATGTCATTACGGCGGGCCAATAGCGCGGTCAACGCCATCAAAGCGAGAATGGGATCGTATGGGAAAACCAGCACGACCACACACGCGGCGACGAATGTGGCACGCGGATAACGGGAACGGGCGAGCAGCAGAAACCCGATGGCGAACGCCACCAGCATGCAGAACACCATCCATACGTATACGGCGGAATCCTGGCCGAACCGTTGCGCGGCGAACGCGGTCTGCGCCAAGCACATGAAGCCCGCGCAGACCACCATCACCATGCTTTGCCAGCCTTTGGTACGTACCGGCACTTCGATGGGGGTCGGGGAATTCGTCGTCTCGCTCATACCTACCATTATTGGGCCCGTCCCCGAAAGACGCCATTGTTCTTCCGTGCGTTTCGCACGCCCCAAAGTGCAGACGGGAATGACCTTTCGTCCAATACCGGTCCAGCGCGGAATTCCGTACCCTCGAAAGTGTCTCAACCGATTCGAGAAGAAGGAACGATCATGAGTGGTTACATCGCCCCGCAGCAGCCCATCCAACCCCAACCCCCGCTGCAGCCGGTCTATCAGGAAGAGAAGGGACTGACTGTGTTCGGCATTGTCGGCGTGGTGTTCGGCGCGCTTGGCTTCGTGCTGAGCTTCATTCCGATTATCAACAACATTGCTGCGATTTTCGGTTTCATTGGCGTGATTCTTGCGATTGTGGCATTGGTCGGCACGTTCCGCGGTAAAAAACGCGGCAAGGCATTGGCGATTGTCGCTGCGGTGCTGTCGGTGTTGGCCATCGTCATTACTCTGGCCATGCAGTCCGCAGCAAGCAAGGCCATAGACGAGGCCACCGGCGTGTCAAGCTCACAATCATCCGCAAAAGGCTCCGCAAAAAATCAGCCGAAGGGCGATCAGGATATGGAAGGCGATTTGAAGACCATGCATGTGAAAATCGTCTCCGCGGTACGTAGCAACAACGACTATAACAATCAGCCCACGGTGTTGGTCACATTCGAATGGACCAACAACACGGATAAAAACAATTCGTTTGCGGTCCTCGCCAGCCCGCAAGTGTTCCAAAATGGGCAAGCTCTCGACACCGCCATTTACAGCGAGAACCCTGCCGGATACGATTCCAATTCTGATTTCGCCGAAGTCCAGCCCGGAGCCGCCGGAACCGTGACGATTGGATATACCTTGAAAGACGATTCCGAAGTGACGGTCGACGTCACTGATTTGTTCGACCTGAACGATAGCGCGAAAGTGGTGCACAAGTTCACGGTCTGATTGCGCATTGGATATACGGTGCCGGTAGTTTCAGCTCGGCACCGTAAGACGTGGGCTCTCATGAAATAGTCAGAAAAGTACCGTACTGTGATGCGTAATCGAGTTAAGGAGCGATTATGACATTCGGTCAGCAGCCCCAAGGCAACAACGCCAATGGATTCAACGGCCAGCCGTATGGGCAGAACCAATACAATCCGAACCAGAATTCGTACGGGCAGTACAGCCAGAATCCGTACGGTCAGAACCAATACCAGTACGCGCCGCAGAACATGTATGCGCAGGGCGCTCCGGCGGCCACCATTCCGGCTCAGGCGACATACTCCTATGAGCGTGCCGAACATGCTTCCGTCACCCGTGCCTACGGTGAGATGACCATCGGCCTGCTCGTCACCGCGGCTGTGGCCATCCTCACCCAAGCCACCGGTGCCTACATCGCGCTCATCCAGTCGCTTGGCGTCATTGGCGCTTGGGCGCCGTTCGTCGTCGAAATCGTGATCGCCATCTATCTTGGCGCCCGCATTGAAAAGATCAAGCCGAGCACCGCACGCGTCATGTTCTACGTGTATGCCGCGATCATGGGCTTCTCGCTAAGCACCATTTTCATGGCGTATGATCTTGGCACCATCGGCATCTCCCTGGCGTTGTGCGCCGGCTTCTTCTTCGCGCTCACCATGCTGGGCATGACTACCAAGGTCAACATGCTCAAAGCCGGTCCGATTCTGCTGGTCGGCCTCATCGTGCTGATCGTCGCCGAAGTGCTGCTTATGATCTTCGCTCCCGGACAGACCATGCTGATGGTTATCTCCGCCATCGGCCTCGTGCTGTTCGCCGGCATGACCGTCTACGACGCCCAAGCTACTCGCGCGCTGTTCGCCCAGTACGCAGGCCAGGGTGAGGACATGGTCAAGAAGGTCTCCATCATCTGCGCGCTGAACCTGTATCTGGACTTCATCAACATGTTCCTGTATATTCTCCAGCTCTTCGGCGATCGCGACTCGAAAAATCCCGCGACGTACCTCTGCGCTGAACCCTCAAACAAAGCCTGACCAGAATATGGTCAGGCTTTTCTGTCGGCGAAAAACGTGCCATAGGGTAGTGGGTCATGCAGAGGAAAGAGATTGGCGGCATGGCCTGCCTTGTTCTGACGGCCATGATCTGGGGCTTCGCATTCGTATCCCAAGTGCAGGGCATGGCCTCCATGAGCCCCCTGTTCTTCGGGGCCACACGATTCACATTGGGCGCGCTGTCATTAATACCGTTGCTGTGGTTCCGCCGTCGAGGCATCGCCGAACAGGAACGCCGACGCCGTGAATCGAATGAGTGTCCAACCGTCACGCTTGGCAACGGTATAACCGTGGCCATGCCGAAATGCCTGGGCAATCCCGTGGTCGTCAGCGTCATCTGCGGCATCGTATTGTTCACCGCCAGCACCGTCCAACAATACGGCATCCTCTATTCCGGTTCCGCAGGCCGTTCCGGCTTCATCACGGCGCTCTACATCGTCATGACGCCGCTGCTCGCCTTCCTTATTCTGCGCCGCCGCGTGACCATGAACGTCATCGTCAGCGTTGCCATCGCCGTGGTCGGCTTCTATCTGCTGTGCATCACCGACGGATTCGGCTCGATCACCCTTGCCGACGTGGTGCTGTTGTCCACTGCGGTTCTATTCGCAGGCCATATTCTCGTCATCGACACGTTCGGACAGAAGATGGATCCGATTCTGCTGTCCTTCGGACAAATTTCCACCACCGCGCTGCTGAGCTGGATCGGCTCCCTATGCGAAGGCTCCATCGACTGGGCCGGCGCCATGCAAAGCTGGTTTCCCATCGTGTACGCCGGCATCGGCTCGGCCGGCGTGGCATACACGTTGCAGGTGGTCGGACAGCAGCTGGTGCCGCCGTCGCGCGCGGCCGTGATCATGTCGCTCGAATCGTTCTTCTCCGCGGTGGGCGGCGCGTTGCTGCTCGGCGAAGTCATGACCACACGAGCCTACATCGGCTGCGCGCTGATTTTCATCGGCACCGTGCTCGCACAGGTTCCGGTGAAAATACCACGATTGCTGCGTAAGCGCGAATAACGTTCGATATCGTCGAAAAATGGCGATTGACAGGCAATGATTTGTCCGTCAATCGCCATTTTCCGAAAACATCAGTCCGCCTGCGGCGCCTCACCCACACGCGGGGCGCTGTTGATGTCGCGATGGATGTTCTGCATCTGCGTCTCGATGTTCTGCAGGCTGCGCGCGCAATCCAACAGCGTCTGCGAATGCTCGGCAAGCTTCGCGTCCGGCAGATCCGTCTTATACCGCAGCGCATGCTCCAGGCTTGCCCAATAATCCATGGCGATGGTGCGTAGCTGAACCTCTACCGGCGTGTAGTGCGGTCCGGATGACAGGAACACCGGCACCGCGTAGATGACATGCAGCGAACGGTAACCGTTCTGCTTCGGGTTCTTGATGTAATCCTTGACACGCAGCACTTGGATGTCGCTTTGCGCGGACAGATAATTCGCCACGGAATACACGTCGTCGCGGTAGTTGCAGATCACGCGTACGCCCGCCACGTCGAACAGGTTGTCCTTGATGGCGTCGACGGTCAACGGCAGGTTGCGGCGCTGCAGCTTGCCGAGGATCGAGTTAAGCGATTTGAGACGGCGTTCCATATGGTGAATTGGATTATGGGAGAAGCGCACCTGGAATTCCGAGTCAAGAATCTCCAATTTGGTGCTGATCTCGTACATCGCACCCTCATACACCTGCATCTGGTCGATGAACTCGGTGATCTGTTCGGGGGAAAGGGATCCCTCGCCGACGTCGACGTTCTTCAGACGCATCTGCAATTCGGTGGTGTTAATTCGATTTTGCCTGTCAAGTATCACGGAAGAACAGTGTACCGCCTCGCTTTCCGCAAAACTGAACGTATGCTGTGTATCGAAGAGGGTCAATGCCCTGCGATTGCGCCGAGAACGGAGCGTTCCCGCGTTCCGAAACGCCTGTGCCGCCCTGCCGATAGCATGGTGCGTTATGAACGAAGACATGATGACCGAGGCGGAGCGCGCCTCGAAACTGGCCGAACCGGCGGCGAACGATACCCCCACGCGCGGCAAGGGCGTGTTCTACGTGCATACGCTCGGATGCCAGATGAATGTGCATGATTCCGAACGCATCGCCGGCGTGCTTGAGGCCGACGGCTACGTGCCCGCCACCGAGGAACAGTATCTCAACCATGACATCGACCTGATCGTCATGAACACCTGCGCGGTGCGCGAAAACGCCGCCGAACGCATGTACGGCACCATCGGACTGTGGGCCGAATTGAAGAGGGAACGCCCGAACCTGCAGATCGCGGTCGGCGGCTGCATGGCGCAGCTCGACCGTGAGAAGATCGCGAAAAAAGCCCCGTGGGTCGACGCCGTGTTCGGTACCAAGAACATCGGATCCCTGCCTCAGCTGCTCGACCAGGCCCGCATCGAAGGCCACGCGCAGGTGAAGGTGCAGGAGGAACTCAACTACTTCCCAAGCCAGCTGCCAACCGACCGTGCGTCGAAGGTGTCGAGCTGGGTGGCCATCTCCGTAGGCTGCAACAACACCTGCACCTTCTGCATCGTGCCGACCACGCGCGGCAAGGAACATGACCGCCGTCCCGGAGACATCCTCGCCGAAATCCGCCAATGCGTGGACGAAGGCGCCAAGGAAGTCACGTTGCTGGGCCAGAATGTGAACTCCTTCGGCTACGGCATCGGCGACCGGTTTGCCTTCTCCAAGCTGCTGCGCGCGTGCGGCGAGATTGACGGTTTGGAACGCGTACGATTCACCTCGCCGCATCCTGCGGCCTTCACCGACGACGTGATCGCAGCAATGGCCGAGACACCGAACGTCATGCACCAGCTGCATTTCCCGTTGCAGTCGGGTTCCGACAGGATTCTTCGTGCGATGCGCCGCTCCTACCGTTCCGCCAAGTTCCTCGACATTCTGCGCAAGATTCGCGAGGCCATGCCGGACGCGCAGATCTCCACCGACATCATCGTCGGCTTCCCCGGCGAAACGGAGGAGGACTTCCAGGAAACCCTGCGCGTGGTGGAGGAGGCGCGATTCGCTTCCGCGTTCACGTTCATCTACTCGCCGCGTCCCGGCACGCCGGCGGCTGAGATGGAGCAGGTTCCGCATGACGTGGTGCAGGACAGGTTCGAACGTCTTGTGGCGCTGCAGGAACGTATCACCGAAGAGAATCTCAAGACTTTCGAAGGCCGTGACGTCGAGGTGATGGTCACCGGCGCATCCGGCAAGAAGGATGCCGCCACCCATCGTGTTACCGGACGTGAGAAAACCGGCGTGCTCGTGCATGTCGGCGTGCCGGAAGGCGAGCCGATGCCGCAGGTGGGTGATTTCGTGACCGCCACCGTCACCCATGCGGGACGCCACAATCTCATCGCCGATCCGAATCCGGAAGCGGGGCAAACCTATGCCGTCCGCCACTGAAAGCAAGCCCGAAACCCGTAAGGTCGTGTCCATCATCGGTCCCACTGCGTCCGGCAAGACGGGGCTTGGCATCGCCATTGCCAAGGCGTTGGAGGCCAAGGGCGAGCAGGCGGAAATCGTCAACGCCGATGCCTACCAGATGTACAAGGGCATGGATATCGGCACCGCCAAGGCGAGTCCTGAGGAACAGGCCGAGGTCAGGCACCACCTGATCGACATCATCGAACCGGACGACGCCATGTCCGTGGCACGTTTCCAGGAGATCGCCCGCGCCAAAATCGCCGAACTGCAGGCCAGGGGAGTGCGCCCTATCCTCGTGGGCGGTTCCGGTCTGTACGCCCGTGCCGCCATCGACGACATTTCCTTTCCTGGCACTGACCCAGAGGTGCGCAAACGCCTCGAGGAACGTGAAAAGGTCGAAGGCGCCGGCGCGCTGTTCGACGAGCTCAAGACAAAGGATCCCGAAGCCGCGGCCCGCATGGATCCGCACAATCCTCGACGCACCATCCGCGCGCTTGAGGTCATCGAAGTGACGGGCCGGCCGTATTCGGCGAGCCTGCCGCATTACCGGTATGTGATTCCCACCGTGCAGATCGGCCTTGATTTGCCGCGTGAGGAACTTGACCGCCGCATCGACATCCGTACCAAGCAGATGCTGGAGAACGGTTTCGTCGAGGAAGTGGAGCGTATCCGTCCCCGGCTTGGCATCACCGCAGGCAAGGCTCTTGGATACCAGCAGGTTGTCGACTATTTGGATGGCCTGTGCGATTTAAATGACACGTTCATGAGCATCGCGCAGAAGACGAAGCGTCTGGCACGCAAACAGATGGGATGGTTTGGCCGCGATCCGCGTATCCACTGGCTGCAGGCTCTCAACCCCGCGCTGCTGGGCAATGCCATGGCCATCATCGAGCATGCCGACGCCGGCTATTACGACGCAATCGACGCGCAGGCGGATGCGTACACGCAGCATCATCTTGGCGATATCGCCTAGCCGAAGCGCCTGACGGCGTGAACGGCAAAAACTTTCGATAAGTATCGGATGTCGTCGTGCCATGGCGGTGCCCATGGGTAAAATCGAGTCCTGTTATGGCACGAACAGCATCTTCCAACCCGAAATCAGGCGGCAAGGGTTCCGCAGGCAAATCGCGTTCCGGCGATACCAAAGTCATGGACGAGGTCGATTCCTCGCCGATCGCCGGCATACTGCGTAAATATCGCCGCGACATCGCATGTTTCATCATGGCCATTCTCGCGGTGCTGTTCTGCGCATCCGAATGGTTCCGTGTCCAGGGCGCTTTCGGACAGGTCCTGCATGCCATGGCCTCCGGACTGTTCGGATTGACCAGCGTGATTCTGCCGGTATTCCTGGCGCTTGTGGTGTTCAGTCTGATGCGCAAGACGCAAAACAAGGATGAGAACCTCCATATGGCCCTCGGATGGTTCATGATCCTCTGGTCCGTCTGCTCTATTCTTGACGCGGCGATTGCCTCCGACTCCCAGAAGTTCGATATGTCTTTGCTGCAGCGGGCAGGCGGCCTGCTTGGCTATGTGCTTGGCTGTCCGTTGGCGTGGGGGCTTTCCAAAGGCTTTTCCATTGCGATTTTCGTAGTCGTCATCCTGTTTTCGTTGCTGTTGATTACCCATACCCGGGTCACGCAGATACCGGACAAGGCGAAGGCTCTGGCGGCCAAGTTTGTTGGAACGCCTAAAAACCGTGATGACATTGACGATGAGGCCGAACAGTTTCCGAACGAAGTCCGCGTTGGGGGCACGACACTCGCCTTCGCCGAAGGCGTTCCCGCCCACGACGGCACCGATGCGGATGGAGAAAACGACGATAGTCCGGGCTTCCTTACGCGTATGAAGCAACGCTTCGCATCCCATAAGAGCAAGAACGTCGATGATGGCGACCTTGACCATTACGCCGGCGACGAAGCGTTTCTTAATGCCGCCGAACGGCACGGACAGACCGCGGAAACCATCGTCGACGAGCCGTACCAACAGGTCGATTCGCCACGCAGCATTTCTTCGGACGATTATCGTGCCGATGATTATGATTCAGATGATTATTCCGCCGCTGCGCCGTCCGGCACCACGGCCATGCCACAGAACGGTCGCGGACGCTCCTTCTCGTCCGCGCCGATCGGCACCGCGAGCGGCACCATGCCCAGCGTCGCCGAGCCGGTGCCGTCCAGCGAAATCAAGCCAGTTGGCGTCGCTCCAAGCGACCCATGGGCCGTCATCGACGAGGACGGCACCTCCAACGGCAAGGAGGTCATGGTGGATGCCGCGACCGGCGAGGTCCTTGACGATATGCCGGCTGCTGCCGTTGACGGGGAAGCGGCGGATGACATTCCCGAGGGACCGTATCATCTGCCTGACCTCAACATTCTGAAGAAGGGCGCGCCGCACGCCGCGCACACTCCGGAGAACGATCGTGTGATCCGCGCGCTGACCGGTACCTTCCAACAGTTCAACGTCGATGCGAAGGTCATCGGCTTCCTGCGCGGACCATCCGTCACCATGTATGAGGTGGAGCTTGGCCCTGGCGTCAAGGTCGAGAAGGTCACCAACCTGCAGAAGAACATCGCCTACGCGGTGGCCAGCTCCGACGTGCGCATCCTGTCGGTGATCGAAGGCAAATCCGCCATCGGCATCGAAATTCCGAACTCCGACCGCGAAACCGTGGTGCTGGGCGACGTGCTGCGCTCCGACAAGGCCCGGAACGATCCGAATCCGATGCTCACCGGCGTCGGCAAGGATGTGGAAGGCCATTTCGTGACCGCCGACCTGACCAAGATGCCCCACCTGTTGGTGGCTGGCGCCACCGGCTCCGGCAAGTCGAGCTTCATCAACTCCATGCTCACCTCCGTGATCATGCGCGCCACGCCTGACCAGGTCCGCATGATCATGGTCGATCCTAAACGAGTCGAACTGTCCGCCTATGCGGGCATTCCACATTTGCTCACCCCGATCATCACCGATCCGAAGAAGGCCGCACAGGCTTTGGAATGGGTGGTCAAGGAGATGGACGCACGATACAGCGACCTCGAATTCTTCGGATTCCGCCACATCAAGGACTTCAACGCTGCCGTGCGCGCTGGCAAGGTGCATGCGCCCGCAGGCTCCAAACGCAAGGTCGCACCATACCCGTATATCCTCGTGGTCGTCGATGAAATGGCCGACCTTATGATGGTGGCCAAGAACGACGTGGAGAGCTCCATCCAGCGCATCACGCAGCTCGCGCGAGCCGCCGGCGTGCATCTGGTGCTCGCCACGCAGCGCCCGTCCGTTGACGTGGTCACGGGCTTGATCAAGGCCAACATCCCGTCCCGACTTGCTTTTGCCACCTCATCCGCCACCGATTCGCGAGTCATCCTCGACGCCACCGGTGCGGAAACGCTGATCGGCCAAGGTGACGCGTTGTTCCTGCCGATGGGCCAGGCCAAGCCGATCCGCGTGCAGGGCGCATGGGTCGACGAGTCCGAAATCCGTCGCGCGGTGGAGTTCGTGCGAACCCAGCGCAAGCCGCATTATCGCGAGGATATCGAGGAGATGGCCAAGGAGGCCGAAAAGAAGGCCATCGAGCCGGATGAGGACATCGGCAACGACATGGACGTGCTGTTGCAGGCGGCGGAACTGGTGGTCAGCACGCAGTTCGGCTCAACCTCCATGCTGCAGCGCAAACTGCGTGTCGGATTCGCCAAAGCCGGCCGACTCATGGATCTGCTTGAATCGCGTGGTGTGGTCGGTCCGTCCGAAGGCTCCAAAGCTCGCGAAGTGCTCGTCCAACCACAGGATCTGCCGCAGGTGCTCGCCTTCATCAAGGGCGAAACCTCATCGCTTACCGCAGGTTCTACCCAGCCGGCCGACGCTGCGGACACGCGATGATGGAACGCGACAATCGCACGCATTGCGCCAAGTAGTGGTATCGGGGTAACGTGAACGGTATGGAAAAGCAAGAAGAACGCAAATCGTCCCTGCTTGACGGGTGGAACGCCCCGCCGAACATCGTCACTTTCTCTCGTATCGTCCTGGTCGTCATCTTCCTGGCGTTGTACGTCATGGCAGGCGCATGGGGTACCAAAAACACGACTATGCGCTGGGTGGCGGCGATTATCTTCATCATCGCCGCCTGCACCGATAAGCTCGACGGTTGGATGGCCCGCAAATATAACCAGGTCACCGAACTGGGCAAGCTCATGGACCCAATCGCAGATAAGCTGCTCACCTGCGGCACGCTGATCGTCGCCGCCATCTTCAACGAATTCGGCAACGCAGTGCTCGGCTGGGTCGTGACCGCGCTGTTCCTCATCCGTGAGATCGGCATCACCATCATGCGTTTCTTCGTCATCGACACCGGCGGCAAGGTCATCGCCGCATCCCAAGCCGGCAAGTACAAGACCCTGTGCCAGTGCATCGGCCTTGCCATGCTCATGCTGCCGATGTGGAGCCTCGCTGATGGCATGAACACCACTCCGCTGTGGATGACCGTTTATTACACGATCACGTACGCCCTGATTTACCTGGCGTTGATTCTATGCCTGTATTCGGGCGGCGAATACCTCGTCAACACGTTCGGCGGACGTAAGAAGACCGCAAAATCCGAAAAGGAAACCAAGTAAATCCCGATGAGCGAATCCGAAAATTCGTCGACCGCGGCCAGCCAATCGCAATGCGATGAGCTGGCCGCAGCCGTTTTACGCTATTGCGAAGCCAACCATTTCAAAATCGCCGCCGCCGAATCGCTGACGGGAGGTCTACTCGCCGACGCCTTCGTACGCATACCAGGCGCATCGAAAGTGTTCCTCGGCTCGGCGGTGACCTACGACATTCGCGCCAAAGCGAAGATTCTCGGCGTGAATGCCGACCTGCTGGCCCGAGAAGGGGCGGTCCACCCCGAAGTGGCGCGGCAGATGGCTGCGGGAACCGCGCAACTATACCGACAGACCGAGGATGGAGACTGTGTCATCGGCTTGGCCACTACCGGTGTTGCAGGGCCAGGACCGGATGGTGACAAACCTGCCGGCCTGGTGTACATCGGCTGCTCCCTGCCCTGTGGCTTCAATGGCATTCGTGCGCGTCAAACAGCTGCTTATGAGCTGCGTCTGAAGGGTGATCGGGAAGCCGTGCGGCACGAAACCGTGCAATGTATTCTGGAAAAACTGAGGACTCTTTCAGCACTTTCACAGGAATAATCCACGAATATGGGTGTTGACCATAGTGGACGTACGTATGAAAAGCGAAAGGGGCTGGCGGCATGGACACGATGACACTCACCAAGGAACAGATGGAACTCAAGGCGATGGTTCCCACGGTGCAAAGCGGCAACGCCCGCGTCAGGGAACTCACCCCAGCCCAGCGCCGCGCGGTGATGTTCGCCCAGCAGCAGGTGCTGCGTGCCCGCGCGGCCAAAAAGGCCAAAGACGAGCGCCAGGCCGCATTGACCCGCATATGGCGGGAGGAAGACGCGGAACGCGTTTCCGCACGATCCATGTCGGCAGCCACGGAAACCACCGACGAACCCAGAGAGGTATCGCTTCGCGAGGCCATCGGCCATGTACTGCGCGATCTGCGCACCCATGACCACAAAACGTTGCGTGAGGTGAGCGAAAAGGCCGGAGTGTCGTTGGGCTACCTCTCCGAAGTGGAGCGTGGCCAAAAAGAGGCCAGCTCCGAGCTGCTGAGCTCGATTGCGCAATCGTTGGGCGTCTCCACGGCGCAGATGCTGCGCATGGTCGCTGATTATCTCGATTCCGTCGCAATCTGATTCCTGTTGGACGTCTAACGCCCGGCGGCTTGTTCCGTCGGGCGTTTTCTTTTGGTTGCGCTTGCTGTGTACACTTGAGCGCGTGCAGGAACGTGAATTTTGGCAGTTGCTTGAAGAGGTACTCGGCCGTAGCTATGGCCGCGCGCTCGCACGCGACCAAGTGCTTGATCGATTGAACGGTCTGACAGCCGTCGAAGCGCTTGAAATGGGGGAGGAGCCCCGCGTGGTATGGAACGTTCTGTGCGACCAGATGAACATTCCTGACTCCAAACGTTGGGGAAAGGACCATAACGCGCCACCAATGCCGGTGCGTTAGGCGGAGTTCGGCTATCGCAAAACACCGATTTCGAACAGATGTTCGGATAATGGGGTATAGTTATCCACAGAAGCACGGATTGGGCAGGTCGTCAACGGCTCGCCGCGAAGTTTCAGAATGCTGGAATTTCAAGGGAAAGCGGTCTTCGGCGTGTCGAAATGCATGTTCTTCGACCACAATGGCCGATTGAACTTGCGCAGATGGATGATGCGGTTTTACGGTGAATCCATTCATTCGTCTCGGTCAACAACAAGGAGTAGTCATGGCACAGACGAGCGCGGCAAAGAACGCCGCACAGAACAAGTCCGCGAATGGAATCGATCCGCGCCGTCAGGCCGCGCTCGACACAGCGCTCGCGCAGGTCGAGAAAAGCTTCGGCAAGGGATCGGCCATGAGACTTGGCGACCGCCCGGAACAGGATGTCGAGGTCATTCCGACCGGATCCTTGGCTTTGGATATGGCATTAGGCATCGGCGGCCTGCCTAAAGGCCGTATTGTGGAGATTTACGGACCGGAATCCTCTGGTAAGACCACATTGGCGCTGCATGTGGTGGCCAATGCCCAGAAGGCCGGCGGTGTGGCCGCATTCATCGATGCCGAGCATGCGCTCGATCCGGTCTATGCCCGTAAGCTGGGCGTCGACACCGATTCGTTGATCGTCTCTCAGCCGGACAATGGCGAGCAGGCATTGGAAATCGCCGACATGCTGATTCGTTCCGGCGCGCTTGACGTGATTGTCATCGATTCCGTCGCGGCCTTGGTGCCGAAAGCGGAAATCGAAGGCGAGATGGGAGACAGCCATGTCGGCCTGCAGGCGCGCCTGATGAGTCAGGCGTTGCGTAAGATGACCGGTGCGCTGGCGCAAGCCGGTACCACCGCCATCTTCATCAACCAGTTGCGTGAGAAAATTGGCGTGTTCTTCGGTAATCCGGAGACCACCACCGGCGGCAAGGCATTGAAGTTCTACGCGTCCGTACGTATGGACATCCGCCGTATCCAGACCATTAAGAACGGTGATGAGGCTGTCGGCAACCGTACCAAGGTCAAGGTTGTTAAGAACAAGATGGCTCCGCCGTTCAAGACCGCCGAATTCGATGTGCTGTACGGCGAGGGCATCTCCAAGGAAGGTTCCGTGCTTGATATGGCGTTGCAGGCCAACGTCGTCAAAAAGTCTGGCTCGTGGTTCACCTATGAGGGCGACCAGCTGGGGCAAGGACGCGAAAACGTGCGTCAGTTCCTCAAGGACAATCCGGAACTCACAGAGGAAATCGAGAACAAGGTCAAGGCGGCATTCGGTCTGATCAAACCTACCGACCAGTTCGCCGAGGACGATGGGGCGGAGGACGCCGCGGGCGCGCCGGATGATGGTAAGACGTCCAAAACTTCAAAAGCCGCCAAAGCCTGACATATGATCAGCGCCGAACGTTTCCTTAAGGAACAGGGCCTTCAGCCGGCGTCGGCCGATACTGGGGGCCTTGCCCTTTCTTCAGAGGATCCAGAACGCACGAACGTTCAGAGGTGGAACCGTCGAACGAAACCTGACCGTTCCAGTTTGTTCGCTGGAAGCGCAAATGCGACGAAAACGCCACGACACGCGCGACACGCTGGGCGTGTCGGGAACGGCGATTCTACTGCCGCAAAGGATCCAAATGATCTTGACGCATGCAGGGAAGCCGCATTGCGATTGCTGGACGCTGCGCCTCGACCTTCCGGCGCACTGCGTGAGCGCCTGATTGGTAAGGGCTATACCTCTGAAGTGGTTGACGACGTCATCGAAAGACTGACAAGGGTTCAACTGATTGACGATGAAGCCTACGCGCAATCCGCGGTGCGCTACTGTGCGACCCGTCTTATGGGATGTAGGGGCGCGGTCGCTGAGCTTATACGGAAAGGCGTCGACCGTAGGCTGGCCCAACAGGTTTGTGATGAGGCGGAATCCTACGGCGTGTTTACTGAAGCCGCATGGGAATTAGGCCGTAGAACCGCGAGAAAAACCGCCGGTCTGGAACGCGATGTACGTAGGCGCCGCTTCTGGAGCGCGGGCGGCAGAAAAGGCCATAATCCTGAGATCCTGCGCCAAATCGCACAGGAACTGTTTGATTGACGGCGACCGTTGACCAAGGGCGTGACGTCAGTTTCATAAAGAGGCTGGTGTAAAGAAATCCTCAAAACATAAAGAGTGGAGAGTGAGACCTCTTATACCCCGGGTTCTGTCGTGCCAACGGCACGGATGGCCATCCATCTCGACCTGGCGTTGCCGTCAGGCTCTAGCAGCCTACCCGAAGGCTTCGGACGAGCAGTCCTCGAACGCCTTCTGCTTGGCCTTGCTCCCGATGAGGCTTGCCATGCGGCCAACTGTCACCAGCGGCCCGGTGGTCTCTTACACCGCCGTTTCACCCTTACCCACCGGCCGAAACCGGTAAGGCGGTCTATTCTCTGCTGCGCTATCTCTCAGGTCGCCCTGGGCGGACGTTATCCGCCATCGTGCTCTATGGAGCCCGGAAGTTCCTCAACCGACAAAATCGGTCGCGGCCATCAAGAGGTCTCAAACGCACAACTATAGCAAGAGAATCGTCGAAAGCAAAGCGTAAAAAAACTTTTGTTTTCTCGGGGAGTTTTCCAGCAAATCACCAATCTTATGGATACAATGATGACTACCAAGCAGCGATGCAGCTGGTTGGTCCGTATATAGCGGTTAACACCGCTTGAGTCTAGGGAGGTCCACATGGAAATCGTCGTTACCGGACGTCATACGCAGATCAAGCAAAGGTTCCGTGACGTTGTCGAAAGCAAGATGAATCGTGTGACCGCTATCGCCCCGGATGCGCAGCGTGTCCAGATTGTGCTGTCCCACGAGGGCAATCCGCGTCAGGCCGACACCGCCAAGCGCGTTGAGATCACCGTCATCGCAGGTCGTACCGTGGTGCGTGCCGAAGCCTCCAGCGCCGACGAGTTCAGCGCGCTCGATTTGGCTCTCGACAAGCTGACGCTTCGTCTGCGCCGTACCCGCGACCGCCGCAAGGACCATCGTCGTGGCTACACCGATCCGGTCCCGGTCGATCTGGGCCCGGTCGAGCCGGTCGTCGTCGAGGAGCCGGAGCCGGAAGCGCCGAACAATAGCCCGGCCGACGCCGTTTCCGCTGATCTCGGCCCTGGCGAATCCGTCGAGGTCCAGGTCGGCGACACCCCAATCGTCATCCGCCGCAAGCTGCACATCGCCGAGCCGATGACCATTGACGAGGCCCTGTACGAGATGGAGCTGATCGGTCACGACTTCTTCCTGTTCGTCAACAAGGAAACCGGTCGTCCGTCCGTCGTCTACCACCGTCACGGTTGGAGCTACGGCGTCTTCGAAATCGACACTCCGGAGAATGTGGCCAAGAAGTAATGGCTAATGGCTGAAAACTGAACGATAAGAGGCTCGCATGTCATACATGCGGGCCTTTTTTCTTATGCGAAAAACAAGATACGTCAAAACTTACGTAAAATGGACGGAGCTTTTCGGAAATCGCGAGAAAGCGACTATCCTCAATCGAGGAAAGTCACCATACACAAAGGGAGTGATTGTGGTAGATATCGTTGACAAAGCCCTACGCATGGGTGAAGGCCGACAGATCAAGAAGCTTGAGAACGTGGCCAAAGCGACGAACGCCTTGGAGGACGAGATCGCGGCGCTTGACGACGAGGAGCTCAAGGGCCAGACCGCCAAGTTCAAGCAGCGTATCGAAAACGGCGAGTCCCTTGACAAGCTCATGCCGGAAGCCTTCGCCACCGTGCGTGAAGCTTCCAAGCGAACCTTGGGCCTGCGTCACTTCGACGTGCAGCTCATGGGCGGCGCCGCTCTGCACTGGGGCAACATCGCCGAAATGAAGACCGGTGAAGGCAAGACCCTTGTGGCCACGCTGCCGGCCTACCTGAACGCACTCGACGGTCAGGGCGTCCACGTCGTCACCGTCAACGACTATCTGGCCAGCTACCAGGCCGAGCTGATGGGCCGTGTCTACCGCTTCCTCGGCATGAGCACCGGCTGCATCATCACCAACCAGAAGCCGCCGGAGCGTCGCAAGCAGTACAACGCCGACATCACCTACGGCACCAACAACGAATTCGGTTTTGATTACCTGCGCGACAACATGGCGTGGGAGAAGTCCGATCTCGTACAGCGTGGCCACCACTACGCCATCGTCGATGAGGTCGACTCCATTCTTATCGATGAGGCTCGTACCCCGTTGATCATCTCCGGTCCGGCCGAGGGCGACGTGACCCGCTGGTACCGCCAGTTCGCGCGCCTGGTTCTGAAGCTCAACCGTGACGAGGACTATGAGGTCGACGAGAAGAAGAAGGTCGTCGGCATCCTTGATCCGGGCATCACCAAGGTCGAGGACTATCTCGGCATCGACAACCTGTACGAACCGAACAACACCGCATTGATCGGCTATCTGAACAACGCCATCAAGGCCAAGGAGCTGTTCCTGCGTGACCGCGACTACGTCGTGACCGGCGGCGAAGTGCTCATCGTCGACGAGCACACCGGACGTATCCTGCCGGGCCGCCGTTACAACGAGGGTCTGCACCAAGCCATCGAAGCCAAGGAAGGCGTGGAGGTCAAGGCCGAAAACCAGACCTTCGCCACCATCACCCTGCAGAACTACTTCCGCATGTACGACAAGCTGGCAGGCATGACCGGTACCGCAGAGACCGAAGCCGCCGAATTCATGGGCACCTACAAGCTGGGCGTGCTGCCGATTCCGACCAACAAGCCGATGATCCGCGAGGATAAGGACGATCTGATCTTCCGTACCAAGAAGGAAAAGCTCGCCGCCATCGTCCGTGATGTGGCCAAGCGCCACAAGAAGGGCCAGCCGGTCCTGCTGGGTACCGCATCCGTGGAATCCTCCGAAGTCGTGTCCTCTCTGCTTGACGTGGCCAAGATTCCTCACCAGGTGCTGAACGCGAAGCAGCATGACAAGGAAGCCGCCGTTGTGGCCGTCGCAGGCCGTAAGGGCGCCGTCACCGTGGCCACCAACATGGCAGGCCGTGGTACCGATATCATGCTCGGCGGCAACGTCGAGTTCCTCGCCGATGCGAAGCTCAAGTCCGAAGGCTATTCTCCGGATGACACTCCGGACGAGTACGAGAAGCGTTGGCCGGGCACTTTGGCCGAAATCAAGGACCAGGTCAAGGACGAGCATGAGGAAGTCGTCAAGCTCGGCGGTCTGTACGTGCTCGGCACCGAGCGCCACGAATCCCGCCGTATCGACAACCAGCTGCGCGGCCGTTCCGGCCGTCAGGGAGATCCGGGTGAATCCCGTTTCTACCTGTCCCTCGAAGATGATCTGATGCGTCTGTTCAACACCCAGCTGGTGGCGCGTGTCATGGCCAAGGGCATGCCGGAAGGCGAGCCGATCGAAGCCAAAAGCGTTTCCAAGGGCGTGCGCACCGCACAGAAGGCCGTCGAATCGCGTAACTTCGAAATCCGTAAGAACGTGCTGAAGTACGATGACGTGATGAACAAGCAGCGCACCGTCATTTATGCGGAGCGTCAGGCTGTGCTGAAGGGCGCGGACATCCACGAGGACATCCTCAAGTTCATCGACGACACCGTGCTGAGCTACATCAAGGGCGCCAACAACGGTTCCGACAAGCCGGCCGATTGGGATTGGGACGGTCTGTTCAAGGCCATCTCCTCCGTGTACCCGATCGCCGTGGAGCAGGAAGCGGCCAAGGACGCCGTCGACAAGCTCAAGGGCGACAAGGCCGTTGAGGCCCTGAAGGAGCTCATCGTCTCCGACGCCAAGGACCAGTACTCCGATTTCGAAGACAAGCTCGGCAGCGAAGGCCTGCGCCAGCTCGAGCGCCGCGTGGTGCTCGCCGTGCTCGACCGCAAGTGGCGTGAACACCTGTACGAGATGGACTACCTCAAGGACGGCATCGGCCTGCGCGGTATGGGCCAGCGCGACCCGCTGGTCGAATACCAGCGTGAAGGCTACCAGATGTACAACTCCATGATCGAAGCCATCAAGGAGGAAACCATCCAGCTGCTGTTCCACGTGGACATCGAACGCGTGGCTATGACCGAGGACGAGGAGACCGAATCCGATGAGGATGAGGCCGTGAACGCCGCCGAGGCCGTAATGGGTCTGGACGGCGAAGCCGCCGCGACCGGCGAATCCGCTCCTGCAGAGCCGGAGACCGATGACGAGGCCGAAAAGACCACCATCGATGAACTGGCTGACGAGCAGAAGAACGAGAAGGGCATCGTCGGCATGCAGCCGATCAGCCACGCCGAAGGCAAGGTCCCGGCCAACAAGCGTCCGAAGAGCGAGGAACTCCACTCTCCGTGGGCGGATGGCCGCACCTTCCCGGGAACCGGCAAGAACGCCCAGTGCCCGTGCGGTTCCGGTCGTAAGTACAAGATGTGCCACGGCCAGAACGAGCAGTGATTCGCTGAGTCGCTGACTTGCTCATGACATAACCTCCCCCGACCGTAATCGGGGGAGGTTTTCTTTTTGAAGAATCTTCGATGGGCCGTTTCGTGATATGGACGTGCGGACGTGGGGAAACGTCCAATCGTTACAATTGGCGGCATCAGAACAACAATAAAGGCGTGCGACAGCGCCAAGGAGGGCATCATGGCCGAAATCACATGGAAGTCGATCCTCACCAAGCTGGTCGGAGGGGACCACTTGAGCGCCGAGGAATCCGAGTGGTTCGTCGATGACCTCATGAACGGCAATGCCGATCCGGCGGCCGTTGGCGCGGTACTCGCCACCCAGCAGCAGTTGGGGCTGACCCCCGACGAAGTGCGTGGCGCGGCGAAGGCCATGGTGGCCCATGCCATTCCGCTGCACATCGACGGTGAAACCACCGACATCGTCGGCACCGGTGGCGACGGAGCCTCCACCGTGAACCTGTCATCCATGGGGGCCGTCGTAGCCGCGGCCGCAGGCGTAAAAGTCGTCAAGCACGGCAATCGTGCGGCCTCATCCAAGTGCGGCACTGCTGACTGCTTCGAAGCGCTCGGCCTGCCCATGGATTTGACTCCGGAACAAGTGAGCGAAGTCGGCAACGAATGCGGCATCGCATTCGCTTTCGCACGCACCTTCCACCCCGCCATGCGTTTTGTCGGTCCGATTCGCGCCGCGCTCGGCGTGCCATGCGTGTTCAACGTGCTTGGTCCGCTGACCAACCCGGCAAGCCCGAAGCATATGGCCGTCGGCTGCGCTAATCGCAAGATGAGCCCGATCATGGCCGCCGTATATGCGGCGAACGGCCAGATCGGCATGGTCTACACTTCCCATGAGGGCCTTGACGAGATGGCACCGACCGGTCCGGTCTCCATTTGGGAATTCAAGGACGGCAAGGTTACCGAAAACAAATTCGATCCGACCGTCGAACTCGGCCTCGCCAAAGTCACCATCGCAGATCTGAAGGGTGGCGAACCGACGCTCAACGCGCAGCTGGCACGAGACTTCTTCGCAGGCAAGGATGTGTCGTTCCGTACCACCGCGCTGCTGAACGCCGCTTCCGCAATCGTCGCCGACGGTCATTTGGTGCCGGGCGACGCAAGCTTGGCTGACCGGTTCAAAGCCGCCTACGCCATCGCGGAGCAGACCGTCGACTCCGGCAAGGCCACGGCGCTGCTTGACAAGTGGATCGCCACCGCCCAAGCTGCGAAGAAAGCCTGAAAACGCTGACAACGTATGTGTGTGTGAAGGCCCCGGCGTAAATATGAACCGCACCCCGATTGTTGGACTGAAGAAATTCAGATTCGATGATCGGAGGTGCGGTTCTTTCGTATGCGTGAGGATCGAAGGAGACGTTACGACGACGGGTTCCGGCGCGAGGTGCTGGAGCTCATCAAGTCCGGAGCCGGCAAGGACACGCTCGCCAGAAGGCTTGCCATACCGGTGTATACCGCGAGAAACTGGATCAGGCTGTACAGGTTCAACGGCGAGGAGGCGGTCATGGGAGGCGGCGGCAGCAGACGCTACGACTGGGAGACGAAGGTCGCCGCGGCGCGCGACCACGTCGAGAACGGTCTGACCAAGACGGAGGCCATGGCCAGCAAGGAGATCGTGGCCTGGGACGTGAGCCGCAGTCCGGACCTCGGGCAGCAGAAGTGCCTGCCCGCCATGCTCGCGGAGCGCCTGCCCGCCGGCGCGGAGCCGATCCTGCACTCGGACATGGGGGAATGGCAGTACCAGCACCAATGGTGGAGGAAGGAGCTCGAACGCCTCGGCATTCGCCAGTCCATGAGCCGCAAGGGCAACTGCCTGGACAACGCGGCGGCCGAGCAGGTCTTCGGCCACTTGAAGGACGAGTTCTACCGCGGCCGTGTGTTCGACTCGTACGAACAGTTCAAACGCGAGCTGGACGCCTACATCATCCATTGGAACACCAGACGACGCCAGATACGACTCGAGGGACGCACCCCGGAGGAGTTCCGGAGCATGTCCCTCGCGGTCTGACCCTGTATCCCAATTAACAACGTCCAACAAACGGGGCGCAGTTCAATAACCGCCGGGGCCTTCACATAGATGGATGTATTCAGTTTGTCGCCAAAGAATCGTCAGACGCGTGCTCCATCATCGAATTCGTCGGTACGCGTTTCACGATGCCCTTTATGCTGCACGATGAGGCCAGCGGCGCCGACCAGCGCACACAAACCGAAAATCGAACCAAGAATCGAAGCCAACGCCGGAACGAACACGGAAGCGATAATGCCGATGACGCCGGCCACCAGCAATATCCAGAACACCAGTTTTGACAGTTTCACATGGCCGATTTCAGGATTCGGCGGCACGAAGTCGTCACCGTAACGGTCCATGACCCGATCCGTGTCAAGCCAGCTCGAACCAGTGAAATCGCGCGGCCCACGACCATTCGCCGGCGCATCATTGGTGAACGTGCCCTGATCCAAGTCATCGATGGACAGCAAAGCCTCTTTTTCCCGACGTTGCGCATGCTTCTCGAAACGTTTCGCACTACGCGAACGTTCCACGGCCTTCAAATCGTCAGCATGCGAATCCGCAAACTCGGCCCAAGCCGCATCCAAGTCGTCCATTGGAGAGCCGCCACCATGCGACGCGTCATTTGGGCGTTCTTCATCGTCATTGCTATTGTTGAGGTCAGTCATACTTATACTCTAATCGGGCGGACGCCAATCCGCCGGGAGGATTGTGAAGAATGCTCTATTGGTTTTTCGTCAAAGGCTTGGGACCTATCGCCATCCACCGTTTGGGATCGACCGCGCAAGGACTTGAGAACATTCCGCACGAAGGTGGCGCCATTATCGCAGCCAACCATCTTGCCGTCATCGACGATGCGTTGCTGCCGTTGACCTGCCCGCGCATGATTCATTTCATGGGCAAGGCCGAATATTTCGAAGGCAAAGGCATCAAAGGCAAATTCAAGAAATGGTGGTTCACGTCAGTCGGCGTGTTCCCCGTGGACCGTTCCGGCGGTTCCAAATCACTTGGCGCACTGAACCACGCCCGTGAGATCATCGAGGACGGACATCTGTTCGGCATTCACATCGAAGGTACTCGCAGCCCCGATGGACGTCTTTACAAAGGACACACCGGCGTGGCGCGTCTGGCATTCGAAACCGGTTGCCCCATTATTCCGGCCGCCATCATCGGTTCGCGTGAACTGCAGAAGCCAGGACAGGTCATTCCGAACAAAGGCAAGTCCAAGGTGATTTACGGCAAGCCGATTGAAGTCGAGAAGAAATCCGCCGACCAGATTACCCACGATGATTTGCGTTCGCTTACCGACCGCGTGACCCGTGAGATCCAGAAGATGAGCGGACAGGAATACGTCGACGAATACGCGCAGAAGGTCAAGGCCGAGCTCAAAGCCCAGCAGGAGGCCGAAGCGCAGGCACAAGCCGAATCCGCTGCCAAGAAGGCATAAGTTTTCAGCGAGGTTCATTCCAAACCAATCAGGGGTGTCTGTTCCGAAGAATGTTTTCGGAACAGACACCCCTGATTTCTATTTTGTAATCAGGATAATCAGTCGAACAGCGACGAATACATTTTCAAGGTGACGGTATTCGGCGTGCCATCCTCCTGACGCAGTCGCACCTCGGTGCCTCCTACCGGATCCTGCGAAGCGACCTTCTTGTCTTGACTGGAGTCAAGTGTCAGTTGCGAGCTGATCTTCACACTGAATCCCAGCTTCTCCAATGCGGCTTTGGCAGCGGCGGCTTTCTGTCCGACATAATTCGGCAGCGTTACGGTTTCCGGTCCCTTCGACACCACCGCATTGACGCTATCGCCCCAGTGCAACTCGTCTCCGGTCTTCGCGGAAGCGGAAATCACCTGTCCTTGCGGAATCTTGTCATCGAATTGCTCGGTCCAGTTGACGGTGAGCTTGAGCGCATCAAGCGTCTGCTGCGCCTCATCCTTCGATTTGCCCACGACGTCCGGCATGGTAACCGGTTTCGGTCCTTGGGACAGCGTGACGGTAATCTTCGCGTTATGGGGCAGAGTCGCGCCGGGATCCACGCTTAAATCAAGCAACGCGCCCTGAGGTACGTCCATGGAATACGCGTCATCATTGGCCGGAGTCTGTTCGATGTTGTCGAAGCCGGCACGCTTCAACGCGTTGATCGGATCCTTGCCGTTCGCACTGGTGGCATCGAGAATGTCTGTGGGAACAGTGCCCTGCTTAATACCCTTGGACACTACCACCTTGACCTTCTGATGATGACGTTTGCTCACATGCGAACCGACATTCTCCGGGTCGGTGGAGATGACATTGCCAGCCTTGACGGAATCACTGAACGCCTCGGTCTCTTCGTACTCGATGTTGGAGAATTTCAGCAGTTCCTCATAGGCGTTCCATTTGATGTTGGAAATACGGCAGGGCTCCGAATCGGAACATGTGAGATCTGCCGGCTGAGGCATGGTCCAGTAGCTGCCCGGTCCTCGGAAATACCACCAGGCATAGCCTCCACCGCCTGCGCAGGCAAGCACGATGGCTGCTACGACGGCGATGATGACAGGTGCACGCTTGCCACTGCGTTTCGGCTGTCCACCACTGACCGGACCGTTCGAGGGGGAAGCTGGAACGTTGTTGGCGGGGACGTCGTTCTTTTCCAAAGCCAAGCGGGTGGTTGCCTCCGGATCTGCCTGCTGCGCCGGCATGACGGTGGTTTTGTTCGGGTTTTCCGGATTGAACTGTCGTGTACGATCGTCGTTCTGACGCACAGGCGGTGCTGGGGGAGCGGGCGGTAGCGGCATCTGCCGGGTGCCATCGCCGGGCATGGTGTCGGCGGCATCGTTTGCGGCCGGGGAAACGGCTGACAGACGGTATTGCCAGTCGTCGATGGTGAGGTTCGATTGCAACTGCTGCAATTCGTCGAATGCCACGGACGCATCCTGGGGACGGTCCTCGACCGCGCGCGCCGTAAGACGGGCGAGGAATGCGGCCACGCCTGCATTGATGCCCGGACAAGCGGTCGTGATATCCGGCACATCCTCATGCACGTGCTTGAACACCAGCGTCACCGGATTGTCCGCGGTGAACGGCACCTTGCCGGCCAGCATCTCCCAAGCCATGATGCCTACGGAATACAGGTCTCCCTGCGGCGTTGCCTGATTGTGCTGAATCATTTCTGGCGCCAGATAGGCGGCCGTGCCCAGCAGCATGCCGGTGGAGGACAGCGTGGCCTGCGACACCGCCTTGGCCAGGCCGAAATCGGTGATCTGCACATGTCCTCGGTCATTGAGCAGAATATTCTCCGGTTTGATATCGCGGTGCACCACGCCTGCGCGATGCGCCGAAGCCAAGCCGTCCAACGTCTCACCGACTATGCGTAGCGTCTCACGAACGCTGAACGTGACTTGCTGGTTCATTTCGTACCGCAGGTTCACGCCATGCACGTACTCCATGACAAGAAAATCCAGTCCATCGAACTCACCGGTGTCATACACCTGCACGATATGGGGATTGGCTATTGCTGCTGCGGAACGGGCCTCGCGATGGAAACGTTCCACGAACTGGTCGCGTTGTGGGCCCTGTGCCAGCTGCGTGTGCATGATCTTAATGGCGACGGTGCGTCCCAGACGCTCGTCAACAGCTTGATACACCGTGGCCATGCCGCCATCGGCGATTCTGCTGACGACTCGGTACCGGCCTTCGATGACCTGGCCTTCGGGGGCATGCTGGGCTTCACTCATGGCTAATCGGTACGATTCCTTCTTCAAAAAACGTTTCGCGACAAAGATGTGTTCACTTGTAGTCTACAAGGAATGGTTTGCGGAAGATGCGATGAACACGGGTCTTTCACAGTGCGGCGGCATCAGCCCTGTTCCCGCACAATCGGTACGAAACGTGCGCATGCCTCGGTAAGCATGTCTTTGCGATCCTGCGATAGTTCAAGCGTCTCGATGGCGGCCTTCGACTCGAGCCACAGACCGGCGATCCGTTCCTTGGAACGTGCGATGGCACCAGTGGACTCGAACAATGCGATGGCACGCCTAACATGTGCCTCGTCACGTGATTCGGCTTCCCACATGTCGATGAGTTCACGTCGTTCGACATCGCCGGCAGCCTCAATCGCATCGGCCAGCAACACCGTGCGTTTGCCTTCACGGATATCACCGCCCACCGGTTTGCCGGTATTGCGGCTCGACCCGATGACGTCCAGAAGATCATCCGCGAGCTGGAACGCCAAACCAAGAGGCAATCCAATCGCCAGTGCGAGCCTGCGCGCGTCCGCAGGGGCGAGGCCGGCGGCAAGCATACCGAATTCCAAAGGTGCGATAGTGGTATAACTGGCGGTCTTCCAACGGAAGACATTCAAAGAGGCCGACGCCAGCTCTTCAGGATCGTCTAACGTATTGAGTTCCACGGCCAAATCGAGTACTTGGCCGATTTCCACTTCACGGTGCATATTCAGGAAGGCCGACACCACGGAAGACCCGGAGCCAAGCCGGCAAGCCGCTTTATTGGCGATATCCACGCTCGCGGTGGCCAGCATATCACCCAACATGATGCCCAAACCATGGCCGATGGCATCACTATGGGTATCCGTGGCAAGCGCACGATGAGCGGACGGCTTGCCACGGCGCAGATCGGAATCGTCGATGATGTCGTCATGCACCAACGCGCCGGTCTGAAACACTTCGATCGCGCATGCCAGATCCAACACCGCATCCATATCACGTTCCGCCACATCCTGCGGCGCGAACGCACGGAACGCATCCAACGTCAGCAACGCCCGCAGACGTTTGCCGCCCTCACTTGACGTGACCGCCTGCTGCGCCACCGCATCAGCGACGGCTTTGCAGGAATTCGCCACCGGATCGTCCGCATGCAGGAACGAAAAATCCCTTACCAGCGAGAGCGTGCGCGTTTCAATCTGTTCCAAATCGGAAGAGCTAGTCATGGGTCAAGGTTATCCACACACATTCGACAAGAGGAAAACATAATGATTGCAGCGGGTGAGACGGTGCCGGACGTTTCGTGACACGCCGAGCTTCACGTTCTCCGACCACAGGGGTGCCGAAACGCCTCATTGCATTGCCGGATGATGCATAGTTCCAACAAAGCGGCCTGCATCAAGCGACCGCTCCGATACGCCAAGGAGGACGAGACATGAAGACGATCGACGAGCCCATGCCGATATGCGAAGCCGAGATGGAACGGCTTGAAGACCAATTGGTGGAGGATTGCAAATCGCTGGGCATGGCGGAGAGCATACGCGATTTCCTGCAGGAGCCATTCTCGGAATGGATGGATGAGCTGGCCGATGAATCGTCGGGAGATGACGATTCATCGCCAGAATGCAGACTGTCCAGAAACGGTGCGGGAGCACTTGCCATCGCCATGCAGCAGACCATGGCGGTGCGTGACGCGCTGCTGGTCTCCATCATCGTGGATGAACGACGTTCGTCACGTGACTTTCTCATGGGATTCATGGCCAATCCGACACTTCCCGGCAACACGCGTCATCTGGAGGAATCCCTCAACGGATCGTTCCGTGACGCATCAAGAAAACCCGACACGAAACGTTGCGACAACGGCGTCAACATGATGTTCGACATCATCGGGATGGTCCCCGAACGGTATCATGTGCAGCCATTGGCCATCATCAGTTATGTGCTGTGGTGGATGGGCGATGAGCGCGCCATGCTGTGCGCGATGCGTGCGCTCGCGTTGGATGAGAATTGTTCGCTCGCGGCGATCATCTGCTCCGCGGCGCATCGTCATATCGGACCGGCATGGGCCGAAGAGACATAGAGCAACACGCCGAAAGGAAGCGGTACTTGCGCATGGTGAGCTCAACACGCGGGAATAATCGTCCTCGCAAGATGGTTAACTCACATAGTTGACGATTTGCCCTTGCCAGAAGTGGGTCCATATGGTATACGCTTCCGGCGGGATCAATAGGAGGATAAGTTTGGCCACCAAGGAAACGACGGTAAATACGGAACAGACTGATCTGACCGAAAAGACCACCTCCGGAAAAAAGGCCTCCACGCGCAAGCCTGCTGCCAAGAAGAGCGAGTCCTCAAAGACCGCTACGAAGACGTCGCGCAAGACGGCCGCGAAGAAGACCTCCGCCGCCAAGAAAAGCAAGAAAGCGGAAGAAGAAGAGAACCTGATCGAGCAGGACGCTCCTGAAGACGATCCCGTCGAGGATGCCGATCTTGATGATTTCGACGATGACCTTGATGACGTGGACGACGAAGGGGAGGATGACGACCTCGACGAGGACAATATCGACGAGGATGACGATTCCGAACTGGAAGACGATGACGAAGACAAGCGCAAAAAGCCGGAAGAGCCCAAGGAAAAAGGCGCTTTCGTGGTGCGTGACGATGATGACGACGACAATCTGACGCCGTCCGGCAATCCGAAGCGTCGTGTGATCGCAGCCGGCGCCACCGCAGATCCGGTCAAGGATTACCTGAAGCAGATCGGCCGAGTGAACCTGCTGAACGCCGAACAGGAAGTCGACCTGTCCGAACGCATCGAGGCCGGTCTGTACGCCCAACATCTGCTGGACACGGAATCCGACAAGATGGATTTCAAGCGCCGGCGTGAACTGAAGTGGGCCGCGAACGACGGCAAGCGCGCCAAGGACCATCTGCTGGAAGCCAACCTTCGACTCGTGGTCTCTCTTGCCAAGCGCTATACGGGCCGTGGCATGCTGTTCCTCGATTTGATTCAGGAAGGCAATCTTGGTCTGATTCGTGCCGTAGAGAAGTTCGACTGGAAGAAGGGCTTCAAGTTCTCCACGTACGCCACATGGTGGATTCGCCAGGCCATCACCCGTGCCATGGCTGATCAGGCCCGCACCATTCGTGTGCCTGTGCATATGGTGGAAGTCATCAACAAGCTGTCCCGCGTGCAGCGCCAGATGCTTCAGGACCTCGGCCGCGAACCTACGCCGGACGAACTGGCCCGCGAGCTCGACATGCCGGTCGAGAAGGTGCAGGAAGTGCAGAAGTACGGGCGTGAGCCGATTTCCCTGCACACGCCGCTGGGCGAGGATGGCGATTCCGAGTTCGGTGATCTGATCGAAGACACCGACGCCATCGCACCGTCCGATGCCGTCGCCTTCTCGCTGTTGCAGGAGCAGTTCAAGCAGGTGCTTGAAACGCTGTCTCCGCGTGAAGCTGGCGTCATCAAGATGCGCTACGGTTTGGAGGACGGCCAGCCGAAGACGCTGGATGATATCGGACGTGTGTATGGCGTGACGCGCGAACGTATCCGCCAAATCGAATCGAAGACCATGTCCAAGCTGCGCCATCCGTCCCGTTCGCAGACGCTGCGCGACTTCCTGGACCAGTGATAGTAATCAGACGCGAGTAAATGAAGTCGAGAAACCGGCATGAACGCAGGGTTTCTCGACTTCATGTCTTGTAAGGCGACAATTGAAAGGGAACATGGCTAAGGATAATTACGGTGCTGAGAGTCTTACCGTGCTCGAAGGCTTGGATGCGGTGCGCAAACGTCCGGGCATGTACATCGGCACGACCGACAGCCAGGGCCTGATGCACTGCCTGTGGGAGATCATCGACAATGCCGTCGATGAGGCTCTTGCGGGAGCCTGCAACCACATCATCGTGACCTTGCATGACGATGGTTCCGTTGAAGTGGCGGACAATGGCCGAGGCATTCCGGTGGACGTGGAGCCGAAAACCAAGCTCACCGGCGTGGAAGTGGTGCTGACCAAGCTGCATGCCGGCGCCAAATTCGGCAATTCCTCGTATGGCGCTTCCGGCGGTCTGCATGGTGTCGGCTCATCCGTTGTGAACGCATTGAGCTCCCGTCTCGACGTGGAAGTGGATCGTGACGGCAAAACCCACCACATGGCTTTCCATCAGGGCCACCCCGGAGTGTATTCCGACGTTGATCCGGAACACCCGTCTCCCGATTCGCCATTCAAGAAGACGCGCAAGAATCGTCCCACCGAACTTGAGATCATCGGCAAAGTCAGTCCGAAGACCACGGGTACCCGCATCCGCTATTGGGCGGATCCGGAGATTTTCAACGACACCGCTGAATTCAGCTATGACCAGCTCATCGACCGTGTACGGCAGACCAGTTTCCTGGTGCCAGGGCTGAAAATCACCGTCATCGACGAGAACATTCCCGAAACCGGCGACGAGTCCATTGACGAAATGCTGGAAGTCGATGACAATGTCATCGAACAGGTGACGGAAGAGAACACGTCCGCTGAAACGGATGATATCGGAACCTCTGCCGACATACTGCAGGAGGATTCAGCCGAAGCTGATGAGTCAGCCGAATCGCAAGAAAACGATGCTGCCACGCAATCGCAGGAAACCGTTTCCCAGCCCGTGCAGCCGAAATATCCGCATGCGCGCGTCGAAGAATTCTGCCATACCGGAGGCGTGAAGGATTTCGTCGACTTCCTGTCCAAAGGCGAAGCGGTCTCCGATATTTGGCGCATCGCCGGCGAGGACACGTATGTTGAAGAAACGCAGGCGGTCGGAGACGATGGTGAACTGCATGCGCAGAAGGTGACGCGTGATTGCGCAGTCGATATCGCCATGCGATGGACCAACGGCTACGACACCACCATGCGCAGCTTCGTCAACGTGGTGGAGACGCCCGGCGGCGGCATGCACGTGGACGGCTTCCTCCAAGGCATCACCAAGCAGGTGCGCAAGGCCATCGAGGACAACGCGCGCAAACTCAAGGTGAATCTCAAGGATTCCCATATGAAGGTGGAACGTGACGACATTCTCGCCGGTCTGGTGGCCGTTGTCACCGTCCGCATCGCCGAACCGCAGTTCCAAGGCCAGACCAAGGACGTGCTCGGCACCGCGCAAGTCAAGCCGATCGTCTCCAGAATGACCGATAAGCAGTTCGGTGAGATGATTACCGGCTCCAAACGCGGTTACAAGGAACAGTCCGGCCGCGTGCTGGAGAAAATCGTCGGCGAAATGCATGCCCGCGTGCAGGCGCGCAAGACCAAGGAAGTCACACGCCGTAAGAACGCGCTTGAATCCGCGTCCATGCCGCCGAAACTGTCCGACTGCCAGCCCGGCAATGACGATGTGGCCGAACTGTTCATCGTCGAGGGTGATTCCGCATTGGGCACAGCCAAGGCCGCCCGTAATTCCGGTTTCCAAGCGTTGCTGCCGATTCGAGGCAAAATCCTCAACGTGCAGAAGGCATCGCTCGCGCAGATGCTGTCCAACAAGGAATGCGCAGCCATCATCCAGGTGGTCGGCGCAGGATCCGGCGCAAGCTTCGACATCGAACAGGCCCGATACAACAAGATCATCATGATGACCGATGCCGATGTCGACGGCGCGCACATCCGCATCCTGCTGCTGACGCTGTTCTACCGGTACATGCGGCCGCTTATCGAATACGGTCATGTGTATGCCGCCGTGCCGCCGCTGCATCGTATCGCGTTGACGGGTACGCATAAGGGCGAGTACATCTACACGTATTCCGATGATGAGTTGGCAGGCAAACTCGCCGAGCTTGATAAAAAGCACATCGGCTACAACGAGGACATCCAGCGTTACAAGGGTTTGGGTGAGATGGACGCCGACCAGCTGGCCGATACCACCATGGATCCGCGCACCCGCATGCTGCGCCGTATCCGCATGGAGGACGCCGAACAGGCCAGCCACATCTTCAGCCTGCTCATGGGTGATGACGTGCCGCCGCGCAAGGCGTTCATCGTGGAGAACGCCGACGATTTCGACCGTTCCAAGATCGACACCTGATATTGCATGGCGATTGCGATTGGCGGGCCTTGCGTTACGGCGGAGACCCGCTTTTCGTGTATGCACGATAATGCAAAAACGTCGGTCGATAGTGCAAGATACAAAATACCGTTTGGTAGGTAACTTTGGATAAAATAGCGGAGTATTTTCGTGATTTTATTGCCGCAAACATAAAACATACAAGGAGCTGACTGTGGCCAATTTGCTGCTCGCCGTGATTTACATCGCCTTCATCAGTCTGGGTCTGCCGGACGCGGTGCTCGGCGCCGCATGGCCGACGATGAGCGGCGACCTGCATGCGCCGATTTCCTGGGCGGGTGGCATTTCCATGACGATTTCCGCCGGCACCATCGTGTCCGCGCTGCTATCCGACCGCATGACCTTGCGGTTCGGTGCAGGCAAGGTCACGGCAGTGTCCGTTGCGTTGACGGCGTTCGCATTGTTCGGCTTCTCCATCTCGCCGAATTACTGGATGCTGCTGCTCTTCGCCATTCCGTACGGCTTGGGCGCGGGCGGCGTCGATGCGGCGCTCAACAACTATGTGGCAATCCACTACGAAAGCCGTCACATGAGCTGGCTGCACGCCATGTGGGGCTTGGGCACTCTGCTTGGCCCGTACATCATGGCAAGCGCATTGGGTGCCGGCCATGGTTGGGCGTGGGGCTACCGGACCATCTCCATTCTGCAGGTCGTGCTCACCGCGGTGCTGGTGCTGAGCCTGCCGTTGTGGAAGGCGCGTAAGACCGTCGAACCGCAGCGGACGAGTGAAACCTCTTCCGTGCAATCCGCGCAGTCCGAGCAATCGGAAGGGAAACGGCTGACCGGCGCAAGCCGCTTGGTATTCGCGGTGTGCTCGCCATCCGTGGCGCCCGCGAGATCCTCGTGATGTTCTTCTGCTATTCCGCGCTCGAATCGACCGCCATGTTGTGGGCCAGCAGCTATATGGCGCTTGGCAAGGGCATCGACAAGACCACGGCGGCCATGTGGGGAAGCCTGTTCTGTATCGGCATCACCGTCGGACGTCTCGCCAGCGGTTTCCTGACCATGAAACTGAACGATCCGGCCATGATTCGTCTTGGCCAGGCGTTGGTGCTGACCGGCATCGTCATCATGCTCCTGCCGTTGCCGCACAATATCGGCACCATCGCGGGACTAATGGTCATCGGTTTGGGCTGCGCGCCGATCTATCCGTGCGTCATCCATTCCACTCCTGCTTATTTCGGCGAGGACAAATCGCAGGCCATCGTCGGCATGCAGATGGCTTGCGCCTATGTGGGATCGATGTGCATGCCGCCGCTGTTCGGGCTGATCGCGCAACATGTTTCGGTCAACCTGTTCCCGTTCTATCTGGTGGTGTTCCTGGCGCTGATGGTCGCCATGCATGAGACTTTGCGCCGCAAGTGCGGCGACCGTGCGGCCGCCTGACGACGCCATATGTGAGACGCTCGAATGTGTCAGCCGGGCGGTGTGCTCGAATGAGCCGACGACGGTGGATGACGAGCTTTCCGCCGGTTGTGGATGATGTCTGAAGGCGATGCCATAATCGAACGTATGTACGAATGCATGGACTTGTTCTCGGAGGCTACCAATGCCTGGTTCAAGCATGCGTTCAATGCTCCGACGGAGGCGCAACGTTTGGCATGGCCGGCCATCCGCTCCGGCGAGAACGTGTTGGTGGTGGCGCCCACCGGCTCCGGCAAGACATTGTGCGCCTTCCTTTCCGCAATCGACCGTCTGATGACGAAGGAGAGCGATGACTTATTGCGGACGTCCGGCGGTGGGACGGCACGGCTGAATCCGATTGCAATGCCAAGAAGCGCAAACCCGTCCGCGGTGTCAGGATCCTGTATATTTCGCCATTGAAGGCTCTGGGCGTGGATGTGGCCAAGAACCTCCAAGCGCCATTGGCTGGCATCGCCGGACAGTGCGAGGCGATGGGATTGCCATCGCCGAAAGTCAGCGTGGGCATACGAAGCGGCGACACCACGCCGCAGGAACGGCGCAGAATCGTCAGCCATCCGCCGGATATCCTCGTAACCACGCCAGAATCGCTGTTCCTGCTGCTCACCTCCAAGGCGCGACGGATACTTTCCGCCGTTGATACCGTTATCGTGGATGAAGTGCACGCCATCGCGGGCTCCAAACGTGGCGCGCACCTGGCGCTGAGCTTGGAACGATTGGAAAGCCTTGCCGGCCGGTCTGTCCAACGCATCGGGCTTTCCGCCACTGTGGAACCGCCGGCCGAAGCCGCACGTTTCCTTGGCGGCACGCGGCCGGTACGCGTCATCAGACCCGAATCGCACCCCGACATGGATCTGAAAGTGGTGGAACCGCTTTCGGCCATGCGCGATCCCGTCTCCGACGACGCAGGGCGGAGGGCAGGCGCCGTGAAACTTCCGAACCGCCATACCACGCATATTTCCGGGGTGGGTCCTGCCATGGAGGCATTGGCGGAACGTAAAGGACTGACTTCGGGCGGGGGAGACGAACATACCTCACGGGTTTCGACCGGAGGTTCGGTATGGCCGGCCATCGAACGCAGCGTGCTTGACGAAGTGCTGAAACACCACACCACCCTCGTGTTCGTCAACTCCCGTGGCCTTGCGGAAAAACTCACCGCACGGCTCAACGACCTGTATGCGCAATTGCGCACATCCCGGAAAACTGGGTCTGAAACCGCCGTCAAAGCGGACGCAGGGCGGGATGCGCTGTCCGACCGTAGGCTTGGCCGAACGGACTTGAGTGTGTCGGACAACGCATCCCAGCCGGAGTCCACAGCCAGTGATTCCACCCAGCCGTATCCGGATCTGGGCTCCCCGGAAGGCCGTGAAGGCTTCGCCAAACACTACGATTCCGTGGTCGGATCCACCACCATGCTGGTCTCCTCGCATGCGGACGCCGACGCGATCGCCATGGCGCATCATGGTTCCGTTTCCAAAGACCGGCGCAAACAGATCGAAGAGCAGCTCAAACGCGGCCAATTGCGTTGCGTGGTCGCCACATCAAGCCTTGAACTCGGCATCGACATGGGTTCAGTGGATCTGGTCATCCAGATCGCACCGCCATTGTCCGTGTCCTCGGGATTGCAGCGGGTGGGGCGCGCCGACCACAAGGTCGGGGGAGTCTCGCATGCACTGTTCTACCCGATTACACGAGAGCAAATCATCGGCACGGCCGCAAGCATCGAATGCATGCGCTCCGGAGACATCGAAACACTGACCATTCCATGCACCCCCTTGGACGTGCTTGCCCAGCAAACCGTCGCCGCCGCGGCGATGGATGATCTGAAACCAGACGACTGGTACGTGACCGTGCGCAAGGCCGCGCCATTCGAAGATCTCGACAGAACCATGTTCGATGCTGTGATGGGCATGATGACCGGTGCCTACAACGGCGAGGATTTCTCCGCCTTCCGACCTCCATTGCAATACAACGAAGAGGCGGGTCTCATCTCCGCGCGCCCTGGCGCTCAACGACTGGCCGTGACCAGCGGAGGCACCATACCCGACCGAGGAACCTACACCGTGGTGCTTCCCGAAGAAGGCTCCGGACCGGGCCCACGCAAAGTGGGGGAGCTGGATGAGGAAATGGTGTACGAATCCCGGGTTGGAGACGTCATCACCCTCGGCACATCGACCTGGCAGATCCAGGAAATCACCCGGGACCGTGTGGTGGTGGTTCCTGCTCCAGGGCGTACCGCCCGACTGCCGTTCTGGCATGGCGAAGGCGACGGGCGGGACGCGGCATTCGGACGGTCCCAAGGCCGATTCATACGCGATATGGCGCAAGGACTACGCGCGGAAGTCTCGGACGGCATCGCAGGAGACAAGACCAGCCGATTCGACACGACAACAATCGCACGTCTACGTCGTGACGGATTGGATGACAACGCCATCGGCAATCTTGCCGACCTGCTTGCCGAACAGCGCGCCGCCACGGGAACGATTCCCAACGACCGTGAGCTGGTCGTCGAACGCTGCCAGGATGAAGAAGGCGATTGGCGTGTGATCGTCCACTCGCCATACGGCAGACGCGTGCACGAACCATGGGCCATGGCCATCACCACACGTATCAAACAACGATACGGGTTCGATGGGCAGGTATACGCGGCCGACGACGGCATCATCATCCGCCTCCCGGACGGCGACGGCAACCTGCCGATCCGCGAGCTGCTGCTGTTCGACACGGAAGAGCTGCAACGCATCATCGAAACGCAAGTCGGCGAAAGCGTGCTGTATGCCGCACGATTCCGAGAATGCGCGGCGCGATCGCTGTTCCTGCCACGCGCCAACCCCGGCAGACGCGTCCCCTTATGGCAGCAGCGGCTGCGCGCGGCGCAACTGCTCAACGCCGCCCGAACTCGGAAGAACTTCCCGTTGCTGTTGGAAACCGCACGCGAATGCCTACAGGACGTGTACGATCTGCCCGCGCTGAAACATGTGATGTCCGGATTACGCTCCGGCGTCATCTCTTTGAGCGAGACCGTCACGGAAACGCCGTCGCCGTTCGCGGAAAACATGCTGTTCGGATACGTGGGCGCGGTCATGTACCAATACGACGTGCCGCAAGCCGAACGCAGCACGCAACTGCTGTCCATGGACCCGGAAGTGCTGGAACGTCTTCTGGGAGCCACGGACATGGCTTCGCTGTTGGATGCCGACGTCATCGCGCAGGTTGGGAAGGAGCTTGCCGGACGGACGTTCTGGAACGATTTGGACGAGACCGACATTGCCGGCCGTGTGGCGCGATATGTCAAAACGCATGGCCCATTCACCGCGGATCAGATAATCGCCGAACTGGGATTGGACGCTGTCCAAGGCGTACGCATGTTGGATGAATTACATGCCAAAGGCGAACTGCTGAAAGGCCATTTCGTCGATGATGCGGCCGGAGCGGACGCCAATGGTTCCGATGATTCAGCATCGGAACGGTCACCTCGGCAAACATCTCAGCAATGGCTCCACAAAGACGTGTTTCGGCGTATCCGCGCGCTTTCGCTTGCCAAGGCACGCAAAGCCATCAAGCCGGTGGAACCGGCCGTCTATCAGGCGTTCCTGTTGGACAGACAAGGTGTCGGACCTGTGGGTGGCGCCCGATATGAAGGCGTCGACGGGCTGATGCGTGTGATCGAACAGCTTGAAGGCATATACCTCAACGCCTCCGTTTGGGAATCCTCGGTCTTCCCCGCACGCGTTCGCGACTACCAACCGAGTATGTTGGACGAATTGCTCGCATCCGGAGACGTGGTATGGGTCGGCTCCAAAATCAATGGTTCCAACGCCAAGGAAGCCGGCGGCATCGCATTCCATCCAGCTGATTCACGGCTGCTGACGAAACCCGGCGAACAATCGCAGAACAATGCCTATAGTGCCGGAACCATGACCGTGCCGGAGACGATACTTGCCGTATTATCGAATGGGGGAGCCTTCCATGCGCGGCAGCTTTCCACAGCCGCCAAAGCCATCTGGCAGGAACATGCGGAAGTCAACGTGAATCCTGAAACAGGGGAAATCATCCTTCCCGCATGGGGCGAAAGCCAGTTCGAGGAAGCCTTGTGGTCCTTGGTATGGCAAGGCAAAGTGACGAACAGTTCATTCGCTCCCGTTCGGGCCTTGACTCAAGGCACGGTTTCAGTGCGCGCGCCACGCACTGCCGCACGCAGACGCGTACGGATCCACGCCTCGACACCGGCGACGCTCGGTGGATTATGGTCCGCGGTCGACTCGTCCCGGACCAGTCCAATGGCGATACCGGACCAAACGGACGATACCGCCGGCAAACCAACAGCCGGCATCGAGGAATACGACATCGCATTGATCGAATCGCTGCTCGACCGATATGGCGTGATCGCCGCTCCGCTAATCGACAAGGAGCAGGTCGCAGGCGGATTCTCCGGACTATACCCGGTACTCAAACGTATGGAGGAACACGGCAATCTGGTCAGAGGCATGTTCGTCAAAGGATTCGGAGCGGCCCAATTCGCCGGACGTGACACAGTGGACGCCTTGCGCGGCGACGACGAGGCGCGCAGCCAATCCTGCGTGGCGCTCGACGTGACCGACCCGGCCAACCTGACAGGCTCCGCGATCACATGGCCCGAACAACACCATATGAAACCGGCGCGCAGAGCGGAATCGGTCATCGTGCTCGACCACGGCATGCCGGTGCTGTTTGCCGTGCCGAAAAGCCACAGAATCGTCAGCTTCACCGATGACGAGCGAATATTGCAGCCGGCATGTACGGAACTTGCCTATGCATTGCAGCATCAGTCCAAGGGCAGCGTCAGCTTCGCCGAAATGAACGGTGAATCATTGAAGGAACGCAACGAATACAGACGTTTGCTGCATGCTGCCGGGTTCGTGGACAGCCCACAAGGCATGAAGCTATATGGCTGAACCAAGCCGGAGGCACTTTCACCCAGCCTGCTCATTCAACCTGGCGGCCCAAGTGCGCAAAACGGGAAGGCCCTGAACCGGAAGAAGAACCAGTCCAGAGCCCCGCCAATCGATTTCGTCGAATCAGCCGACCACCGCAATCGGCGCCGACAGATCCGTACCGGAACCATCGCGTCGCATATCAGGCTTCGGCAATTCCACAGGAGCGCCACTTTGCGTGGAAGCATGCAACGGATACGCGCCCACGAACGCGAGAATCAACGTATCCTGCCCCTTGAGGAATCGCTGCGAACGCACGCCACCCGTACCACGGCCCTTCGTCGGATACATCTCCAACGGCGTGACCTTCGCGGCACCGTTTTCAGTGCCAGGCAACGCTTCGGAATCGCCGGCAACCGTCAACACCACGGCTCCGGAAGCAGAGAACAGTCCATTCTCGCCTTCTTCGTAATTCCATGTCACCTTGCCGTCAGGCACCACCGCGAACGCGGCCACCGAACACCCCTCAGCCAGACGAATGCCCGCCATGCCGCCAGCGGTACGGCCCTGCGGACGCACATTCTTCGCTTCGAACGTCAACAACGAGGAATCGGTGGACACAAACACCAGACGATCCTCATCACGGGCTTCGGCAGCGGCAAGCACTTCGTCATCATCCTTCAAATCGATGACGCTCCACGAATCCATTGTGGTCGGAGATTCACGGTTCCAACGCTTGACCACGCCGTTGCGGGTGCCCAACGCCAAAGGAACAAGCTGACCGCCGTCATCCGTGGACGGCATATCAATCGCAGCAATCACCCGTTCGCCGCGGATCGGATCGGTGTTCTCCGTCATGCCCAGCAGTTCCTCGGCCTTCACACCACCCGTGACACTGAGCGGCCCATCCGCGGAAACCTTCGGCAATTCGACCACATGGGCCAGCACCAGACGACCCGCTGAAGTAACCAAGCCGTATGAGGAACGTGTGGACGTGCGGAACATCGAAACGATCTGATCATCCTTGGCGCGTCCGTCGGAAGCCGAACGATTCTCCCAACGTTCCACCGCATCCTCGGAAGTGCGTGCGATCAGGCCCGTGGCGGACAGCATCACCGCGCACGGCTCGTCATCAATCTGCAGAGCCGATGCGGTGGCATTCTCATCGCCGGCCTTCTTTGCGGCCTTTGCGGCTGCGGCGACATCGGCTGCTGCGGAGGATACGGTCGCGGCGGCGCGCGCGGCAACCATCGCGTTTGCAGAGACGCCATCATCGCCATGCGCCACAACAGGCGTCAAATTGCCTTCCTCATCCTCATCCAGCAGCACCGTGCGCCGGGGAGTGCCGTATTTGGCCACGGCGTCATCCATTTCGTCAATGACCACGCCGTCAAGCGCCTCATCGGAAGCAAGAATGCGTTCAAGCTCTTCGATACGCCGCTTCAGATCGTCGCGTTCCGCCTCAAGCTCGATACGACTCATCTTGGTCAGACGGCGCAGCCGCAAGTCAAGAATGTACTGTGCCTGAATCTCGTCCAGATCGAATACGGCGATAAGCTTTGTTTTCGCGGCCTCGGCATCATCAGAAGAGCGAATCACCTGAATGACTTCATCGATGTCCACCATGGCGAGCAGCAAGCCCTCCACCAAGTGCAGCCGCTCAAGCGCCTTCTTCCTGCGGAATTCACTGCGTCGGCGGATCACCACACGACGATGGTCCACCCACACCTGAAGCATTTCCTTCAATCCCATGGTGTGCGGACGGCCATTGACCAACGCCACATTGTTGATGGTGAAATTGTCCTGCAACGGCGTGTGCTTGAACAGCTGCGCCAACACCGCGTTCGGATCGAACCCGGTTTTGATTTCGATGACGAGGCGCGTGCCGTTATGCCGGTCAGTCAGATCGATGGCACCGGAAATGCCGTCCAGCTTACGGTTCTTCACACCTTCGGAAATACGTTCCAACACACGTTCCGGACCCACCATGAACGGCAGTTCCGTCACGACGATGGCCTTTTTGCGAGCCGTCACGTTTTCGATATGCGTCACGGAACGCGTGGTCAACGCGCCACGACCCGTCTCGTACGCCTCGCGGATGCCCTTGCGGCCCACAATCACGCCGCCGCCCGGCCAATCCGGACCCGGCACGTAGCGCATCAACTCCTCTAACGTCGCGTCGGGATGGCGCATAAGATGCTTGGCCGCAGCCACCACCTCGCCAAGATTGTGCGTGGCCATATTCGTGGCCATGCCGACGGCAATGCCGGAACCACCATTGACCAGCAGGTTCGGAATCGCGGCAGGCAGCACAGTCGGCTCCTGAAGCTTGTTATCGTAATTCGGCGTGAAATCGACGGTATTTTCGGCGATATCGGCATTCATGCCCAACGCGGCCGGCGCCATACGAGCCTCGGTATAACGAGAAGCAGCAGGACCGTCATCGAGAGAACCGAAATTGCCGTGACCGTCCACCAATGGCAGCCGCATCGCGAACGGCTGCGCCAAACGTACCATCGCCTCGTAAATCGCGGAATCGCCATGCGGATGGAGCTTGCCCATCACTTCGCCAACCACACGCGCCGACTTCATATACGGCCGGTCCGGATTGAGGTTCATCTGACCCATCTGATAGATGATGCGTCGTTGCACCGGCTTGAGACCGTCCCTGGCATCAGGCAGCGCTCGGGCGTAAATCACCGAATACGCGTATTCGAGGAACGACTTGCTCATTTCCTCGTTCAACGGCGTTTCGACGATGTTCTCCTTGACCGTACGCGGGTCAAAGGCTGGTTTTGCCGGTTTGCGGTGCGACACCATGCGGTGGTTCTCCTCACGGAAAGGTTATGGTAATCAACCTAGCAATATTACCAGCTGGTACTGCCGCGGTGCTTGAATGGGAACCATGAGTGTTGAAGTGCCCGAAATCGACCAGCTGCTAGCCATGACCAGTCCGGCACGATATGGCGACGAACTGCCGGATGAGGGCGGCCGCGGCGGTGCTCTCCACCTATCCTCGGTACTTCCCGCCATTTCCAGCGCCATCGGGCATCCGATTCCAACGGCCATCCATGCCGATCCGAAACGACTCCAAGAGGCACTTGGCCTGCCGGACGCGCGTTCGGCAGTCGTGGTCCTGGTGGACGGTCTCGGATATTGGAACATCAATATGAGATTGGGGCATTCACCCTATCTACGGTCGCTGATGGCGGATGGCGTTAACCAGCGGCCAATCGCCACATGCATGCCCAGCACCACCGTGGCCGCAATGTCCACGTTCGGCACCGGCACATGCCCCGGATTAACCGGCATGACGGGATATACGCAGCTCAATCCCGACAATGGCGAAATCTGCCAGCTCATCTCTTTCAAAAACGCGCCCGCACCGCTGAAACTGCAACAGCAGCCGACCATATTCGAACGATTGGCGGAACAGGACGTTCGCGTCACCAGTTCGGGACTGCCGAAATTCGCGTTCTCCGCGTTGACTCAGGCGGCGTTACGTGGCAGCGACTACATCTCCAATGACGATCCACGCCGACGTATCATGACCGCGGCGAAAGCGGCGAACACGCCCGGACTGACATACGTGTACCTGCGCGACGCGGACAAGATCGGACACAATTACGGCTGGGACTCCGACAAGTGGATCGGCACATATGAGCGTATCGACGCCCAGTTGTCTTTGCTGCGTCGAAGTGTGCCGAAGAACACGCTGATCGTCATCGTGGCGGATCATGGCATGATAACCGCCGACCCGGAAGCCTGCATCGACATAGCGTCCGAACCCCAGCTGATGTGGGGCGTCGCGAATGTCGGCGGCGAACCACGCTGTGTCATGCTTTATGGCGAGGATGGCGAGAATCCGGAGGACATCGCCGCTCGTTGGCGTGACGTGCTGGGGGAGCGCGCCCAGGTGCGCACCCGCCGGCAGGCAATCGAGGAAGGCGTCTACGGACCAGTCGATGAACGCGTCAAGTCGATGATCGGCGATGTGGTCGTCTCCGCTGCGGGCTCTACCACCATTGTCGATTCCCGCACACAGGCGGAGAAGGCGATGCATCTGCCCAGCGTGCACGGGTCGCTGACCTACATGGAATCTGATATTCCATGCCTGATTGACGTGGCTTGATTGAATGATCCGAACGTCTGAACGGATGTTGCCGTGGGATGTTAGGGAACGTTAATCAGTCACCGAACAGAATTTCATCCCAACTCGGCACTGCGGAGCGTCCTGCACGGCGCTTCGATTTGGTGGTGCTCTGACTATGAGGATCGGATGATGCCATCTTGGACTTATCGGACTGCTGCTCGCCGGCGGATTGCGTGTTTTGCGAGTTTTGGGCAGGTTCCGTCGTTGAAGGGGCGGGGTACTGCGTCGTCGCGATTTCCGGACGGTTCGGCAGCGGAACGGTCGCCGATGACTGAGTCTCAACGGTGGTCTTGATATTCGTGGCTTGTGGTGCAACCGGTTCCGGAGCATTCCAAGCGGACACCGTCTGTTCGATACGTGCGGAACGTGCGGAATCGCCCGGCAAATTCAATGATGCGAGAAAATTCTGGTCGACCTGCTTCTCGGCGTGTCCTTCCGTCGGCGTGTCTTGTTCGCCGATGAGCTTGCGTGCCATTGCGTTCAGACAGTTGACCGCGTTGTCATGCATGTTCCAAGACCATTCCGCACGGGCGGCATGACCTGCGGAATCGAACTCCGCGGTAATCTTCCACGGTTCCAAACCGCGTCTGGTGGCCTTCCACCGCACATCCTCCAACCGTACGTGGGCTGCGGCGAACGTGCGTTCGATCAGTTCGGAAAGCGTGCGCACACGGCTTTCCTTCGGCGCGGGAACCGCCAGGAACTGTTCGATCGCATATTGCTTTTCGGTTTCCACCGCCGCCGAGAAACGCCGAACAAGCGCTTCGCTCAACGAATATCGCTCCGCCACGCGGGTCGGATTGGCTCCGGCTCGAATCAAGGATTGGATTTGGGAGATCGGCAGCGTGGAAGGCGCTTGCTGCTGACGCTCCTCTTGGGTTTCGGTGCGAATCTGCTTTGCCTCCAAAATGGCTCTTTCAAGCGCTTCATCGACCTTGACAGCGAATTTGCCGGCACCTGAAACAAAGACGAGCTCACCGGTTTCACTCACATGATCGAACCGTGCATCTTCGAGCGCATTCTCAGGCACAACACACCACTTTCCCTTAGATTTTCCTATTAATTCTATTGTGCCCCACGTGTCGGATTTTACGAGTATTTCAATTCGTGTATCCTAGCGGGGGAAAAGTCATGTATTCTATGGCGCATAAGCACCATAGATGACGAAAGGAATCTCGATGGCACAGGATTATGATTCCCCGCGCAACAAAGACGAGGACGAGGAGTCGCTCCAGGCTTTGAGCAAGGGTTCTCAGAACAATTCCAACGATATGGACGATGACGAGAACGCCATTGCCGAAGACTACGAGCTGCCGGGCGCCGATTTGAGCAATGAGGACGCTTCGGTGACCGTCATTCCGATGCAGGGCGACGAGTTCATCTGCTCCGAATGCTTCCTGGTGAAGCATCGCAGCCAGCTTGCCTACACTACCGACGACGGACAGCCGGTATGCAAGGAGTGTGCGGCCTGATGGCGTTCGACGAGGCATACAACGAGCCGGAAAACGTCGAGGTTCTGGTAAAGTCGCTGGATCCCGGGCAGCCGGCTCAGCTGCATTACGCCCATGCCGGAGACGCCGGTGCCGATTTGCGCACCACTGAAGAAGTGACGTTGAAGCCGTTCCAGCGGGCGCTGGTGCCCACGGGAGTGGCAATCGCATTGCCTGCCGGCTATGTGGCGCTGGTGCATCCGCGTTCGGGACTCGCCGTCAAGCAGGGCGTCACGGTGCTTAACGCGCCGGGAACCATCGACGCTGGATACCGTGGCGAAATCAAGGTGCCGTTGATCAACCTCGATCCGGAACGCGCCGTGACGTTCCATCCGGGCGACCGCATCGCACAGCTGGTCATCCAACGCTACGTCGAGGCAAAATTCATCGAGGCGCAGACCCTGCCCGGATCCGACCGCGCGGAACGTGGCTTCGGATCAACCGGCGTTGCGTCCTGACGGGACTGCAATACACAAAGACCGAGGATGTATCCGGCCGTGCAACACGCGGCCGGATACATCCGTCATATGGTGATGCGCGGGTACTATAGGGTACATTCCAAGCGAGGAGGAGCGAAATGAGCGACATGGATCATGAGGTTCGTTCGGCCAGAATGTTGGGCTGCGAGATCAGCACGAATCCGCTTGACCCGCTTGAACCAATCCTCAAGATGTGCGAATACCACCATCCCGACGAGGACATGAACATTCTCGCGAGAGCCTACCGGCGCGCCGTCAACCAGCATTCGTCGCAACGGCGTAAATCCGGCGAGCCGTACATCATCCATCCGCTTGCAGTGGCGCAGATCCTCGCCGATCTTGGCATGGGGCCGCTGGTTGTGGCAGCGGGCCTTCTGCACGACACGGTGGAGGACACCGACTACACGCTCGACGAATGCCGCGCCGAATTCGGCGACACGGTGACCGGCCTGGTGGACGGCGTCACGAAGCTTTCCAAAATGGAATACGGCGATTCCGCCCAGGCCGAGACCATCCGCAAAATGGTGGTGGCGATGAGCCGCGACGTGCGCGTGCTGGTGGTCAAGCTCGCCGACCGTGTGCACAACGCCCGTACATGGCGTTACGTCAAGCAGTCGAACGCGCAGAAAAAGGCACGTGAAACGCTGGATGTGTATGCGCCGCTCGCCAACCGTCTTGGCATGAACGCCATCAAAACCGAGTTGGAAGAACTCAGCTTCAAGGTTCTGTATCCGAAGATCTATAACGAGATTGTGGTATTGGTGGCCCGTCGCGCCGGACAACGCGACGTGTACCTGAAGCAGATTCTCGCCGAAATCAATGAGGATCTCGACGAACAGCACATCAAAGCCTATGTGACGGGCCGTCCGAAGGACTACTTCTCCATTTACCAGAAGATGATCGTGCGCGGGCACGATTTCGCCAACATTTATGATTTGGTGGGCGTGCGTATCATCGTCGACACGATTCAGGACTGCTATGCGGCGTTGGGTGCCGTGCATGCGCGGTGGAACCCTGTTCCCGGCGTTTCAAAGCTATATCGCCATGCCGAAGCTCAACATGTACCAGAGCCTGCATACCACGGTGGTCGGCCCCGGCGGCAAGCCGGTGGAGATTCAGATCCGCACGTGGGACATGCACCGCCGCGCGGAATTCGGCATCGCTGCGCATTGGAAGTACAAGGAGAACGGCCAAGCCGGACGCGCGTTGAGCTCGCCTGACAAGTCCGACCGCAAGCGTGGCGAAAACCAGGAGCTGAGCGAGGCCGACAACCTCAAATGGATTCAGCAACTTGCCGACTGGACGAGCGAAACGCCGGATTCCGACGAATTCCTTGGCTCCCTCAAAGAGGATTTGGGCGCGGCAGAGGTCTACGTGTTCACGCCGAAAGGCAAGATCGTCTCGCTTCCCGCCGAAGCCACTCCGATTGATTTCGCTTATGCGGTGCACACCGAAGTCGGTCACCGTACCATGGGTGCGCGCGTGAACGGACGATTGGTGCCGCTTGATACCAAGCTCGAGAATGGCGATACCGTTGAAATATTGACATCCAAGTCCGAATCCGCAGGTCCGTCGCGTGATTGGCTGAGCTTCGCCAAGAGCCCGAAGGCACGCAACAAGATTCGTCAATGGTTCAGCAAGGAACGCCGTACCGAAGCCGTCGAGGAAGGCCGTGACGAGCTGACGCGCGCCATGCGCAAGCGCAACCTGCCAATCACCACGCTGCTGACTCCGGAAGCATTGGTGGGTGTCGCCGACGAGTTGAACCTTGCCAACGCGGAAGCCGTGTTCGTGGCGATTGGTGATGGCCAGATCTCCACGCAGAACGTCATCTCGCATCTGGTCCGTGACGCGGGCAGCGACGAGGTGGATGAGGAAGTCGAGCAGGAGGCGTTGCCGCTCAAGCAGGTGGAGCGTACCAAGAAGACCACCAGCTCGTTGGGTATCTCCGTCAAGGGCGTGGGGGACATCTGGGTCAAGCTGGCCCGATGCTGCATGCCGGTTCCTGGAGACAAGATCATCGGCTTCATCACCCGCAACCAAGGCGTGTCCGTGCATCGCGTGGACTGCCAGAACATGCTCGAACTGGAGAAACGCCAGCCCGAACGTGTGGTGGATGTGCAGTGGACCAGCACCAAGGGCGTGTTCATGGTCAAGATCCAGGTCGAGGCGCTTGACCGTCCGCATCTGCTGAGCGATGTGACACGCGTGCTGTCCGATCACGGCGTGAATATCATCTCCGGCTCGATTTCCACCGGCACCGACCGTGTGGCCACCAGCCAATTCAGCTTCGAAATGGCCGATCCGCAGCATCTTAACACTCTGCTCGCCGCCGTGCGTAAAATCGAAGGCGTGTTCGACGTGTACCGCATCACCGGCGCGAAGGATTCCGCGGAGCCGCGACTGCGCAAAATGTGATGTTGACGAATCACATAAGCCGGTGATTGCAAGCAAACGCCTCTATAAATAAAATGAAGAAAGCCCCTCAATCGAGGGGCTTTCCTATATTGTACGGCTGTGCGGGAAACGCTTACTTGAGCACTTCCACGGACACAATGCCGACCGGCTCGGTCGGACGGTCCATGCGATCGGTGTTCACGGCTTCGAGCTTGTCGACCACTGCCTTGGAATCGTCATCCGCAACCTCGCCGAAGATGGTGTGGTGGCCGTCGAGCCACGGGGTCGGCACGGTGGTGATGAAGAACTGGGAACCGTTGGTGCCGTGGATCTTGCCGTCCATGCCACGACGCAGGCCGGCGTTCGCCATGGCCAGCAGGTACGGGTGGTCGAACTTCAGATCAGGAACGATTTCATCGTCGAAGTCGTAGCCCGGGCCGCCGGTGCCGTTGCCCAGCGGGCAGCCACCCTGAATCATGAAATCCTTGATGATGCGGTGGAAGGTTAGACCGTTGTAGAACGGCTCATGGGAAGGCTGGCCGGTCATCGGATCGATCCATTCCTTCTCGCCGGTGGCAAGGCCGAGGAAATTGGCCACGGTTTCCGGGGTTTCGTCGTCGAACAGGTTGATTTTGATGTCACCTTCGGAGGTGCGCATGATAACTGTAGTCATGGCTCCAAGTGTCTCATGGGCTTGAGACCGGCCGGTGGGTGCATGAGCTATGCTCCTTGTGGGACCTGCCCGGTTGTGAGGACTACTCTCGGGAGAGACATGATGTTCGGAGCGGTTATTTCCAGTTGAATGTGTAGCTTTGGTCCGGCTGTTCCTCGCCATGGGTGGTGACGGTCGGGATGTTGCCGTGCCAGGTGACGGTGAAGTTGCCCGAGCCTAATGATTTGCCGTCGTTGTGCAGATCCGTTTTGATTTCCGTGACGTTCTCGGAACCGATAACACCGGGATCGGTGTCCCAAGAGACTTTGACCGTGATGCTGCTTGGGCCGAAGAATATGGGCGAGCCGAGTTCGCTGATGGTCACTTCGCAGGTGCCGTCAGCGGATTTCGCATTCACGATGCTGTGGGGCATGTCTATTTGCGTCCATATGAGGGTGCAGCCGCCGGCCCAGACCAGCGCGATCGCAAGAACGATGTGCTCGATGATGTGTGCCGCTTTATGCGAGTATCCTTCGGTCATAAATGTCCCCACGCTCGTGTCATCATGCCATAGCCTTCAACCGGGGCCTTTCATCGGTCGTTGAAAAGATGGTTGGCGATATCCGCCCCGACCGCTCGAAGCCGGACGGCACGTCACCAAAGAGTTCTTAGCGAAGTCGAACAATCCCATGGTCATGCCTCTTTACCTTTGGGAAACCAATATGACTACCGTATCAGTTGTCGGCGTCATCGCCGAGGCTTGCGATTTGCGGAAGTGGCCCATATCCATGCATCGCGTCATGAAACGGGACGCCGTCTCGCGCGTAATTCGTGCCTGTAGAATCTTTAAAGACCAAGTTTGGAGGGAGCGGAATCATGCCACGCAAGCTGATCATGTGCGGGGACCATCCGGTCCTTGCGTTCGAATACGATCCCGAGTCCGGTCGCGCGTGCTCCTCTGGCGAGGTCCTTGACCATGATCGTCTGCCCCTGGAGTTCACCACGCACGGCAAGAGCGCGCTGTATGCCAAGAGGATCGACGAATGGTGGAGGTCCCGCGCCATCCCCTCCACCCGCGACGGCATCCGCCGCGTGCTCGAATCGCTTGGCGCGGCATCGACCGGGGAGCTGCTCGACCGGACCTACGGTTTGAGCCTGTCGGACCAGTACTGGGTCAGACGCGAGGATGACCCGGCCGAATGGAAGGACGTCAACTTCTTCGACAATCCCTTCGACGAGGCGCTGGGCGAGATCCTGCTCACCTCGTACTCGTCGTCCCATGACATCAGCCTCAACGTCCCCGACGTGTCCACTGGCGGCGACCTTCCCAAACGCTGGACGATCGACAGGGCCACCGGCAGGAGACTGCTCGTCAAGTCGGGCCGTACTGGCCAGGAGCCCATGAACGAGGTCATCTCCTCGAGGCTCTGCATGCGATTGGGCGTTCCGGCCGTCCGGTATTCCCTGGCACGCAACGGCAACCGTCTGGTGTCCACATGCGCGGACATGCTCTCCAATCATGAGGAGCTGGTCTCCGCCTGGCAGGTGCTCCAATCCGTCAAGGCCGTCAACGGCCTCAACTCGCATGACCAGTGGATCCGCGCCGCCGTCGGCTTCGGCGCAGACGAACGGGCGGTTCGTGACGCCACGGACGATTGGCTCGTGGTCGACTACCTCATGCGCAATACAGATAGGCATTACAACAACTTCGGTCTGATCCGGAACATCGAGACCCTTGCGGTCCGTCCGGCCCCGATCTACGACACCGGCGCGAGCCTGTGGAGCGGCGAGCTCGATGTGGACGGCCGCGACTGGTTCGCCAAGCCGTTCTATTCGGCGACCGGCCGCCCCTCGGCCTTGCGGCAGCTCAAACTGGTGGAGGATTGGGGCCGGTTCAATCTGGATGCTCTGTCGGACTGGCCCGACGGGGTGGCGCATGAGTTGTCGCGCATGCGCATGTTCGCGCCCGAACGCCTCGATGCCATCCGGGTACAGTTGGTAAAGCGTATCGAGATGCTTCGCAGGATCAGGGAAGGTGAGGTCCTTCGTGTTTTTGGCCCGATCCGCAATAAAGCGGATTTGATGGACAGGTTCGGCGAGACGTTGCGGAAGAACCTTGGACAACGGGACGGGGATGCCAGAAGCGTCGGAACCGGACCGGATGCGTTGAGCCGTCATCTGAACCGCTAGCGCAACGAATCACTACTGGAATAATGGACTTTGCAACCGGAACACGAAAAGAGGAGCATGATGGCCAATCCCGAGCTGTCGCGGCACATCCAGGCCCTTCCCGACGAGCTGAACGCCCTTGAAGGGGGGCGGGAGATTTCCGAACGCCTGCGGAGGATCGACGCGCTGAAGGACCGGGCCCGCTCGCTGGAGCCGTTGGACGGTGTCGAGGACATGGCGTTGGCGGATTACGACCGCGACTGGCTGGTGTGCTACACCTACAATTCGAACGCCATCGAGGGATCCACGCTGACCCTGGAGGACACGTCGCTGGTGTTGGAGGGCGAGTTCGTCCCATCGGACTCGCCGGCCAGATACGTGTTCGCAGCGCGAGGGGTCGCTGACGGCATGGCCTATGTGCGCGAATATGCCAAGGAGGGGCGGAAGCTGTACGAGGAGCTGATTCGTCGTCTACACGAGGTGACCGCATTGGATCTCCAGCCGTTCGCCCGCGGCACGTTCCGTCCCTATGGCTATTTGGCGCGGATCACCGCCACCCGAGTCAAGACCGCGGACCCGCTGGAGATTCGTGACGACCTGCAAGTCCTGGTCGACGTGCTGAACGGGAGCGGCGCGCATCCGCTGCTCAAGGCGGCCGGATTCCATACGATGTTCGAGAACATCCATCCGTTCATGGACGGCAACGGGCGGACCGGCCGCCAGTTGCTCAACTTCATGCTGCTGAAGCACGGTTATCGTCCCGTGGCGATCAAGTATGACGCCAGGCGTGACTATGCCCGCGGTCTGGAGGCCTGGCAGGTGGACGGCGATTCCGCGGCGTTCTGTTCCGTTTTCCTCGACTGCGTGGAGCAGGAGGAACAGTCGTTCATCGAACTGGTCGAGGGGCTGCGCCGGGGCCAGGACCCCGACCATTCCATCCATAACAAGGCCGACCTGGCTGATAGATTCGGTGAATCGCTGCGGGCAAGGCTTGCCCAGAATAGCGCGCGTGATGTCCATGCCGTATCAGAGACGCATGAGCGTCGTCCGACCTTGTGAGGACTGGTTTAAGGAAGGAGCTCCATGTCTGAAACGCGCATTCCCTCGCCGACGGAAATCGAAGCGCGGCGCACTCCCGCCGGCGGCTGGACCAAAGCCCAACTGGCCCAATGGGGCGTGCCGTGGCCTCCGTCGAAAGGCTGGCGGCAAAAGCTCGTCCACGAATGGAAAGAACAGCAGGCATACACTCCGGAACCTTCGGAATTCCGTAAGCCGCTGCCTGTGCCAGATGGAATTGTCCAAGGAGACCTGTTCTGATCTGCCCATTGTGGGTTGCGCTCAAGGTGCGGCGCACTGGTGGCGTATATGTGGCGTCATTCCACGGTGCGCGTTGATACTCGCCGCCAGTGAGAAAACCTCGGTAGTGGTTTTCCGCCAGGCAACAATGGGGACTATCTGATTTCGGGAGGATTATGGCGTCTGCGCACCATGGTGTTGTCTATACGAAAAAATGGGTTGTCGACCTGATTTTCGACGTGGCTGGCTATGTGTCAGGGGTCGGCATACCCCACATCTAAGTGTTGCGGCGATGGGTGCCACAACACTTAGATGTGGGGTATGCAAGGCTGTTTCGTTTGCCCCGTTCCGTCATGCCGGTCTCGGTTTCTTGGTGTTCCGGTTTTCCGGTATATCGGTCTCCATCGGTTCCGGTATTCCTGTGTTCCGTCATTCCGGTTTTCCGGTTTTCCGGTATCATGTTCGGGCAGGATCAGCTTGAGCCGGTCCACCTCGTCGCGGAGCTTGCCGATCTGGCGTTCCTTTCGGGCGATGAGGGTGCGGATTGCCGTCGGGTCGTCCGTTGGCAGGTAACGGTAGGCGAGCAGTTCCGCGGTGTCCCGATGGTGCTCCCTGACGATGCGTTGGTAGCTGTTCACGGCGACGGACAGGCTGCTGAGGAAGGAGCTCGTGTGCCGGAACCACTACGCCACGATCGGGCAGCTGAGGCACGACCCCGACGACTACGTGTGGTGGTCCGGCAACCGGCGGCTCCGTTCCACCCTCGGATACCGGAGTCCGAAGGGATTCGCCGAACAGAGACTCGTCCTCTAAGAAACCGTCCAACACACCGTTGCCGATTCATCTTGGACATGCCGGATTTCCTGGGCGATATGGATGAAACGCCTGCCTACTCGGCACCGTCGGCAGCTCCATCGCCGAAATCCGCCGGGCATGTGGATGATGCGATGCTCTCCAATCTGGATGAACCTTTTAACATCATTCTCTTGAGGCTTATCGACGCCAAAGGATATTCCGGCGTGGACGTATATAAACGAGCGAATATCAATCGTAAACTGTTCTCTAAAATTCGCTGTGGCGATGGCTATATGCCCAGCAAGAAAACGGTTCTGGCACTGGCCATTGCCTTACGGCTGAATATTGACGAGACGCAAGATATATTGGCGTGCGCCGGGTATGCGCTGTCGCGCAGCGTGAAATTCGATGTGATCGTGGAATTCTTCATCGTCCACGAGATGTTTGATGTATTCACTATTAACGAGATGTTGTTCCGATACGAGCAGCCGTTGCTTGGGCAATGATGCGGAGCGGTACGCTTGTCTCCTGACTTGCTGTCGATACGTGGTATATTGTCGCTTGTCAAGCGACCTAGGACTGGTCCCATGATGCGAAGCTCATTGATATCGCCGGCAATCCGGCTGGCGAATGAGCAAAAGGATCCATCATGGGCAAGAACGACAATGGCAATAACGGCCGTACGGAACTGGTGTTCGTCGTCGACAGAAGCGGATCGATGGGAGGTCTGGAATCAGACACCATCGGTGGCTTCAACAGCATGCTGTCCAAGCAGCGAACAATTGCTGGCGAGTGCAGGGTAACGACCCTACTGTTCGATCATCGAATCGAAACCTTGCATAATCACCTCAACATCCGCGAAGTGAACGATTTGACGAGCCGGGATTACTGGGTGCGCGGTAGCACTGCGTTGTTGGATGCGATTGGGCTGGCCATTGACCGCATGATCGTGACGCAACGACATACTGCGGCAGCGTACCGTGCTCAACATGTGCTGTTTGTCATCATTACTGACGGGTATGAGAACGCGAGTCGTCGATATTCGTTGCATCAGATCAAGCAGATGATTACCCATGAGCGTGAACGCTATCATTGGGAGTTTGTGTTTCTGGGCGCGAACATCGACGCCGAACAGACGGCTGGTGATTTTGGTATCTCACCGCGATGCGCCACTGATTTTCATGCCGATGGACAGGGAATCAAAGCCTCGTTTGAGGCCGTTGCCTGTGCCGCGACCGCCGTGCGCGGAGGTGCTGACCTTTGATGACCTCAACGCGCCGGACTTTCTTGGTGGTGTTCGTGATGACTATCGGTCTCGTCGTCGAATGAAGTGGTAAACGATGAACTGCAGTGCAGATATTGCCAGTCACCAGTCGGTTGCGTACGTTACCGGCTGGTGATTGCACACGTTGTACTGTAGGGAACCATGAAAGTCGTATTGCAACGAGTATCCGAAGCGTCCGTGGGCGTGGTCAATGAATTGGGCACGCTGGATCCCACGTTCGAGCCGCAGCAGATTGCCCCGGGATTCATGATTCTGGTGGGCGTCACCGATGAGGACGGCGACAAGCAGATCGCCTGGTTGGCTCATAAGATTCTGAATCTCAGGGTGTTCGAGGATGCGCAGGGCAAGATGAACCGTTCGATTCAGGACATCGGCGGCGAGATTCTCTCCATCTCGCAGTTCACGCTGTTCGCCGACGTGCACAAGGGCAATCGCCCGAGCTTCATCAAGGCCGGCAAGCCCGAGCATGCCGATCTCATGTGGATCAAGTTCAACGAGGCGTTGCGCTCCGGGGGAGTGCCGGTGAAGGAAGGTCGGTTCGGCGCGCATATGCGGGTCGGACTGGTCAATGACGGGCCGGTGACCATCATCATCGACACCGAGCATGACATGCCTGATGGAACACGCTGAATTGCGATAATGATTTGACATTATATCCTGTTCTCTCCAATATGTTACTAAAGCGCTTTAGTCTTCTGCGGGCGAGGGCGCATGTCGATATGTTTCCCATGAACGGGCAGCACAATGATGTGGCCGCACAAGCGGCAGAGATAAGGGGAGTGAACAGCAGATGTTCCTGAAACCTGAACAGCAACTGGAGCGGTGCAAGCGCATAGTGCGCCAGCGCGTGGACCCTCATATCCACCCATCGATTGCACAGCTCGCGGTGGAGTCCTTTGACATTCCCGGGAGAACCGATGCCCACTGACGAGTTCTTCGCGAAGCTCAATCGAGGTGACATCGATTTTCAAGCCGTTTACGCTCGGCGACGAATGGGCACCACATGGGGCACGGTCTGGTTCCGCCGTGTACCGGTACTGTGCCGGCCGGCTACCCGAAAGGCAAACCGCTGGAGCTCATCCTCGACCTTGGCTGGTACCCGCACTCCTGCGGTCGGCCATATCGAGGGCCTCGTTTACCGTGCCGACGGCACCGCCATCAAAGCCGTACACCCGCTCAACTATTGGGTGCCGTTCATGGATGCTGAAGGCAACGCGCAAGTGTCGGTCGCCGAAGACGGCAGCTTCACCCTGTACCTTGAAGCCGCCAGCAACCCACTCCTGCTCGGCGTACCTCCGTTCGTTGAGACTGAACTGGGCGACCATGCCACCGGCAAGCCGGATGAGCCGTACGTATTCAAGTCCGCCGATCTGACCGAATTCGATGAACGCTACGAGCACTACTCTGTGGACCTCGACGTGGTCAGCTCCCTGATGGAACTCGCCGACAAGCAGTCGCCCCGATACTGGCAGCTCGCGAAGGCGTTGCAACGTTCGCTCAATGCCTACGACGAGCGCAACCCCGAATCCGTGGAAGTCGCGCGCGCAGCACTCGCCGACGTACTGGCCAAGCCGGCCAACGCCTCGGCCATGAACGTCAGCGCCATCGGTCACGCACATATCGACTCCGCATGGCTGTGGCCGGTGCGCGAGACACGCCGCAAGGTGGCCCGCACCGTATCCAACGCATTGGCTCTGATGGACGCCGACCCCGACTTCAAATACGCGATGAGCTCCGCCCAGCAGTACGCCTGGCTGGAAGAGGATCATCCGGACATCTTCAATCGCATGAAACAGCGCATCGAAGAAGGCCGGTTCATCCCGGTCGGCGGCATGTGGGTGGAAGCCGATGGCATGCTGCCCGCCGGCGAATCGCTGATTCGCCAGATTGCATATGGCCGCAAATACTTCAAGGAACATCTCGGTGTGGAGCCTAAGGGCGTATGGCTGCCGGACAGCTTCGGCTACACCGGCGCATGGCCGCAGATCGCCCGCCGTGCCGGGTACGAATGGTTCCTTACGCAGAAGATCTCGTGGAACGACACCACCAAGTTCCCGCACCACTCGTTCATGTGGGAAGGCATCGACGGCTCGCGCATCTTCACCCACTTCCCGCCGGCGGATACTTATGCTGCTTGGTGCAAGGTTCAGGAACTCGACTACGCCGAGAAGAACTTCCAGGACAAGGATCTCGCCGACCGCTCGCTTCTGCTCTTCGGTTTCGGTGATGGCGGTGGCGGCCCCACGCGCAACATGATGGAGCACCTGCACCGCTACAAGAACCTCGAAGGCGTCTCCAAGGTGAGCATCGAAGAGCCGAATGACTTCTTCGACAAGGCGCATCAGCAGCTTGCAGAGAACGCCGGCCCGGAAATGCCCGTCTGGAAAGGCGAACTGTATCTCGAACTGCACCGTGGCACCTTGACCTCGCAACAGGACATGAAACGCGGCTGCCGCCAAGAGGAATCGCTGTTGCGCACGGTCGAATACCTGGGCGCGGCCGCCACGTTGGCTGACCCGAACTATGACTATCCGCGCGAAGAACTGGACCGTATCTGGAAGACCCTGATGCTCAACCAGTTCCATGACGTGCTGCCGGGGTCATCCATCGCATGGGTGCACCGCGAAGCCCGCGAGGACTATCGCCGTGACCTGAAGCGTCTCGCTGAAATCGCCCAAGACATGTGCGCCGTGCTGCGCAAGGCCAACCCGCAGGCCGACTTGCTCGCCGAGGCCCGCATCAGTCAGTTCCGCAATGACGGTGCGTCTTGGCGTGCCAACCGCATCAACGAACCGACCGACGCGCTTTCCGTGCTGACTCAGACGCTGGACAACGGCCGTGTACTTCTGACCAACGGCGTACTGTCCGTCACCATTGAGGCCGACGGTACGATTTCTTCGCTGTTTGATGAGGAGCATAACCATGAACTGGTCCCGGCCGGTACCCGACTGGGCCGATACGAGCTGTTGAAGGACGAGCCCGCCGTTTGGGATGCGTGGGAGATCGAACGGGAATCCCTGCTCATGGCGAATGCCGTGACCGGATCAATCGAGTCGGTGAATACCGAAAACGGTGCGGCACAGGTCCACATGCATACCGCCGACGGTGACACCGTCATTACCACCACCATCACGCTACGCCCCGGCTCGCACACGCTCGACTTCCATGCCGATATCGATTGGCACGAACGCGAGCGCTTCCTCAAGGTCGATCTGCCTCTGGGCATTGTGGCTGATCAGGCGACCTACGACTGCCAGTATGGTCTGGTCCGCCGCCCAATTGTCAAAAACACCGCATCCGACGAAGCCAAGTATGAGAGCAGCACGAACCGTTTCGCCATTATCGGTGATGCCGGTTACGCCGCGGCCGTCATCAACGGATCGGTATACGGGTCCGATGCCTCACCGATCGCCGGGAACGTCGCCGAAGGTCGTGACTCGGGCACTATGTTCCGACTGTCATTGCTCTCCGCGCCGACCTTCCCCGACCCGCGCACCGATATCGGCTCGCACGAGTTCGACTGGTCCGTGGTGGCCGACGCCACGGTGGACCGTGCGCTTGACGCCGCCGGTGTGCTCAACTCACCGGTACTCCATGATGTGCCCGATATCACGCCGCTCGCCTCGATCGAGTCCGTCAATGGTACCGTGGTGCTGGACTGGATGAAGCTAGCCGATGATGGTTCCGGCGACCTGATCGTACGTGCCTATGAGGCGGCCGGCGGCCAGGCCGATGCCATGCTGCACGTCTGCTCGGCGCTCGCAGGCGCTTCGGTGCATGAGACCAATGTGCTGGAAGGCGACGATCTGGCCGCCGACCTTCCAGTCGCGCTGCAAGACGGTAGACAGAACGCCGAAGGTGCCACGCTGCACTTTGGCCCGTTCCAGCTCGCCACCCTGCGCATCACGCGCTGAATTCCCATCATTCCCACCAGACACAGCAAAGGAGCTGAACTTTCCATGTTTCTTCTTCCCAATCAGCAGTTGGAGCGCTGCGACCGCGTCATGCAGCAGCGCGTCAAACCGCATATCCACACCACACTCGCCGCATGCACCTTGCGTTCGTTCCACAATCCCGGCGAACCGGTGCACTCCAGCGAATTTCTAGCCAAAGTGCGCAACGGCCAAGTGCCCTTCGAACCTTTCCGCGTTCCCGGCGTCTGGGGCACCACATGGGGCACCACATGGTTCGAGGTGAACGGCCACATCGACATGGCGGCGGTCAAAGGACGAAAAGTCGAACTCATGGTAGACCTCGGCTGGCTCGATCACCGCGGCCCCGGATTCCAATCCGAGGGACTTGTCTATCGTGCCGACGGCACCGCCATCAAATCCGCGAACCCACGCAACCACTGGATTCCACTCGTCTACGCGGACGGCAGCAGCACTGTAGAACTCGATGAACATGGCGACTTCACCGTCTATATCGAAGCCGCCGCCAACCCATTCGTCGAAGGCCCCACCCCGTTCTCACCCACCGAACTCGGCGAAGAGGCCACCGGCACCTGTGACTTCCCATACACACTGAGTCGCATGGATATCACCATCTTCAACGAAGACGTGTTTGCCTATGACATGGACTTGGAAACCGTATCTTCCCTGATTCGCGAACTCAAAGACGACGACCCGCGCTACTGGCAGCTCGCCAAAGCGCTGCAACGCTCCTTGAACATCTACGATGAACGCGACTTGGAAACCGTGCCGGCAGCCCGTGCGGCGCTCGCCGGCGTGCTCGCCGAACCGGCTGCATCCAGCGCAATCAACCACATTGCCATCGGCCACGCGCATATCGACTCCGCATGGCTGTGGCCGGTGCGCGAGACACGCCGCAAAGTGGCCCGTACCGTATCCAACGTGCTGGCTTTGATGGACGAAGACCCGGACTTCACGTATGCGATGAGTTCCGCCCAACAGTACGCATGGCTGGAAGAAGAACATCCCGACCTGTTCGCGCGAATGAAGCGGCGCATCGAAGAAGGCCGGTTCATCCCGGTCGGCGGCATGTGGGTGGAATCTGACAACATGATTCCTTCCGGCGAATCATTGGTGCGGCAGATCACGTTCGGCCGCCGATATTTCAAGGAGCATCTCGACGTCACGCCGCGTGGCATCTGGCTACCGGACAGTTTCGGCTACACCGGCTCTTGGCCGCAGATCGCCCGCCGTGCAGGATTCGACTGGTTCTTCACGCAGAAGATCTCGTGGAACGACACCACCAAGTTCCCGCACCACTCCTTCATGTGGGAGGGCATCGACGGCACTCGTATCCTCACGCATTTCCCGCCCTCTGACACCTACTGCTCGTCGATGAGCATGCGCGAGCTCATGTATTCGCAGCGCAATTTCCTGGACAAGGATCTTTCCCGCAACGCAATCCTGCTCTACGGTTTCGGCGATGGCGGCGGCGGCCCCACCCGTGAGATGACCGCACGCATCCGGCGTGACCATGATCTCGCCGGTGCGCCGAAAATCGATTTCGGTACTCCTGATCAGCTGTTCGACCGCGTGCGCAAGGATATCGTCGACGATGCCCACGGCGAGACACCGGTCTTCCATGGCGAGCTGTATTTGGAACTGCATCGAGGCACACTCACCGCACAGCAGGATATGAAGCGTGGTTGCCGCCAAGAGGAGTCAATGCTGCGTGTCACCGAATACCTGTGCGCCGCGGCCCGCATCAAGAACCCGGACTATGTCTATCCGCGCGAAGAGCTGGACCGTATTTGGAAAACGCTGCTCCTGAACCAGTTCCACGACATTCTGCCCGGTTCCGCCATCGCATGGGTACACCGTCAGGCACGCGAGGAATACGCGCGTGACATCGCACGTCTGCGTGACATCGCTGCGGCTGCCGGCCAGGCCGTTAAAGAGGCCGAGCCAGGCATAGCGACGGTGAGGCATGCCGTGATTGCGCCATATGCAAGCAATCCGCAGTATTCATGGGCTGTGCGTGACGGTGGTGGAACGGCTGTGGAAGAGTCTGTCATTCCGGTTTCCGTCGAGCGTGACGGAAACGCCATCATACTTGACAACGGACGTCTTCGTGTGCGTATTGAGGCGGATGGCACCGTCTCATCCCTGATCGATCTCGCTTTGCGTCGCGAACTTGTGCCATCCGGTGTCCGCATGGGGCGCTATGAGCTGTTGAAGGACGAGCCATTCCATTGGGATGCATGGGATATCCAGCGTGATGCGTTCCTCGCCGCCGATACGCTCACCGACGCCATGGTCGAGCATGTGGAAGATATACCCGACGGCTCGGCTGCGATTCACGTCGTCACCCGTGCGCGCGGTGTTGAGATCCATACCGTCATCACGTTGCGCCCGGGGTCCGGCAGTCTTGACTTTACCGCCGACGTGGATTGGCATGCCGTGGAGAAGTTCCTCAAGGTGGATATGCCGGTCACGGTGCAGGCGGTGAACGCGCAGTACGAATGCCAGTACGGGTTGGTCGAACGTCCGATCAATAAGAACACGCGCAGCGACGATGCAAAGTTCGAGAGCTGCACGCACCGCTTCGTACGTATCGCCGATGCCGACTATGCCGCCGCTGTGGTCAACGCCTCCACGTACGGATCCGACGTCAGTCCGATCCACGCCGCCGCGGCGCACGGCGCCGGCCGCGGCACCATGGTGCGACTGTCGCTCCTGTCCGCGCCGCTGTATCCCGACCCGCGCACCGACCAAGGCACGCACTCCTTCGCATGGTCTCTGGTTGCCGACGCCGATATGAACGCGGTGCTGGACGAGGCGGCGCGACTCAATAGCCCTGTAATAGGGGAGTTGCCTGACTTGGCCCCGCTGGTCTCGCTCGCCGACGTCGCCGGCACCATCGTATTGGACTGGGTCAAGCTCGCCGATGACGGTTCCGACGATCTGATTGTGCGCCTGTACGAGGCCGCCGGTGGCAATGCCGCGGCCGCACTACGCCTTGACGCCGCTCTCGCCGATGCCAAGGCCAGCGTGCAGGAGGTGAATCTCATGGAGGAGCCGGAACTGGACACCGAATTGCCGCGCGCGCTCGCCGGCGACGAGCCGATGCCTGCTGACGGTGCGGTCGTTTCGTTGGCGCCGTTCCAGCTCGCCACGCTGCGTATTCGCCGATAAGGGATATTGGGCCTAGGCTCGATATTTTGGGTCGTGTCCAACCGTAATGGAACCGGAGCAGTCCGGTCCCGCCATGCGGTTGGGTACGACCCATGGTGGATTCTAGTGGTGGTTGCAACGCCTGTGTTGTTTTGTTGGTTTTAGGTTAGTTGCTGGTGTCGAGTAGTTCGATGATCTTCTCGCTGGGCTTCATGAACCCGAGGGTTTTCCTCGGTCTGTCGTTGAGTTCCTCGGCGGCTGCGTCCAGGTAGTCCTCCGGGTAGACGCTGAGGTCGGTGCCCTTGGGGAAGTACCGGCGCGGCAGTCCGTTGGTGTTCTCGTTTGACCAGCGCTGCCATGGACTGTGCGGGTTGCAGAAGTAGACCTGCATGTCCAGTGCGGTGGTGATGCGCTTGTGCAGGGCGAGCTCGGCTCCCTGGTCCCAGGTCAGCGAATTGCGCAGGAGTTTGGGCAGGCCTTGCATTTTGTCGATGATGGCCTGCTGGACGTGTTCGGCGTCGTGTCCATGGGGCAGGCGGAGCAGGATCGTGAACCTGGTCGTGCGCTCGACAAGCGTGCCGATCGCGCTCTGGTTGCGGCTTCCGGTGATGAGGTCGCCCTCCCAGTGGCCGGGCACCGCCCGGTCCTCCACCTCGGCCGGCCGTTCGCTGATCATGACCATGGGTTCGCGAAAGCGTGGCTTGCGGCCCGCTTCGCCCCGGGGCTTGCGCGTGGCGCGCCCTTGCCTCATGGCGCTCTTCAGCTCCTGCCTGGGTTCGCCCCTGGCCTGCAGGTAGATGGACCGGTGGATCGTCTCGACGCTCGCGTGCATGCTCTCATTATCCGGGTGGCGTGCCTTCAAACGCCCGGATATCTGCTTGGGGCTCCAATGCCGTTCCAGCCTGGCGAGGATCTCATCCCACAGGCGCGTGCCCGGAGCGGTTTTTCTCGCTTTGGGGCGTTTGAGCCGGTCCGCCGCCTTCTGCTGGGCGCGGTAGGGTTCGTGGTCTCCGGTCCCGGGGTTCTTGTTGCGTTCGATCTCGCGGCTGACCGCGCCGGGGTCGCGGCCCGGCAGTCGCGCGATGGCGCGGATCCCGTCGGCCCGGACGTAGACGGTCGGCGATCTGGATGCGCTCCTCCTGGCTCAGGTGGCGCGGATGGAGGGTCCTGGGTTTGTCCATGGTGGAACGATGCCAGTCCACCGACGCTTTCTCGTTCCTGCCGTTGCGCCACGCCTTTCCGGTGCGCTTCGATACGCCGACGGCATGGGCGGCCTGGGTGAAGTTCATGCCCTCCTTATCCAACAGGCGTACGTACTCCGCCCGCCGTGCCGCGCACATTTCGTTCCTCGTCGGGTAATCGACACCGTTGAACGTCCAGCGGCGCTCCCCGCCGCGTCCCTCGTTTCGATGGCTCTTGCTCACTTGGTCCTCCCTGTGTTAGGTCAGGTGTTGCAACGTTCACTAGAACTCGCCCCATTGTTATATGAGAAGAGGGGGTCTCGTTAGGCAAATATCAATGCGACACGCGCGGATGAATTCGTTGCGCGCATGTTTTGATTGTGTTATGTTCTTACTAAACCGATTTAGTTAACAGGTTCGCGACTGGCTGGAAACTAAAACGGTTTAGTCTCAGCGATGAGAACTGAATAAAGGTTGTGATACCACGTCAATCACCGCGACGGGTGACTGTACCGGAACACAACGATTAGGTTTTCTCCGTCCACAGCAGGGCGGGGCGAAAAAGGAACCAAAAGGAAAGGAAAACGTATGTTTTCTATGAAGAAGATCCTCGCCATCGCCGGTGCCGGTGCGATGCTCGTATCGGTGGCTGCCTGTGGTAGCGGAACTGCGGGGGATGACGGCGGCAAGAAGGAGATCTCCTTCCAGACCTGGAACCTCAAGAACGACAAGTACACCCCGTATTTCGAGGCGCTGATCAAGGCCTATGAGAAGGACCACCCGGATGTCACCGTCAAGTGGCTTGACGCCCCGTCCGATGGTTACGAAGACAAGCTGTCCAGCCAGGCTGCGGCCGGCGAACTGCCGGACATCGTCGACGGCGGCAACTCCATCCTGTACGGTCTGGCCAAGGCTGGCGCGCTGCTCGATGTCTCCAAGCAGGCTCCGGATGCGGAAAAGGACTACTACGAAGGCGCATGGAAGTCCGTGACCATGCAGGGCAATGGCGTCGAGAAGGGTGCCTACGGCCTGCCATGGTATGTCAACGATGGCCCGACCTACTGGAACACCGAGCTCATGCAGAAGTGCGGCCTTGATCCGAACAAGATTCCGACCACATGGGATGAATACTTCGCCGCCGGCGACACCATCGTGCAGAACTGCAAGGATGTCTACCTGGGCACCACGATGGGTTACAACGCCGAAGATCTGATGACCGCAGGCGTCAAGTCCTTCATGAATGATGACCACAGCAAGTACACCTTCAATGATGAGGCCGGTGTCAAGCAGATCAGCCGCTTCGTTGAGCTGTACAAGAAGGGCGGCATCCCGCCGGAGGCCCTCGACTCCTCTTGGAGCCAGGCCGCCGATCTCTTCCAGCGCGGCAACTTGGTCTCCATGGCCGGCTCCGCCTACTCCGCTGACGGCTTTAAGCAGAACGCTCCGGACCTCTACAAGAACCTCGCAGTCGGCCCGCGTATCAGCAACGACGGCAAGTCCGCTTCCGTGGCCTACGAGATGCTCGGCATCAGCGCCAACTCGAAGCACCCCGACGTCGCCATCGACTTCGCCCGCTTTGTGACCAACGAGAAGAACCAGATCGAGTTCGACAAGAAGGCCTCCGTGTTCCCGTCCGCTAAGGGTGGTCTGGATGACGACTACTACAAGAGCATTGACGAGAGCACCCTTGAGGGCAAGGCTCTGAAGATCACGCTCGACCAGGTCAAGGACGGCTACGGTTCTCGTCCGGCCGAGTTTACCGACAACAACGGCTACAAGAACTTCCAGCAGCAGATCGCCCTCGCCATGCAGGGCAAGCAGACCGCCAAGGAAGCCCTTGACAAGTCCGTCGAGTTCGCAAACGAGAAGCTCGCACAGTGAGCAACGCGGCACTCGCCGCTGACAGGTCGGAGGCCCGCACGGCCTCCGACCGGCCTGAACCGATGAATACGCGTCACGGCAAGAAGCAGGATCGCAAGTTCGGCACCATCATTGCCCCTTACTTGTTTGTTCTGCCCGCATTCGTGATTGTGTTTGTTTTCATCGTCCTCGCGGCACTCAACACTTTCAGGCTTGCCTTCACCGATTCCACGCTGCTCCGTCCGGGCAAATTCGTCGGATTCGAAAACTTCATCAAACTGTTCCACGACGAGTACTTCCTCACCGCACTGCTCAACTCCACGATCTACGTGATCTGCGTAGTGCCGTTCATGGTGATCCTCCCGTTGATTCTGGCCTATCTGGTCAAGGGCAACTCCCGAATCATGGGCTTCTTCCGCACCGCCTTCTACATGCCGGTGGTTATGTCCGCCGTTGTGGTGGGCATGATCTGGACCAACCTGCTGGATTCCGCCGGTCTGGTCAACTCCGTGCTCAAGGCATTGAAGATCATCTCCAAGCCGATTCCATTCCTCACCGATCGATGGGGCGTGCTCTTCAGCTCGATGTTCGTGACAATCTGGTTGGGCCTCGGCTACTACATGGTCATCTACCTGACCGCCCTCGCCAACATCGATGAATCCCTTTACGAAGCCGCCTCCCTCGACGGCGCTGGCCCTGTCCGCCAGTTCATCTACGTGACAATGCCCGGCGTGCGCTCCACGATGATGCTCATCATGATGCTGTCCACCATCGCCGCATTCCGAGTCTTCAACGAAATCTACGTGTTGACCAACGGCTCCGCAGGCCCCGGCGGCATGGATATGACGATGTCGATGCTTATCAAGCGCGAAGGCACCGGTATCCAGGCCCGCACTGGTTACGCGAGCGCCATCTCCATCGTCGTGCTCGTCATCGTCGGCGTCATGCTCATCGTGCAGCAGATCGTACAAAAGCGAGGTGAGGACTGATGAATACCAACACGCATAAGGTCACCGTCGGCAAAGTCGTCCAGTATCTGATTCTGATTCTGATGTTCCTGCTGCTCGTCGGCCCGTTCGTCTGGGAACTGTCCCTGTCGTTCAAGGGCAAGGGCGACAACGTCTACGCCGTGCCTCCCTACCTGATGCCGAAGACCCCGACGCTGGAGAATTACATTTCCGTGTTCAAGCAGGTCCCGGTATTCCACTACATGCTCAACACGCTGGTGGTCTGCCTGATCTCCATCTTCGGCAACGTGGTTTTCTCCACGATGGCCGGCTACGCACTGGGACGCCTGAAGTGGCGTGGCCGCGGACTGGTGTTCACCATGTTCATGGGCACCATGGTCATCCCGATCGAAGGCGTGATGATCTCCCAGTTCCTGATCATTCGCTCCATCCACCTGCAGAACACGCTGCTGGCAGTCGCACTGCCTGGCCTGTGCGGTGCCATCAACATCCTGCTCATGACCAACGCCTTCAGATCCATTCCAATGGAACTCGAAGAGGCGGCCATGGTGGACGGTGCCAACCTATGGCAGCGGTTCTTCCACATCTGTGTACCGCAGGTCAAAGGCACGATGACCGTTGTCGGCATCTTCGCATTCGTCGGTGCCTGGAACGACTTCCTGTGGCCGTTGATCGCGATCTCCGATGAAAGCAAGTACACCTTGACCCTCGGCATGAACCGACTCAAGGGCATGTTCATCCAAGATCCGCGACTGATTGCCGCCGGCGCGCTCGTCTCGCTTATCCCGATCATCGTCTTCTTCTGCTGCTTCCAGCGCTACTTCTTCCGTGGCTTGGAACAGGGCGGACTCAAGGGCTGAGCGGACTGGAAAAAAGGAGATACTCCAATGAAATTCGGAGTCAACTACACGCCGTCGCATGGCTGGTTCCACGCATGGCTCGACCCGGACTGGGACGGCATCGACAACGATCTCAAGCAGATCAGCGAACTGGGTATGGACCATGTGCGCATCTTCCCGATCTGGCCGTATCTGCAACCTAATCGCACTTGGATCAACAAGAAGGGCGTGGCGGATGTGCGCCGCATGGTGCACATCGCCGGCGAGCACGGTTTGGATGCCTATGTGGACGTGTTCCAAGGGCATCTGTCCAGCTTCGACTTCCTGCCTTCATGGCTGGTCACCTGGCATGCGGGCAACATGTTCACCGATGCGGACGCCGTTGCGGCCGAGCGTGAACTGGTCAAGACCATGACCGATGAGCTGTCCAAGGAACCCGCGTTCAAGGGCCTTACCTTGGGCAACGAGGTCAATCAGCTGTCTGACAGGCCGCATCCTACGAAGATGAGCGCCACGAGCCAGCAGATCGATGCATGGCTGAATGCACTGCTTCCGGCCGTTGCCGGCGAAGGGCATAACGCACTGTACAGCGTCAACGATGGCACTTGGTTCATTGACGGGCACCCGTTCACGCCGGTGCAGTCTGCCACCAAGGGCGATATGACCGTGATTCACTCCTGGGTGTTTAACGGTATCGCGCAAGGATACGGCGCTACCAGTGAGGAATGTTCGTCGTACGCACTGTACTTGGCTGAGCTGGCCAAGGCGTTCGGCAAGGATTCCGAGCGTCCGGTGTGGCTTCAGGAAGTCGGTGCGCCGGAGAATGTGCTGGAAACCGACTACACGCCGGAATTCTGCCGCAAGACCGTTGAACGTGCCATGGATTGCCGGAACCTGTGGGGTGTGACGTGGTGGTGCTCGCACGATGTGCCCGCCAGCATGGAAGACTTCCCGTTCTTTGAGCACTCTCTGGGCTTGTTCGACGAGCAAGGCCAGCTGAAGCCGATTGGCCGTACGTTCGGGGAGCTCGCCGCACAGTACCGTTCCGCATTGCCGGCTCAGCCGAAGACCGTCGCCGTGGTGGTTGATGTGGACGAGGCCGGAAACCCGGTGAACCGCAGTGCGCTCGGCCCGGGAGGTTCGGTGTGCGACCTGTGGATGAAGCTGCAGGTGGCAGGCCAGCGCCCGACCATCATCACCTCGCAGGTGGCGGCCGATCAGGCGGAACTCGCGCGTCGCGGCATCCTTGAATTGCACGCCGACGAGCACCCCTACGCCGCCCGCTACTACACTGCGGTTTCGGACCCATCGTTCGAAACGGCTGACTAAACCGATATCCGGTTGTGGAATCATCTACTCCTTGTTCCGCAACCGGATATTTTCAATTGCCGTGCGCACAATTGCGGTGCGCAGTGCACAACATAAGACCCTGTACTCGCCGAAGAGCGGGAAGAACGAGAAGTTATATACGAGAGGGGCGCACCCGATGAGCATCAATCACGCCGCAGTGGACCGACTCATTGATTCGATGAGCTTCACGCAGAAGGTTGGTCAGCTGAACCAGCGTCTGTTCGGTTGGAAGTCCGTAGAACGCAATGCCGCAGGACGGCTTGTGGCCTCAGACGAGCTCAAGCAAGAGATCGACCGGTGGGGCGGGCTTGGCGCTTTGTACGGCCTGCTGCGAGCTGACCCGTGGTCGGGCCAGCATTGGGGCAATGGCATACGCCCTGAGGAACGGCCTGAGGCGGTTGCCGTGGTGCAGCAAACCGTGTTGGAGCGCGGTGCACATGGCATCGGCGTATTGCTCAGCGAAGAGGCTCCTCACGGGCATCAGGCGCTGGGCGGCGCGGTGCTGCCCACCAATCTGGGATTGGGTGCCACATTCGATTCGCAAGGAGTGCAGGAAGCGGAAGCCGCAGTCGCCGCGGAACTGGCAGCCAGCGGTATTCATATTGCATTGGTATCCGGTTTGGACATCGCCCGCGACCCGCGTTGGGGCCGTTGCGAGGAATGCTTCGGCGAGGACCCGCTGATGGCCTCCCGCATGTGCGAGGCCATCGTTACCGGTATGCAGGGTGAGCATCGCAGCAAGGTCGGCCGCGGGGGAGTGGCCGTGGTGCTCAAGCATTTGGCGGCGCAAGGCGAGGCTGTGGGTGGCCGCAACGGGCAGTCCGCCGTATTGGGCCCGCACGATCTTCACGAGATTCATCTGCCGCCGGTGGCCGCTGGCGTGCGTGCCGGTGCCTTGGGCTTTATGGCTGCCTACAACGATATCGATTCCGTGCCTTGTTGTGCCAACCCGTGGTTGCTCGAGGATTATCTGCGTGACCAGCTCGGTTTTGATGGCATCGTGATGGCCGATGGTCTGGCCGTGGACCGGCTTGAAGATATGGCCGGCTCCATTCCCGCTGCCGGACGCGCCGCACTGCTTGCCGGTGTGGATGTCTCCCTGTGGGATGAAGGATTCGCGCGCCTCGAAGAATATGTGGATGACGAACAGGTGGCGGCCGCCGTCGATACGGCATTGCGTCGTGTGCTGGAGCTCAAAGCCATGTTCGGTCTCTTGCCCGAAGATGGTGCCGATACCGCCGCAATTGCCATGCCAGATGCCGATGCCATCGCGCAGGCCACTGCGGATGGGCGTGAGCAGGCCAAGCGCATGGCCCGCGAGGCGATAACGCTGATTAATGATGGCCGCTCTGCCGTTACGCTCGACAGCATTCGGGGTGTGCTGACCGATGCCCAAGCCGGCCCTGTGATTGTCGCCGGCCCATTCGCCGACGATTTCGGCTGCTTCCTGGGCGATTACACCGCCCCTCTGCCCGCCGATGAGCAGTCAAGCATCTACCGGCAATTGGTGGCACGCCTTGGGAAAGACCGGGTTTGCTTGGCGGCCAAGCCGAGCGATGTGTCGGCCGATCGGTGGGCGAGTGCGGCAGCCGTGGTATTCGTATGCGGCAGCACCAGCGAACGCAGCTATGACAGTGAATTCGACGACAATGGTGCGGCAAAGGCCGTAGCCGAATACGGTGCCACCTGCGGTGAAGGCGTGGATTTGTCCGACATCCGTCTGCCTTGGCACCAGGATGAAATGCTGGACGAAGTCGTGGCATTGACCACCGCTCCGGTTGTTTCGGTGGTGGTGTGCGGCAGGGCGCATGTGCTGACTCATGTAATAGGTCAATCCGCCGTGACGATTTGGGTCGGATATGCTGGCCAGTATGGTCCGCAGGCCGTGGCTGATGTGCTAATTGACGGTGCCGGTTTGCCGGGCCGCCTTCCCGTAACGCTGCCTGCGCATCCCGCAGCCATTCCGGTTCGATACAACGACCGGCAAAGTGCCGCCCACGTATACAAGGATGCGGCGGAACCGGTATTGCGCGAGTTTGGCTACGGAGCCGGTTCTTTGGCTGGAGTGACGTTTAGTGGGATGCATGCCGATGCCGAATCCCGCGCGAATGAGGTGTTGGTGCAGGTGACGGCACATGCCGGCGACCATAAGACGGCCGGTTCGGTGAACCTCTTCGCACACGTCAGTGGCGGTCGTCGCATCCCACGCTTGGCAGTGCTGGTCGATTCCGTTGCCCTGACGCTTGAGGCGGGCGAAAGCCACGCGGTATCGTTCTCGGTACCCTTTGAACGGCTGATGGACGAAGCTGATGACAATGTGCGTGTGACGTTTGCCCTGACAGCCGCTTTGAATAACGATGATACCCGACATACAGACGACTGCGATACCAGCGTAAGCATCGTGATACATCGCTGACGATGTGCATGAGACAAGTCGGAGAGGGGTATGTTCCGTAAGTCTCATGACCTACTCATTGCGGCCGATATGGTCGGTGGGTGAGAGAAAAAGAGAATGTGGGATATGGCGTTGGTGAGATATCGCCGTATCCCGTGGGCTCAAACCGTCCTACCGGTTTGAGCCCACGTCTACTCAAGCCGCATAGACGGTTGATTTCCGGCGTGAGTCGGAGGAAATCAAAGGAGATTATGGATGAGATTGTCATCAGGTGATCACGCTGGGCGTGCTTCTGCCCGGACTCGACACAGGAAATGGCTGCGGTCTGGCTTGGCAGCGGTGCTGTCGATGGCCACGCTGGCGGCATTGGCCGCACCGGCAAGCGCCACCGACACCATGCCGTGGGGAGGCCAGTATGCCGATACCAGTCATCCGGAGCAGGCTGCGGGAGCCAACCAGCCGTATCAGCATGGTTACACCGGTCTAGATATTCTGAACTGGAATCCGGCAGTGGATAAGGATTCGGAGTACCTGCGTTCCCGCGTGCCGTTGCAGACCCGCATCGCCGCCAACGCCGCGACGCAGAAGGACCCGAACCTTCCGGCCGATACGGAGATGTTCAACCTTGCCGGCGACTATGGCAACGCGTTCTTTGAGTCGTTCCATGACAACAATGTGTTCTCGCAGTACCTGTTCAACTACTGGCAGTACACGGATTATTACGGCACCTGGCATGGCCAGCCGACCGCGAACGTGCCGAAGAGCCTCTACGATGAGAAGGCCCAGTCTGATTGGACTCAGAAATGGTTTGAATTCGGTACGCTGAACTTGCCAAATGCAGCGTACACGAACGCCGCGCATAAGAATGGCGCGAAGTCGATTGCGACGATTTTCTACTCGGGCAACGACCGTGGTGAACAGACCTATAAGGATTTGCTTCAAGGCAAGCGTGCCGATGGCACCTATCCGGTGGCCGACAAGTTGGTGGAAATTGCCAAGTACTACGGCTTTGATGGTTACTTCGTCAATCAGGAATCCAATGTAAACTCCGATGATGTTCCAGCCTATCGGGATTTCATGAAGCAGATCGTCAATCAGGGCATTTACATCCAGTGGTATGACTCTGCAACATACCCGGGTGGTAATATCGGCTACCAGAACAGATTTAACGAGAAAAACTCACCGTGGTGCAAGATGGGGCCGAGGGCAAAATCTCCGATTCGATCTTCCTGAACTACTGGTTCAGCGGAAACATGCTGAAAGATTCGGCCGACCACGCTAAGAGCCTTGGCATTGATCCGAAGTATGCGGTGTTCGCAGGCATCGAGGCCGGACAGCAGAAATTCGGCAGTATCGGTAGCAACGCGGATTATATGAACGTCAACCTTGATGCTGACGGTAAACCGTATGTGAGCCTTGCCGCGCTCGGCACCGACTTCGTCTCCCATGAGCTGGGTGACGACAAGAAGGTCTATCCGAAGTATCAAAACCAGGTGTTCGACCGTGAACGTCGCTTGTGGACTGGTTCATCCACCGGAGAGAAGGGCACGACGGATATCTCTGATCCGTATATCGATGATGGTACGAGCAGCGACGGCTGGAAGGGCTTCGCCTCACAGATCGCCGAACGCTCCGTCATCGGTGGCCCGGTCTTCTCCACGGCATTCAACACCGGTCACGGTCTTGAATGGCGGGACAATGGCGAACAGACCAGCAACCAGCAGTGGGGCAACATCAACCTGCAAGACATTCTGCCGACTTGGCAGTGGTGGATTGATGCCGATTCCGACCCGCTGCAAGCCGACTTCGACTATGGCAAGGACTATGAGACGGCACCGCGCTTCAACTACACCAAGGTCGGCGGCTACGAAGGCGGCGATTCGCTGGTGCTGAGCGGCAAGCTCTCCAGCGACAACACCGTCCGTCTCTACAAGACCGACTTGAGCGTCACTGCCGGCTCCAAGATCGAATTGACCTACAACAAGCTCAACAGTGACGATTCCAAGCTGCAACTCGGCCTCATCTTCGCCGACGACACCAATACCGTAGTGCCGGTGGACGTGGCGGATGGCGCGGCGAGCAACGGCTGGAAGACCGCAACCGTAGACCTCTCCCAGTACGCGGGCAAGAAAATCGCTACGCTGGGCCTGATCGTCAAGGCCGGAGCGAACCCGATCGACAACTACCAGGTGAACATCGGCAAGATTACCGTCACCGACGGTGCTGCCTACACGCCGGCCGCCCCGACCGGCTTCAAGGTCGAGCGCGCCTACGCGGATTCCGACGAATTGACCGTCAAGTGGGATCTCGCCGACTACGCCACCACCAAGAACTACCTGCTGTACTTGGACAACACCTTCCTCGGTGGCCGCTACGACGACACCCTGTACGTCAAGCACCTGCCTGCCAAGACCGGCACGCTGAAGTTGTACGCCGTGGGCGCGGACGGTTCGCGCTCGATGGCTGCCGAAGCGCCGCTGAACGAAGCGGCGGCCGTGTCCAGCGTGAAGGTTGAGCCCGGCAAGGACGGTAACGTCAAGGTCTCCTGGACCAACCCGCAGGTCTCCGGCGAGAAAACCGTAACCGTTAAGTCCGACACCGGTTCGTGGCGTTACGCCGGTCAGCCATACTCCCAGACCGTCAAGGTCGCTGCCGACAAGAGCGACGTGACGATTCCGAATGCGCCGGTTGACGGTTCCCGTTATGTGGTGACTGTCGACAACGCAGGTGGCGCTACCACCACGGCAGCAGGTGCATTCGCCGATGCCACCATCGAGCCATACCCGGCTTGCTCAGTGACATGGAATGGCGACAATGTGTCGCTGATTCGCCCCGAGACTCAGGATTGGCGTTACCTCTACATGACCGAGAAGTGGACCGACGAGAACGGTAAAAAGCAGGAGAAGCAGCTGGGTGCCAAGTACACCTATTCGCAGAACACTCCGCCGATTACCGGCATTATTCGTGGCCGCACCACTCCGGAGTCGTACACCAAGTCCATTCCCGACGGCCATGAACTGTGGGTGCAGGTCGAGGACTACAGCGGCAACAAGACCGATCCGGTCAAGATTCCGACCTCTGACGAACTCGCCAAGTGCACGGTCACCGACCCGACTCAGCCGGATGCCAAGAAGTCCACGCTGACCGCCGTTGACGGCTCAGCCGTGGCCGATGGCAAGGACACGCGCACGGTTCAGGCAACGGTCAAGGATTCGTTCGGCAATCCGCTGACCAACGCCGAGGTGGCGTTTACGCTGCCCGAGGGTGTCACGGCCGTTGACGGCAACGCCACTGTCAAGACTGATGCCGCTGGCGTGGCTTCACTGAACGTCGTGTCCACGAAGGTGGGCAAGTACACGGTGAAGGCCGCACTGGGCGACAAGTCCATCGGTGAGGGTGTCACCATCGAATTCACCAAGGTCGCGGCGACCCCGAACAAGCCCGGCCAGCCGGACAAGCCGAATAAGCCCGGCGACAACAAGCCTGGCCAGAACAACAACAAGAACAATGATAAGAATGGCGCATCGGACTCTTCGCTGAGTAAGACGGGCTCTTCGATCATTGCGATTGTGACTGCCGCAGTGATGTTGCTCGGAGCAGGGGCAGTAGTGTTCCATGCTCGTAGCAAGATGGAATAGTCCGCTGCGCATACGAGTGCAATGACACTTGTGTCTTAAGCGGGATATAGGGTGACTGTCCGATGCCCCCCCTACATCCCGCTTTTTCCATATCGGAACATATGCTGAGACCTAAGACTAGAACGTTTTAGTTGCTGATATCATAAGTATCAGATGCAGCTGATTACATACGGCCCAAAGTGGGGGCATAATCTGTTGTAGCGTGGTATTCGCAGCGTGGCTGCAAGGGGGATCATTCATGGGATCTGCTCGAGAGGCATCACCATCGTCCACAGGCACGCAGCGTGTGAGCTTAAAAGACATCGCGGATGAGTTGGGCGTTTCGCAAACCGCGGTGTCCTTCGCCATCAACGATCGACCCGGTGTTTCCGCGGAAACCAAACGACGAGTCAAGGAAGCTGCGGCCAAACTTGGGTGGACGCCGGTCTATGCCGCGCAGGCGTTGGGCTCGTCGAAAACCATGACCATAGGCTTTGCCCCCGCGCGCTCCGCGCAGGGACTCACGGACGAAACCTTCATGTTGCACTTCATGGCCGGTGTGCATACCTCGCTCAGCCCTAAGGGATACGGCTTGCTGTATCGCCCTTGCCGTTCGCTGAACGAGGAGATGAGCGTCTACAGGGACTGGGCGTCACGCAAGCGTGTGGACGGGGTGATTCTGGTCGATTTGCGAGCCGATGATCCACGCCCGAAACTGTTGAAGGAACTGGGGGTGCGTGCGGTTCTGGCAGGTGGCCCCGATCCGAACAATTATGTGCCGTCGCTGTCCATCGATGATTCGCGCACCATGGGCACCGTGCTTGAACATCTGTCATCACTGGGGCACCGCCGTATCGCCTATCTGTCCGGTGATTCCAATCTCGATTATTCGCAGGGACGTGTGTCGGCGTTCCGGTCGTTCGCCAAGAGGCGCAAACTGGAATCCATCAACATCGAGTTCAC
>ENA-OQKL01000003-OQKL01000003.1-human-gut-metagenome-genome-assembly--contig:-NODE-3-length-111642-cov-6.407990_pt1 | contig 111642 bp, 120 predicted proteins | sample MGYA00242779_ERZ504800 | MGnify/ENA primary metagenome ERZ504800 (study PRJEB26092, sample SAMD00036410) | human gut metagenome | host: Homo sapiens | study: EMG produced TPA metagenomics assembly of... | reverse complement strand
GGGGTATCTTATTGGCTATGCGGCACTTGTATTTCTGTGCATGCTTTTGATGGATGCGGGCTATCTTATAGTTGCCGGAAAGAGAAACCAAAAGTTATTTTTTTAACACATGAGGAGGCAGGGACGGGTCGCTGCCACGCAATTTCTGCATGCCACGCTGAATGGCATCTTTTGAATCTTTCCAGTCGGCATCTTTGTTTTTGTAATCATATTTTTCAATAAACCATGCAACGTCTTCATAGACGCGGTGGAAATTTTCCTTCATCAGAGGAAGGACGGTGGCATAGAATTCTTTTTTCTCTTCACCGGAAAGCTGTTCGTCGGCACCTTCGCAGAGAACTTTAAAGTGATCGAGGCAGAATCCTTTGGTATTTGCCACCTGTGCACGGAAATCCACATCTTTTTTGTACATGGAAAAGAAGGTTTTCATGTAAGCCTGAAAGGTATTTTTTACACTGTTACAGATGAAACAGGTGGATTCCCGCCGGTTGATCCACTCGACAATGGAATTGGAAGAACCATCTGTTTTTTTGCCGAACAGACTGCTGCGTTTTGCAGCAGCGTCCGGACGGAAGGTTTTCCAGACATGATCCATTTCCTCTTCGTGACGTTTCATCAGTGTTTTTAAAATCCAGGCATTGCCGAGCGAATTTCCATAATCAAACATTTTTTTGAAATGTGCGCGGCAGAATCCTTCCCGGTCTGTCATGTCGCGGATATCGGCTTCCATGTAGGAGGCACCATGTCCGAGGACGAAATCCATCATGTGTTCTTCGGTTTTTTGTTCGATATAGCAGAACGGACATTCTCCGGCATTTGCCATGGCATCTGAAATTGGGATGGTGTGAAGCTGTTCTTTCATAGTGTTTCCTCCGGTCTGTAAGTACGGTAAAAGTCAATAAAGGTCTGTAAGGATTTGGATGGCTTTAAGTTTTCCTTGTATGCAAAGCCGATTTCCCGTTTGTGGATCGGGATGCCGAGCGGAATTTCCACGAGAGATCCCTCTTGGAGTTCCTTTGTGACAAAACTTTTGATGACACAGGCAACGCCGACACCGATCTTTGCGAAATCAATTAACAGATCCATGTTCGAGATATCAATGGATTCCGCTACGGAAATATGATTGTCCTGCAGATAATCGTCAATATACTGCCGCGTCATGTTATGCTTATCCAAAAGCATAAGTGTGGAATTGCCAAGGATGGAATCTCTGGTAATTCCTCTTTTTTTCAGATTTGAGAGATAGTCCGGATTGGCTACAAAAATGTCTTCAATGTTGTCCAGATAGTAAAAATTGATGTTTTTGAGATTATCCGGTTTTCCAATCAGACCGATGTCAATTTTATTTTCATCCAGCAGATCAAGCGTTTCGTTGGTCGACTGACAGTTGATGGAAATACTGATATGCGGATTCTGCCGTATGAATTCTTTCAGATAGGGCAGAAGCACAAATTTGCAGAGTGTGGAACTGACACCGATCTGCAGGTGACCGACACCAAGATCGATGGAGCGTTTTAATTTGTCTTCCCCAAGTGTCAGTGTTTCAAAGGCTTCCTTTACATGTCCATAAAGTAACTGGCCCTCGTCCGTCAGTACAACGCCGCGGGAACTGCGGGAAAACAGTTTGCATCCTAAATTTTCTTCCAGTTTCTGAATGGATTTGCTGATGGCAGGCTGGCTGATGTAGAGTTCTTTGGCTGCCTTGGAAATATTTCCGGCATTGGCAACCGTATAAAAAATCCAGTAAGAAGATAAATTCTGATTCATTATTGCCTCCGTTTATTATAATAAGTTATTATATCATAAAATATAGTTATGGTAAATATGTTTATTATGTATTAGGATTATGAAATAATCTGTGCTAAAATCATAGTAGTTTAAGATATTAAAGGAGGAATTATCCATGGGAATGACAATGACTCAGAAGATTCTTGCAGCACATGCAGGCCTGCCTTCTGTCAGCGCCGGACAGCTGATCGAGGCAGACCTGGATCTGGTTCTGGGCAATGATATTACTTCTCCGGTTGCAATTCATGAAATCGGAAAAATGAATGTAGAGGGTGTATTTCACAAAGATAAAATCGCACTTGTGATGGATCACTTTGCTCCAAATAAAGACATTAAATCCGCAGAGCATTGCAAATGCGTACGCGAGTTCGCCTGCAAAAATGATATTACAAACTATTTTGATGTAGGTGAGATGGGAATAGAGCATGCACTCCTTCCGGAAAAAGGACTTACGGTTGCGGGAGATGTGATTATCGGTGCAGATTCCCATACATGTACATACGGTGCACTTGGTGCATTTTCTACTGGTGTGGGAAGTACAGATATGGCAGCCGGCATGGCTACCGGAAAAGCATGGTTTAAAGTACCGTCTGCAATCAAATTTAATATTGTAGGAAAGCCGGACAAATGGATCAGCGGAAAAGATGTGATTCTTCATATCATCGGAATGATCGGTGTGGATGGAGCCCTTTATAAATCCATGGAATTTGTTGGGGAAGGAATCAAATACCTTTCCATGGATGACCGTTTTACCATCGCAAACATGGCAATTGAGGCCGGTGGAAAGAACGGTATTTTCCCGGTAGACGATCTGACCCGTGCATACATGAAAGAACATTCCAAGAGACCGTTCGTGGAATATGAAGCAGATGCGGATGCAGAGTATGACGAAGAATATACGATTGATCTTTCAACTTTAAAGTCAACCGTTTCATTCCCACATCTGCCGGATAACACACGTACGATTGATGAAGTGGGCGATGTGAAAATTGATCAGGTTGTGATTGGTTCCTGCACAAACGGACGTATGGAAGATCTTCGTACAGCTGCAGAAATCTTAAAAGGAAAGAAAGTAGCCAAAGGACTCCGCGTGATTGTAATCCCGGCAACCCAGCAGATTTATCTGGATGCCATGGAAGAGGGACTTCTTAAGATCTTTATCGAAGCAGGTGCAATCGTAAGTACACCGACCTGTGGACCGTGTCTTGGCGGATATATGGGAGTACTTGCAGAAGGCGAGCGCTGTGTATCCACAACAAACCGTAACTTTGTCGGACGTATGGGACATGTAGATTCGGAAGTATATCTTGCAAGCCCGGCGGTTGCAGCGGCAAGTGCCATCACCGGAAAGATTTCAGGCCCGGCGGAAGTAATGTAGAAGATGCCGGAGAAAAAGGAGGTCAGATAAGAAATGAAAGCAGCACATGGTAGTGTATTTAAATATGGCGATAACGTAGATACGGATGTTATCATTCCGGCAAGATATTTGAATTCTTCCGATCCGAAAGAACTTGCCACACACTGTATGGAAGATATCGATAAAGATTTCGTAAAAAATGTACATGTGGGAGATATTATTGTAGCCAATAAAAACTTTGGATGTGGTTCTTCCCGTGAGCATGCACCGATTTCCATCAAGGCATCCGGTGTCAGCTGTGTCATTGCTGAGACATTTGCCAGAATCTTTTACCGGAATGCCATCAATATCGGTTTGCCGATCATTGAGTGCCCACAGGCCGCAAAGGAAATACAGGCAGGGGATGAGGTGGAAGTAGATTTTGATTCCGGAATCATCACAGATGTGACAATCGGAAAGAAATTCCAGGGACAGGCATTTCCACCATTTATGCAGAAGATTATTGACTGCGAAGGTCTTGTCAATTATATCAACCAGAAATAATAAAAAGATGTCAGAGAGGACTTCCCTTATTTGCGGGGAAGTCCTTTTAGGTAAGAAAGATATGTAGGAGAAAGGGAAATCTGCTGGTAAATATCGGCATAGGACGAAGCAGACAGCTCCTCGATATAGTTTTCCGGAAAATTTTTTGATATGCCGGCCTGATGCGCCAGATCTACGGCTTTGTTATAGGCAATTGCCGCATCAATCGCATTTGTGTAATTACCGACAGTGATGTTGCCGTGGATATGGATACGTACTTTATAGTGTTCGGTTCCGTTTTTGTCGATGCGTTCGACACCAAAATACGGATTGATGATTTTGAGGTTTGAGTAGCGGAAATCATTTTCATCGCCGTTGACAAAACAAAAATCCCTGCCGTTTACCGCATGGGTTTTGATGCCGTAGCGGCCGAGAAGCGTAAGCTGCATTCCATAGTGATTGACATACAGATGTCCCTGGCGTGTCAGAATCCGGTGGCTGCTGTAATAGAAGAGGTCATCAATGTCAAATTTTAACTCCCGGTGAATACTCAGATAATAGCTGAAGTAATTTTTGCGCAGATAGATGGGGGTAGGAATATACATATGATTATCCCGGAAATTGATCAGCGAAACAATTTTTTCAAAGGCAAGCTGGTTGGTCCGGTAAAATGCCTCATCGATGGTTTCTGTACCGGATAACAGCTCGCAGGCGGCAGTGTATGCCTGGTGTGCCTGAACTTCCGTGGGGAAGCTTCCGAGGCTGATATGACGGCCTTTGTGCGTAATATTGGAGCGATAGTATACGGTTTTGTCTTTTTTTGTCGCAAGATATACACCGGTTAACATAAATTCTCCTTTCGCCCTGACAGGTTATTTTAGTAGTATAACATAGGAAATTCATTGACACCACCCACTTTTTTACCTATAATGTACGAGAAACGTTATGATTAAATTTTTGTAAAATGAGGAAGAAAAAATGGAATTAATGTATTCAAGCACCAGAAATGATAAAGTAAAACTGACTGCATCCCAGGCAATTTTAAAGGGTCTGGCAGATGATGGAGGACTTTTTGTACCGGAGCGTATCCCGGCACTGGATGTCCCGATGGATACACTTGCAGATATGTCCTATCAGGAGACTGCTTATGAAGTCATGAGCCGTTTCTTTACGGATTTTACAGAAGATGAGTTAAAGGATTGTATCAAAAAAGCATACGACAGCAAATTTGATACGCCGGAGATTGCACCGCTGGTAGATGCGGACGGTGCTTATTATCTGGAACTGTTCCATGGCCCGACAATTGCATTTAAGGATATGGCACTTTCCATTCTGCCACATCTTTTGATTACCTCTGCAAGAAAAAATCAGGTGAAAAATGATATTGTTATTTTAACAGCGACATCCGGAGATACCGGAAAAGCTGCCCTTGCAGGATTTGCAGATGTGGAAGGCACAAAGATTGTTGTATTTTATCCGAAGAACGGTGTCAGCCCGATCCAGGAAAAGCAGATGATCACACAGAAAGGTGCAAATACCTGTGTGGTTGGAATCCACGGAAACTTTGATCAGGCACAGACCGGTGTGAAGAAGATGTTTAATGATACTGCACTTGAAGCAGAACTTGATGTTGCAGGTTATCAGTTCTCATCTGCAAATTCCATCAATATCGGACGTCTGATTCCTCAGGTGGCATATTATGTATATGCATATGCAAAATTATATAAAAATGGTGCAATTGCAAAAGATGAAAAGATCAACGTTGTTGTTCCAACCGGAAATTTCGGAAATATCCTTGCTGCTTTTTATGCAAAGAATATGGGACTTCCAATTGCAAAACTGATCTGTGCATCCAATGAGAACAAAGTATTGTATGATTTCTTCTCCACCGGAACATACGACAGAAACCGTGATTTCATTCTTACAAGTTCTCCATCCATGGATATTCTGATTTCTTCCAATCTGGAGCGTCTGATTTACCGTATTGCCGGAAACGACGCAGAAAAGAATACAAAGATGATGGAAGAACTTTCCACAGACGGAAAATATGCAATCACAGACGAGATGCGTGCGCAGCTTGCTGATTTCTACGGAAATTATACAAGCGAGGAAGAGACTGCAAAGACCATCAAAAAATTATATGAGGATACCGGATATATCATTGATACCCATACAGCAGTTGCGGCGGGGGTATACGATAAGTATAAGAAGGATACCGGGGATACCGAGACAAAGACCGTGATTGCCAGCACGGCAAGTCCGTTTAAGTTTACCCGAAGCGTTATGGATGCGATTGATCCGAAATATGATGCTATGGGTGACTTTGAGCTGGTAGATGAGCTTTCCAGAATCGGAAATGTCAAAGTCCCACAGGCGATCGAAGAGATCCGTACCGCACCGGTACTTCATGATACGGTATGTGAAGTGGAAGAAATGCCACAGGTTGTTAAAAAATTCCTTGGTGTTTAAAATACATATGAAAAGAGGACAAAGATTATGAAAAAGAAATTGATTTCGCTTTTACTTGTTTCTGCCATGGCAGCTGCAACAGCAGGCTGCGGTTCATCCGTACCTGCCAACAGTGTGAACTCCAGAGATGATCTTCCTGGGAAAAAAATCGGAGTACAGCTCGGTACAACCGGAGATTCGGATGCCACAGAGTATGAAAAGAATGATGGCAGTACGGTAGAACGTTACAATAAAGGCGCAGATGCCATTCAGGCATTAAAAACAGGAAAGATTGACTGTGTGATCATTGATCAGCAGCCGGCAGAAGCTTTTGTTGAAAAAAATGATGATTTAAAGATTTTATCCGATACGTTTGATCCGGAAGAGTATGCCATCTGTATTGCCAAAGGCAATTCGGATCTGACCGATAAATTTAACAGCGCGATTGAAGAACTGCAAAAGGATGGAACCATTGATTCCATCACCAGCAATTATATCGGAGATGAGGCTGGAAAGCATCCATATGAGACACCGGACGGAACCGAGTATCCAAACGGAACACTTACTATGGCAACCAATGCGCAGTTTGATCCATACGAATATTATGACGGAGATCAGATTGTAGGAATTGATGCAGATATTGCAAAAGCAATCTGTGATAAACTCGGATATGAGCTGAAGATTGAAGATATGGAGTTTGATGCGATCATCGCAGCGGTATCTTCCGGAAAAGCTGATTTTGGTGCTGCCGGAATCACGGTAACTGAGGATCGTAAGAAAAATATTGACTTTACGGATACCTATACAAAGGCTTGTCAGGTAATCGTTGTAAGAAACAAATAATTTGTTTCGGAGGATAAACAGTGAGTGATTTTATTGCAAAATTTCAACAGGATTTTATAGAGAGCGACCGTTATCTGTATCTGCTGCGTGGGCTGGGGAATACATTGCTGATTGCAGCCCTTGCGGTTATTCTGGGAATTGTTCTTGGATTTCTGGTTGCAATCATCCGGTCTACACATGACAAGCATGGCGGACTGAATATCCTGAATTTTATCTGTAAAGTGTATCTGACCATATGGCGGGGAACCCCGACGATGGTGCAGCTGCTGATCATGTATTATATTATTCTCGTTGCACTGGATAATAAGATTCTGGTTGCAGTGATTGCGTTCGGATTGAATTCGGCGGCTTATGTGGCAGAGATTGTCCGTTCCGGAATTATGTCTGTGGATGAGGGACAGTTTGAGGCCGGACGAAGCCTTGGGTTGAATTACACCCAGACCATGCAGCTGATCATTCTTCCTCAGGCATTTAAAAATGTCCTTCCGGCGCTGGCAAATGAATTTATTACACTTTTGAAAGAGACATCCATCAGTGGATACATTGCAATTCCGGATCTGACAAAAGGCGGTGACATTATTCGAAGCCAGACATATGATGCGTTTCTTCCGTTATTCGGCGTTGCGGTCATTTATCTGGTACTGGTAATGATCCTTACGGCAGGAGTACACAAACTGGAAACGAGGTTGCGGACAAATGAGCGATAACAAAAATGTATTGATCGAAGTGAGAGGTCTTTGTAAATCTTTTGATCATGTTAAGGTATTAAACGGAATATCAACAACGATTTCGCAGGGAGAGGTTGTTGCAATTATCGGACCGTCGGGATGCGGAAAATCTACGTTTCTGCGCTCCATGAATCTTCTGGAAAAACCAACCTCCGGTTCCATTCTTTTTGAGGGAACGGATATTACGGATTCTTCCGTTGACATCAATAAAATGCGTCAGAAAATCGGAATGGTGTTTCAGCAGTTTAATCTCTTTCCCAACCATACCGTAAAAGGGAATATCATGCTTGCCCCGGTACAGACCGGGCTCATGACAAAAGAAGAGGCTTCGAAACGTGCAGATGAACTGCTGGTACGCGTAGGGCTTTCGGATAAAGCGGATGTCTATCCTGCAATGCTTTCCGGAGGACAAAAGCAGCGTATTGCGATTGCGCGTGCACTTGCTATGAATCCGGATGTGATGCTGTTTGATGAGCCGACTTCTGCACTTGATCCGGAAATGGTAGAGAAGTACTTGAGATTATGAAAGAACTTGCCAGAGATGGAATGACGATGGTGGTTGTCACACATGAGATGGGATTTGCCAGGGAAGTGGCAAGCCGTGTAATGTTCATCAATGAAGGACAGATTCAGGAGGAGAATACACCGAAGGAATTTTTCTCCCACCCGGAAAATCCACGTTTGTGCGAGTTCCTTTCTAAAGTATTATAGTGGAAACATAAAAAAACGTCTGCTTGTGGCAGACGTTTTTATTGGTCATTTACTTTAAGTAAATACTATTTATTCTTTAATGTAACACGTTCCATATAAATACAATCGTTCCAACGTATACAGAACCGGATATGCAAGGCGCGTCCTGAAACTGAATCGGGGAAACGGTAATATGCTCCGGAGCACCGAGTGTTAACTCTGTGTTAGAGGTGTTTGATACATTTACAATGAATAATCCGTTCTGCAGATTCAAAAAATCCTCCAGAGAAGCCTGAACGTATTCATCGTAAGAATGGAACTGCTCATGGACATAGCGGGTAGCAAAGGCAATCGCCGTGTCCAGATCCATGGAAATATAGGTGTTAATCGCATAGTCACCATGAATTTCCTGCTTTACACAACAGGCAATGGAAGCCTCAGTGACTTCTTCCACGGAAAGCGGTGTGTAATCGGAACCGATAAAACGGATAAAATCGTTAAATAAAAGTTCGATAAACATATGTCCTTTTTCCGAAAGAGCAGCGTCGGTTGATGAAAAAAAGTTTTCAAACAACTGCTGGATATTTTTCCGGCGCTCGATAAGGCTTTCTTCATCTTCCATGCCGTTTTTGGAACGGTAATCCTGTATGATCTGTTCGAAATCGGTGTTTGTCAGAACTCCTTCATCCAAAAGAACCTGTCCAAGAGAAAGGAAGGCAGGGGTCTGCTGTTTTAACAGTTCTTCCACCTGGGCTTCGGTCAGGTATCCGAGCTGAATCGCCAGCTCACCGAAACGATTGTCCTGGTGGGTCTGGTGAATGACAACATCATCTACCTGGGCTGCATTCATGTATCCGGCATGAATGGCAAGGGTACCGAGTTTCATATGCTGGTCTGCTTCCTGACGCATCGCTGAAAACAGCTGATCACGGGTCACATATCCGTTGGCAAGCAGATAATTTCCAAAAAATTGTGTATACATAACGATTATCTCCCTTCCAGGAAGCGCTTAACGACAGCAAGCACCTGTTCCTTGTCCAGTGGCTTTTGAATGAAATCTTTTGCGCCCGCTTCCAGTGCATTTTTCAGCTGGGACTGTGTTCCGACAGAAGAAGCGATGATGATTGTAGCTTCCGGATCAAATTCCATAATATCACGGATGGCATCATTGCCGTCTTTTTTTGGCATAACAATGTCAAGAAATACCAGATCCGGATGTACTTCTTTATATTTGTCAATCGCACTCTGTCCATCGGTGGCTTCCACGAATACCGGAGTGCCGAGAGTGGAAATGATGTCCTTTAACTGTTTACGTGCAAGAATCGAATCGTCAGTAATTAAAATTGTAGTGTCCTCAATGCGCATATACATTCTCCTTTTTGTTACATATTAAGTATATTTTACTATAAATGTATAAAATAATCAATGAAATTTGACTATTTTTGCCGATGGTAAAAAGTTTTTTCGTGTGTGATACTATAAAACAGGAGGAAAAATCATGAAAACAATTTTACTTATGGATATTGTGATCGTTTTTGTAGGCATTTATCTGGCTGTTTCTGCTGCAAAAATGAAAAAAAAGCGGACAGATCAGTGACCTGGTTGTCCCGAAAGAAGAAATTAAGAAGTGTAAAGATCCCGAGGCGTATATCCGGGGAATAACACCGTGGCTGTATGGATTTGCGGCGGTAGCAGTTGTTGTGGGAGCAATCGGAATTTTATGTGATACTAAGGTGATTACGCTCGGACGCATCTGGACATATGTGGAACTTGGTGCATTTTTGGCAGCATTGTTTGCATTTGTAAGCGGAATGCGTAAAATAAAAGACAAATTTTTCCCTTAAAGCAGTATGCGGAAATGGAAAAAAGTACATAGAATCAGACCTTGAAATTCAGGTAAAAATAAAGTATAATAAATGCAGTACAAAAGAGAAAGTTGCCGGATGCGGTATCGCATAAAAGACGGCAGAAAGAGATGCCTGAAATGTACGACAACTCTTGCTATTTAGAACCTACATTTACTTTAAACGGGATTCCTATATGATTTTTCTGGATGTCAGGCCGCCACAGTCAGCGGAAGACAGAAGGGAAACTGCGGTCGCCCACCTAGCATTGGCTAGGAGTCTAAATTGCAGGAACCGGCATTTTGGGTAACTTACCAAAGAAAAAGTATTTAATATTAAGATACCAAAGAATTTATTATATACCAAAGAATGTTACAGCGTACAAAAGAGAAGGGGAGCTGCCGGAGAACGGTGGCTCCTTATTTTGTGTCAATGACAGATGAATTAATAAAAACGGAGAGTGCTTCATGAAAAAAAGAGACAAAATGAAGATGATGGGGATTCTGATTCTGCTGCTTGCGGTAATTACCGTTGCGATCACTTTAATTCTGGTATCCCGTCTTTCCAAAACGGCAGGGAAAGATCAAAAAGAAGAAACATTTGACTGTTCCGTTTCCGGGATGCTCAGCAATGCATATATCTTAAAGAGTGAAGAAAAGGATATCATTGTATTATATCGGGGAGAAACCTATTTTGCGGAGGGAAAGCCGGAGAAAAAATATACGGGGGTTGCGGATATTGAACTGACGAAGGGAAAGGTTACTAAAATTTATGCGAAACCTTCAACGATCAAGGGGGTTCTGACAAGTTACTCCTCAAAAAGTGTTCAGATAGAGGGATATGAACCGCTTTCGGCAGAAAAAGATCTGCCGGTGTATCTTGTGGCAAGTTCCGGACATGCAAAAATTCCTGTCCGTCAGGGAAAGATTTCAGATCTTGTTGTAGGAAATTCCAAAGTGGAACTGGTTGTTGCAGAGCAGAAAGCCTGTGCACTTGTAAGCTATCAGGAGGACATGGCAGAAAAGGTTCGTGTGCTGCTCAAAAACGGAAAAGAAAATACATATGCCAGTCTTTTTGTTTGCAGCGGGGATGCCTATACCGTGGATGGAAATAAAAGGAAGAAGGACACCGTAACAGATGCAGAAAAACTTCTGAAGGGGGAAAAAACGGGAAAAGAGATAAAAATTTCTCCGGATACCGGTGGCCTTTTGTATCGATGTGATAAAAACGGAAACCCGTATGGTTCCGGGTACGAGGGAGATCTGATTCTCCGGAAGGAAAAAAAGGGATATGTCCTGATCAATGAAATTCCGATGGAAGATTATATTCGTTATGTTCTGCCTTCTGAAATGCCATTATCTTTTTCCTATGAAGCCTTAAAAGCACAGGCGGTATGTGCGCGCACATTTACATACGGGCAGATGAAAAACGATACGTATGCCCGGTACGGAGCAAATCTGGATGATTCCATTGCCTATCAGGCCTATCATGCAACAACTTCCTATGAAGTGACGGATCAGGCTGTGGCGGATACCGCAGGTATGGTGATGACGTACAAAGGAAAACTTGCGGACTGTTATTATTATTCCACTTCCCCGGGATATTCTGAAAATCTGGAAGTATGGAATGCCGCATCTCCGGGATATCTGCTGGCGGAAAACCATACCAGGGAAAAGACAAAAGATCTGTCTTCGGATAAAGCCTTTCATAAATTTATTACAGCAAAAGCGGATGCCTATGATGAAAATTCCCCGTATTTCCGATGGACGGCTACCCTGTCGGCAAAGCTTGGCATGGATGAAACATATGGAAAACTGAAAAAACTGAAAGTCAATAAACGAAGCACTTCCGGATATGTACTGTCTCTTACCATGGTTTTTGAAAAAGGAGAGCGGACGATCGAAAAGGAAAATGAAATCCGGTATGCACTCGGAAAGTATCTGCTGGATCTTGATCTTGCAGACGGAACCAATAAACATCGTGCCTCTTCCGTCCCGAGTGCGTGCTTTGAAATAAAAAGTCAGAAAAAAGGAACCATCGTGCTGACCGGAGGCGGATTCGGGCATGGAATCGGAATGAGTCAGTACGGTGCGGACGCCATGGGAAAAGAAGGAAAGAAATGGCAGGAAATTCTCGGATTTTATTTTAAGGATGTTACATTTACCAATGTCTTTGATCTTGACACATAAAAGGAGACTGTGGTAGAATGACAAATGTGTAAAAAGCAATGAATGTGTCAGTAGCATCTGAACGACATACAGAGAGAGGAAGTCATCGGCTGTAAGCTTCCTTATGATACGCCAGCATGTGAATTTTCCCACAGGAGCTGCGCAGGTGAACACAAGGATTTTTAGCCTGCGACGGTCACTGCACGTTAAGCAGAATGAGAGCCCATATAGATACAGGATATGGGAATCTGGGTGGTAACGCGGAATTTTTCGTCCCTGATATGCAATTATGCATAGCAGGGATTTTTTTATGCCAGAAAACAGTTCCGGTTCCACAGTAGAAAATTGCGTAAAAACAATTATTATGAAAGAAAATATGTAAAAGGAGAGTACCATGAAAGAAAAATTGCAGAAAATCAGAGAAAATGCAATAGCACAGATTGAAAATTCTGACGGACTTGCAAAACTCAACGATGTGCGTGTCGCCGTTCTTGGAAAGAAAGGGGAACTCACCGCCGTATTAAAGAGTATGAAAGAGGTTGCACCGGAGGATCGCCCGAAGGTGGGACAGTGGGTAAATGAAACCCGTCAGGAAATTGAAAATAAACTCGATGAGATGAAGAAAAAACTCGAGGCTGCGGAGCTTGAACATCGTCTGGAAAATGAAGTGATCGACGTTACCCTTCCGGCAAAGAAAAACCGTGTGGGACACAGCCATCCGAATACCATGGTACTTGAAGAGGTAGAGCGTATTTTTACCGGTATGGGATATGAAGTTGTAGAAGGACCGGAAGTGGAATACGATTATTACAACTTTGAAGCATTAAACATTCCGGCAAACCATCCGGCAAAAGATGAGCAGGATACCTTCTACATCAATGATAAGATCCTGCTGCGTACACAGACTTCACCGGTTCAGGTGCGTGTGATGGAGCAGAAGAAACCTCCGATCCGTATGATCGCACCGGGACGTGTGTTCCGTGCGGATGAAGTGGATGCGACCCATTCGCCTTCTTTCCATCAGATTGAGGGAATGGTCATTGACAAGGGAATCACGTTTTCTAACTTAAAGGGAACACTGACCCAGTTTGTACAGAAGCTGTTTGGAAAAGAAACAAAAGTAAAATTCCGTCCGCATCATTTCCCATTTACGGAGCCATCGGCCGAGATGGATGTTTCCTGTTTTAAATGTGGCGGAAAAGGATGCCGTTTCTGCAAAGGTGAGGGATGGATCGAAATCCTTGGCTGTGGAATGGTACATCCAAGAGTGCTTCGTATGAGCGGTATTGATCCGGAAGAATATTCCGGCTTTGCATTTGGTATCGGTCTGGAGCGTATTACCCTGTTGAAATATGAGATTGACGATATGCGTCTGCTGTATGAAAATGACGATCGTTTCTTAAAACAGTTCTAGGAGGAGAAAAAGAATGAATACATCATTAAAATGGATCAAAGCTTTAGTTCCGGGACTTGACTGCGGCGTGCAGGAGTATGTCGATGCCATGACACTTTCCGGATCAAAAGTTGAGGGATATGAGCAGCTCGATGCAGATCTTGACAAGATCGTCGTCGGACAGGTTACAAAGATTGAAAAACACCCGGATGCCGACAAACTTGTCATCTGCCAGGTAAACGTTGGAAGCGAAACGCTGCAGATTGTGACCGGTGCACCAAACGTATTTGAAGGGGCAAAAGTTCCGGTTGTTTTAGATGGCGGACGTGTCGCAGGAGGACATGATGGAACAAAAACTCCTGGTGGAATCAAAATTAAAAAAGGAAAGCTTCGCGGGGTTGAGTCTTCTGGCATGATGTGCTCGATTGAGGAACTCGGTTCGAACCGTGAAATGTTCCCGGACGCACCGGAGAACGGACTGTATATCTTTGACGAGGATGCACCTGTCGGAGAAAATGCGGTTGCTTATTTAGGACTGGATGACAGCGTTGTCGAATATGAGATTACATCCAACCGTGTAGACTGTTTTTCCGTACTCGGCATTGCGCGTGAGGCAGCAGCCACGTTCCATAAGGAATTTGTACCTCCTGTCGTAACAGAAACCGGAAATAACGAAGATGTCAATGATTACATCAAAGTATCTGTAAAGGATCAGGATCTTTGCAGCCGTTACACGGCAAGAGTTGTAAAGAATATTAAGTTTGCCCCATCTCCGAAGTGGATGCAGGAACGTCTTCGTGCACATGGAATCCGTCCGATCAATAATCTTGTAGATATTACGAATTATGTGATGGAAGAATACGGACAGCCGATGCACGCCTATGATCTGGATACGATTGAAGGAAAAGAGATTATTGTCCGCCGTGCAGCTGCAGGTGAAAAATTTGTGACGCTGGACGGACAGGAACGTCAGCTGGATGAAAATGTACTGATGATCTGTGATGCAAAAAAAGCAGTAGGCATTGCCGGTATCATGGGTGGAGAAAATTCCATGATTACCGATCATGTAACAACCATGTTATTTGAGGCAGCATGCTTTGATGGAACCAATATCCGCAAATCCGGAAAGCGCATCGGACTTCGTACCGATGCTTCGGCTAAGTTTGAAAAAGGCTTAGATCCAAATCTTGCCATGGAAGCGATGAACCGTGCCTGCCAGCTGGTAGAAGAGTTAGGCGTCGGCGAGGTTGTAGGTGGAGCCGTTGACATTTATCCTGTGAAGCGTGAGGGCGTAAAGATTCCGTTCGAACCGGACAAGTACAATAAGCTTTTGGGAACGGATATTCCGGCCGGGGATATGATCGGATATTTCAAAAAAATAGATCTGGGATATGACGAAGCAACGAATGAGATTCTTGTTCCGTCCTGGAGACAGGATCTGCTTTGTGACGCAGATATGGCAGAGGAAGTAGCACGTTTCTACGGCTATGACAAGATCGGAACTTCTCTTCCGAGCGGAGAATCCACTGCCGGAGGAAAGAGCTTTAAGCTGCGTATGGAAGAAAAGGCACGTGAGATTGCAGAGTTCTGTGGTTTTTCACAGGCAATGACTTATTCTTTCGAGAGTCCGAAAGTATTTGACAAATTACTGATTCCGGAGGATTCCAAGTGGCGTAAAACGGTTGTGATTTCCAATCCGCTTGGGGAAGATTATTCCATTATGCGTACGCTGCCACTGAACGGAATGCTGACTTCCCTGTCTACGAACTTTGGACGTAGAAACAAAGATGTACGCCTGTACGAGATGGGAAATATCTATCTGCCGAAGCAGCTTCCGTTGACGGAACTTCCGGAAGAACGTATGCAGCTGACGTTTGGTATGTACGGAGACGGTGATTTCTTTACCATGAAGGGTGTGATCGAGGAACTCTTATACCAGACAGGTCTTCGCAAGAAGGCGCAGTATGATCCACATGCCGAGCTTCCGTTCCTGCACCCGGGACGCAAGGCGGCTATCGTATATGATGGAGCTGTGATTGGATATCTCGGAGAGGTACATCCAACGGTTGCTGCAAATTATGCCATCAAAGAGCGCGTATATATTGCAGTGATTGATATGCCGGAGATTGTATCCCGTGCATCCTTTGATTACAAATATGAGGGAATTACCAACTTCCCGGTTTCTTCCCGTGACTTGTCCATGGTTGTTCCAAAGAATATTCTGGTAGGTGATATCGAGAAAGTATTCGAGGAAAACGGTGGTAAGTATCTGGAAAATTATGAGTTATTTGATGTATACGAAGGAGAGCAGATTGAAAAAGGCTTTAAGTCTGTCGCATACTCTCTGAAGTTCCGCGGAAAAGACAAGAATCTGGAAGAGAGCGATATTACGGGTGCTATGGATAAAATCTTAAGCGGACTGAAAAATATCGGAATCCAGTTGAGAGGTTAATCATGACAGAAGGAATGAATGTAAAAGATTATGACTATGATCTGCCGGAGGAACTGATCGCCCAGGACCCTCTGGAGGATCGTTCCAGCTCCCGGCTGATGGTGCTTGACCGTCAGACCGGGGACGTGGAACACCGACATTTTACGGATATCTTGGAATATCTTCACCCGGGTGATTGTCTGGTGATCAACAACACAAAGGTGATTCCGGCACGTCTGTTCGGAGTGAAAGAGGACACACAGGCAAAAATCGAAGTACTTTTGTTAAAACGCAAGGAAAATGATATCTGGGAGACACTCGTAAAACCGGGGAAAAAAGCAAAACCGGGCACAAAACTTGTGTTCGGAGACGGGCTTCTGACGGCAGAAGTCGTGGATGTAGTAGAAGAAGGAAACCGTCTGATTCAGTTCCATTATGACGGAATTTTTGAAGAGATTCTGGATCAGCTGGGACAGATGCCGCTGCCGCCATATATTACGCATCAGCTGAAAGATAAAAACCGCTATCAGACCGTATATGCAAAGTATGACGGATCTGCCGCTGCCCCGACAGCAGGGCTTCATTTTACGAAAGAACTGCTGCAGAAAGTAAAGGATATGGGAGTCGATATCGCAGAAGTAACCCTGCATGTCGGACTTGGCACGTTCCGTCCGGTAAAAGTAGAAAATGTACTGGATCACCATATGCACTCAGAGTTTTATATGGTGTCACAGGAAGCTGCGGATAAGATCAACCGTGCGAAGGAAAGCGGACACCGGGTGATTGCGGTCGGCACCACCAGTACGCGTACGCTCGAAGCCGCCGCAGATGAAAACGGACGGCTGCATGAGACCAGCGGCTGGACGGAAATCTTTATTTATCCGGGGTATCAGTTTAAAGTGATTGATGCCCTGATTACCAACTTCCATCTGCCACAGTCAACGCTTGTGATGCTGGTATCGGCACTCGCAGGACGGGCGCATGTGCTTCATGCGTATGAGATCGCTGTAAAAGAAAGATATCGTTTCTTTAGCTTTGGCGATGCCATGCTGATTAAATAAAGAATAACAAAAAGAACTGTTACAAACAGGAAAAGAAAAATTCATTTCCTGTTTTGTGACAGTTCTTTTTATGAACATACGACCTGGTTTTTTTCCGGAACGCTTTCCTTTATAGAGCTGTTTGTCTACAAAATCAAGCCATTCTTTTGCCGACTGGCCGGAAGTGTATTTTCCGGCACCGATGGTTACGGTATAGCGGAAACTTTCTCTTGATGTCCGCACACAGTTGGAACTGATTGCGCTGCGGAGTTCTTCAAGGATATCTTTTGGAATTTCACCCGAACGGCATTTCCCCAGAAGAAGAAATTCTTCACCGCCCCAGCGGCAGTATTTAAATCCATGTTTCTGTGCCTGCAGGATGATGGTTTTTGCAAGAATTTTTAATGCGTCATCCCCGGTGTTGTGTCCGTAGGTATCGTTGATGTTTTTGAAATTGTCGATATCGATCATGGCAAGATAGTAATCCTTTTGTCCATTTTCGATAAAAAGTTTCTGAATTTCGTCCATCATAAAAAAACGGTTCGGAATACCTGTCAGGGCATCGTATTCTGCTTTTTTAGTAAGTTTTTCTTCCTCATGAACCATATACCGGAGTAAGAAAAGCATGGAAGTAATGATCAGCAGGAGTACAAAAATTACGATTACGACTGCCAGGATACCTGTTTCCGTCAGGGAAAGGGGATAAAAAGGTGAAATCCGGTTTCCCGCCACGTATAAGGCAACGATGGCAACGGAGTAAAGACTGCTCAGAATCAACACGGGTGTTATGGATTTCTTCTTGTCCGGAAGGATACATTCTATAATAAAGAAAAACAAAATCACGCCGAACAGACATAACTGAAAATTGCAGCCAAGCCCCACGCAAAGTGTCGCAGCCGACATATGTAGGAGAATTTCAATGGAAGCGAGGTAGACATACAAATGTATTTTGAATTTTTGCAGCATAAAAAAAGCCAGTGTGTAAAAAAGGATGCTTCCTAAATTAAAATAAACCATAAAGTTGATTTTTAAATTTGCAAATAAAAGAAGAAATCCAATATGTACAACCAAAAATACCTTGTTAATAAAAGAAAGATATTTATATTCAATTTTTTCTGAAATAGAATGATCTGTCATAGTGTTTAACCCACAATCTTTTATAATGGTTTTCGCATAATTCAACCCTAAACTATTTTTTTATATTAGCATTTGTTTACATATATCGCAATAATTTTTCCTAAAAAACAATTGTTAACCTATATAAATATAAGGTTGACAATAAAAAGACATGCGTGTATACTTAACACATTGAATTTACATGGAAAGGAAGATAAAAAATGAATGACACTGTAAGCGCGACACCAAAGAAAATGTCGGTAAAAACCATTGCTGTGATCGGAGTACTCACAGCTGTAACCTGTATTTTAGCACCATTGTCCATCCCGATTGGAGATGTTCCGATTTCTCTTACCAATCTGGTGATTTATTTCGGACTTTATATTTTAGGCACCCGGAGGGAGACGGTCAGCTATATTGTTTACCTTCTGATCGGACTGGTTGGCGTTCCGGTATTTTCCGGTTTTACAGCAGGTCCGGCAAAAATGTTCGGACCGACAGGCGGCTATCTGATCGGGTTTATTCCGATGGCTGTGATCGCCGGAATTTTTATTGAAAAGTCCGGACGGAAACTGGTATTGGGCATGATCGGCATGATTCTCGGAACTGCTGTTTGCTATATCTTTGGAACGGTATGGTTTGTACTGGTAATGAAAACCTCTGTACAGGCGGCGTTGACAATGTGCGTCTATCCGTTTATTGTATTTGACATTATCAAAATGGTTCTTGCTGCATGGATCGGACCGCAGATTCACGGACGTCTGGTGCAGGCGGGACTTTTATAAAATCATTACTTTTTATTGGATATTCCGGGAAGGGACCCGGAATATCCCTTTTTTTACTTGTAATGTGTTTCTGAATGTAATAAAATAATATTTATATTATCGTTTGAAAAGGTATAAGGGGATGGAAAATGGAAGAAAAAAGGAAAAATAAAAGACTGGATCTGGATGTCAATGTACAGTTGGAGCGTCTGGATGAAGACGGGGTCACAACTTTAAAGTTTGTGCATGTGGATGTAACAGATATTTCAAAAAGCGGAATTGGATTTGACTGTAAAAAGAAACTGGAAATGAATTCCTATTATGATGCAAAGATCCAGATATGGACAAAAGAAGTGGTGGATGCAGTCATTCAGATTGTCCGCAGCGAAGAAAAGCCGGACGGATTTCATTATGGCGGTGTGTTTATCGGAATGACGGATACCGATGCATTAAAGATTGATATCTATCAGATTTTTAACGAACTGTAAAATAAGGCGGGAAAAACTATGATCTTACAGGATACTTATGAGGTAAAAAAAGCAGACATAATTCCGGTTGAGGTTTCGGTTCCAGGATCGAAGAGCATTACAAACCGGGCACTTCTGATTGCAGCACTTGCAAACGGAAAGAGTGTTCTTAAAGGGGTTCTTTTTTCGGATGACAGCAGGCATTTCCTGCAGGCTTTGCAGGACCTGGGCTTTGTGGTGGAAATTGATGAGCCGCATGCGGTTGTCTCCATTGAAGGAAAAGGGGGCAGGGTTCCAAAGACAAAAGCTTCCGTTGATGTGGGAAGTGCAGGAACTGCTGCCCGTTTTCTGACGGCATACCTTGGTCTGTGTGAGGGAGAATATCATATGAACTCTTCCGAGCAGATGAAAAAGCGCCCGATGGAAGAATTGCTGCAGGCACTTCAAGACCTTGGGGCGGAAGTTACTTATAAGGAAGCATCAGGACATTTCCCATTTGCGATCGGAAACAGTGGTGTGAATAGACACGAAGTAACCATTGATGTTGAAAAAAGCAGTCAGTTTCTGAGTGCGCTTTTGATCTCTTCCGTGCTGTTTCAGAAAGAATTCCGGATTCACGTCAAAGGGCATCATGGAATGGCTTATGTAGAGATGACGGTTGCCATGATGAAGCAGTTTGGTGTGGAAGTACAACGACCTGCATCCGATACTTTTGTGATTGCGGAACATGCAGCATATCAGGCAAGAGAGTATCAGATTGAACCGGATGTTTCGGCAGCTTCTTATTTTTATGCAATGTGCCCGGTTGTCGGCGTTCCTGCAAAGGTCTGCCATGTACACTGGGAAAGCTTACAGGGAGATACTTCGTTTTTTACATGTGCTGGAACAGATGGGATGCCGGACAGAGGAAGAACCGGATGGAATCCGGATGTATCCGCCGACGGAAGGATTCCTGGGAGGGGTATTTGACTTTTCTGCATTTTCAGATCAGGCTCTGACACTGGCGGCAATTGCGTGTTTTGCCAGCGAAACCGTGGAGATTACCGGAATCGGACATATCCGTTATCAGGAATGTGACCGTTTTGCCGCGATTCTTACCAATCTGAAGGCAATGGGAATCGCATGCGAGCAGCTGGATGAGAACCGTATTGTGATTCATCCGGGAAAACCGCATGGATGTAAAATAAAAACGTTCGAGGATCACCGGGTTGCGATGGCTTTTGCAATTCCGGGACTTGTGACAGACGGTATTGTGATTGAAAATCCTTCCTGCTGCAGGAAGACGTTTGAAAACTATTTTGAAATACTCGATACCTTGTGCAAATAAAAATACAGGCTCCGGAAATTATCCGGAGCCTGTATTTTTTATGGGAAAACCATTTATGTTTTACCGTTCGTGAACCATATAGCCATTGTCGGTAAGCAGACGTTTGGCACGGGTCAGAGTCTGTTTGTCAGGAAACGCGAGCTGAAGAACACCTTCTTCAAATTCCCGGTTATTTACAATACCGATGTTTTTGATGCTGATATGGTATTGTGCGAGCAGCCCGGCAACAGCAGCAATACCGCCGGTTTCATCGACCAGATCCACAAAACATTCGTAATATACCGTAGGGGATTTGACACTTGGCAGTGTGATGGAATCCCGGTAGTCTTTTGCCTGCTGAAAGAAGGAAAGCAGTGCCTGTTCATTGGAACTGTCAATGTATCCGCGAAGCTTCGTTAGAAGGGCAAGGTACTGATCCATCAGTGAAAGAAGCGGTTCCCGGTTGGAAGCACAGATATTCTGCCACATCACAGGCGAAGAAGATGCAATTCTTGTGATATCCTTAAATCCCCCGGCAGCAATGGTTTTCATGGTTTCTTTGTCATCATCGATCTGGTGGATCAGATTGACCAGCGAATATGCGATCATGTGCGGCAGATGGCTGATGGCTGCCGTAGAGTAATCGTGTATTTTATAATCCAAAATCAGTGGAATTGCTCCAAGCGACAATACAAAATCACGAAATTCCGAAATTTCTTCCTTTGGAGTCAGGGCGGTCGGGGTGATAATATAGTATGCATTTTCTAAAAGCGTATTGGTGGCACTTAATATGCCTGTTTTTTCGGAACCGGTCATGGGATGCCCGCCGATAAAATTGGCCTCCATGCCAAGACGTATCACTTCTTCATGAATTTCCGTTTTTGTGCTTCCAACGTCTGTGATATAACAGTCGCTGCGGATAATATCTTTTAACTGACGCAGATATGCGAGGTTCCGTTGAACCGGGGCACATAAAAAAATATAATCACAGTCAGAAAAAGCAGACAGTGGTAACAGATCATTGTTTTCGATCAGCCCCTCACGGTACGCTTCTTCGATGGTTTCTTTATGATGTGCCGTGGCATAAATTTTGATGTCCGGCTGATTGGATTTCATTTTTTTGGCGATCGAACCTCCAATCAGACCCAGTCCGATAAAACCGATTGTTTGAAAAGCCATAAGTTTATTTCCTTTATATTACGTAATTGATGTGTTTATTGTACTATAGAATGGCAGGAGTGTCAAAAGAGGAATGTGTGACAGCACTTGCAACAATTGTCCGTTCGTGTGATAATAAAAAGGCGAAAGGAAACAGAAAGAGGAATTTTTATGAATTTACTTACCGTTGATCATATTACAAAAGTTTATACACAGCGTGAGTTGTTTCACGATGCATCGTTTTATCTGCAGGATGGGGAAAAAGTCGGAATCATAGGCATCAATGGAACCGGAAAATCCACGCTGTTAAAAATTATGGCAGGACTCGAAGAACCGGATGCCGGAAATGTCGTACGGGCCAATCATCTTGTGATTCGCTATCTGCCGCAGATGCCGGAATTTGACCCGCAAAAAGGAGCACTTGAGAATGTACTTTCTTATGCGCAGATTGGAAGTGTGCATCAGCAGGAAGACCGGGAAGAACATGAAAAATGGAATCTGGAAAGCAATGCCAAATCCATGATGACGCGGCTTGGCATATACAATTTCGATGAACCGGTGGGACATTTGTCCGGCGGACAGCGGAAACGACTGGCTCTTGTTGCAGTGCTCCTTACTCCGTGTGATGTACTGCTTTTGGATGAGCCGACGAACCATCTGGATGCCGAAATGGCAGAGTGGCTGGAAAATTATCTGAAAAATTACCGGGGAGCAATGGTTATGGTGACACATGACCGGTATTTTCTGGACAGTGTATGCAACCGGATTGTGGAAGTTGATAAAGGACAGATTTACAGCTATGAGACAAACTATTCCGGATATCTTGCGGCCAAACAGGAGAGGGAAGACATTGCCTGGGCAGGCGAACGGAAAAGACAGTCCATTCTGCGCAAGGAAATCGAATGGATGCAGCGCGGGGCAAGGGCGCGTTCCACCAAACAGAAAGCACATATCCAGCGCTATGAGGCCTTGCGGGATCAAAAAAAGCCGGATGTTGATAAAAAGATCGAAATCGGTTCGGTGTCCTCCCGTATGGGAAAAACAACCGTGGAATTATCACATATCACAAAAACATATGGAGATCATGTACTGATTTCTGATTTTTCCTATATTTTCTTAAAAAATGACCGGATTGGTTTTGTCGGGAAAAACGGATGCGGCAAGACAACACTTATGAAAATTATTGATGGCAGAATTTTGCCGGATGCTGGGGAAGTAACCATTGGACAGACGATAAAAATCGGATATTACACACAGGAGATCGAACAGGATGAGAATGCGGGAATTGCATATATGGACCCAAAGCTTCGCGTGATTGATTATATCAAAAATACAGCAGAATATGTACGCACAGAAGATGGACTGGTTTCGGCATCCGCAATGCTCGATCAGTTTTTGTTTCCACCGGAAGAACAGTATGGACAGATCAAAAAACTGTCCGGCGGAGAAAAGCGCAGACTGAATCTGCTGCGGGTCCTTATGGAAGCTCCCAATGTACTGATTCTTGACGAACCAACCAACGATCTTGATATCACGACACTGACCATTCTTGAAGATTATCTGGATCATTATGACGGTATTGTGATTACGGTATCGCATGACCGTTATTTTCTGGACCGTGTGGTGCACAGAATCTTTGCTTTTGAGGGGAACGGAAAGCTCTGCCAGTATGAGGGCGGATATACGGACTACCACAGACGGGCCGAAGAGGAAGGAAAATTTGTAGATACTGCAGGCGATTCGTTCCGTAAAAATGAAGAGACGGCAAATGTACAGGAAAAACAGGCGACAGAAGACTCACGTTCTACATGGAAACATGAAAATAAATTAAAATTTTCATATAAAGAACAGAAAGAATATGAAACCATTGAGGACGACATTGCAGCTTTGGAAACACGGCTGGGAGAGATTGACGGGGAGATGGCATCCTGCGCACGGGATTTTGTGAAGCTGAATGAACTGACAGAAGAAAAAACGCAGCTGGAAACACAATTGGAAGAAAAAATGGATCGCTGGACGTATCTGGAAGAACTTGCGGCAAAAATACTTCAACAAAATGCATAAAAAGGTTGTAAAACTTTCTGAAAATTAGTAGAATATAACCATAAAAGAGTAAATATTCTAAAAAAGGAGGGTTTTACTATGAACGTATATACGACAGACAGAATTCGTAATGTGGTTCTCCTGGGGCATGGAGGATGCGGCAAAACTTCCCTGGTGGAAGCCATGGCATATCTGGCAGGTCTGACGACACGTATGGGGACGGTCGCAGATAAAAATACCATCAGTGATTTTGATAAGGAGGAGACGAAACGCCAGTTTTCGATCCATACTTCTGTGGTCGCGATCCCGTGGAAAGACAACAAAATTAATGTTTTGGATACCCCAGGCTATTTTGATTTTGTCGGGGAAGTCGAAGAGGCAGTTTCCGCAGCGGATGCAGCAATTATCGTTATTTCCGGAAAAGCGGGAATCGAGACAGGCACGCGGCGCGCCTGGGAAATCTGTGAAAAAAATCATCTTCCACGTATGATCTTTGTGACAGATATGGATATTGACAATGCAAGTTACCGTCAGGTAGTGGAAGATCTGCAGGCTCTTTACGGAAAGAAAATTGCACCGTTTCATCTGCCGGTCCGGGAGGATGGCCAGTTTGTCGGATATGTCAATGTCATCCAGCAGAAAGCAAAGCGATGGATCGATGAGGGAACCGTTGAAAAATTTGAAGTTCCGGAATATTCCCAAAAGAATCTTAATCTGTGCAGGGAAGCTTTGTTAGAAGCTGTGGCAGAAACCAGCGAGGAGTTTATGGACCGTTATTTTAACGGAGATGAATTCTCCGAGGACGAAATTCGTCAGGCGCTCAGGGTAAATGTCATGGATGGTTCTATCGTTCCGGTTCTTATGGGATCGAATCCGCTTGCCCGCGGGATGTATACGCTGATGGCAGATATTGTTAAATATTTTCCGAGCCCGGACAAACGGACCTGCGCAGGCATCAATACGACAAACAACGAGGTGTATCCGGCGGACTATGATTTCGCAAAACCGAAGAGTGCGTATATTTTTAAGACAATTGTAGATCCTTACATTGGAAAGTATTCTCTGATCAAAGTAAATTCCGGTGTGCTTAAGACGGATGATGTCTTATTTAATTATCACAGGGATTGTGACGAAAAGATTGGAAAGCTGTACGTTCTGCGCGGAAATAAAACAGAGGAAGTAAAAGAACTTCATGCGGGGGATATCGGAGCACTGGCAAAGCTGTCCCTGTCCCAGACAACGGATTCCCTGTCCGTACGGAATAATCCGGTTGCCTATCTTCGCACGAATTTCTCAAAACCGTACGTATCTATGCGCTACAAAGCAAAAAACAAAGGGGATGTGGATAAGATTTCCCAGTCGCTGCAAAAAATTCTGATGGAAGATCAGACGCTGCGTGTGGTAAATGACAGTGAAAATCGTCAGACTCTGTTATATGGCATGGGTGAGCAGCAGCTTGAAATTGTTCAGAGTATGCTGCTTGAAAAGTATAAAGTAGAAATTGAACTGATGCGTCCAAAGGTCGCTTTCCGCGAAACCATACGTGGAAAATCAGATGTTGAATACAAATATAAAAAACAGTCCGGTGGACATGGACAGTACGGCCATGTTAAAATGAAATTTGAGCCGAGCGGGGATTTAGAGGTCCCTTATGTATTTGAACAGTGTGTTGTGGGTGGAGCCGTTCCGAAAAATTATTTTCCAGCAGTGGAAAAAGGAATTGCAGAAGCTGTTTTGAAAGGACCGCTTGCGGCCTACCCGGTAATCGGAGTGAAAGCGGTACTCTATGATGGCTCCTATCATCCGGTGGATTCCTCCGAGATGGCATTTAAAGTAGCCGCCAAACAGGCATTTAAGAAAGGATTTTTAGATGCGAAGCCGGTATTGTTAGAGCCGATCGCCTCTGTAAAGATCATTACTCCGGAGGAATATACCGGTGAAATCATGGGAGATCTGAATAAACGCAGAGGTCGTGTGATGAATATGAATGCAGAAAACGGGTATCAGGAGATCGATGCGGATCTTCCATATCTTGAACTGTATGGATATAATACACAGCTTCGGTCAATGACCAGCGGAAGCGGAACATTTTCTTATGAATTTGCCCGGTATGAACAAGCACCTGAGGATGTGGCAGCAAGAGAAATAGAAGAGAGGGCAGGCAAAGTTGTGGAGACAGAAGAATAGTACAGTGTTTGCTGTATTATTGATTGCAATAACCTTAAATTTTATCGTGACACCGACATATGCAAAAAACACAGAACTCGAAGGGGAGAATTATGCCCCTTCGAGTTCTTCCTTTCAAAAACCTGCAAATGTTCACACAAAGAACGATACGGTTACCGTGGGGTATTTTCTGGGAGGCGGCATACAGAATTCTTTCAATAAAGAATCGTACCCGGCATTCAGCGGGGACCAGCCGCTGTATACGCCATACCGGAGTGGATTCCGGTTTCTCGGATGGTACTCCGATGCCGCGCTTCACAAACAGATAAAGACCATTCCCACGGATCGTAAGGATCATTACATTCTTTATGCCAAATGGACCGCAAAGATTAATAATTATTACAATGTAGAATATTATAACTATCACAAAAGAGAGAGCCGGTTCGACAAAAATCTGGTTCTGTTGAAAGATCTTGATTACAGCTTTTACAATGAAATTGATATTCCGGGCATGCCGGATACCCGGGAGGAGGATGTGTTAAAAAAATATATTTTCAGTGCATCCCAGTGCCCGCAGGGGATTTGTCTGACCGATGAATTTGTGCTGATCACTTCTTATTCCACGGAAGATGACTGTATGGGAGAGCTTATGGTGTTTGACCGGGAAACCGGAGAATATATGGTCACACTGGGAATGGATGAAAACAGCCATCTGGGAGGAATTGCGTTTGACGGTGACAATGTATGGGTGTGCAATTCCTATGAAAACTGTGTGGAGCGGATCTCCTATGATTTTATTGAACTGATGGCCTATCAGAATACCGGGGATGTTGTGGATGCAAGAGATGTTGTGGATGAGTTTCCGGTCAAAAATACGCCTTCCTGTATTACCTGGTATGGCGGAAGATTGTGGATTGCAACGCATACACTTCTGGTGAATTCACGAATGGTGGCATATTATCTGGATAAAAAGACGGACAAACTGATTGCCCTCAGTGATTATAAAATTCCGCAAAAGGTGCAGGGAGTTACGTTCGATGATTCCGGAAACGTATATCTGAGCACTTCCTACGGAAGAAACCAGTCTTCCTATTTATATTGTTACGACTCTGTCACGGCACTCGCAACCCGGCCGAAACATCCGAGAAAGAAAGTGGAAATGCCTCCGGCATCGGAAGAACTCGATGTAAGTGACAATACCTTATATATTCTGTTTGAATCGGCAGGAGAAAAATATTATGAGGGAACCGACGGGAAAGGCAAAAGCCTGTTCCCGCTGGATAAAATTTTAAAAATCCCGATCAGGGAGCTGGATGTGAACGGTTCATCGACATCAGGGACATGATCTTTTTCATTTGCGTCTGACTCTCAGGCGGAAGGTCTTTGGACAGCAGATCACACAACAGTTCGATTTCAGGCTTTGTGAAATCAATATGGTTTTCCTTTGCCTGCCTCATATTTGAGAGAAGAAACGGCATGGCATCTTTCATGTTTAAAGGTTTTTCTTTCTGTGCAAAGGAGAGCAGAAATTGCAATTTTTCCGGACTTAAATTGGCAAACGCCGGATTGTTCAAAAGATTGGAATCCATTCAAAAACCTCCTGCGGATTTATGGATTGTGAAACAGATCCTGATTTTCCATAATACAAAACAGAGTCTGCAATGTATCAATCATTTCCTGTTCTTTTGGGGTACAATATTTACGGACTGCACTAAGCATTGCATCCCGCCGTTTGGTACCGGCAGGCAGAGAACAGGCAGCCATGCTGTTCTCCTGTCTGGAGAAAGCTGCTGTGGCATTTTTCCATTCCATCAGCTGGATCAGCATGGCAAGCGGCTTTTGTGCCGGAACGTCTAAATATGGTACGATGGACTTTAAGATCTGCGTATTTCTCGTCTGGATCAGATCGTCATACGTGATGGATTTATTTTCATCCATGGATCACACATCCTATATAATTTTTCTATTATTTTATGAGAGAATGCCTGTCTGTATGAATACAATAAAAGAAAAAGGAAAAAATAGATGCATGAGAGACTGATTATTGATGGAAACAGTGTTTATGAAGTGGATGAAGAATGCCTGAAACGACGGAATGTTCCCACGGAATGCAGGGTAAAAGAGGCTGTGGAACGTCAGATCCAGAAAGAAAAAGCCACAAAAGAAGGATAGCATTTTATATGCAAAAAGGGATGCAGATACTGCATCCCTTTTTGGTTGTGCACCTTGCTGCACACGTTTCTAACACAAATATTAGAAGATTCCGCCGCATCCGTTTCCGCCGCCATTGCATCCGCCACAGAATAACAGAAGAAGAATCAGCCAGCAGCAGTCGTTTCCGCCGCCACTGCATCCGCATCCGTTGTTGTTTCCGCAGAAAGATCCATTTCCACAGCAGGAGAGAAGAAGAATGATCCAGATAATAGAATTGCATCCACATCCGTTATCTGTTGAACATCCACAGTTTGTAGCAGTTAAATCACTCATAAGTGACCTCCAAATAAATATATTTACAGTATAGTGTATGAGACGGCAGCAAAAGGGTTCCATATTTTTCTAAAAAAATTCATTGACTTTCACATAGTAAATAGATAAAATGATTTTATAACGTAATAATTGTATACAATTATTCATGTATGAAAAGGAGTAGTCAGCACATGAGAGAAGTAGTAATGAATGACAAATCAAACCTGTTGCAGCTCGAAGAACATTTTTATCAGCTGGTAGATGTGGATGAACCGAATACATTCCGGAACCTTTTTCCCTATGAGGAGATTCCGAAGATTGCGTTTAATGATCGTATTGTTCCGCATAATATGCCGGATGAAATCTGGATTACAGATACCACATTCCGTGATGGGCAGCAGTCCCGTGCTCCGTATACCACCGAACAGATCGTGACGATTTATGATTACTTACATAAACTTGGCGGTCCGAAGGGAAAGATTCGTCAGAGTGAATTCTTCTTATATAGTAAGAAAGACCGCGACGCGGTATATAAATGTATGGAACGTGGCTATCAGTTTCCGGAAGTCACTTCCTGGATTCGTGCCAGCAAACAGGACTTTCAGCTGGTCAAAGACCTGGGTCTCCGCGAGACGGGCATTCTTGTCAGCTGTTCTGACTACCATATTTTCTATAAAATGAAAATGACAAGACGGGAGGTTATGAATCTGTACCTGAGCGTGATCCGCGACTGTCTGGAGACCGGCATCAGTCCGCGCTGTCATCTTGAGGATATCACACGTTCCGATATTTACGGATTTGTAATTCCGTTCTGTGTGGAACTGATGAAACTGCAGGATGAGTACAAGATTCCGATCAAGGTACGTGCCTGCGATACGATGGGATATGGGGTAAACTTCCCTGGTGCCGTAATTCCACGAAGTGTGCCGGGAATCATTTACGGTCTGACAACACATGCCGGAGTTCCTTCTTCCCAGATTGAGTGGCATGGACACAATGATTTTTACAAAGCAGTCAACAATTCCACCACTGCATGGCTGTACGGAGCAAGTGGTGTCAACTGTTCTTTGTTTGGAATCGGAGAGCGTACCGGTAATACGCCTCTGGAAGCCATGGTATTTGAGTATGCCCAGCTGCGCGGCACTCTCGACGGTATGGATACGACCGTGATCACAGAACTTTCCGAATATTATGAAAAAGAACTGGGATACAAACAGCCGCCGCAGACGCCGTTTGTCGGAAGTAACTTTAATGTGACAAGAGCCGGTATTCACGCAGACGGATTACTGAAAAACGAGGAAATCTATAACATTTTCGATACCGGAAAATTTTTAAACCGTCCACCTCTGGTAGCAGTATCAAATACCTCAGGTCTTGCAGGAATTGCCCACTGGATCAACAATTATTATCATTTGCCGGATGACCGGAAAGTGGACAAAAACTCAGAACTTGTACACCGGATCAAAGACTGGGTAGACACACAATACGATGACGGACGCGTAACCGTTATGACGGATCAGGAGCTTGTTGTAGAAATTACTTCCGTTTGTAAAGAGCTTGGTATTGTGTTATAGGCAAAAATTCGATATTATATAAGGTGAAATTATGGCAGAAGATCATTATTCATTAAGTGCCAAAGTTTTTCATTCCATTCGGGAAGATATTTTAAATGGAAAATATCAGGCGAATGAGGAACTGAAGGAAAAGAATATTGGCGACGATCTCGGGGTGAGCCGGACTCCCGTCCGGGAAGCACTCCGGCAGCTGGAGCTGGAAGGGCTGGTACATATCATTCCAAACAAGGGAGCGTTTGTAGAAGGGGTTACCCTTCAGGATGTCAAAGATATCTATGAGATACGGACGCTTTTAGAGGGATTATGCGCCCGGTGGGCAGCGGAGCGGATCACGCAGGAACAGTTGGAGGAACTGGAAGAAATCGTATTTTTATCCGATTTTCACTATTCCAAAGAAAACTGGGATCAGATACTGGAACTGGATAACCGTTTCCACGAAATGGTATATGAAGCATGCGCAAGCAAAGAACTGACACGTGTGCTTCGGGACTATCATCATTATCTGCAGCGCATCCGTCGGATCACACTGGAAGAGAAAGCACGGGCTCATGCGTCGATCAATGAACACCGGGCAATTGCCGAGGCATTAAAGGCAAGGGATGCCCGGACAGCGGAGGAGTGTGCCAGACTCCATATCCGCAATACGATATCCAACATGGATAAAATCGGTTGGGAAAATCTGATGAAATAAAATAAAGGAGAATGAAGCGATGAGCAAGATTACAATGACAACACCACTGGTAGAGATGGACGGAGATGAAATGACAAGAATTCTCTGGAAAATGATCAAGGATGAGCTGTTACTTCCGTTTATTGATCTGAAAACAGAGTATTATGATCTGGGACTGGAAGAGCGTAACCGGACAAACGATCAGGTAACGGTTGATTCTGCAAATGCAACAAAGAAATACGGTGTTGCTGTAAAATGCGCAACGATCACTCCGAATGCCGCAAGAATGACAGAATATAATTTAAAAGAGATGTGGAAGAGTCCGAACGGAACCATCCGTGCCATGCTTGACGGAACGGTATTCCGTGCGCCGATTGTCGTAAAGGGAATTGAGCCAAATGTTAAGACCTGGGAAAAGCCGATCACGATTGCAAGACATGCGTATGGCGATGTGTATAAGGCATCAGAAATGAAGGTTCCGGGACCTGGTAAGGCTGAGCTGGTATTTACTGCAGAGGATGGAACCATCGTGCGTGAACTGATCCATAATTTTACCGGGGCCGGTGTATTACAGGGACAGCATAACCTGGACGATTCCATTGAAAGCTTTGCACACAGCTGCTTTAAATATGCACTGGATACAAAACAGGATCTGTGGTTTGCAACAAAGGATACCATTTCCAAAAAGTATGACCATACCTTTAAGGATATTTTCCAGGATGTATTTGAGAAGAATTACAAGGATGCATTTGAAAAAGCCGGAATTGAGTATTTTTATACTTTGATCGATGATGCGGTTGCACGTGTTATGAAGTCAAAAGGCGGATTTATCTGGGCATGCAAAAACTATGACGGTGATGTTATGAGTGATATGATCAGTTCTGCATTCGGCTCTCTTGCCATGATGACTTCCGTACTTGTATCCCCGCATGGATATTATGAGTATGAAGCTGCACACGGAACCGTTCAGAGACATTATTATAAGCATCTGAAGGGTGAAGAAACTTCCACAAACTCCGTCGCAACCATTTTTGCATGGACAGGAGCACTCAGAAAGCGCGGAGAACTGGATAAAAATCAGGCACTCTGTGATTTTGCGGATAAACTGGAAGCAGCATGCTTAAAGACCATTGAGTCCGGAAAGATGACAAAGGATCTTGCTTTGATTACGACCATTGAAAATCCGGTGGTATTAAACAGTGAGAATTTTATTAAGGCAATTCGGACAGAACTAGAAGCTTCTCTTTCATAAATAAAAGGATTGGAGGATGAAATTGTGGAAAAGGAAATCTCACAAGCTGTCATCCGTCGTATGCCAAGATATTACCGTTATCTGGGAGAATTGCTGGAGGAAGGCGTTGAGCGCATTTCCTCCAATGATCTGAGTCACCGGATGATGGTGACGGCCTCTCAGATTCGCCAGGATTTGAATAATTTTGGCGGATTTGGACAACAGGGTTACGGATATAATGTGAAATACCTGTATGATGAGATCGGAAAAATACTGGGGTTAAATGAGACCCATAATATTATCATGATCGGTGCCGGAAATCTTGGTCAGGCAATTACAAATTATGTAAAATTTGAACGGTTTGGTTTTATCATTACTGCGTTGTTTGATGTAAAACCATCTTTAAAAGGACAGACCGTTCGTGATATTCCGATTTATATGATGGATGAACTGGATGATTACTGCAAAAAAAATAAAGTAGATATTGCAGCCTTAACACTCCCGAAAGAAAAGGCAGAAGATACTGCGCAGCATCTTGTGAATCTGGGAATCCGTGCCATCTGGAATTTTGCCCATGTGGATCTGGATTTAAGTGATAAAAGTGTGGTTGTCGAAAATGTTCATTTGTCGGACAGTCTGATGCAGTTATCATATAATATCGTGAAGAACTCCAAGTAGCACACAAAGAGGTGATACGATGAAGGATGATGAAGAATTTAAAAAAGCGCTGGCAGACAAACAGGTGCCGATTCTTGTACTTGATGAGAAGTGGCATCGGCTTTTTGCTGTGCATGGCAAGCCGGACGAAATTCATGAAACGGAAAACGAGCTGAATGCTTTGCTTGCCAGACAGGGAAAACTGAATGAAGAGTTAAAACAGCTGAAAAAAGTAAAAAAGCAGCTGATGGAAAGCATTGTCGCAAACATGGACGGAACTACATCCGAAGATATGGATGCACAGCGGGAAAAAAAGCTGGATGAAGATAAACGTCTGATTGATGAAACCAATCAGAAAATGGAAGAAAATGAGGACGAACTGCTGGAAATTCCACGTCGGATCCGTGATGTCAACCGGAAACTGATGCTTCAGAGCATGGGATATTTTTACGAAAAAATACGTGTCAATAAAAAGGAATCCGATGATATTGATGCCTGGATCAATCAGGTTCGTGTGGATTTAAAGAAAAATATCATCCGTAAGCAGAACCGGGATATCAACAATCGTGAGATTTATGCGTATCTGCACGATATATTCGGGCCATCCACTCTGGATCTGTTCGATATTCACTATGAAGATGAAGATGTGGAAGAGGACAGCGCACAAAATAAACAAAACGATACGAAAGAATCACAAAAGGAAGAGGAGAGTTAGAAATCTTGCGTTATCTTGTATCGGGAAAAGAAATGAAGCTTCTGGATCAGAATACATCGCAGGTGTTTCATGTACCGGAACTGGTATTGATGGAACAGGCATCGATGGCTTTTGTGCAGAAGCTTTTAGTGCTTAAACAAAATAAATTATCGACAGCATTAATAGCCTGTGGAAGCGGAAATAACGGAGGGGACGGACTTGCCATTGCCCGACTTTTGCGGGAACAGGGGGTTTTTGTGTCCGTATGGCCGGCAGGAGAGGAAGAAGGGCACCGGACCAGTCCATCCTATGACACCCAGAAACAGATCTGCAGTGCCTACCGCATTCCGGTCGTGCAAAAGGAGAAAGTTTCCGCGGGGGAGGCATCCTATGATGTGGTCATTGATGCCATGTTTGGAACCGGTCTGTCCCGGGAAATATCCGGAGCACTTGCAAACGATATTGACGTGCTCAATCAATTGTCTGGATGGAAAGTTGCCGTGGATATTGCTTCCGGAATCAGTTCCGATGATGGGGCAGTACTTGGCACGGCTTTTCGGGCAGATGACACAATTACATTTTCATTCGGGAAAAAGGGACAGTATCTGTGGCCGGGCAATGAATACTGCGGAAAGGTACATGTGGTTTCCATGGGAATTACACAGGAAAGCTGGCTGGATGATAAGCCGCATACGGCTGTTCTGGAACCGGAAGATTTAAAAAAACTTCCCTCCCGTATGGCACATACCAATAAAGGCTCGTATGGGAAGTTGCTAATTATTGCCGGAAGTGTTAATATGTCCGGAGCGGCATGCTTTTGTGCAAAAGCTGCATATCGTATGGGAAGTGGCCTGGTGCGGGTATGCACCTGTGAACAAAACCGGCTGATTCTGCAGACAAAGGTTCCGGAAGCTGTTCTTGTCACCGGGCAGGAAAACGAGGAAGAAACTTTGCTGGCAGAACAGCTGCAGTGGGCGGATGCCGTAGTATTTGGTCCGGGAATCGGAACCGGACAGCGTGCACGCCGCATGACATCCACCGTTCTGGCACAATGCCGCGTTCCACTGGTTTTGGACGCCGATGCGTTAAATATCATTGCGGATCAGCCAGAACTTTTAGAACAGGCAAAGACGGACATTATTCTGACACCGCATCCCGGAGAAATGTCCCGGCTGACCAAAAAACCGGTTTCTGAAATTCTGACCACACTGGAGCAATCTGCCGAAACCTTTGCGAAGCGTTTCCATGTGATTTGTGTATTAAAAGATTTTCATACGGTTACTGCCGTTTCGGATGGCATGACGTATGTAAATTTATCGGGAAATAATGGAATGGCAACGGCCGGAAGCGGAGATGTGCTGGCAGGTGTGATCGGTTCCCTTCTTGCCCAGGGAATGAAAGCAGAGGAAGCAGCACCTCTTGGGGTGTATGTGCACGGGCTGGCGGGAGATGCCGCAAAAGAAAAATGTGGAGTCCGGGGAATGATGGCTTCCGATATCATAGAAGGACTCAAAGAGGTAGAAAAATCATGAAAAAAAATCGTGTTTATGCAGGCATTGATTTAGATGCACTGCGCTATAATATGGAATCCATGCATAAAAATATTAAAGAAGGAACCAAAATTGCCGCCGTCATCAAGGCAGATGCTTACGGGCATGGGGCACTGACCGTAGCAAAAACAATCGAGGACCTTCCGTATGTATGGGGATTTGCCGTGGCAACTGCGGATGAAGCGGAGATGCTGATTGCGGATGGGCGAAAGAAACCGATTCTGATCCTTGGAATCAGTTTTCCGGAACATTATGAGCTCATAGTGGAAAAAGAAATACGTCCTGCAATCTGTGAATATGAGGCGGCAAAAGCTCTTTCGGATATCGCTGTCAGAAAAATAAAACCTGTCATATCCATATTAAAATTGATACCGGAATGAGCCGGATCGGTCTGCAGGTTACCGAAGACAGTGCAGACCTGATTGCAGGGATTGCAAAACTTCCGAATATTGAGATCGAAGGAATTTTTACACATTTTGCCCAGGCAGATGAGTATGATAAAACCCCAACCCAAAAGCAGATTGCACTTTTTCAGAAGATGATAACAATGTTAGAGGAACGGAATGTTAAAATACCGATCCATCATTGCTCCAACAGTGCCGGAATTGTAGAGATCCCGGAAGCAAATATGGATATGGTAAGAGCCGGAATCACTCTTTATGGTATGTGGCCATCGGAGGAAGTGGCACACAATATTTCCCTTCATCCGGTGATGTCCTTAAAGAGCCATATCGCTTTTGTCAAGACACTGGGAAAAGGGCGTAAGATCAGTTATGGCGGTATCTATGAGACACCGTCAGAAAAAAGAATTGCAACCATTCCGGTCGGCTATGCGGATGGTTATGCAAGAGGGCTTTCCAATAAAGGCTATGTTCTTATTCACGGGAAGAAGGCTCCGATCTGCGGCAGAGTCTGCATGGACCAGTTTATGGTCGATGTGACCGAAATTCCGGAAGCAAAAGAAGGCGATCCGGTGACCCTTCTCGGAAAAGACGGCAGCGAATGTATCACGATGGAAGAGCTTGGCGAATTATCCGGTCGTTTCAATTATGAATTTGCATGTCTGATCACACCGCGTGTGCCAAGAATCTGTATACAGGAATCATAAGATTACACAGATGTCTCCTTTTTGAATAACATATAGTATGAAATCATCTTTTTGAATACATGTGAGAAATATGGAAATACTTTTAGTATCACAAAGTATGGGGTGAAAACGTATGTTGATTCAAAGAGGAGATGTTTATTATGCAGATCTGCGCCCGGTCGTGGGATCGGAACAGGGAGGCGTCCGGCCGGTTCTTATCATTCAGAACAATATCGGGAACCGGCACAGCCCGACCGTGATCTGTGCGGCGATTACTTCGCAGATGCATAAAGCAAAACTTCCTACACATGTCGAATTAAACTGTGACAAATACGATCTGGCAAAGGATTCTGTCGTTTTGCTGGAACAGTTGCGGACCATTGACAAAAAGCGGCTGAAAGATAAAGTATGTCATCTGGATCATCAGATTCTTTTGAAAATTGACAAAGCACTGGAGATCAGCCTGGAATTGTATACATAACTTGACGGAATACAGTTCCCATGGTATGATTTGGAGTATTATATACATTAAAGGAGAAACGAAATGGACGATAGTGCCAGTTCCGGCAGGACGAATATTTTAAAAAAAACTTATAGGATTTTTAAACCCGTCTTCCCATGAGGATGATGTGACCGAAGAAGAGATTATTTCCATGGTAAATGAGGGACACGAACAGGGAGTTCTTCGTGCTTCGGAGGCAGAGATGATTCACAATATTTTTGAATTCGGTGACAAAGAAGCCAAAGATATTATGACACATCGAAAGAATCTGATTGCGATCGATGGGGAACTTTCCTATAATGATGCTGTTCCGTTCATCATTGAAAACAATAAGTCAAGATATCCGGTTTATCTGGAGGACATCGATAATATTATCGGTGTTTTACATATTAAAGACGCATTTGCTTTTGCGCAGAAAAATGAGGTATTCCGTACTTCCATCAAAGACATTAAGGGGCTGATCCGGGAGGTGGATTTTGTTCCGGAAACATTAAATATTCATACTCTTTTCCAGAAAATGCAGGCAAAAAAGAGCCATCTGGTCATAGTGGTAGATGAATATGGACAGACATCCGGTGCGGTAGCCATGGAGGATATCCTGGAAGAAATTGTCGGAAACATCGAGGATGAGCATGATGAGGAAGAACAGCTGATTCGCCAGAATACAGATGGAAGTTATACCATGAGCGGGTTCGCAAGTCTTTCGGACGTGGCGGAAACGTTACAGATTCCGGTAAATGATGATGATTTTGACACGCTCAACGGTTTTCTGGTTTCCCTGATGGAAAAAATTCCAAATGATGGTGAAACTGCTAGATTGCAGGCGTACGGATATGAATTTTCCATTCGGAAAGTGAAGGATAAAATGATCCGTGAGGTTCTTGTAAAAAAAGCAGATGCAAAGCATCAGCGGCCGGAGGATGACCCACTTGCGCGAAACGGCAAAGAATGATAGAATAAAATACAGGTAATGCTTCTGTACGAATGACATGAAGTATGGATGGTTACAGGATAGAATACAATTTAGAAAAGAGGATTTTAACAATGTCAGGACATTCCAAATTTGCGAATATCAAGCACAAAAAAGAAAAAAATGATGCAGCAAAGGGAAAGATCTTTACCATGATCGGTAGAGAAATTGCTGTTGCGGTAAAAGAGGGTGGTCCGGATCCGGCAAATAATTTCAAACTTGCACAGGTAATCGCAAAGGCAAAGTCAAACAATATGCCGAATGATACCATCGAGCGCGGTATCAAAAAAGCGGCAGGCGATGGAAACAGTGTTAATTACGAGACAACAACTTATGAGGGATATGGACCAAGCGGCACAGCAATTATTGTAAAGTGCCTGACGGATAATAAGAATCGTACAGCAGCCAATGTGCGTAATGCATTTACCAAGGGACAGGGAAGTATCGGTACACAGGGATGTGTATCCTATATGTTCGATGAAAAAGGACAGATTATCATTGACAAAGAAGAATGTGATATGGATGGTGATGATCTGATGATGCTTGCACTTGATGCAGGTGCAGAAGATTTTTCCGATGCGGATGACAGCTTTGAGATCACTACCGCTCCGGAAGATTTTGATGCGGTACATAAGGCACTTGAAGAGCAGAACATTCCGATGGCATCTGCGGAAGTAACCATGATTCCACAGACATATGTGACGCTGACCGATGAGGCTGATATTACAAATATCGGAAGAATTCTTGATTTCCTGGATGACGATGATGATGTTCAGGAAGTATATCACAACTGGGAAGAGTAAAATTACATACTGTAAAAATGCGTCATACGCAAAACAGGGTTTTAAATTAGGAGGCAGGTATGAAGAAAATCTTATTTGCAGCATCCGAATGTGTTCCTTTTATTAAAACAGGAGGACTTGCTGATGTATGTGGGGCTTTGCCTAAAACATTTGATCATAAGGATTGGGATGTGCGTGTTGTTATTCCGAATTACAGCTGTATTCCGGAAAAATACCGCAGTCAGTTTGAGTATGTGACCCATTTTTATATGGCATGCGGTTCTTATATTCCAAGTAAATATGTAGGGGTTTTACAATATAAACTGGATGGAGTCACCTATTATTTCATTGATAATCAGGAGTATTTTAACTGTTTCGTACCGTATGGAGATATGCGCTATGATATTGAAAAATTCACGTTCTTCGACAAAGCGGTATTGTCCATGCTTCCGCTGATCGGTTTCCGCCCGGATATCATTCACTGTCATGACTGGCAGGCCGGACTGATTCCTGTTTATTTAAAGAACGAATTTCAGGCGGATTCTTTCTTCTGGGGCATCCGGTCGATTATGACCATACATAATCTGAAGTTCCAGGGAATCTGGGATGTAAAAACCATGAAGGGACTTACGGGATTCTCAAGTGATCTGTTTGTTCCGGATAAGCTGGAATTTAATAAAGATGCAAATATGTTAAAGGGCGGACTTGTTTATGCAGATTATATTACTACCGTCAGCGATACCTATGCACAGGAAATTCAGACCGAATATTACGGTGAAGGATTAAATGGCTTGTTATCTGCACGTCATTTTGACATGCAGGGAATTGTAAACGGAATTGATTATACAACTTACAATCCGCAGACCGATTCCAAGATTTACATGAATTATGATGCGTCCAGTTTCCGGAAAAAGAAGTATGTGAACAAGGAACGGCTGCAGGAAGAACTTGGTTTGGAAGTAGATAAGAAGAAATACATGATCGGACTCATTTCCCGTCTGACCGATCAAAAGGGGCTGGATCTGATCAATGCCGTCATGGACGGACTGGTAGATGAATTTACCCAGCTGGTAGTCATCGGAACCGGGGAACCACAGTATGAGAATATGTTCCGGCACTACGCATGGAAATATCCGAACCGGGTTTCTGCAAATATCTGTTACTCTGATGATCTGGCACACAAGCTTTATGCGGCAGCGGATGCGTTCTTAATGCCTTCCCGCTTTGAGCCGTGTGGTCTGACACAGATGATTTCTTTCCGGTATGGAACCGTCCCGATTGTAAGAGAAACGGGAGGATTAAAAGACACGGTTCAGGCTTACAATGAATATGATAACAGTGGAGATGGATTCTCCTTTACAAATTACAACGCTGACGAAATGCTGCAGGTGATTAATTATTCCAAGCATATTTTCTATGACCGCAAGCGCCAGTGGAACCAGATGGTAGACCGTGGAATGGCAAATGATTTTTCATGGAATGCGTCAAAATTCCGCTATGAGGGACTGTATAATTATCTTCTCGGTGAATAAAACAGAAAATAATTCATAAGATAAGAACGGATACATTTGTATCCGTTCTTATTTTTATGAATGGCAAAGGTGAAAAAACAATGGGAGATACCAAAAAAGAAAATGATAACATTATTGAATTCGGACAGGCAATGTTACATGCAGACCGGAGAAATACAACCATTTATCTGTTATCAATTATCGGAGAAATTGAAGGACACGAATGTCTTCCGTCAACTTCAAAAACGACAAAATATGAACATGTCCTGCCGCGTCTGGCAGCGATTGAGGACGATGAGAGTGTAAATGGTGTTTTGTTATTGCTCAATACCATGGGTGGAGATGTGGAGAGCGGACTTGCGATTGCGGAAATGGTCGCGTCGCTTTCGAAACCTACCGTTTCTTTAGTGCTTGGTGGGAGCCATTCCATCGGTGTTCCGCTGGCCGTTTCCACAGATTACTCTTTTATTGTTCCGAGCGGAACCATGGTGATCCATCCGGTACGGATGAGTGGAACCGTGATCGGGGCAAAACAGACATATGATTACTTTAAACAGATGCAGGATCGGATTGCCGGATTCGTGGCTTCCCATTGTCACGTTTCGGAGGAACGGATGACAGAAATGATGATGAATACGCAGATGCTGACCAAGGATCTCGGCACGATTCTTGTCGGGAAACAGGCAGTGTCAGAAGGCATTATTGATGCTGTCGGGGGAATTTCGGATGCATTTGCAAAGCTGTATCAGCTGATAGGGGAAAATAGTTAAAAATAATTAAAAAAGCTGATGGGTGACATTCTGGTGTAAATATGATAAAATAAAAAGAGTTTTGTATGAAGGAGTGTGTCCAATGGCTGCGGGAAACCGTAAATCATCAAATAAAAGAAAAACACAGACAAAAAAAGAGCGTATGGCGGAAATAGAGAAAGCACAGGCATTTCGCGTGGAAGTAACGTTGTGGATTGTTGTTGCAGCTGCGCTGCTGCTTTTTATCAGTAATCTGGGATTCGGAGGAGCCGTTGGCAAAACCGTCAGCGGCTTTCTTTTTGGTATGTTCGGACTTATGGCATATGTTCTTCCGGTGCTGCTTCTTGTGGGCAGTTTTTTTGCGGTATCGAACCGTGGAAATAAGCTGGCAGCCGTAAAATTGATTGCGGCAATTGTATTTTTGGTCTTTTTATGTACATTTATGGGACTGGCCATGAATGGAAACGACCGGGTCCATCCACTTGACGCATATACATATTGTGCAGAACGGCATACCGGTGGCGGCATCATCGGCGGATGTCTGGCTTATTACATGTGTCAGGCATTTGGACTGATCGGGTCTTTTATTATTGACATTATCGTGCTGATCGTCTGTATGGTACTGATTACAGAGCGTTCGGCATTGCGTGGAATGCAAAAAGGCGGCAAAAAGGTCTATGAATCCGCAAAGGAAAGCAATGAAAAGTATCGGGAATACAGGGAATACCGTGCACAGGAGCGGAAAGAACGCCGCATGGATCATAAAGTGTCCGGAGTATCCATCGATACACGGATTGAAGAAAAAGGCAAAAAAAATAAAAAGAGAAAATCGGATGAAATGGGAGAACTGTCGGCACCTGCATTTGATATGATGCCGGATACCACAGTACCTCCGATGCCGGAAAAAATTTCTTCTCCGGCACCAGTGGCGGTTTTAGAAGAACCCGCGGCAGAAATACAGCCGGAGATTTCGGGGGATTTTATGCCGGATACTTTTCCACCGGAACCGTCGCAGGCGGCACCGGTTCCGGAACATATTCCAAAACCGGCAAAAGATGCATCAAAGCCGGCAGAAAAAACACAAAAAAGAAAACGAACAGGAAATCCAAAACGAAGTACAGAAAGTAGCACAGGAAATGGAGACGTCGGGTTTGGAACACAAACCGGACAAAGCATATGTTTTTCCATCCATAGATCTGTTGAAAAAGGGAGAAGGGAAAAAGTCTGCCAATACTGAACATCAGTTGCGGGAAACTGCGGATAAGCTGCAGCAGACGTTAAAGAACTTCGGGGTCAATGTCACCGTTACCAACATCAGCTGCGGACCGGCAGTGACAAGATATGAAATTCAGCCGGAAATGGGTGTGAAGGTGAGCAAGATTGTCGGGCTGACCGACGATATCAAACTCAATCTGGCAGCTGCGGATATCCGTATCGAGGCGCCGATTCCGGGAAAAGCAGCGGTAGGAATTGAAGTTCCGAACAAAGAAAATGTTATGGTTGCTTTCCGTGACCTGATCGAATCGCCGGAATTTCAGACGGCAAAGTCCAAGATCAGTTTTGCAGTTGGAAAAGATATTTCCGGGAAAACAAAAGTAACCGATATTGCAAAGATGCCGCATCTGCTGATCGCCGGTGCAACCGGCTCGGGTAAATCCGTCTGCATCAATACGATTATCATGAGTATTTTATATAAGGCGAGACCGGATGAAGTAAAGCTGATCATGATTGATCCGAAAGTAGTAGAGTTAAGTGTCTACAACGGAATTCCGCACCTGATGATTCCGGTTGTAACCGATCCGAAAAAAGCATCCGGTGCTTTGCACTGGGCAGTTGCGGAAATGACGGAACGATATGAAAAATTTGCGGAGGCAAATGTGCGCGAAATCAATGGATACAACGCAAAGGTAGATTCCATTGAAGTACCGGAAGGGCAGGAGCGCCCGCAAAAGATGCCACAGATTGTGATCATTGTGGACGAGCTTGCAGATCTTATGATGGTAGCTTCCAATGACGTGGAAGAGGCCATCTGCCGACTGGCACAGCTGGCACGAGCGGCGGGGATTCATCTGGTGATTGCAACCCAGCGTCCATCGGTGAATGTCATCACCGGTCTGATCAAAGCAAATATGCCGAGCCGGATTGCATTTTCGGTGACTTCGGGTACGGATTCCCGAACGATTCTGGATATGAATGGCGCAGAAAAGCTTCTTGGAAAAGGAGATATGCTGTTCCACCCGCAGGGGGCACCGAAACCGATTCGTGTACAGGGAGCATTTGTTTCCGATAAAGAAGTTTCCGATGTTGTGGAATTTATCAAAGAACAAAATGAAACTGCATCGTATAACGAAGAAATTGTACAGAAAGTGGACAGTATGCAGGCATCATCCGGCGGTACCACCGTGTCTATCTCCGATGCGGATGCGCAGGATGACGGCAGGGATGCATATTTTGATGAAGCAGCACAGATTATCGTAGATAAGGAAAAAGCATCCATAGGTATGCTGCAGAGATATTTAAAAGTGGGATTCAACCGTGCTGCCCGTATTATGGACCAGTTGGAAGAAGCTGGTATCGTTGGACCGGAGGAAGGAACGAAACCGCGGAAAGTTCTGATGACTTCCGAAGAATTACAGGCAGTAAAAGAGGATTTATAAAAAACATTTCAGGAGGAGAAAATTATGAAGACAGATATTCAAATTGCACAGGAAGCAACATTGCAGCCAATCAAAGAGGTAGCCGCAACAATTGGAATTGAAGAAGAAGATCTGGAATTGTACGGAAAGTACAAAGCGAAGATTTCCGATGAACTGATTGCACGAAGCCACAACAATCCGGACGGAAAACTGATTCTGGTGACCGCCATCAATCCAACACCAGCAGGAGAAGGAAAAACGACAGTCACCGTGGGATTGGGTCAGGCATTTGCAAAACTTGGAAAAAAAGCAATGATTGCGTTGCGTGAGCCTTCCCTTGGACCATGTTTCGGAATTAAAGGCGGTGCCGCAGGTGGTGGATATTCCCAGGTTGTTCCGATGGAGGATTTAAATCTTCATTTTACAGGGGATTTTCATGCAATTACTTCTGCAAATAATCTGCTGGCAGCTCTTTTGGACAACCATATCCAGCAGGGAAATACGCTTGGGATTGATCCAAGACAGGTGGTATGGAAACGCTGTCTGGATATGAATGACCGTGTCCTTCGTAATGTGGTTGTGGGACTTGGAAATAAAATGGACGGAATGGTGCGTGAGGATCATTTCGTAATCACGGTAGCATCCGAAATTATGGCGATTTTATGCCTTGCCGAAGATATGAAAGATTTAAAGAGACGTCTGGGACGGATTATCGTGGCATATACGTTTGACGGCAAGCCGGTAACTGCAGAAGATCTGCAAGCAGTTGGATCTATGGCAGCTCTGTTAAAAGATGCGTTAAAGCCGAATCTGATCCAGACACTGGAGCATACACCGGCGCTCGTTCACGGAGGACCATTTGCCAATATCGCACATGGATGTAACAGCGTGCGTGCTACCACAACTGCTTTAAAACTTGCCGATTATGTAATTACCGAGGCAGGATTCGGTGCGGATTTAGGTGCGGAAAAATTCTTTGATATCAAGTGCCGGAAGGCAGGGCTTCATCCGGATGCAGTGGTACTCGTTGCAACGATCCGTGCATTAAAATACAATGGCGGAGTTTTGAAGGATGAATTATCCAATGAAAACCTTGAGGCATTAAAGAAAGGAATTGTCAATCTGGAGAAACATATTGAAAACCTTCAGAAATTCGGTGTGCCGGTCGTTGTCACATTGAATGCATTTGTTTCGGATACAGAGGCAGAAACCGCTTATGTAGAACAGTTCTGCAAAGAGCATGACTGTGAATTTGCTCTGGCAAAAGTATGGGAAAAAGGCGGAGAGGGCGGAATTGCTCTGGCAAACAAAATTCTCGAGACACTTGAAAAGAAAGAAAGCCATTTCCATACACTCTACAGTGATGATCTTGGACTGAAAGAAAAGATCGAGACGGTTGCAAAAGAAATTTACGGTGCCGATGGAGTTACCTATTCTCCGGCAGCGGAGCGGGAACTGAAACGAATTACGGATCTGGGTATGGCAAACTTCCCGGTATGTATGGCAAAGACACAGTATTCCCTGTCGGATGATGCGAAGAAACTCGGAAGACCGACCGGGTTTAAGATCAATGTCCGGGAAGTATATGTTTCTGCCGGTGCCGGCTTTGTCGTTGCTGTCAACGGTTCGATCATGACGCTTCCGGGTCTGCCAAAGAAACCGGCAGCTTACGGAATTGATGTCAATGATGACGGTGTAATCACAGGATTGTTCTAAGGAGATAAGGGCATGGCAAAGATCATAGATGGAAAGAAGATTTCAGCGGAAATCAAAGAAGAATTAAAGACAGAAGTTGCAGCATATGCGGCACAGGGGAAAACATGTGCACTTGCGGTCATTCAGGTGGGCGCAGATCCGGCATCCAGCGTATATGTCAGAAATAAAAAGAAAGCCTGTGCATATATTGGAATAGAGTCGCTTTCGTATGAACTTCCGGAAGAAACCACGGAAGAGGAACTGCTTGCATTGATTCAGAAACTAAATGACAATCCAGATGTTCATGGAATTCTGTGCCAGCTTCCACTCCCGAAACATATCTGCGAAGATCATGTGATCCAGGCAATTGATCCGCAAAAAGATGTCGATGGTTTTCACCCGCAGAATGTCGGTGCACTTGTGGTTGGGAAAAAAGGATTTGTCTCCTGCACGCCCGCCGGTATTATCCAGCTGTTAAAACGCAGCAATATTGAAATTGCCGGAAAGCACTGTGTGGTAATCGGAAGAAGCAACATTGTCGGAAAACCGATGGCGCTTCTGATGCTTCGGGAAAATGCAACGGTTACGATCTGTCATTCACGGACCGAAAATCTCAAAGAAATCTGCAAAGAGGCGGATATTCTGATTGTGGCCATTGGAAAACCACGTTATATCGGTGCCGATTATATCAAAGAAGGAGCGGTTGTCATCGATGTCGGAATTCACAGAAATGAAGAAAATAAGCTGTGCGGGGATGTCCGTTTCGAAGAGGCAGAGCAGATCGCTTCTTATATTACACCGGTTCCGGGTGGTGTTGGACCGATGACAATTGCGATGCTCATGCATAACTGTGTAGATGCCATGAAACTTTATTCATAAAACAGATAGGGGATAGATGATGAAGTGTATTTATTGCGGTGAGGAATTAAAAGAGGGGAGTCTGTACTGTCCAAAATGCGGGAAAGCCGTACAGATTGTGCCGGACTACAATATTTACGAGGATGATTATCTGAATCAGGTTCTTACGGAAGAATCCCAAAAGATTTCAGGTTCCAGACCGGACAGAAATAAAAAACCGGCACCTGCAGAGACAAAACATCCGGGGAAAAAACACCTCGATCCACGCCAGAAAAAAATTATCTTCCTGGTTCTCGGAATCGTATGCGTGCTTATTTTTGCCCTGTTAATTCTTGGAGCAGCAATCCGTTCCAATCATGCCAATTCCTTCGATTACCAGGTGGGACTGGCAGAGAAAGCACAAAAAGCCGGAGATACCAAAAATGCAATTGCCTGCTATGAAAATGCATTGGCATTGGATAAAAACAGTATTGAAGTCCGGCTGGCTCTGGCAAAACTGTATACCGAAGAAAACGATTATGATTCGGCACTTGTTTTATATCAGGAAGTGATCCGTGCGGACAGGAAAAATCGTCAGGCATGCAAAGGACTGATTGCCATTTATGAGAAGCAGAACAATACCGATGCCATACTTTCTCTCTCCGAGGCTGTGGATGACAGTCTGAAAGATCTTTTCGCCGATTATCAGGTAGAGGGACCACAGTTCAGTTTAAAGAGCGGAAGTTTTGAAAATGCCCAGATACTACAGATGCTTTCCACAAAAGGCTATGAAATTTATTATACGGTAGACGGGTCAGATCCAAAAGAACGCGGATTGCGATACACAGAACCTGTGAAACTGGATGAAAATAATAAAACCTATACCGTAAAAGCGGTATGTAAAAACCAAAAGGGAGTTTACAGTGAGGTAACAGAAGCAAACTATAAAATTTCCATCCCGGCACCGGATGAACCGATTGTTTCTCCGGACGGTGGAGATTTCGGCGTGGAAACTTCCGTAACGATTACCGTTCCGGACGGCTGCAGTGCTTACTATACCTGGGACGGAAGTACGCCGACTGCTGCCAGTCATCTTTATACGCAGCCGATCAAAGTTCCGGAAGGAAACAATATTCTTTCGGTTGTGATCATTGATCATACGACGAAATTAAGTTCGGATGTATATAGAGGAAATTTTATTTATTATTCACAGGACTATACAGCAGAAGATGATATAGATGATCCTGCAGACAATGCAGAAGAATAAAATAATATAGAAATTGTAAAAAATCAAACAGGGAGTGTGATTGCCGATGCTTTATAACTGCATGGACATATCAACACTCCCTGTTGTGGAAGAGGTGGTTTAATCTTCCAGAAATTCAATCTCATCTTTTGCCATATGGCTGATTCTTGCAAGGGGATACACATCAAATCCCTGAGAAACCAGTTTTTCATGTCCCGGCTGAAATGCTTTTTCGATCAGGACGCCTACACCTGCAATGGTAGCGTGCGCTTTGCGGATCAGACGGATGGCTCCGGTAGCTGCTTCTCCGTTTGCCAGAAAATCATCAATGATCAGGACATGATCTTTTTCTGAGACAAACTTAGAAGAAAGCGTCAGTTCATAACTTGTTCCTTTGGTAAAGGAAGTGACCTCTGTCTGGAAAAGATTGTCGTTTAAAATCTTAGAAGGCTGTTTTTTTAAGATAATCATAGGAAGACCCATGCACATAGCTGTCATAAGAGCCGGAGCAATGCCGGAACTTTCAATGGTTGCAACCTTTGTGATGCCCTGATCTTTGAAGTGTTCCGCAAAAGCTTCCCCGATGTGCTGCATCAGTACCGGATCTACCTGATGATTGATAAAACTGTCTACTTTTAAGATATCTTCATTGACAGCAATTCCATCTTTTTTAATTCTTTCCTGTAATTCTTTCAATTTCGTTACCTCTCTTGTATTTGTTGATTACAGTATATCATTTTTTACTACAAATTTACAGAGAAATATAGTAAAATAACAACATGAAAATAACAATTATCTGCGTAGGCAAAATAAAGGAAAAATTTTATACGGAAGCCGTCAGGGAATATTCCAAACGGCTCAGCCGCTACTGTACGTTATCCATTACGGAGGTGGCGGATGAAAAGACAAAAGAACAGGCAAGCGAAACCGAAATTGCCATGGTCAAAGACCTGGAAGGGGAGCGTATTTTAAAATCCATCCGCCCGGACGGCTATGTGATTGCGCTGGCGATCGATGGAAAACAGCCGGATTCGATAGAACTTTCCCGTGAAATTGAAAAACTCGGGCTTGGCGGAGTCAGTCATATTTATTTTGTAATCGGAGGATCTCTTGGATTATCCGACAAGGTTCTTAAGCGGGCAGATGCACGACTCAGCTTTTCGAAGATGACATTCCCCCATCAGCTGATGCGTGTGATTCTGCTGGAACAGATTTATCGTTCTTACCGTATCATGCATCACGAACCATATCATAAATAAAGAAGAAAGGATCATTTGGTATGCAAAAAGCAATACGTCTGGTTACCCGGTTTTTAGCCAAATGCCAGAAAGACAAAATAAATGCTTATTCCGCACAGATCGCTTTTTTTATTATTTTATCCATCATTCCGTTTCTTATGGTGTTTTCTTCCATGCTTCAATATACCAGTATCACGGAGGATATGGTATTTGAAATCATAGAAAGAGTCATGCCGCAGTATGTTGCTCCGTTTCTGGTTACCCTTGTAAAAGAAATCTATACAAGATCCATGGGAATCATTTCGGTCACGGCAATTATTGCCATATGGTCTGCCGCAAAAGGCATTCAGTATATGGCAGATGGTCTGAATGCGGTTCACGAATTAAAAGAGACAAGAAACTGGTTTGTACTCCGATTCTGGGCGGTTATTTATACCATTGTTTTTCTGGTTGCGATTGTATTTACGCTTGTTGTGCTGGTTTTTGGAAACAGTCTGCGGCATTTAGCGGCAGATTATCTTCCGTTTATTGCACATCTCGTAAAAATAATAATCAAATTCCGGGGGCTTATCCTGTTACTTCTTCTGATCCTGTTTTTTGACGTGATTTTTACCGCACTTCCGAATACAAAGCTTACCTTTAAAAGCCAGCTTCCTGGAGCCACGGCATGTGCAGCTGCATGGTATGTTTTTTCCTTCGGGCTTTCCATCTATGTTGATTATTTTAATGGATTTTCCATGTATGGAAGCCTGACAACCATTGCCCTGATCATGCTCTGGCTGTATTTTTGCATGTATATTATGATGATGACCGTAGAATTTAATGTATTTTTGGAAGCGTACCGAAACGGATCCCTGAATTTAGAGACATAGGACGGGTTCGCTTTTCATATAGTGAAGTATGAAAAGCCATTCGAATCAAACCAGACACAAAATAAAACAGGAGCATCTCGTAGAACAAATGGAACTGCCAAAAGACATTTTCCTGGGAATGCCGCTTCTTTCCATGGAGGGGAACCGTACACTTTGTATCGTTAACCACCGTGGAATTATAAAATACTGTCCGGAGGTGATCGGAATTGCAACACAATCCTATCATATCCGGATCGTCGGAAGGAGTCTGTCCATCCGGAAATATTCGGCGGATCTTATCGAAATTTCCGGATATATGCAGGAGATCACATTTCTGCCATGATAGAAAGGTTTCTTCGATTCGTCAATGGCAGTCTTTTGGTTTGTGTATGCGGAAGCAACATTTCCCGTTTTTTAAATTTATGTGCACGTCACGAAATTATGTTCTGGAAGATACAGCCGGATTCTCCGACGCAGGTTTCTTTTTATATCCGGTTGCAGGATCTGTATGAACTGCGTCCATATCTGCGGAAAACAAAAACGAGAATCCACATCAGAAAAAGGATCGGCTTTCCGTTTTTCTGGCAGAAATACCGCGCAAGAAAACTTGGAATTTTTGTCCTTTTGTGTGTCATGGCAGGAGTCTGGGTGCTCAGTACGAGAATCTGGAGAATTGAAATCAAAGGGAATTCCTCTCTGGGAGAAGACGCCATTCTGGAATATTTAAGTGCACACAACGTTACCTATGGCATGCCGGCAAAGGAAATCGACAATGATGCACTGGAGCTGTCCCTGCGTCAGGACTTGGAACCGGTGATCTGGGCAAGTGTATACGAAACGGGAACCCGGCTGGTTGTACAGATACAGGAGAAAATTTCTTCTCACGAGGAAACGAAAGAAACAGAGGGCACCTGTATGGATCTGGCGGCATCTGCGGATGCTACGATTGCATCGGTCATTACAAGGAGCGGGCTTGCCAAAGTGAAAAAGGGTGATAAAGTGAAAAAAGGCGATGTGCTGGTCTGTGGACGGCAGGAAATTCTGGATGATAACGGTCAAGTGCGGGAATACTATTATAAAAGCGCCGATGCCGATGTATATGGATATACGATGCATCCCTATGAGGACTGGATTTCTTCCAAAATGACAGAAAAAAAGAAACCGGTAATAAACACAAACGATATTTTCTACAGGTTCTGAATTGGCGTCTGGTAACTCCGGCTTTGCATGCGGAGTATGCATCGGAGCGTTCTGTAACGGATACCCGGCAGTTTTGCCTGCAGGACAGTTTTTATCTTCCGGTTTATTTTGGAGAAATCACAACGTCTGAGCTGCAGGAAAAGACCGTTATGCTGACAAAAGAACAGGTAAAACAGCTTGCCTTGACACATTTTTCACAATTTCTTTCGGAATTGGAAGAAAATGGGGTGCGAATTGTCGACAAAAATGTTATGATTGAACAGATAGATAAAAACTATCATATCTATGGTCAGGTAAAGGGGTGTGAAAAAATCACAACTTTAGTACCAACCGAAATGAAACGAGAGGAACCTGTAAATGAGTCTGAATGAAGTATCGCTCCGGATACCAACGGAACATATGGCAAATGTCTTCGGACAGTTTGATGCCAATATCAAAAAAATAGAACGAACACTGGGTGTAACGGTTGTTGTACGCGATGATCAGTTGAAAATTATCGGTACTCCATCTGCCACAAGCGGCGCACAGGAAGTGTTTGAACAGTTGTATGAGCTTGCAAAACGGGGAAATGTTATCAGCGAACAGAATGTAAACTACGCACTTGCTCTTTTGCAGGAACACAAAGGGTCTGAGATGGTAGAGATTGATAAAGATGTGATCTGTCATACCATACAGGGAAAACCGGTAAAGCCTAAAACACTCGGGCAGAAGGATTATGTAGATAATATCCGTAAAAAAATGATTGTTTTCGGGATGGGTCCTGCCGGAACCGGAAAAACATATCTGGCCATGGCCATGGCGATCACTGCGTTTAAGAATGAAGAAGTGGGACGCATCATTCTGACACGTCCGGCAATTGAAGCGGGAGAAAAACTCGGATTTCTTCCGGGAGATCTGCAGAGCAAAGTAGATCCGTATCTGCGCCCTTTATACGATGCCCTGTATCAGATTATGGGTGCGGAGTCATTTCAGAAAAATATGGAAAAAGGTCTGATTGAGGTTGCACCGCTGGCTTATATGCGTGGACGGACACTCGACAACGCATTTATTATTCTGGATGAGGCACAGAACACCACACCGGCACAGATGAAAATGTTTCTGACACGTATCGGCTTCGGCTCGAAAGCTGTGATTACCGGAGATGCCACGCAAAAAGATCTGGCCCCGGGAAGTAAATCCGGGCTGGATGTAGCACTTCGGGTTTTGAAAAAAGTGGAAGAAATCGGAATCTGTAAATTAACAAGCAAAGATGTCGTCAGACATCCGCTGGTACAAAAGATTGTACAGGCTTATGATGATTATGAGTCCAGACAGAGCAGCCGGAGTGCGCGTAAGTCTGCCAGACAGGAGAAAAAATGAAACCCAAAGAGACAATAAACCTCTATCGCGTCATATCGCTTCTGGTGATCGCGCTTGTCACTTTTGGAGTGATGGGCGGGTTATGTGCCAAAAGCCACCTGTATCCGGATGAATGGCTCAGTATGTTTTTCCTGACCCTGATTTTTCTTCTGGTCTGCATGTTTGAACTGGAATATGAACGAAAGCAGAAAGGAATATCGGCAAACACACAGACAACCTTTATCCGTCTTTCCGTTACCTATACGGTCAGTGGGGGATTGATCTATGCGATCAGTTATCTTCCGGAATTTTACCGTCCGGTGATGATCCCGGTGATTCTGCTCACCGCAGTGTCAAATTCCATGGTGGCGGTGTCTTTTGGATTGTTTTTTGATCTGGTGCTGGCACTGACTGTCGGGGGAAGTTTTTATGCCCTTGCTGCTTATATGATGCTTACAATGCTTGCTGCTGTACTGGCACAGGCATTAAAAGAAAAAAAATACCGTATGGGTGTATCCCTTCTGACTTTCTTTTTCAGTCTGATGATTCCGGAACTGTTTTCCTATTTATCAACGAAAGAAATGCAGAAATATTCGCTGCTTTATGCCTTTGGAACAGCATTCCTGACTTTTCTGCCAGCAGCTTTTCTGTTTCACCGGCTGCTTCATGAAGCGGATCAGGAAATTGAAAACCATCTGCTGGATATCGTGTCCGAGGATTATTCGGAAGTAAAAGCCCTCAAGGATTTTTCCATGGTGGAATACCGCCACGCAGTGAAAGTTTCTGACATTGCCTGCCGCTGTGCAAAAGAAGTGGGATACCGGGCGAACTTATGTCTTGCCGGAGGTTTTTATTACCGTATGGGGCGCTGGATCGGGGAGCCATATATCAAAAATGCGGTCAATAAGGCAGAATCCTTATGTTTTCCGGCGGAGCTGATCTCCATTCTGGCAGAATACTATGGAGAAGAGCAGCTTCCATCTTCACCGGAATCCGCTCTGGTGCACATGGTGGATGCGGTTGTGATCCGTCTGGAAGCGATGGAACAAAATGTGGGACAAAGTGTCTGGAACCGTGATATTGTAATTTATCAGACCGTGAATGATTTTTCCTCAAGTGAAATTTATGACCATTCCGGAATGAGTATGAACCAGTTTTTAAAGATTCGTGAATTTCTTGCAAAGGAGGAATTACTTCGTTGAGTTTTTATTTAGAAGAAACATGTAACATACCGTTTGATTTTGCATATGCTAAGCTTGCAGAGGATGTGATTGCCTTTTGTCTGTCCCATGAGAATTTTCCTTATGAAGCAGAAGTTAATCTGACACTTACAGACAATGAAGAAATCCATCGGATCAATCTGGAATACCGCCAGATCGACCGTCCGACGGATGTTCTTTCTTTCCCGATGCTTTCTTATGAGAAAGCCGGAGATTTTTCTTTTCTGGAAGAGGAGAGTGAAGATGATTTTAATCCGGATACGGGAGAAGTCATGCTTGGAGATATTATTATATCGGTCGATAAAGTGTTAGAACAGGCACAAAGTTACGGACACAGTCCGAAGCGTGAATTTGCATTTCTGATTGTACACAGCATGCTTCATCTGTTTGGTTATGACCACATTGATCCGAAAGATGCGGCCATCATGGAACCCAAACAAAACAGATACTCGAAGAGATGCATATCGTAAGAGATTAAAGAATGGATGTGTTTTATGAAAAAGAGATGGAAAATGATAGGCATTGTCTGTGCGATTGCCATTTTATCCGCCGGATGCAAAAGTAAAGAATCGGAAGTTCCCACACCTTCATCCACACAGGATGTACCTGCAGAAACTGCCGAAACAGAATATCAGCCGGAACCGGTGGAAACCCACGAAGGAGAAGCCCGAAGTTTCTATACTGGAGAGTGGATGGATGAAAAAAAAGCAAAGAATCGTCCGGTTGCCGTCATGACAGAAAACACGCACGTAACCCTTCCGCAGTATGGAATCGGAAATGCGGATATTATCTATGAATGTCCGGTGGAAGGCGGCATTACCCGGCTGATGACAATTTATCAGGATTATGCTTCCCTCAAAAAAGTGGGAAATGTGCGAAGCTGTCGTCTGTATTATGTGTATTTTGCCAAAGAATTTCAGGCGGTTTATTTTCATGCAGGCGAAAGTAAATATGCACTTGATGTTTTAAATAGTTCATTCATTGACAATGTGGATGGAATTACGGGAAAAGGCGGAGCCTTTTATTACCGGGACAATAGCCGCAGGGCACCGCATAATCTGTATACAACCGGAGAAAATTTAGCCTCTGCCATGAAGACATACGGGTATGATACAAAGCTTCCGGAGAATTATACATCGCATTACCGTTTTGCAGCGGAAGATTCCCCGAATCTGCTGGAGCAGGGAGAGACTGCAAAAAAAGTATCCTTATACTATGTTGACGCAAAGCCCTGGTTTGTATACAATGAAACGGATGGTCTGTATTACCGCTATGAATTTGGTGATAAACAGATTGACGGTTCTACCGGAGAACAGCTTGCTGTGAAAAATATCATTTTACAGAATTGTTACAGCAGCCTGAAAGATTCCAAAAACGGAACGTTAGATATCGATTATCTTTCCGGTGGATCAGGAATGTACATCACAAACGGAAAAGCTGTCCCGATTACATGGAAAAGAGCATCCGCAAATGATATTACACATTATTATACACAGGATGGTCAGGAAATTACTTTAAATCCCGGAAAGACATGGGTAGAGATCGTCGAAAACAGCCGTGCATCCCAAAATAAAATCAGCGCGGAATAAAAGAAACAAAAGCATTGAGGTTAGAAGATGGGTAAATCAAAGAATAACGGAACAAATTTTCTGGTTCAGGGATCAATTCTTGCGGTCGCGTCAATTATAAGCAGAATCATCGGACTGGTGTATCGTATTCCATTGAACAATATTCTGGGCGATGTAGGAATTAGTTATTATGCCTGTGCATTTGACGTGTACAACGTGATTTTGATTATTTCATCCTACAGTCTGCCACAGGCAGTGTCAAAGACGGTTTCCGCGAAAGCGGCCAAAGGACAGTACCGGTCGGTATATCAGGTATTAAAAGGTGCACTTCTTTTTGCCCTGGTATCGGGAATTGTGGCATCGCTTGTTGTATTTTTCGGAGCAGAATTTTTTACCGGAACACTCTTAAAAACACCATACAGTGTGTTTGCACTTAAAATCTTAGGACCGGCACTGGTTGTTGTTGCGGTTCTTGGCGTTTTGCGTGGAGTTTTTCCAGGGACTTGGCACGATGATGCCAAGTGCCATTTCACAGATCATTGAACAGATTGTCAATGCCATCATCAGTGTATGGGCAGCTTATGTTCTGTATCGCTACGGAACAAAGATCGGGGCGGTTCTCGGGGATGCCGATCATTACGGACCTGCATATGGTGCAGCCGGAGGCACATTGGGAACAAATCTTGGGTCTGTTGCGGCACTGATTTTTGTACTTTTCGTATTTTTTGCTTATATGCATGTCTTTAAGCGAAGAATGAAACGGGAAAAAGGCGTTAAGGTAGAGCCATTTGCCTATACCATGAAGATCCTCATTATCACAATTGTTCCGGTTCTTTTAAGTACAACTGTTTACAATATCAGCAGTATCATTGACCAGAGTATTTTTAAAAATGTTGCGTTATTGCAGGGATACTCTGAAAACAAGATTGATGTATGGTGGGGCGTTTTTTCCGGAAAATATAAACTGCTGATCAATGTCCCGATTTCCATTGCCTCCGCGATGGCTGCCTCTTGCGTGCCGACACTGACGATGTCCTTTGCACAGAAAGATATGAAAAAAGTCAGGGAACAGATCAATTCTGCCATGCGTTTTATCATGGTGATTTCTTTCCCTTGTGCCATAGGACTTGCTGTATTGGGAGAGCCGATCTGTCGTCTGCTTTTCCCAGGAACGGCACAGACGGCACCTATGGCAGGTACCATGATGTGGGTTGGGGCAATGGCGGTTGTGTTTTATGCAATGTCTACACTTTCAAACGGACTGCTGCAGGGCATTGACCGGTTAAAGATTCCGGTTATCAATGCAGCGGTTTCGCTTGTCGCTCATGTGATCGTACTGATTATACTGATGCTGTTTTTCCGCATGAATATCTATGCGGTCATTATCGCAAATATGTTCTTTGCGTTTTTAATGTGTATTATGAATGCGCTGGCAATACGAAAATACAGCGGCTATCATCAGGAAATTCACAAAACATTTATTGTGCCGGGAATTTCCTCGGTTATTATGGGAATTATTACCTATATCGTCTATCATGGCAGCTATGCGGTCTTAAAAATCAATGCGGTATCTGCCATGCTTGCAATTCTTGCAGCGGTTATCGTATATGCAGTTGTCTTACTGTTACTGCACGGACTGACCGAAGAGGAGATTAAAAAATTCCCGAAAGGAACTCTGATTGTCCGGGTTGCAAAAAAATTACATTTATTAAAGTAAATGGTATAAAACGGAAATAAAATGCAGATGCTACTGTTAGAAGGTGATGATATGAATCAAAAAACAGGCATCTGCATTCTTCTTTGTCTGGTTCTGCTGCTGGTCTTTGGCATCTGGTATCAGAAAAGAGGTGTAGAAAACACAAAAAATACCCAAGAACAATATGCATCCGAAACAGAGCACACCGTTTTGACCGGAACTCCTTACAAAGAAACGGAAAATGCCTATATTATCCGTACACAGGACAGCCGGCTGGTTGTTTTTTTACCGGATGGAAAAACCGTATATATGGAAACCGGGATTCGAAGTGAGAATTTAAGTCAAAAACTGCAGAAACAGGCGGAAAATGGCATTGGATTTGCAGATGAAGAGAGCCTTTTTGACTTTTTGGAAAGCTATTCGAGTTGAATATTTTATACCCATATGATAAAATATTTAACTGGTTTAACAGATAAAATGACAGGTGGACTATGGATAAGAAAAAATCAAAACAACAGGATGTGCTCGTGATTGGCGCCGGAGCTTCCGGCATGATGACCGCAATTACGGCCGCAAGACGTGGATTGTCCGTTACCGTCTTAGAACATATGGATAAGCCGGGGAAAAAAATTCTGGCAACCGGAAACGGAAAATGTAATTTTACAAATCTTAAGATGTCTCCCCGGTGTTATTACGGAGACCACGGACTGGTACAGGAAATTTTAAAGCAGTTTACAGTGGAAGATACCCTTGCGTTTTTCCAGGAGATCGGCATCTGGCCAAAAGAAAAGAACGGATATGTATACCCAAACTCCGGACAGGCTTCTTCCGTTGCGGATGCGCTGTCCGCGGAAATGAAACGAAGCGGAGTTTCCCTGGTCACTTCCTGTGACATCCGGCAGCTTTGTGAAACAAAATACGGATTTGAGGTACGGACATCCATGGGAACGTATTGTTCCCACAATCTTGTTTTTGCAACAGGTCTTCGTGCTGCACCGAAATCCGGAAGCGATGGATCCATGATTTCGCTGATAAAATCGTTTGGGCATCGGTTTGTGCCGATTTTGCCGGCACTGTGTGGATTTGAGGCAGAAGGAATGGAATTTTCCAAAGTATCCGGAGTCCGCACGGACGCACTCCTGTCTTTGTACATAGATGGGCAGAAATGCGAACAGGAACGGGGAGAACTGCAGCTTGCAGATTACGGAATTTCCGGTATTCCGGTATTTCAGGTCAGCAGTCCGGCCTCGAAAGCACTGTATCAGAAAAAACAGGCAGAGCTTACCATTAATTTTCTGCCGGATTTTTCTGAAGATATGCTTACGCAGGAACTGCAGCGCAGATTTTTACGGGATGCCGGGATACAGGATGCCGCAGAATCACTTCGTGGGCTTTTAAACCATAAACTGATTCCGGTTATACTTAAGGCAGCAGGCATTCCGGTTCATGAACACACGGAACGGATTTCCCAAAAGCAGACCGAAACGCTCTGCAGACAGATACAGACATTTCCTGTCCGCTTAAAAAAGGTAAGGGATTTTTCTGCTGCACAGGTGTGCACAGGGGGAATCCACACGGAAGAAATCCACACAGATACGCTGGAATCACGGATTGTCCCGGGCATCTATTTCGTTGGTGAACTTTTGGATGTCGATGGAATCTGTGGGGGATATAATTTGCAATGGGCATGGTCCAGCGGACATGTCGCAGGAAGTAAAGTAGGTTCATAATGATTAAAATCAATCAGTTAAAGCTTCCAGTAGGACATTCCCAAAAAGATCTGGAAGATAAAATCAGAAAAACACTTCGTATTCCATCGAAAGAAACATTTCATTACGAGGTGATGCGGCGTTCCCTCGATGCACGGAAAAAGCCGTCATTGTTTTATGTATATTGCATCTATGTAACGATCCGTCAGGAAAACAGCATCGTAAAAAAACTGCATCAGCCTTCCGTCAGCTTTGTGACAGAAACCGGTTACCGTTTTTCGGAAATGGGGCATGAGCGTTTAAACCGGCGTCCGGTGATTGTGGGAGCCGGTCCCTGTGGTCTTTTTGCAGCCTGGCAGCTGACGCTTGCAGGATATGCGCCGCTTATTTTAGAGCGCGGAAAACAGGTAGAAGACCGCAGTGCGGACGTTGAACGCTTCTGGAAAACCGGTATTCTGCAGCCGGATTCCAATGTACAGTTTGGAGAAGGTGGGGCAGGAACCTTTTCCGATGGAAAATTAAACACGGTGGTGAAGGATTCGTCCGGAAGAAACCGTTATGTACTGGAAACATTCGTAAAATTTGGGGCACCATCGGACATTCTTTATGATGCAAAACCACATATCGGAACCGATATTCTGGCGAAGGTGATCAAAAATATGAGGGATTACCTGATCAAACACGGCGCGGAGTTTCGTTTTCAGACCTGTTTAAAAGACATTCAGATAAAAGAAAATGCACTGCATGCACTTGTGACGGAGGATGATACGGTGATTCCTGCCGATGTTGCCATTCTTGCACTTGGACACAGTGCAAGGGATACCTTTATGATGCTGCACCGGCACCAGCTTCCGATGGAAGCCAAAAATTTTGCCGTGGGATTCCGCGTGGAACATCCCCAGCAGATGATCGATGATGCCATGTACGGAAACGGAAAAAGAAACGCCCTGCGGCTTCCTGCCGCACCTTATAAGGTGACGTCCAATTTTCCAAACGGACGCGGGGTATATTCTTTTTGCATGTGTCCGGGCGGTTATGTCGTAAATGCTTCCTCCATGAAGGAAAAAACCTGTGTCAATGGTATGAGTTATTCGGGCAGAAGTGGGAAAAACGCAAATTCTGCCATTATTGTTTCGGTTTCCCCTGCCGATTACGGAGCACAGGATCCACTTGATGGCATGCACTTTCAGGAAACACTCGAACATAAAACTTATCAGCTGGGAAACGGAAAGATTCCGCAGCAGCTGTTTGGCGATTACCGGCAGAATATCGCAAGCCAAGGATATGGAGATTTTAATTCCCAGACAAAAGGGCAGACCTGCTTTGCAAATCTCAGAGGTCTGATGACAGAGGACATGGAACATTCCTTTTTGCTTGGAATGGAACATTTTTCGAACATTATTCCGCAGTTTGACCGGTCTGATGCGATTCTTTCCGGCATGGAAACACGCACCTCATCTCCGGTGCGGATCATGCGGGATACAAATGGAGAGAGCCGTGTGCACGGAATTTATCCGGGTGGAGAAGGCGCAGGATATGCGGGAGGCATTATGTCGGCAGCGATGGACGGTCTGCGTCTGGCTGATGATGTGATGAAACGTTATCATCCGGTTTATTAGAAAGAGAGAAAAAAGTGAAACAAGAAGTAACACCAATGATGCAGCATTATCTGCAGACAAAAGAAGAATACAAAGACTGTATCCTGTTTTATCGTCTGGGTGATTTTTATGAAATGTTTTTCGAGGATGCCAAAACAGTTTCAAAGGAACTCGAACTGACGCTGACAGGAAAAAGCTGTGGACTGGAAGAACGGGCACCGATGTGCGGGGTTCCGTTTCATGCCGCAGACGGATATATCAACCGGCTGGTCAAAAAAGGATACAAAGTAGCAATCTGTGAACAGGTGGAAGATCCGAAACTGGCAAAAGGAATTGTCAAACGGGAAGTCATCCGTGTAGTCACTCCGGGAACAAACATTGATATGCAGTCGTTAGACGAGGCAAAAAACAATTATCTCATGTGTATCGTATATATCGGGGATAAATACGGCATTGCGACGACCGACGTTACGACCGGAGATTTCTTTGTAACGGAAGTGGACAGTGAACGAAAACTGTTGGACGAGCTGAATCGTTTCAGTCCGACAGAAATCATCTGCAACGAGCCATTTTATATGAGCGGGGTAGATATCGATGATATGAAGGAGCGCATGGGAATTGCGGTATCCGCTCTGGATTCCTGGTATTTCGGGGATGATCTGGCAAAGGAAACGCTGTTGTCCCATTTTCATGTACAGAGTCTGGAAGGGCTGGGACTGATGGATTACGACTGTGGTGTGATTGCCTCCGCGGCATTACTGAAATATCTGTATGAAACACAAAAGAACACCCTTTCTAATATTCTGGAACTCCGTCCGTATTCCATCGGGAAATATATGATCATTGACAGTTCTTCCCGGAGAAATCTCGAACTGGTAGAGACCATGCGGGAAAAACAAAAGCGTGGTTCCCTGCTCTGGGTACTGGATAAGACAAAGACGGCAATGGGTGCCAGACTTCTGCGCTCTTACGTGGAACAGCCGCTGATCGACAAAACAGAGATATTAAAACGGCAGGAACTGATTACAAATTTAAATGATCAGGAGATCACCCGGGAAGAATTGCGGGAATATTTAGGACCAATATATGATCTGGAACGTCTGATTACCAGAATTACATACCAGACCGCCAATCCGCGGGATATGATTGCTTTTTGCAATTCTTTAGAAATGCTGCCTCCGATTAAAACACTGCTTGAGGATTTAAAGGGAGAGCTTGCCACCGGAATCCGGGAACATTTTGACTGTCTGGAAGATCTGTGTGCACTTTTGAAGTCTTCCATCAACGATGATCCTCCGATTTCCGTACGTGACGGCAACATCATAAAAACCGGATACAATGAGGAAGTGGACCGGCTGCGGAACGCATCAACGGATGGAAAGAAATGGCTGGCAGACTTAGAGGGCAAAGAACGCGAAAAGACTGGAATTAAGAACCTGCGTATCAAATACAACAAAGTGTTTGGATATTATCTGGAAGTGACCAATTCCTTTAAGGATCAGGTGCCGGATTACTATGTGAGAAAGCAGACACTGACCAATGCCGAGCGCTATATTACGCCGGAATTAAAAGAACTCGAAGATACGATTCTCGGTTCCCAGGATCGTCTGGTCGAATTAGAATACGATCTGTTCCGCCAGATCCGGGATACCATCGCGGATAATGTTGCACGTATTCAGGCAACCGCACGGGCAGTGGCGCAGATTGATGTGTTTGTTTCCCTGGCACTTGTGGCAGGACAGAATAATTACTGCAAACCAAAGATCAACGAATCCGGCGTGATTGATATCAAAGGCGGCCGTCATCCGGTTGTCGAAAAAATGATTGTCAATGATATGTTTATAGACAATGACACGTATCTGGACAATCACAATAACCGGATTTCCATCATTACCGGTCCGAATATGGCAGGAAAATCTACCTATATGCGCCAGAGCGCACTGATCGTTCTGATGGCACAGATTGGAAGCTTTGTTCCGGCAGAATCTGCCAACATTGGAATTGTGGACCGGATTTTCACGCGTGTCGGGGCTTCAGATGATCTGGCAAGTGGGCAGAGTACCTTTATGGTAGAAATGAATGAAGTGGCAAATATTCTTCGCAATGCCACAGCGAATTCCCTTCTGATTCTGGATGAAATCGGACGCGGAACCAGTACCTTCGACGGACTCAGCATTGCCTGGGCGGTTGTCGAATATATCAGCAATCCCAAATTACTGGGAGCAAAAACACTGTTTGCCACACATTATCATGAACTGACGGAACTGGAAGGAAAACTAAACAGTGTCAATAATTATTGTATTGCGGTCAAGGAAAAAGGAGACGACATCGTCTTTTTGCGCAAGATTGTAAAGGGCGGCGCAGACAAAAGTTATGGAATACAGGTTGCTAAACTGGCAGGGATTCCGGAACTTGTGATTAACCGTGCAAAAGACATTGTCAACCAGCTTTCTGCAAACGATATTACGGAAACCGTGAAAAATATATCCGTGGAAGGACAAGCCTCCGGCAAAAAGAAAAAACCGCATCTCGATGAGGTGGATCTGACACAGATGTCATTGTTTGACACCGTAAAAGATGACGATATCATTCAGGAACTGCGGGACGTGGATATCAGCCACATGACCCCGATGGATGCACTCAATAAACTGTATGAACTTCAGAACAAAGTGAAAAACCGCTGGTAGGATATAAAAAAGGAAAACGAATGAGCAAAATTGCGTTATTAAGTCAGGAGACAATTGATAAGATTGCAGCAGGAGAGGTCGTGGAACGCCCGAGTTCTGTGGTAAAGGAGCTTGTGGAAAACGCCATTGATGCAGGGGCATCCGCCATTACCGTGGAGATCAAAGAAGGGGGCATTTCCCTGATCCGCATCACGGACAATGGATGCGGAATTCCAAAAGAAGAAGTTCCACTGGCCTTTTTGCGGCATTCAACCAGCAAAATCCGCAGTGCAGAAGATCTGATGTGTGTACATTCTTTAGGATTCCGTGGGGAAGCACTCTCCAGCATTGCTGCTGTTTCCAGAGTGGAAATGATCACCAAACCAGCCGATGCCCTGACCGGCACCCGGTACGTGATCGAAGGCTCAAAAGAAATTGCAGACGAAGAAATCGGTGCTCCCGATGGCACAACATTTCTGGTCCGGGATCTGTTTTACAATACCCCTGCCAGACGCAAATTTTTAAAGACGGCACAGACAGAGGGCACCTACATCAGTGACATGCTGGAAAAACTTGCCCTGTCCCATCCGGATATTTCTTTTAAATATATCAACAACAACCAGACAAGACTGCACACTTCCGGAAACGGGAAAAAACGGGATCTCATTTACCATATTTACGGACGTGAGATTGCGGCGGCACTGTTAGAGGTAAACTACAAGGGAGAATATTTCTCCCTTTCCGGCTATATTGGAAAACCTGTGATTAACCGCGGAAACCGGAATTACGAAAACTATTTTATCAATGGACGCTACATCAAAAGTTCTCTGCTTTCCAGATCGATAGAAGAGGCTTATCATAATTTCCTGATGCAGCACCAGTATCCGTTTACAGTTTTGTATTTCACATTTCCGGGGGATACCCTTGATGTGAATGTGCATCCGACAAAAATGGAACTGCGGTTTGGACACAATCAGGAAATTTACAAAGAATTGTGTGATGTTCTCTTCGGACTGCTTTCCCATAAGGAACTGATTCCGGAAGTCCCGGTAGATGAAGCAGAACATAAAAAAAAGAATCTTCCCCCGGCATACAAAGAACCGATTCCGGAACCATTTGAAAAGCGCAGAATCAATGAAATCCGACAGCAGCATCACCAGCCTCCGATTCCGGAAAAACCGGTTTCTCCTGTGGCTTCGCCTGTGCCATCAAAAAAAACACCGGCATTTGAGCCGTATGTGCCACAGCATCCGGATAAAACCATGGTACGGGAATCCTTTGACCCGTTCCCAAAGCGGGAGGAAACAGCCTCTCCTGCAGATATTCCAAAAAAACAACCGGTTGGCGAACAGATGACACTTGCCGCTGCTTCACCGGAATTTTTAACGGATGATGCCCGTAAAAAGCACCGCATCATCGGACAATTGTTTCAAACCTACTGGCTGATCGAATACGAGGATAAATTGTATATCATGGATCAGCATGCGGCACATGAAAAGGTACTTTTTGAACGGATGATGGCAAAATTAAAAGAAAAAGAATTTACATCCCAGGCAGTCAGCCCGCCCATTGTGCTGAGTCTGGATGCCCATGAGCAGGAAATGTTAGAGACGTATCTGCCGGAAATCAAAAAATTCGGGTATGAGATCGAAAATTTCGGTGGCAGAGAATATATGATCTCTGCAGTACCGGATAATCTGTACCATATTGACATGAAAGATCTGTTTATCGAAATGCTTGATGATTTTTCCAACCTGACCGGACGGCAGACACCGGAACTGATACTGGAAAAAGTAGCCACCATGTCCTGCAAGGCAGCGGTAAAGGGAAATCATAGACTGAGCCTGCCGGAAGTGGATGCACTCATGACGGAATTACTGACGCTGGAAAATCCGTTTTGCTGTCCGCATGGAAGGCCGACCATCATTTCCATGTCAAAATACGAAATAGAGAAAAAATTTAAGAGGATTGTTTCATGAAACCACTTGTCATTCTTGCAGGTCCCACAGCCGTCGGGAAAACCGCTTTATCAATAAAACTTGCAAAAAAAATAAACGGTGCCATCATTTCCGCGGATTCGATGCAGGTATATAAACATATGGATATCGGTTCTGCAAAAGTCATGCCGGAAGAGATGGAGGGAATCCCCCATTATCTGATCAATGTGTTAGAGCCGTCCGAAGAGTTTAATATTGTCCGTTTTCAGCAGATGGCAAAAGAGGCCCTGCAGCAGATCTATGCCGCCGGACAGATCCCGATTATCGCCGGCGGAACCGGATTTTACATCCAGTCCCTGTTGTACGACATAGACTTTTCCAAAGAGGAATCCGATACGGCATACCGTACAGAACTTACGGCATTTGCAAAAGAATACGGGGCGCATGCCCTGCATGAAAAAATTAAAAGAAATTGATCCGGTTTCTTATGAAACCATTCATGAAAATAATATCAAACGGGTCATCCGTGCACTGGAATTTTACCATCAGAATCATACGTCGATTTCCGCACACAACGAAAAAGAACATCAGAAAATATCTCCGTATCGTTTTGCATATTTTGTACTGACGGACGAACGGGAAAAATTATAACCGGCGCATTGATCAGCGCGTGGACTTAATGATGGAGCAGGGACTTCTTACAGAAGTAAAAACGCTGTATGATATGGGATGCCGCAAAGATATGGTTTCCATGCAGGGACTGGGATACAAAGAAATTTTAGATTATCTGGACGGCAGCTGCTCCCTTGAGGAAGCGGTGTATGTGATCAAACGGGAAACCAGACATTTTGCGAAACGGCAGCTTACCTGGTTTCGCCGGGAAAAGGATGTCATCTGGCTGGACAAATCCGAATTCAATGACCGGGAAGATCATATGTTACAGAAAATGACGGATATTTTACACGAGAAAGGAATCATACAATGAATCAGTTACTGGAAGAAAAATATAAAGAACTTGGAATTTCCGAGAAAGTTTATGCATTTGGCGAAAAAATCGAACAGGAATTAAAAAAGCGTTTTGAAAAGATTGATGCAAATGCGGAATACAATCAGATGAAAGTCATTGCAGCCATGCAGAAAAACCGTGTGAGTGCAGAATGTTTTAATATTTCGAGCGGATACGGATATAATGATATGGGAAGAGATACTTTAGAGCGGGTATATGCAGACTGTTTTGGCGGGGAAGATGCACTGGTCCGTCCACAGATCACCTGTGGAACCCATGCACTTGCGCTCGCTCTGATGTCCAATCTGCGTCCGGGCGATGAGCTTCTTTCTCCGGTCGGAAAACCGTACGACACTCTGGAAGAAGTAATTGGCATCCGCCCATCCAGAGGTTCCCTTGCCGAATACGGAATCACTTATTCCCAGGTGGATCTGCTGCCGGACGGTTCGTTTGATTACGATGGTATCCGCAATGCAATCCATGAAAACACCCGCCTGGTAACCATCCAGCGCTCTAAGGGATACCAGACACGTCCAACGCTGTCGGTCGAGCGGATTGGGGAACTGATCACATTTATCAAAAATATCAAACCGGATGTCATCTGTATGGTTGACAATTGTTACGGAGAGTTTGTGGAAGACCGGGAGCCACTTGCAGTGGGAGCGGATATGATGGTCGGTTCCCTGATTAAAAACCCGGGAGGCGGTCTTGCCCCGATTGGCGGATACATTGTAGGGAAAAAGGAATGTGTGGAAAATGCGGCATATCGCCTGACTTCCCCTGGACTCGGAAAAGAAGTAGGAGCTTCGCTTGGTGTGATCCAGTCCTTTTATCAGGGCCTCTTTCTTGCACCGACCGTTGTAAGCGGTGCCTTAAAGGGAGCCATTTTTGCGGCAGATATTTATGAAAAACTGGGGTATAAAGTGGTTCCGAACAGTACAGAAAGCCGCCATGACATTATTCAGGCTGTGGAATTTTCAAAACCGGGAGGCCATGATTGCTTTCTGTGAAGGAATTCAGGCTGCTGCACCGGTAGACAGCTATGTCACTCCGGAGCCATGGGCAATGCCCGGTTATGACTGTGATGTTATTATGGCAGCAGGTGCTTTCGTACAGGGTTCTTCCATCGAACTTTCCGCAGACGGTCCGGTGAAACCGCCATATGCCGTTTACTTTCAGGGAGGGCTGACATGGTACCATGCAAAGCTTGGAATTCTCATGTCTTTACAGAAACTTTATGAACGCAACCTTGTTAATATAGATGAACTGTGCTAAAATAATATGAGTTTTCATGTGGCTTCGGAAAAGTAGAAAGGAACCTGTTTTGAGTCACATTTCAATGAAAAACTTGCCGGAATCGGAACGTCCTTACGAACGTTTTCAGATTCTTGGAGCAGAGGCGCTGTCGGATGCAGAGCTTCTTGCAATTATATTAAAGACAGGAGCAAAGGATTATACGGCTTTGGATCTTGCGCGTGATCTTTTGTCGGAGTGTCAGGGAAATCTTTTGAATCTGTACGAAATCGGATATGAACAGCTTTTAGAACGCAGGGGCATTGGCCCGGTCAAGGCAACACAGCTGAAAGCAATTGCGGAGCTTTCCAAGCGCATTGCCAGAACCGGACGCGGATATCATTTATCCATGAACTGTCCGTCTTCTATCGCCGATTATTATATGGAAGAACTCCGGCACCGCAGGGAAGAGGCCTTTATGGCAGCTTTCTTTGATTCCAAATGCAAATTTTTAGGAGACAGTGTGATCGCAACCGGGAGCATCAGTTATGCATATGTTTCCCCCATGGAACTGTTTCGCAAAGCACTGCTTCGAAATGCTGTTATGATCGTTATCCTGCACAATCATCCGAGTGGAGACCCAACTCCAAGCACAGAAGACAAAAAGCTTACCGAACAGATTCGGGCAGGCGCCTCGGTGTTGGGATTAACCCTTGCTGATCATATCGTAATCGGAGATCAGCAGTATTTCAGTTTTCGCGAAAATAAATTGTTATAACACAAGAAAAGGGAGAAGACAATGAGTAACAATATTTATGGTATTGACTTCGGTACATGTAATTTTAAAGTATTCAGTAAATCCAGTGGAAAAGTGATATCTGAAAAAAACACCATTGCCATTATCAACAAAACGCAGATTTATGCGTATGGTGATGATGCCTATGCAATGTATGAAAAAGCACCGGAAAGCATCAACGTTACGTTTCCGGTTTCTACGGGAGTGATCGCAGATTACAATTTTCTGCAGACCATGATTTTTGATTATATTGAGAAAAAATTAAAAGGAAGAGTAAAGAATGCAGAATTTCTTGTCGCAGTACCGACAGACATTACCGATGTAGAAAAACGTGCATTCTTTGAACTTTTTTATAAAAGCAAATTTCGTCCGAAAAACGTTATGCTCTGTGAAAAACCACTTGCAGATGCCGTTGGACTTGGAATTGATGTAAATCAGCCTACCGGAGTCATGGTCGTGGATATGGGAGCAGACACGATCGAAATTTCTGTGATTTCTCTCGGAGGACTTGTACTCAGTGATCTGATGCATTTCGGATCCAATCGTCTCGATGAGTCTATCATCAGCTATATCCGCAGGGAATTTAACCTTGTGATCGGAAAGAAAACCGCCAAAGCATTAAAAGAAGAGCTTGGAAGCGGACTTCCGGGAAGACAGGAAACGATGACCGTTGTTGGTCTGGATGTCGTAAGCGGTCTTCCGGTGGAACGTGAAATTACTGCAGAGGTTGTCTATGAAGCAATCAAAGCAAATCTTGAATCGATCTGTTCGTCTATCAAACTGATTCTGGAGAAAACACCACCGGAACTTGCCAGGGATATTATCTATGCAGGTATTTATATCACAGGCGGCGGATCAAAAATCAAAGATCTTGACCAGTTGTTTACACAGATTACAAATATTAAAGTAAATACCTGTGAGAATCCGGAAGAGAGCGCAGTCCGCGGTCTTTCAAAGATTGCTACGGACTCCAAATATAAACGGATTCCATTCAGCATGAAAAATACTACGTTAAAGTAAGAAACAAGGATTCGAGGATTTTATGAAAAAATTTCGCAGTTTTCGCAATAAGAAAAAGCATCTTTCAAGTAAATATATTTTGCTGATCCTTACCGGCGTGTGTATTGTTGCTCTGTTTACGAGTCTGGTATTTAATCTTTCCGGAGGTCCTTTAAATTCAGTTGCCGGATATGTATTCGTTCCGATGCAGAAGGGAATCAACAATGCCGGTTCCTTGATTTCAGGAAAAGCAAATGACTTTAAAACACTTGGAGAAGTTTTAAAAGAAACAAAAAGCTTCAAAATCAGGTAGACGATCTGACCAATCAGTTAAACGTCACAAAGCTCGAACAATACGAACTGGACAATTACCGGGAACTTCTGGATCTGGATGATAAATATTCCGGATATCAGAAGGTCGCAGCAAATGTGATCGCCATGGATGGAACCAACTGGTTTTCAAGTTTTACGATTGACAAAGGTTCCAAAGAAGGCATCAAAAAAGGCATGAACGTCATTGCCGGAAGCGGTCTGGTCGGAATCGTCACAGACGTCGGTCCGAATTTTGCCAAGGTGCGAAGCATCATCGATGATTCCAGTAATGTAAGTTCCATGGTTCTGACCACAAAAGATAATTTCAATGTTGGTGGCAGCTTAAAGTCCATGAATCAGGATAAAGTGTTACCATTTACAGAACTTCGGGATGAAGATGATAAGGTAAAGGTCGGCGATCCGGTCGTGACTTCTTATGTGTCGGATCAGTATCAGGAAGGAATTCTGATTGGATACATTGCCTCCATTGAAAAAAATGCAAATAACCTGACAAAATCGGGAACCATTACGCCGGTCGTTGATTTTCAGCATCTGCGGGAGGTGCTTGTCATTACGACACTCAAAGACACCGGAGAAAAGGAACTGTCTTCCCAGAAGGCATCCGATACTCAGACAGAAACACAGGACAATACCGAAACACAAAAATCACAGGAGTAGGAAATGCGTAGAAAAATTGTGCTTTTTATTATTATAGCAATCTGTTTTCTCTTACAGACAACCGTTTTTCGAGCTTTGACATTTGCCAATATCGGTCCGAATCTGCTGATTATTGTGGTGTCTTCTTTTGGACTCATGCGTGGGAAAAAAGAAGGGCTGTGGGTTGGATTCTTTTGTGGATTGCTTATCGACATATTTTTTGGGTTTTATCTCGGAGGATATGCTTTACTTTATATGTACATCGGTTACATCAACGGATTGTTCAAAAAAAGATTTTACCCGGATGATATTAAGCTTCCGATGATTCTGATCGGCTCAAGTGATATCGTAAATAACCTGATGATCTATATCATTATGTTTTTTATGCGCAGCCGGTTTTCTTTCTGGTATTATTTTACATCCATCATACTGCCGGAATTTGTTTATACCATGGTGATAACCATCTTTTTGTATTTTATTCTTCTCAAGATTAATCAGAAACTTGAGGAACACGAGAAAAGGAGAGCTATAAAATTTGAGTTATGATATCAAAGATTTTCTGAAGAAATTTTTCAGTTCGCGCCTTTTTGTGCTTGCTGCGGTATTTATCGTATTTTTCGGAATTATCCTTGCAAGAATCTTTACCCTTCAGGTCGTCAACGGAAAGTCTTATCAGGAAAACTTTTCTTTAAAGATTCAGATGAAGCAGCCGATCAATGCGGCACGTGGAAATATATATGACAAAAACGGAAAGCTTCTGGCTTACAATGAACTTGCATATTCCATTTCCATCAATGACAGTACAACCTATTCAAGCACAAAAGAAAAAAACAAGGCTGTCAATGCAGAACTTGCAGAGATTCTTACGGTTTTAAAGAATAATGGTGAAACGCTGAATAATGATTTCAAAATTGACCGGAAAAAAGACGGTACATACAGCTTTAATGTATCCGGTTCCTCGCTGAACCGTTTTCGTGCGGATGTTTTCGGAAAAGGCTCTGCCGATGATCTTGAATATGACAAGGAGACCGGAATCGATGAGGCAAATGCAACCGCAGAACAGATTATGGAATATCTGATGGGAAAAGACAACTTTGGCATCAGTTCGAAATATGATGGGGATCTGGCATACCGTATCGTTGTTGTTCGTTATGCCATGCTTGGAAACCGCTTTGCAAGATACAAGGAAGTAAAAATCGCAACTGATGTATCGGACAAGACCGTTGCTTATGTAAATGAGCACATGGACACACTAAGCGGCATTTCCGTCAACGAAGATATGATCCGGAAATACAACTACAGTGAATATTTTTCATCAATCATCGGATACACCGGACCGATTTCAGAGTCGGAGTATACGGCACTTCACAAAAAAAATGAAGATTATACCCAAAACGATACTGTTGGAAAAGCCGGGTTGGAGCAGTATTACGAGACCTATCTGCGTGGGAAAAACGGTGAGCGGAAATTCTATATCGATAATGTGGGAAGGATTTCCGAAATTATCAGCAGCACCGATTCCGTAGCAGGAGATGACCTGTACTTAAGCATTGATGCAGATCTGCAGATGGCCACCTATCTGGCTTTGCAGAATGAGATTGCAGCAATTGTGTATTCCAATATCAAATCAGGGGAGATTCCGATCAACGATGTGTATACGGCTCTGATTGGCAACAGTGTCATCAACACAGAGCATTTTTCAAAATCGAAAGCCTCTGACACGGAAAAAAGTGTGTTAAGTGTTTTTAAATCCCGGCAGAAGACAACGCTTGGCAAAATAAAACAGGAACTGACCAGTTCACCGGAAGCACTGAATACAATGTCGGATGAAGTGTTGGATGAATTTACTTACATCATTTCCATGTTAAAAGATGATCAGGTACTCTTAAAAAATGAGATTGATACCAGTGATTCTGTTTACCAGAAATGGAAAGACCAGAAAATCAGCCCGAAAGAGTATTTAAATTACTGTATCACACAGCACTGGATTGATATCAGTCAGCTGAATGTCGATGAAAAATATGCGGACTCAACGGAAGTATATGATGCATTATGTAAATATATTTTAAAGAACATTAAAACCGACACGGAATTTTCCAAAATCATATACCAGTATATGATTACACGTGGCGAAATCTCCCCGCGTCAGCTCTGTCTGATTCTGTTCGATCAGGGAGTATTGGATTATGATGATGCAACAGTAAACAAATTGAAAAACGGATCGTTGTCTCCACGGGATTTTCTCATGAAAAAGATTTACAACATTGAGATTACGCCGGCACAACTTGCGCTTGAACCATGTACCGGTTCCTGTGTGGTGACGGATGAAAAAACAGGGGAAATTCGTGCCATGGTAAGTTATCCCGGATATAACAGCAACAAACTTGCCAACGGTGTAGATTCAGAATACTTTGCATCCCTGCAGCATGATAAATCCTCCCCACTGCTCAATTATGCGACGCAGCAGAAGACCGCACCCGGTTCCACCTTTAAGCTGGTTTCCGCAACAGCCGGTCTGGCAGAAAACGTGATTACGACATCCGACCAGATCCGGTGTACCGGAATTTATAACGACATCAGTAACAAACCAAAATGCTGGATTTATCCGGGCAGTCACGGACTTGACAATGTTTCCGAGGCAATTCGGGATTCCTGTAACGTCTTTTTCTATACGGTCGGCAATCGGCTGGCACAGAAAAAAACAGGATCTTATAATGATGCCAACGGTATTGATCTGATTCAGAAATATGCACATATCTATGGCCTGGATCAAAAAACAGGACTGGAGATTTCGGAAAGCAAATCATCTGTTGCGACAAAATATCCGGTTATGGCTGCCATTGGACAGAGTGATAACAACTATACCACCGTTGCATTGTCCCGCTATGTAACAGCCGTGGCCTCCGGCAAAAAATATAATTATCAGCTGATGAATAAAATCGTGGATGCAGATGGAAAGACGGTCAAAAAATATAAGGCCGACTATGAAGATATTTCGGGCACCTTAACAAGCAGCCAGTGGGATGCCATTCATTCCGGCATGCGCGAAGTGGTTTCCACCATGGACCGCTTCCAGGGATTTGATATTCCGGTTGCCGGAAAAACCGGTACGGCACAGCAGACCGGACATGCCAATCATGGTCTGTTTGTTGGTTATGCGCCATATGATGATCCGGAAATTACCATCGCAGTACGAATTGCCAACGGTTACAGTTCGCATAATGCGGCAACTGCGGCAAGAAATGTAATTTCATATTACTATAAAGAAACATCGATGAAAGATATCAAGGAAATGAAAGCAGCCGGTGCCAACGGTAACATAAGAAACTCTGTTGCCGATTAGTCACATAGATTACAATTTAAACTAACAGGAGGTTTATTTCATGGGTGAAGCAATTGTTTTCACTTCAGGAAAAGGCGGTGTTGGCAAGACTACAACAATTGCCAACATTGGCGCAGGACTTTCACGGTTAGATAAAAAAGTCATCATGCTTGATACAGACATGGGACTTCGGAATTTGGATGTTGTAATGGGAATGGAAGATCAGATCCAGTATAATCTGATCGACCTTCTCGAAAACAAATGCCGGTTAAAACAGGCATTGATCCGGGACAAGCGTTATCCGAATCTGTTTATGATTCCCGCAGCTCTCCGCTGCAGAAAGATTATGGATTATGAGAGTAAGCTGTATACGCTGATTTCCCATTTAAAACAGGAATTTGATTTCTGTCTGATTGACTGTCCGGCAGGAATCGAAGACGGGTTTCACTTTGCCGTATCTGCAGCAGATCGTGCAGTAGTTGTTACATCTCCGCATATTTCTGCTGTGCGGGATGCAGGAAGAGTCATCTGTCTGCTGGACGGTATGCGGCTTTCACAGATTGATCTGCTGATCAATGCCTACAATGCCCGTATGGTGCGAAAACACGATATGCTTTCGCAAAAAGATGTAGAAGATATTTTAGGACTTTCGGCAATCGGTGTAATTCCTGCCGATGAAAGAATTGTCGTAAGCCAGAATAAGGGAATACCTGTACTTTCCATGCACACAAAGGCCACCCGTGCATTTATGACCGCCGCAAGAGCATTCGCAAATCCACGTGTGATTCCGGTGGATCTGAATAAAGAAGATCCCTGCATCCGGCAGGGAAAAATATATCTGGGCGGAAAGGAATGTGAGTATGAAGGTTAATCGTTTTTCCCACAGACAGGACGGTTCCGGACCAATTGCCCGTGAACGTCTGAAATTAATGGCAGAATCCGCACCGTTTGAACATTCACCTGCTGCAGCAAGGCGAATGAAAAAGGAAATTTCAGATATTATTTCACGGTATTTTGAATTTTCTCCGGATGACTATGAGATAAGAGTTGTTTTGAAACAAAACAGGAAAAGAGCTTAAAATGTTAAAACAATACAAACTTAGAAATTATCATTTTCAATTGGTGATCAGCATACTGGTTTTAAATATCATCGGTATCCTGATCATTGGAAGTGCCAAACATTCTGTACAGAAAATGCAGATCTTAGGATGTATCATCGGTATGGTGGCGATGGTCATTGTATCCTTGATGGATTATTCCTTTATTCTGAGATTTACCTGGTTGTATTATATCGGAATCATTGTCCTGCTTGGTCTGGTTATGACAGGTATTGGTGACAGTGCCGGTGGAGCACAGCGCTGGATTGATTTTGGAGGTTTTCGTTTTCAGCCTTCCGAGCTGGCAAAAATCGTGCTGATTTTATTTTTCGCACGCTTTTTTTCCAAACATGCAGAGAACCTGAACACGGTAAAAACCATAGGTCTTTCTTTTGTCCTGATCGGAATTCCTCTGCTTTTGATTGTAAAGCAGCCGGATACTTCAACTTCCATCGCAATTGCATTAATTTTTATTAGCCTCTTGTTTATTGCCGGATTAAGTTATAAAATAGTATTAACCGTTTTGGGAATCTGTATTCCGACAGGATTGATAGGAATTACCGTTATACTTCGTATGGCACAATCCTCGGGAGATTACCGTTTCGGTCGAATTATGGCATGGTTATATCCACAGGACCCCAGATGGTCGGATATCGCAGCACAGCAGCAAAATTCGATTATGGCAATTGGATCAGGCCAGTTATGGGGGAAAGGTCTGAACAATTCCGCGGCCACATCCATGAAAAATGCGAATTATATCATTGAGCCACAGACAGATTTCATCTTCGCTGTTGCCGGTGAGGAACTCGGTTTTATAGGTACCATGGTAATTGTCCTTTTATTGCTGTTTATTGTGATAGAATGTATTCTGATCGCCCGGAAGGCAAAGGATCTCGCAGGAAGACTGATCTGTTGCGGCATGGCTGCACTGATTGGATTTCAGAGTATTTTTAATATTTTTGTTGCCACCGGTCTGATGCCGAATACAGGAATTCCGCTTCCATTTGTAAGTTACGGATTGACTTCTTTGCTTTCTTTGTATTTGGGAATGGGGTTTGTATTAAATGTTGGATTACAGCCGAAAAAATATTAGGGGGAATTGTTTAATGAATATTGGACTTGTAGCACATGACTCAAAAAAGAAATTAATGCAGAATTTCTGTATTGCATATCGTGGAATTCTGGCAAAAAACCAGTTGTTTGCAACCGGAACAACCGGACGTCTGATCGAGGAGGTTGCCAACCTCCAGATACATAAATATCTCGCAGGACATCTGGGAGGTTCCCAGCAGCTTGGTGCACAGATCGAGCACAATGAAATTGATCTCGTAATCTTTCTGCGTGATCCTCTGAAACCAAAGTCACATGAGCCGGATGTCAACAGCATTGTGCGGCTTTGTGATGAGCACAATATCCCGCTTGCAACCAATCTTGCCACAGCGGAGCTTTTGATTAAATCTTTGGATAGAGGAGACCTTGACTGGCGTGAAATGTACAAATAGAACTCATCATTTAAAAATAAAACTGCTATGTATTTCTTGCATAGCAGCTCTTTTTATGAACGGATGCGGAACCGGTAAGACCGCGGATATCCAGAATCCATACTCCCTGACAGGAGATAATTCTTCCGTCAGCAACCAGTTTTTTGCAAGAAATCTGTGTGTGACAGACGATATTAATTTTGGCACGGATCAGGTTCATGCAGATTATGCCGAAGGAGCTGGTGTTTTTGATCTGACAACCAAAGAAGTACTGTACAGCCAGAACCTTTTCGAAAAACTGTATCCGGCAAGTACCACAAAAATTCTGACAGCCTATATCATTATCCGTAACTGTGATCTGGATGATAAAGTAACGGTCAGCGCGGATGCCATTGCCAATATGGCAGATTCTTCCAAATGCGGACTTGCTGCCGGAGATGTACTTACTGTCCGGGATTTACTGTACGGACTGCTACTTGTCAGTGGAAATGATGCGGCAAATGTCCTTGCCGAATATTATTCCGGGTCAATTGACAAATTTGCAGAGGAAATGAATCGCGAAGCAAAAGCCCTAGGAGCAACACAGAGCCATTTTGTCAATGCAAACGGTCTGCCGGATGATGATCACTACACAACCGTTTACGATATGTACCTGATCTTTCAGGAAGCAATCCAGACACAGGATTTTATTGACATTATCCATACCAAAAGTTATGATGCTGCTTATCAGAATGCATCCGGTAATACCGTGACACAGACATGGGAAAGTACAAACCGGTATTTAAACGGTCAGACAACCGAACCGGAAGATATTACCGTAATCGGTGGAAAAACCGGTACCACAAATGCAGCGGGATACTGTCTTGTTTTGTATTCAAAGAATAAAAAAGGTGATGATATTGTCAGTATCGTTTACAAGGGAAAAACACGTTCTGATATGTATACGCTGATGAATCAGATTCTTTCCACGTTTGCGAATTAATGATTGTATTTCCTGTGCAAATATACTATAATTATGGTTATAAAGAACCGTTTTTTGTGACTTTTTATATTTGCAGGAGGAAGTGCCATGATTGAAATCATTTGTGGGGAAAAGGGAAAAGGAAAGACCAAGGAACTTTTAGAAAAAGTCAATCACACCGTCAGTACCGTTACCGGGAGTGTTGTTTATCTTGACAAAAGCCAGAAACATATGTATGAGTTAAACAATAAAGTCCGTCTGATCAATGTAGTGGATTATCCAATTACAAACTGTGATGAATTTTTAGGGTTTATCTGTGGGATTGTATCCCAGGATCACGATCTGGAAGAAATGTATCTGGACAGTTTTCTTACCATTGCATTCATTGAATCCGATCAGGACATGGTAAGGGCGATTGAAAAACTGGATATTATCAGCGAAAAATACAAAGTCCGTTTTATTTTAAGTGTTTCTAAAAACAAAGCGGATCTGCCGGAATATGCACAGGCGAAAGTAACGGTTTCGCTCTAAGAGATCCCGGTTTACGGAAGATGGGAGTGCTTCTTATTGAGAACACTCCCATCTTTTTTGTGTCTAATCCTCCAGAGAGGAACGGATTCTTCCGTAAAAGCTGATCAGATATAATCCGCTGAGTCCTACCAGCGCATATATGACACGCGTCAGCCAGGTTCCGTTTCCAAAGATAAAGGAAACCAGATTAAACTGGAAAAATCCAATCAGTCCCCAAACAATACATCCAATTACCGCTAATGTCAAAAGGCAGTTATCAAGCCATTTCATTTTTCTTACCTCCATTTTTTATCCATAGTATGGAACAAAAAATTAAAATTATACACATTTCTTCTGATGATTGTATTTGCAGTTTGAAAATGGTAAGATAGAAGTATCAATCAGAGAGGTGGACTTTTTTGGCACGCAAACAGAATGTTGTACGAATGCATCATGGTCTGAATTTAAATATCGGAATCGTGATTTTTGTAATTATAATTATCTATGTCATCTTTAACCTTATATCGTATCTGACTTCCAGCCCGGTTGCTGAATACGAAGTGGGGCAGGGAACCATTGCAACAAACCATGTTTATCACGGACTGATTCTGCGCGATGAGACGGTTGTCTATGCAGGACAGAGCGGTTATATCAATTACTATCTGAAAAACGGGGCAAAAGCCTCTGTCAATGACGTAGTCTATTCCATTGACACCAGCGGGGAACTTTCCCGACAGATTTCAGATGCCGCATCCACTGGCGACACCCTTGACCCCGAAACACTGAAAGAAGTTTCCTCCGAACTGGATGTTTTCCGGAATTCTTATGACTCCAACACGTTTTCTTCGGTTTATACATTCAAAAACGAACTCAATGCACAGCTGACACAGACCCTCAGTATGAATGCCCTCAGTTCTTTAAATGAAGATGTGAAAGCCGCTGTAGAAAACAATACGTTTTACAAAAAGAAGTCAGAAAAACCCGGAATTATCGTATATTACACGGACGGCTATGAAAGTGTCACCACAGACAACTTTACTGCCAATCAGTTTAACATGGCAGATTACAAAAGAAATTCTCTGGATGATCAGGAACAGGTCACGGCAAATACCCCTGCCTACAAACGGATTGACAGTGAAAAATGGAATATTCTGTTGCCGGTATCAGAGGATATGGCAAAACAGCTAAAAGATAATGAGTATATTAAAATCCGTTTCTGCAAGGATGATTTTACACTGACAGTTCCTTATTCCCTGACCAAAAAAGACGAAAGTTATTATGTAAACCTGAGTTTAAAAACGGCAATGATCCGTTATGTAAATGATCGTTTCGTCGATGTGGAACTTGTCGTATCTGAAAAAACCGGTCTGAAAATTCCGAATTCGGCCATTACAAAAAAACAGTTTTATACGGTTCCAAAAGAGTATTTTACACAGGGAGGCGATTCATCCGATCCCGGACTTATGATAGAAAACCATGCTGGAGATACCGGTTCGGTAACACTAGTTCAGCCAACGATATACTACGAAACGGATGATTTTTACTATATTGATGATGAAACCGTTTTTGCCGGCGATGTTGTGGTAAAAAACAATTCTTCCGGGACGTATACCATCGGCAGTGATGTGGACAAGCTCACCGGTGTTTATAATATCAACAAAGGATATGCCGTATTTAAACAAATTGATATTCTTGCACAAAACAATAAATATACCATCGTTGATACAGGCACTTCCTACGGAGTCGCTCTGTATGATCATATTGCTTTAGACGGCAGTAAAATAAAAGAAAACCAGCTGGTTGTAAAATAAAAGGAGTGTATACATGATGGATTTACAGGAAAACCTGCAACAGGTAGAAGCAAATATATGCAAGGCATGCGAAAACGCAGGAAGAAAACGCAGTGATGTGACATTGATCGCCGTCAGCAAAACCAAGCCAATCGAAATGCTTCAGACCGTATATGATCTGGGGGCACGTGATTTTGGAGAGAATAAAGTTCAGGAAATGTGTGAGAAAATGGAAGTTCTTCCTAAGAATATCCGCTGGCATATGATCGGACATCTGCAGACGAACAAAGTGAAATATATCGTTGGAAAGACAGAACTCATCCATTCGGTGGACAGTCTGCATCTGGCAAAAGAAATTGAAAAACAGGCTGCAAAACAAAATGTAACCGTCTCTATTCTGGTTGAGGTCAATATTGCAGAAGAGGAGAGTAAATTTGGTATTCATAAAGAAGAAACCCTTTCTCTTATCCGCCAGATTGCCGCTTTGCCGCATATTCAAATCCTTGGGCTGATGACGATTGCACCATTCGTGGAAAATCCGGAAGACAACCGCACTTACTTCCGGCAGATTCGCCAATTATCTGTTGACATTGACGCACAAAACATAGATAATGTACGTATGGATATTTTGTCCATGGGAATGACCGGAGATTATATGGTTGCAATTGAAGAAGGTGCAACCATGGTTCGTGTTGGAACCGGAATTTTCGGCGAAAGACATTATCAAAAATAAGGTGGTAAAAAATGAGTATTATTGATAAATTTCTCGATGTCATGCGTTTAAATGATGATGATTACGAATTTGATAACGAAGATTACGATTACGATGAAGAAGAGGATTATGAGGTAAAAGAAAAAAACCTTCCCGCAGAGAACGCAAAAAAGAAGAGGAACAGCAGCAGACCGCAGCAACTTTTGATATTTCCGAAAAGCAGAGGCAGAAGCAGCAGAATAAAATTACACCAATCAACCGAAACCGCCGACAGGGACAACCGGGAATGGAAGTATGTGTGATCAAGCCAACTACCATTGAAGATGAGATTGAAATAACAGAAACCTTATTAAACGGACGTACCGTTGTAATCAACATGGAAGGACTCAGTGTAGATATTGCACAGCGGATCATCGATTTTACTTCCGGTGCTACCTTTGCCATGCATGGAAATCTACAGAAGATCTCCAATTACATCTTCCTTGCAACTCCAAATGGGGTTGACATTTCCGGAGATATTCAGGGACTTATGGAATCTTTTGATTTACCAGGATTAAATTAATGATATGAACGAACAGGAATTATGCCGGAAGCGTCTTCTGGATCTTTCCAGACAGGCGGACCGGAAAGGAATTGTATTATTCAGTGATTTTTTGAATTTAAATGAACAAAATATTTTTCATAGTCTGCAGAAGGAACTGTATACTACAGCAGAACTATCCGGTGGCTATGAGCAGGCAGAGCGTCAGATGGTTGCATTTATCCCTGATGCTCTTTGTTATGAATGGTCTTATCCGTTTGTTTGTATCCATGCGGTTCCCCAGTATCCAAAATATGCGGAAAAACTTACGCATCGCGATGTACTGGGGGCACTGATGCATCTTGGACTGGACCGGAGTAAAATCGGAGATATTGTTCTGCTGGAAAATGACATTTATATCTTTTGTTCAGAGACCATCTCAGATTTTATTATGGATCAGTTTACGCAGATCCGCCATACAATGATCCGAAGTTCGATTATCGAAGATGTCAGTACTCTTAAAGTCCATCCCGTTTTTGAGGAACACGATGATATGGTTGCTTCTAACCGCATTGATGCCATTATTGCGCGGGCATATCATTTATCCCGGTCGGAAGCTGCCGCATATCTTACGGCTGAGAAAGTTTTCATTAATGGACGCTGCATTACAAACTGCAATCAATCCTGTGACAACGGAGATATTGTTTCGGTTCGCCAAAAAGGGCGTTTTGTTTTTGAAACCGACCAGTCTCTCAGCAAAAAAGGAAAACTTCGCGTCCGGTTTATGATTTATAAGTAAGGAGAGAACAATGAATCAGAGAAAGACAAAAAAATATATGGGATACAGCGGTCTGCTTGTTATTCTTTTAATTGCCATCGACCAGTTTACCAAATGGCTTGCCTATACCCATCTGTACCAGAAACCGGATGTGTCTGTGATCGATGGGGTATTCCAGTTAAAATATCTCGAGAATGACAGTGCTGCATTTAGTCTGGATCCGGTTTCTATTCTGCACCGGATTTTTCATTTTACTTATTTTGACAGCCATCCGGAAGCTTTTTTGATGGCAAAAATGATCTTTTTTGCCGTACTGACCATCGTTGTGCTTGTTTTACTGGCTATTGTGTATCAGCGAATTCCATTGAACCGCCGTTTTCTTCCGCTGAATATCATAGCCGTCGGAATCTTTGCAGGGGCGGCCGGAAACCTGATTGACCGTGTAATTCATCACTATGTCATTGATTTCTTTTATTTCAGCCTGATCAATTTTCCGGTTTTTAATGTTGCAGATATTTATGTAACACTTTCTGCAATCGCATTGATCATTGTTGTGCTTTTTTATTACAAGGAAGAAGATTTTTCTTTGATTTTCACTGGAAAACTGCAAGATGAAAAGGAGTCCTAAAACCGTGCAGGAAGAATCATTTGAAGTACAGTATACACAGGAAGGGGAGCGTCTGGATAAAGTTCTTTCCGAAATTTATCCGGATTTCTCCCGTTCTTTTTTTCAAAAACTTATCAAAAACAAACAAATTCAGGTAAACGGGGCAGTTCAAAAGGCCAGTTATCCGGTACATACAGAAGATCTCATACGTGTCACCATTCCGGATGCTGTCGAAACGACCATTGAACCGGAAAACATTCCGCTGGACATTCTGTATGAAGACGATGATGTTCTGATTGTGAACAAACCCAAAGGGATGGTCGTTCATCCATCGGCAGGACATTATTCCGGAACACTGGTAAATGCCATCATGTATCACTGCAAAGATTCATTAAGCGGCATCAACGGACAGATACGTCCGGGGATTGTTCATCGTATTGATATGGATACAACCGGTTCCCTGATTGTGTGCAAAAATGATGAAAGTCACGTAAACATTGCAGAGCAGATCAAAGAACATACCGTCAACCGCATCTACGTTGGCATTGTCTGCGGAAATGTAACAGAAGATGAGGGAACCATCGAAGGCGCGATTGGAAGGCATCCGGTTGACCGCAAAAAAATGGCCATCAATGAGAAAAACGGGAAACCGGCAATCACCCATTATAAAGTTCTTGAACGTTTTGGAAATTATACTTATATGCAGTTCCGGCTTGAAACCGGGCGAACCCACCAAATCCGTGTACATATGGCAAGCATCGGGCATCCGTTACTTGGAGATACTCTGTATTCCAGTGGCAGATCACCGTTCAAACATCTGCAGGGACAGACGCTCCACGCAAAAACAATAGGATTCGTTCATCCAAAAAGTGGAGAATATATGGAATTTTCTGCTCCGTTGCCGGAATATTTTGATAATTTACTAAAATTGTTGAAATCCAGATCCTGAATGTTGTATAATATGTATATACTTTAAGAGATTACTTAAAGAATTTATGACATCGGAGGTAACGGGTATGGGTAATCATATTTATACAATCGGAAGAGAACTTGGAAGTGGTGGATACACAGTTGCAAAACTTTTAGCAGAACGTCTTGGAATCAGGCTATATGATAAAGAGCTTTTGGCACAGGCAGCGAAAGATTCTGGTTTTTGTGAAGAAATTTTCGAAAATCATGATGAACGTCCAACCAACAGTTTTCTGTATTCCTTAGTAATGGATACATATACCGGCGGAAATTATTCTGCAGCACCGTTTTTGGATATGCCGCTTAATCACAAAGTATTTTTAGCACAATTTGATACCATAAAAAAGATTGCATCCGAGGAGTCCTGTGTAATTGTAGGTCGCTGTGCAGATTACGCACTGGCTTCTAATCCGGACTGTCTGAGCATCTTTGTACATGCAGATATGGACGATCGTATCAAGCGTGTCAGCAAACGTGAGGATGTCACGGAATCAAAAGCCAAAGATATGATCCAGAAAAGAGATAAGCAGCGTTCCAGCTATTATAATTATTACACCTGTAAGAAATGGGGAGACTCCAGAAGCTATGATCTGACACTTAACACAAGTAAGATCACACCGGAGGCGTGTGTCGACATTATTCTGGATTTTCGAAAGAAAATGGAACAGAAGAAATAAAGCAATTCAGCTCTGAAAAAAGGAACCGGTCTTAAGGTCCGGTTCCTTTTCTTGTATACTTTAAAAATCTATTGAAAATATTAAGAGGAATGAAATCCATGCGATTTGTAATACAACGTGTCACTGAAGCAACATGTGAAGTTGATCAAAAAATTACCGGACAGATAACAAACGGCTTTTGCGTCCTGATCGGAATTGCAGAAACCGATACCAAAAACATTGCTGATAAAATGATTCGAAAACTCCTTGGGATGCGCATCTTCGGTGATGAAAACGGAAAAACAAACCTGTCTTTACATGATATCGAAGGCTCCCTGTTATTAATATCACAGTTTACATTATATGCGGACTGCCGGAAGGGAAACCGTCCATCTTTTATCAAAGCCGGAAATCCGGAACTTGCAAACAATCTCTACGAATATATTATTGCAAAATGCAAAGAAGAAATTCCGGATGTACAAACCGGAATCTTTGGTGCAGATATGAAAATTTCTCTGGTAAACGACGGGCCTTTTACCATATTGCTGGATTCTGAAGATCTTGCATAATGGCTTGCAAAGGCATACGCGGAGTGATATCCTGATTTTATCAGGAGAACTATTCGTTAAACTTAGGTTTTGCGAATAGTTGGTAGTCACTCTTATTCCCTATATTTAACCATTCAGACGATATGTATCAAAACGTGTTAAGTTGTTGTTATAAACAAGCTGATGCTTACGCATCAAGGTTTCTTAAAAATAACATTTTGTTTCATTGCGCCGACCGATATATTTTTTATCATTTGCACCGTGCGCTATAAACATGCAAACCGCGCAGCTCTTGCATCTGTTAAAAGCATAATCTAAGGCAATCCCAGCAGGGTGTCGCTTCATGGGTCCCCCCTTGCGTCCCCCATTGCGCAACATCCTGCTGGGGAGCACTTTTCCTATGCATTTTCCATAGGTGCATTAAAAAGCGCATACGTGTCGTATATAGCGGAATACCGTTTCTTATACATAAAAAACTCACTTCCCACCTTTTCTTTCATAGGATACCACACCTTGACAGCTACGAACAGCTTGCCCCCGAACAGCAATGACATGATTTTACCCTGTATACCAAAATTAGAAACCTTCCTGTGAATCCATTCATACTCAATCAAGCTACGAATTTGCCGGTCAAGCATCCGATCAAATTGTGCAACGAGGACTATTTCATATCCTAACTTCCGATGTTGTGTGAAAAATGAACACCAGTCGGCACGATCTTTTTGCCCCCAGTCACGCGAATTGAACATAATTTGACATTCATCTATGACCAACAAAATTTCCCCCTCTTTTGGTTTGCGCCCTATATACTCCGCATAATTACGCGAAAAATTTATAAGACGTTCTACCGTAAGTTCACTGTTATCTATGTATAAATAACTACCCCTAGGGCTTCTGATACAATCAAAATTGCAAGGAAAATTCCCGATGATGGGCGCATTTTTATAGCGCATCCAATTCAAAAGCCGTGACGCAAGATGCAATGATTTTCCCGCGCCCGGAGTGCCACTATATAGTGAAATCATATTTTCCCCTTTCTAGGTGAATGGAATCCATTCACCTAATAATTTAATACCGGACATAACAAACTGACAAACAACCCAAGGAACTACCGCAAGCAACCAAGCAGAACCGATTGTAATAAATACGTCAACCGGGATAAAATAGTTTATATAAGAAAGATACTCGTTGACTTCTTCCGCCTGGATAAATGCTAAAAAAGGGCTTTCCGGTAGAATACCACAGAGGAAACCCACAAGAATTAAAACCGCCATTCCAGCAATTGATATAAAAAACGGTCTAAGCATAGAAACACTCATAATCACACCCCCCTTAGCCACTCATACGGTGCACAAAAGTTGTTATTTTGGCTGTTAAGAAAAACAAACCAATGATAAAAAAGATTGTCATTCCCCACCGGAAAATTTTAATATATTTCCAGTAATCAGCCATGTTAACATCAACAACCCATGTATAGTTTATTTTCTCAAATGTATATTTGAACGTAAAACGTGGTGCTTTCTTATCTGCTTTCAGAGTTTTTACAAGTTCCATCATATCCCACGGTATACAGAACGGAAACAAACGTTTCCAGTTTCCGGCTTTATCTGCAATAGATGGAATATTAGGATCAATAAGTTCTCCGGTGTCCGGGTCAATCAGCTTACCAGTATCGGGATCAATATCATATCCGGTATCCGGATCAATATAACGTCCGGTGTCAGGATTTAATCATTGGATTCTTAGATGGATCAGGATCTTTTCCTGGAACACCAGATTCTGTATCTTTTTCAGTGTCTTTTTCAGAATCTTTCTCCGTAGAATCTGGCTTTTGTATTGGAATAATAGGAATAGCAACAGGTAAGTTGTCTTTTCGTTATCTTCTTCGTTTTTTCCTTATCGTCCTTGTTATCCTTGTCAAAATATAACGAGAGTTCCACGCTTCTTCCTCCGCGTCTGTTATAGCTTTATCGTTCGCAATATCTTTCCATATATCCCAGTTTGTTTTATAGCCAACACCAGGAACATATACCGTATTATCGTCTACGGTTTTAACTTGGCATAATCATTTACTGTAGTACCATCTACACCAGTAAAAGCACCATTTTTAACAATCCACTGATAATCTAAAGAACATGTATAACAAGACATATCAGGGCTAGTTTGTCCATCTTTAACTATAGACCCATACGCGGTAAGAAATTCTGAATACTCTTTGCCCTGAAAAACCATTAAAGACTTAAAAGTCGTAAAGCCGTTATAAAATTTATAATCATCAACTAAATAATCTTTTTTCTCTACAAAAACTTTATATGTGTCTTTGTCCTTTACTATATTTAACAAATAACCATCATTAACTACACTTTCAGCGCGCATACGATCTAATACACCGCCACCTGTCAATGATGCAACATAATTATTAACAGTTTCAACAGACGAACAATCAAACTGATTCCCATTAGTATCATTAAATGTCGGTAAGACCTTAGCCAACAACTCCGACAGCTTTTCCGACATTTTCGCCCCAGCACTTGTAACCGTGTTAGGTAAATTCTTCAATTCATCAAAAACAGTTTTATTGACTACCTCGACCGGAAGCGCGGCAACCTTTGCTTTATTTTCCACCCACGTACAGAAGTTATTCCAAACTTGCTTACCGGACACACGATCTGGTTTAGTGTAAAATTCATCTTTCAAACTAAATTGCTGTCCGGTTTCCGCAAAAAGCCCACTAATTAAATCAAAATACGTGTAGTAAAAGAATTCTTCCATACCTGTAGCCCTTGCCGTATCATAACTACCAAACACCACAGCACCAATAATTGCCACGGAAAGCACCACCGGAAACATATATAACCGGAAGAACTTCTTAATTTTTCCCATTTTTTCATTATCACTTTGTTTCATGATTTCCTTTCCCTACAAAAGCAAAAGGGGTATGAGAACCACTCTCCTACCCCTTTTCCGTGATAACATATTTTCCGTATATGTTAAGCCTGCGCAGTAAGTCTCTTAAAAACCTTAATGCCGATAGTTACCGCAACAGTAAGACCAATGATAGCAAGCGCATACGGTGCGCAAGTAGAAATCATGTCAACAACATTTGTTTGTACAGCAGAAAATGCTGTACCCATGGCAGTTTTAATACTTTCCATTTTTACTCCTTTCCGGTCAAGACATCTTGAACCATTTTATTATTGCATAAATGCCGAACCCTACCGCCCACGCTGTAAAAGCAATGACGAATCCGGCACTAATACCAATTCCAAACGAGGAAAACCAAATACTCATAATATCACTCATGTATGCCACCTCTTAGAAAGAATATCAAAAACGACAGTACCGACTATACAACCAATAGCGGACATAATAACCGCTACCGCGCATACTTCCATACCCGCAACAGATACAGAATCAACGTATCTGCTTACCATTTCAAAAATTTCACTATCTTCCATATCCAGTACCTCATTTTATACCTTAGTCGAATGTTATGCATCCACCAGTTGCGCATTATCTCACCTTATCCGAAAATGTAACGTCTACGAGATAAGCACGGTTCCCGGATAACTCATAGTCGAGTTTTACTTCTCTACCGATCAATGACTCATTTACAGAATCTACTTTGTCAGCCGGCATGAAAACTTCCTCTACTTTCTGCCCCGCGCAACCATTGTTCTTTTCACGCGCATTGAACTCACCAACAACCTGTAAAACGCAATACTTTGTACCGTCCTTTTTCCCTGTAAATTTTTTGAATCCTACTAACTTACTCATACTTTTTTCTCCTTTTTCTCTCACATTCTTTATAGGGTAAATATTTAGTTGTCAAGGTTCGATTGCGTTTTCGTAAATCCTTGGAAAACAAGTGCTTAAGTCTTTCGCGCGTTCGATACTTCCGTTTAATTGCTTCTTGTTTTACGGTTAATGTGCTTGTCGGTCAAGCCTGTCCGCTTTCTTCCATCAGTGCGGAACACTATGCATCAGTGCCGTGCAATTCCTACTTTCTTCGAATCCGGTGACGGTTCTTGTTTATTCTGCACTCACTCCATCTATTTCTCGAATAGCCTAACTACCACGTTACTTGTGAGCCGCCCTATCGCTTCAACCGTTCTTTCTTGCTTGCTTATTTTCCCATTTGCTGATAAAATAAAGATTGGAATAATTACTTTATCAATTTACGTGGGTGCATTTAGGTTCCCATCCTAAGTTACAACTAGAGGGTTTCCAGTGCACCCACAACAACCGAGACAACATGTAGATACTTATTAGTATCTAGTAGATATCTACTGATATCTTACATGTATTATAGTACCATAGATATCTATTTATGTCAAGTAGATATCTATAAATATCTTTATATTTTTTTAGGGGTGTCTATATGGGCGAATACAAAAATAAAACATATCCGTTACGATTAGATAACAACCTTATGGATAAATTGCGAAAATTAGCAGAACAAGAAGATAGACCACTTAGCAAACAAATAGAACGCATAGTACGCGAATATATCCAAGCATACGAACAAGAACATGGAGAAATCAATCCGGACGATTAAACGGTATTTCATTATCATCGAGCACAGGAACAAAACCGTTGATATATTCGCCACACGTTCCCTCATGTACCTTATCTTGCACATGGACACGCACTTTATTGATGCGCCGTAAAAAAGCGTTCCACGTTTCCGGTTGGTATTTCTGTATATCCGTATACTGTTCCGTCAACGCAATATTTGAAATAATATAGACCTTTGTAAAACACGCGACCTTGTTTGCATACCTACACCGCAGTTCTACCGGATAACCGTCAACATAGTTGAGCATTTCCCCAATGCGAATACTAGACCGAAACTCTTCAAACACAATTACTTCTTGTCCCTTATAACCGTCAAATGGATGTTCATAATCAGTTACGCGAAACACTTTGTCATAACCGTACTTTTCCATGACTGACCGCGTTTTACCACTTCCGGTAGTGCCATATATGTATGTCGTTTCAAGTACGCGCCACTCTTTCTTATAGCGTTCTTCCAAAATAGTTTGTCTTGCACGTTCAATCTTATCAAGATTAAGCATATATTGCGGATTACTTTCTATGATTTCATAATTAGTTAAGCCCTCTTTAATCATTGCATACAGATCAGTTATATCGTTCCGCTGTCCTTGTCTTTCAACTGGGCACTCTCCGTACTCTTCCTGCGTACCATCCACACGCGTATCTTCTTTTTCAGAACCCGACCATTTACCCTCTTTAAACACATAATTCTTGTTATCGGCAGCAGTTCCCTTACATACATCAAAATGCGCACCGTCAAAACGCTTTTTCAATGTCGAAAATCTAACCGCACCAGTGCAACATATAAACACATGCGTGTGATACGTTCCACCGTCTTTCCCGATCTCATCTGACATACACCAATATGCACAGTTTTTAAACAACTGCAATTGCGCTTTGATTGCATTATGGTCAAAACCCTTTTCAACCGGATTGTTTATAGTAACCAACCACTTACGACTCCTAACATCATTCTCCATATTGTCTCCTTTTTGTCACCTGTCACAGAAGTTAAAAATTTGTGTGACAAGCGTTTCGTTGTCTCAAACCCTTGTAAACACTGGTTTTTTAAAAATTTTGTCACTGTCACAGAAGTCGGGGGTAATACTAACCCCGACTTTCCCACATTACATAAATAATTCACACACTGTAGAAAAAATATAAAATCCGTACAATGTTACATACCTAAATACATACATACCTAAATCACACCTACCTTTGCAAGCACCCACAGTAGGACAACGAATCCCACCGCATACAACGAGTAATATATAATAAATGTCAAAAACATACAAAACACCCATAAAAAAAGGATGTACCGCAAGTACACCCTAAATAGAAATAAATATACATTTTTTACAAACGAGCAATAAACCACGGACAAAAACCAAGACTATCTACGTAGGCGCGTAGAAAAACGTCCGCTCCTACCCCTTGTCGTTCAGTTTCCCACTCTAAGTCATGAGGGGATAACCGCGGACACGCGCTTGTAAATATTCAGTTTTTCAAGTAAAATGGAATAAAAAGATATGAACCAACTATTCGCAAAACCTCCGCTTAGCAAATAGTTGACGGACGCACGCGCTCCGTTTTGGTATAATGAATGTCGCACGTGGTCAACTACCACTCCGGCAAAACCTACGTTTTCGCTAAACTACGACAGGTTTTGCGAATAGTTGCATGGATGCCACTATTGCCGTTTCCGCGAACGCCTTGGAGTGCCTTTTGCATATTCAATTAATTTAGCACAAGTAAAGGAACCATTATATGAAACTACAACAATTATACAGTTATGTCCGCCAGGCAATCGACGATTACCAGATGATTGCAGATGGTGACCAGATTGCCGTCGGCATTTCCGGAGGAAAAGATTCTCTGACACTTTTATATGCATTATCCGGATTACGCAGATTTTATCCAAAGAAATTTGAATTGGCAGCTTTGACCGTTGATCTGGGATTTGATCATTATGATCTGTCCGAAATCCGGCAGCTTTGTAAAACGCTCGATGTCGAATACCATGTAATCAAAACCAAAATTGGCGAAATTGTTTTTGAAGAACGAAAAGAAAGTTCTCCATGCGCGCTATGTGCAAAAATGCGAAAAGGCGCATTAAATGACTATGCGAGGCAAATTGGATGCAATAAAGTTGCCTATGCGCATCACATGGACGATATCATAGAAACCATGTTTTTATCAATGTTTTATGAAGGACAGTTTTATTCGTTTGCCCCTGTCACCCATTTAGACCGCAGCGGAATCACTGTCATCCGGCCACTGATGTATGTTCCGGAAGCAAATGTCATCGGATTTCTTCATAAATATCATCTTCCCCTTGTGAAAAATCCGTGTCCGGCAGATGGGGAAACCAAACGTGAATATGTCAAACAACTTGTCCGGCAGATTAATTTAGAAAACCCCGGTGTCAAAAAACGCATTTTCCATGCAATATGCACCGGCAGAATAGAAGGGTGGAATATCAATGGAAAACAATGAAAAAGCATATTACGAAAAAGTAGATATTGATAATGAATTAAAACTGCGAAAGCAGCTTGCTGCTCTTCCACCCTACTGCAAACAGTATTTTATAGCAATCGAATCCAAAACCCAGTCACGGACAAGACTTGCCTATGCCTATGATCTTTCCTGTTTTTTCGATTATCTGCACGAAAACAACCCAATTTGCAAAAAAATGAGCATTACGGAGATTCCTCTGAGCATTCTGGAAAGCCTAAAACCCATGGATCTGGAAGAATATCTGTATAATTTAAAAGTATATGAAAAGGACGGTATGGCACATACCAACGAGGAACGGGGAATCAAGCGGAAACTCTCCTCTCTCCGCTCCTTTTATAAATATCTGTACAAAAATGAGTTTATACAGTCGAATCCAGCATCCAAAGTAAGTACCCCGAAAATCCACGACAAAAATATAATCAGGTTAGATGCGGATGAAGTTGCCAATCTGCTTGACGAGGTCGAATCTGGCGAAAATTTAACGAAAAAGCAGCAAATGTTCCATGACCGCACAAAAGTGCGTGATTTGGCCCTTCTGACGCTTATGCTGGGGACAGGAATCCGTGTCTCGGAATGTGTCGGCCTGGATCTGGATGATGTCGATTTAAAAAACAACGGAATCAAGATCCACCGGAAAGGTGGCGCAGAAGTTGTTGTATACTTCGGAGAGGAAGTCAGAAATGCCCTGTGCGGATATATGGAAGAACGAAAACTGATCACTCCGGTTTCCGGGGATGAAAACGCACTGTTTTTATCTATGCAGAAACGAAGAATCGGAGTCCGCGCAGTGGAAAATCTCGTAAAGAAATACGCAAAACTTGTTACAAACTTAAAGAATATTACCCCACATAAACTGCGAAGCACCTATGGCACCTCTCTTTACCGGGAAACAGGTGATATTTATCTGGTTGCAGATGTCCTTGGTCATAAAGATGTCAATACAACAAAAAAACATTATGCTGCCATTGAAGAGGACAGACGCCGCAGTGCCGCAAAATATGTTCATCTTCGTGAAGACGAAACGTAAAAATCTTTTTAAAAAGGTAAAAAAAGAGGTAAAAAATTTTTAGGAAAAATAAAATTCTATGAAAATATAAGGAGGACAAAAAGAAATGGACTTATTATGGAAAGAACGAAAAAGAATCTGGTGCGGACTTCCGCTTACCTTCACTGTGTACAGTTATGACAACGAAAGATTCTATGTAAAAAGCGGTTTTTTAAATCAGCGGCAGGATGAGGTCCGTCTGTACCGCATTCAGGATCTGACCGTGACCAGATCATTGTCTCAGCGGATTTTCGGAATGGGAACCATTCTTGTAAATTCTTCCGACAAAACCCTTGGCGATTTTGAAATTAAAAATATCAAAAATGTCATGGATGTAAAAGAACAGCTCTCTGCGCTGGTTGAAATACAGCGAGATCAAAAACGGGTATATACCAGAGAAAATATCTCCGGGGATTCCGAAGCCGATCATGATGATTATATGTAATCAGAATGTAAAATTTCCTGTATCCATTGAAAAAGGATACAGGAAATTTTTTACCTGTGTGCCTGCATTTCCTGTTGTATTTTTTCTTCAATCCGGATTTTTACCAGATCGGCAATCTCCTGCGTTTTCATTCCCTTATACTCTTCGTAACAGATCGGTTTTAAATAATGCACATATGTTGTGATCGGTCCGATATGAAAACTGTTAAACACCTTATACGAATCAATCAGTGCAATAGGAACGATCGGTGCATGTGATTTTAAAGCGATCTTAAAACTTCCTGCTTTGAAATCGCATACCTTATTTTTATTGTTAAACCGGTATCCGCCCTCTGGGAAAAGAATATACTTTTTTCCGGCAGCCACCTCTTTTGCCACCTGATTGATAATGGTGATTCCCTGCCTCGGATTATCTTTTTCCAGGCGCTTGGCCTGTACAAGATCACAGAACTCCCGTACAAGTATCGTATGTGACTTGCGTTTGTCCATCACAAAAGAACATGGAGACTTATGGGTATACATAATACCCAGCACATCATATTTGCCCTGATGGTTCGGATACATCATGTATCCTCCCTGCTTTGGCAGGTTTTCCGCACCGGTCTCCACAGTATTAATTTTTCCTGTCTTGTTCATCAGATAAATGGCATGCTGCACGAGCGAATAACGCTGTTCTTCCGTATAGCGCTGCGGATGATCTGCTTCTGCCCGCATTCTAGGAATCATATATGGTGCACGATGCAGATTCATAAATATAACATAAAATAATTTTAACATGGTACTTGTATCCCTTATTCGGTATTCAATCATATTTTAAAGGTTTGATATATATATTCTAGCAAATGATACGGATTTTCTGGTTCTGCGTGTCTTGAAATGACACAAATTTTCACTGATTTTTAGAGATTTTGCTGTATTCTCTCAAAATTGCTAAATTATTCTATAATTTCAAAAAGGAACTTAAATTGCCTGTGAGACATATTCTCAATCTAATTTCATTGATTGTGGTGAATCTAAAGTGTCAAGCTCCTTAAAATAATTGGCATCTTCATTGGTAGCATACATAGCTGACTTTATACGATATAAAATGTCATCAATAGACTTAATATCTGAAACCATATATTTCTCGTTCAAAAGCTCAATTAACTCTTTCTTTTGATTTTCTGTTAATTTTAATGACTGCGCAAATGTTACTAGAGCAAAGTCGGCTGTTTGCTTACTAATGCTATCCTGCTGAATGGCAATTGAATCAATCTAAAGATGCGCTACCTACTGACTTGCACGCTTATTTTTACCGGAATAACCGGAAAACCCCAAACACTTTTCCGAGAATCTTACAATCCGGAACTATGATCGGGTCCATCGCATCATTTTCCGGCTGCAGCCGGATATGCCCGTCTTCTTTGTAAAAAGTCTTGACCGTTGCGGAATCATCGACTAAAGCAACAACCATTTCCCCATTCTGTGCAGTACTGCAGCGCTCCACAATGATATTGTCCCCGTCAAAAATACCTGCATTGATCATGCTCTCGCCCTTTACCTTCAGCATAAAGGACTCTGCATTTGGCATATACTCTGCAGGAATCGGGAAATAGGCATCAATATTCTCAACGGCAAGCATCGGCTGACCGGCGGCTACCTGCCCGATCATAGGGACATTCACCACTTCACGCCGTGTCAGATTGAAGTTATCATCCACGATTTCGATTGCACGCGGCTTTGTCGGATCACGACGGATATATCCGTTTTTCTCAAGTGTCTCCAGGTGGGAATGGACGGATGATGTGGACTTTAAATGGACCGCTTCACAAATGTCACGGACTGTTGGCGGATATCCTTTGTTTAAGATTTCTTTTTTTATATATTCCAGAATTTCTCTCTGTTTATCTGAGATTTTTCCATATGCCATAATGCGTTACCTCCGGGCGTATTTCTTTATGATCTTAGTTTATCATACTACAACATAGAACGCAAACGTATATTCCGAAAATTTGTTCGTATTTTCTATTGACAAACACATGTTCGCGTATTATATTTATCTTATCCAAACAAATGTTCGATTTCAGATAAAACAGGAGGAATTTATTATGAAAAGGGTATATAATGAAAAAATCTCACCTCGTGCAAATGAAAGTCTCACCCGAAGAGAACATACCGTTCAGACCCAGAAACGCGTGATTGTTCTGGTCTGTGTTCTTGTCATCTTCGCCGTTATTCTGATTGGAAACAGTATTATTACATTTGCCGGTTCCAGAGCCGAACAGCCGGTTCATAAATATTACACAAGTGTCCAATTACAAAAGGGAGATTCTTTGTGGTCTCTTGCCGATCAATATGCTGCCTCTAACTGTACCTCCCGTGCGCAGTTTATCGATGAGGTGTGCGAACTGAATGGAATCTCGGAAGATAATACACTGCACAGCGGCGAGTATCTCGTAGTTTCCTATTACTCTCCGGATTACTCTCCGGAAATTCGGTAGCTAATTATCTGTTCTATTAATATTTATAACCTGCTATATTATTTTGTCACAAAAAAAGAGAATAACCTTCTTCCCTTTCATATCCGTAGGAAAAAAGTTATTCTCTCACTTTTCATTTATAATCACTCTTTATAATCAATCATGTCTGTTACACAAAATACCTGTTGGAATTACATCTCAATGATCTTTCCATCTCTCCAGATGCGTTCGAGATCATAGAACAGACGGTCTTCTTTGGAAAACAGATGCACAATGATATCCTCATAGTCCATCAGAATCCATGTCGACTTATTATTTCCTTCAATCTGCTTTGCATGCAGCCCTGCTTTGTATAATGCTTCATCTACAGCATCCTGCATTGCAGTCAGCTGATTCTGGTTGTTTCCGTTTGCAATAATAAAATAATCGGCGATAGAGGAAACTCCTGTAATATCAATAACGGTTACATCCTCTGCCTTTTTATCTCTGAGCGCTTCTACGGCGGTCTTTACGATTTCTAATGTTTCCATGGCTGATCCTTTCCATACGGTTCATAAAATTGATAGGTTAACTGGGTCGTTGGGTCTACACTGCCTTTTCTCCCGCTTAAATAATGCAGCGTATCATATAAGATTTCTGCCATACACTGATTCAGATCCGAAAAGGCAATCTGTCTTATGATCGAAAGATGGGGAGCTTCACATCTTAAAGGTTCAATATAATCGGCAATGTAGATAATCTTATCCAATGTATTCATATCCGGCTCTCCGGTTGTATGCACCTTGATGGCATGAAGGATCTGCGGGTCCTTTACTCCATATGCTTCCTCTGCCAAAACCATACCTGCTTTTGCATGGAGAAGTCCTGGATTTTCACGCTCTACTTTAGAAATCAGGATATCGTTTTTTTCACAGAGAGAAATCTTTTTCTCTGTCGGGAGGCATTTGGCGCAATCATGCAGAAGTCCTGCGATCATCGCCTTCTCATAATCATATCCATATGCCATGGCAAGGCTTCCTGCCGTATACATGACCCCAAGCGTATGCTCATAGCGGTTTTTATCCAGTTCTTTTTTCAATCTCTTTTGTATTTCTTCTCGTTCCATACGTTTTGCTCCACTTCTTTACGATTGATACAGATGATGCCTGCGAATATACGCAGATACTTCTTCCGGAAACGCATGTTCCGGATATTCTCCTCTCATCAGTGCCTGGCGGATCTTTGTGGAAGACATCAAAAAACGTTCACAGGGAACGATCCGGATATCACAGGGAAATTGTTCCTGCAACAAACGGATCTTCTTCTCCAATGCAGCGATGGTAAAAAGATCCCTCGGGATCACCAGAATGGTAGCCAGTTTGGCAATTCGTTCCGGTTGTTTCCATTGTTCAAAATAGTCCAGAGAATCTCCACCCATAATAAAGAAGAAACGATGCATCGGATACTGCTCCGACAATTTCTCCATGGTGCGGTATGTGTAGCTTCTCTCGGCACTGTCAAGCTCCAACCGGCTGACCGTCATCCAGGGATACGGCTGTGCGGCCAGTTTACACATTTGAAACCGGTCTTTGGCGTCGGTCATCCCATGCTCATCCTTATTTGGAGAGTGTCCGGCGGGAATAAGCCATACCTGATCCAGTGCATAAGATTCGTATGCACATTTTGCCATATGAAGATGTCCGTTATGAATTGGATCAAAAGACCCTCCTAATATTCCGATATTCATGTGTCTTATTCCGGAAGTTTAATCTTTGGATTCTTCTTTGCCTTGCGGTAAAAGATCATTTTCTTTCCGATTACTTTTACGACATTGGAATGTGTACGCTCTGAAATGACAGAAGCGATCTCCTTCGGATCATCAATACAGTTTTTCAATACAGAGACTTTAATCAGTTCTCTCTTTTCCAATGCGGCATCAAGTGCTTCAATGATCTCCGGTGTCAGAGATGCTTTTCCAATCTGAAAGATCGGATCTATATTGTTGGCAAGGCTTCCCAGATAGGCGCGCTGTCTGCTGTTCATAGCGTTTCCTCCTGTTACTTATAATAATCAAATTCGTTATAATACATACGGACAGTATCTCCATCCTGTATGCCCTGTTCTTCCAGTTCCTTTAAGATGCCCTGTTCCCGAAGGAATTTCTGGAAGAATAAAAATCCTTTTTCGGAATCCATGTTTGTATATCCAAGCATTTTTTCAATCTTTGGACCCTCTACAACAAAGGCACCGTCTTCTGCACGGGTAATTGTATATGGTTCATCCTTAAAGAAGCCAAGTGCCGGATCAAATTCCTGCTCATAGACAACGGCTTCCTTCGGACATTTTGCCAGAAGTTCACGTACATGAAACAGTAATTCCCGAACACCCTGACCGCTCACCGCAGAAATCGGATACACTTTAATGCCTTCTTTTTCCTCAAATTCTGCACGAAGCGCAGAAATAATTTCGTTTTCATTGCCATAAATTGCATCAATCTTGTTTGCTGCAATTACCTGTGGTTTCTTCAACAAGTCCGGATTATATGCATCCAGTTCCCGGTTAATGGCATGAATATCCGCAATTGGATCACGTCCTTCGGTTCCGGCCGCATCCACAATATGGATAATGACTTTGGTTCTTTCAATATGCCGGAGAAATTCATGTCCCAGACCGACACCATCGGAAGCACCTTCAATCAGTCCCGGAATATCCGCAATCACAAAACCGTTTCCGTCTTCCATGTCAACAACACCCAGATTTGGCTGTAATGTCGTAAAATGGTAATTGGCGATCTTTGGCTGTGCATTGGTCACACGCGATAAAAAGGTGGATTTTCCGACATTCGGGAAACCAACCAGTCCCACATCCGCGATCACTTTAAGTTCCAGCTGAACTTCAATCTCGATGGCTTCCTGTCCCGGCTGCGCATATTTTGGAGCCTGCATGGTGGAAGTTGCAAAGTGCTGATTGCCAAGTCCTCCACGGCCGCCATGCAAAATGACAGAACGCTTATTTTCCCCTGACATATCGGCAATTACTTTTCCGGATGCCGCATCTCTTATAATTGTTCCCTCCGGAACTTTTAATATCAGATCTGCACCATTTTTTCCATGGCAGTTTTTCTTGCCACCTTCTTCGCCCGGTTCTGCTGCGAATTTTCGTCTGTGCCGATAGTCTGCAAGCGTATTGATTCCCTCGTCTACTAAGAAAATGACATCTCCGCCTTTTCCTCCATCGCCACCGTCCGGACCACCGTTCGGCACATATTTTTCACGACGGAAGGACACATGTCCGTCTCCGCCTTTTCCTGATTTGATAATAATTTTTGCACGGTCTGCAAACATAATCTCTCTCCTACATAACGATAAAACCCCGGCTCAAAAAGTCGGGGTTTTGTAAACTACTCGTTGTCTACTGGATATACAGAAGCCTGCTTCTTATCTCTTCCTACTCTCTCGAAACGAAGAACACCATCTACTTTAGCAAATAATGTGTCGTCTCCACCGATACCAACATTCACACCTGGATGAATTCTTGTACCACGCTGTCTATAGAGAATATTGCCAGCCTTTACGAACTGTCCGTCTGCTCTCTTTGCTCCTAATCTCTTGGACTCGGAATCACGGCCGTTCTTTGTAGAACCAACTCCCTTTTTATGAGCAAAAAACTGAAGGTTCATATTCAACATGTCCTACACCTCCTTGAAATCAAGAATGATATACTCATTCCCATAATCATTTTGTATTCCTTGTAAGCCCAGAACCATGGACTTCATCAGAAGCTGTGTATCATGACCGGCTTTCTGATCAAGTCTGAAATCAATCAGCCCGGATGTCTCTTCTGTATCAATATGATAAGAATCCTCTGTGAAAGTCTCTATGGAATTGATCGTATTTATCACAAGTGCCGAAACACCTGCGCAGATAATATCACTTCCTGCTTCCGCATATCCGGAATGACCGATGCAGTGAAATCCCACTGCATCTTCATGATCCTGTAAAATCGTTATAGTAATCATATAACAATTCCTATCGATTATCCATTAATCTTTTCAATCTTAACCTGGGTGAACGACTGTCTGTGTCCGTTCTTCTTGTGATAACCGGTTTTTCTCTTGTACTTGTAAACGATTACTTTCTTTGCTCTGCCTTCTTTGATGACAGAAGCTTCAACAGTTGCTCCGGCTACTGTTGGGTTTCCAACCTTCATATCGTCTCCGGATACTGCTAATACCTGATCAAAAGTAACCTTCTCACCAGCATCAACTCCAAGCTTTTCAATGGTAATGATATCGCCTTCGGATACTTTGTACTGTTTACCACCTGTTGCTATAATTGCGTACATATGGCACCTCCTATTTATCATTACTCGCCAGTTACGGTGTTGCCAATAAGCAAACTTTTACCTCACTGTGCGGCATACTAGTGTATAATAGCACATGACCACCTGTTCGTCAAGCTGTTTATGATAAAATTTCACGCAAAGATTTGTATACTTTTTTCCGGGTCAGTTCCACCAGACCAAGTCTGGTAATATCGATAAAATTTGCGGGAACCGAATCTTTTTGTAATTCCTCCCGAATAACGGAAATCAGCTTCTGCTGCTGTTCTTTCTTTTTCAGATTGATGAAATCCACGAGGATCATCCCTGAAATGTTGCGCAGACGAAGCTGCCGTGCAATCTCTTTTGCCGCTTCAACATTGATCGCAAATAAAGCCTCTTCCCGGCGGGACCGGTTTTTTCCGCTGTTGACATCAATGACCGTCAGGGTTTCAAGAGATTCAATGATAATATTGGCTCCGGAATCAAGCCATACTTTGGAAGAAAGCAGTTCCTGCATATTGCCCCGCAGATGATATAAAGTCGAAAGACTGACCGCATCATCCCGGTAAAGCTGCACTTTCTTTTCTTCCACAAGATGGGGAAGGTATGCACAGATCTCCTGATACAGATCCTGACCATCCGTAAGAACCAGATCTGTTTTTTCAAAATTTTCTGCTTTTAACCGCGCCAAATAGCCGGGGAGATTCCGGTACACCAGATCTCCGGCATTCTGATGTGTACCGGTCTTCTTTAAAGCCCGGTATTCTTTCTGCACCAGTTCGATATCTTCGCATAATTCGGTTTCCAGAACCGCCCCTGCATTGGTTCTGAATACCAGCCCGTACCCTTCTGCTTCATGATCCTTACACGTGTTCTCTAAAAGAGCCGACAGTCTTTTTGATTCCTCCTGGGATAATTTTTTAGAAACGCCAAGACAGGTATTCTCTGTCGAAAGGAAACAGTAATGTCCATGCACTACAAGCTTGGTGCTTACGACCGGATCTTTGGTTTTTACCGCATCTTTTACAACCTGCACCAGCAACTCATCCCCTTCACAGAGCGCTTCTTTTTTGGATAATTTTCTGGTATACACCGGGTTTTTCACATCATTCAGCGGAAGATAGCATTTCTGTCCATCCGCAATGCGCACAAAAGCGGCATGAATATTTGGCACAATCTTCTCTACATATCCTACATAAATATGATCCAGCAGAGTATTTTCTTCCGGTTCAAAAACCTGAAGTTCCTGCAGCTTCCGGTTCTCATCCAAAACCAGATAAGCAAGATACTCTGTCTGATGATGTTCCAGTTTTGTGACAACGATCCGATTCATTTAAACAATTTCCTCTCCCATGCCGGAAAGCCCAACCAGCTGCCCCTGTTCATCCCTCGCATAAACTTCGAGCCGGTGGATCTGGATTGCGGATTCACAGTATTCCAGTCCGCAAAGCTGATAAACCGATGAAAGTACCAGTTCCGGTTTGATATTATCCACACTGCCCGTAGAAACCTGCAGGAAAAATGCCGGGCGTCCCTGCTCCTCTTCAACGGAAAACGCGTATACCAATGGTTTTAGGTCCACTTCCCGTTCACTTTTTTTCGTCTTTTTGATAATGGTAAACTGTGGACTGTCCAAAAACCGTTCTTTGACGATTCTTTTCCATTCTTCCGTTGAAAACGGACTTTCGTACCCTTCTTTATAGCTCAGCCGGTAATCCGCTGCTGCCACAATTGACATCGCAGTTTTCGCTTTATCCGGCAGTTTCACATAGGAAGTAACCTCCACACCATCTACCATGGTTTCATTCAGTGCAGCGACTGCCTCCTTAGATGTCATGGATTCATTGACTTCAATATCAAAATATTCGCCATCGCTTGTGATTCCGACTCCAAGCGGCGCCGCAAAGGACATAATCTGATGCGGAGAATATCCTTCCGAATAACGGATATCAATCTTTGCACGCCGGACCGCTTTCTGAAAATAACGCATCATATCCAGGTGTCCGATGAATTTCATGACACCCCATTTTCGAAATTTAATTCTGATTTTCAAAGCAGACACCTCCTCCAAATTGTCTTGCACCACATCCGGAGCAGCGCATCCGGCAGTTTGGCGTCACCGTCTCACTGAGCGCGGTTTTCCATTCACGCAGCATAAATGCCTTTGTCACACCGACATCAATAAAATCCCACGGAAAAATTTCATCGTCGCTTCGTGCTCTCTTGGTATAAAAATCAATATCAATGCCACATGCAGCAAATGCCTCCAGCCACAGATCATAGTGAAAGAATTCCGACCACGCATCGAAAAATTCGCCGTGTTCATACACATAAAGAATAGCTTTTGAAATCTTACGGTCTCCGCGCGCAAGGATTCCTTCCAATACCGTCACATCGGCTTCATGCCAGTTGTAACGGATACTCTTGTGGTTTAACTGTTCCTTTACATGATCATTGACAATCTTTGCACGCGCCAGATAATCTGATGGGTCTAACATGGTAGCCCACTGGAACGGGGTAAAAGGTTTCGGTACAAAAAGGAAGTACTGATCGTAATCTGGCATTTTCCGTTTCTCTGTTCCTTTGGCACGGTGTCATAATACAAAGCGGCAATCTCGTTTGCCAGTTCCGGGATCGCCCGCATATCTTTTTCTGTTTCCGTTGGAAGTCCAAGCATAAAATAAAGTTTAACCTTATTCCAGCCGCCGACAAACGCATCATGGGAACCGGTCAGAATATTGTCAACCGTCAGACCTTTATTGATGACATTTCGCAGTCTCTGGGAACCTGCCTCCGGGGCAAATGTCAGACTGCTTTTTTTGATGTCCTGCACTTTCTGCATAATATCAAGGGAAAAGGCATCAATACGAAGGGATGGCAGGGAAATATTGACATGTTTTTTGTCACACTCCTCAATCAGGAAATTGATCAGTTCCTCCAGATCGGAATAATCCGATGAACTGAGAGAACTTAAGGAAATCTCTTCATAGCCGGTCGATGCAAGCATGGTTTGTGCAAGTTCTTTCAGTCGTTTTACGCCCTTTTCCCGGTTTGGCCGGTAAATCATGCCGGCCTGACAGAAACGGCATCCGCGGATACAGCCCCTCTGTATTTCAAGCACCACGCGATCCTGTGTTGCTTTGATAAATGGAACCACCGGTTTTTCCGGATAAACCGAGCCGGTCAGATCCATATCCACCTGCTTTTTGATGGTTGCCGGAATATCATCATAAACAGGAGTAAATGCCGCTATCGTGCCATCTTCTTTGTAACGGACTTCATACAGCGACGGGACATAAATGCCCTCTATTTTTGCCGCCTCATGCAGAAATGCCTTTCTTGAATACTGTCCGGATGCCCGCATCGACTTATAGAGATTTAAAAATGTATCATACTGTGTCTCCCCTTCTCCAATATAAAAACAATCAAAAAAGTCTGCAATCGGTTCCGGATTATAAGAACATGGTCCTCCACCTAAAATAATCGGGTCTTCGTCCCCACGTTCAGCCGAAAGAAGCGGAATCTGTGCCAGATCCAGAATCTGTAAAATATTGGTGTAGCACATCTCATACTGCAGAGTCAGACCGACAAAATCAAAGTTTTTGATCGGTTCCTGGGACTCAAGTCCGAACAGCGGAATATTCTGCTCCTTCATAATTTTATGCAGATCTGGCCATGGAGAATAGACACGTTCACACCAGGTGTCCTCTCTGCGGTTAAACATGTCGTATAGGATCTGAATTCCAAGATGTGACATACCAATTTCGTATACATCAGGAAAACACATCGCAAAACGAATCTGCGATGTGTCATCTTTTACTACAGAATTCAGCTCATTACCGATATAGCGTGCAGGTTTTTCAATCTGCATCAGAATCTCGTCACTTAAAGCTAGTTTTCTCATAGATACCTCTTAACATTTATTTTTTATCGCTGGGCAAGTTCATTGGCAATCTCTTCCCAGGTAATGCCTTTTTCCACCATAAGCACCATACAGTGATACAGAAAATCGGAAATCTCGTATTTGATGTTTTCCGGTTCCGGATTTTTCGCTGCAATTACAATTTCCGTACACTCTTCCCCAAGTTTCTGCAAAATCTTATCGGTTCCTTTCCCAAACAGATAATTGGTATAGGAACCATCCTGCGGATGTGCTTTACGTTCCTTGATAATATCATACACGCTCTCAAGTACCTTCAGCGGATTTTTCTCAACATACTCTTTTTGTACGATGCTATTGAAAAAACAGGTACGGTTTCCGGTGTGACAGGCAGCCCCTACCTGGGAGACTTTTGCCAGAATCGTATCAAAGTCACAGTCAGCCGTCAGGGATTTCACATACTGGAAATGCCCGGAAGTCAGGCCTTTGGTCCAGAGTTCATCACGGCTTCTGCTCCAGTAGGTCATTTTCCCGAGATTAATTGTCGTATCAAACGCCTCTTTGTTCATGTATGCAAGCATCAGCACTTCATCTGTACGGTAATCCTGCACAATGACCGGAACCATTCCGTCCGAATTCAGTTTCAGATCCTCCCAGGACAGATCCGGTGCAAAATTATACATATTGATGCCTTCCTGAAGCAGAGAAGACTTTAACTTCATAATATCCGTTGAAGTATCATTGATGAACGGACCCGCAATTCCTCGGATTTTTTCCCGCTTTAGCAGCCTTACGATCTCGTCAAAATTATAATCCGGAAGTTCCACCACATACGGAATGTTGGTCAGATTTTCCAGTGCATCCAGAATTTCCGGATTTAACACCAGTGCTTCATGGAATGTATTTTCAATCGAATCCTGATTCTTAAAAATAAAATCCACATTGTTGATAGAGAGCAGAATCCGGTCTTTGCCAAAACGTGCACTGGCTTCCTCCGCCAGTCCGATGCTCGAAGGCTTAGAAGCATTTAAAATCACCTGAAGGCATCCTGCAAACAAAAGTTTTTTGATGTCTTCCAGACGGTTAATGTTTCCTCCTGCGCATACTTTAATATCAATGTTGCGATTGATGTTTCGAATCGTATTGACATTCTTTTCATGCTCATCATCGCTGGTAGACAGGTCAAAAATAATGATCTTGTCAACTCCACTGTCGTTGTATAACTGGCACAGTCGATAAACATTCGCATCTACCGGCGTAAAATCGGTCATGGATCTTACTGCATGACCATCTTTTAAATAAAGCGTCGCGACAATGTTTTTTTGTTTCATGTATTACAAACTTCCTTTCGTTGACAGAATTCCTTTTACTCTCGGATCATGGGAAACCGCTTCATCCAAAGCTCTGGCAAATGCCTTAAACATCGCTTCTGCCATATGATGATTATTTCCGGGGCTTAACACCTTAATGTGCAGATTCATGCCCGCACTGTAGGAGACCGCATAGAAAAATTCACGGATCATTTCGGTATCAAGTGTTCCCAGACGCTCCGTAGTAAATTCGCCGTCAAATACAAGATATGGACGTCCGGATAGATCTACCGCACACAAAACAAGTGTCTCATCCATCGGAAGGATACAGCTTCCAAATCGTTTGATTCCGCTTTTGTCCCCCAATGCCTTTTTGATCGCATCTCCAAGTACGATTCCGCAGTCTTCGATCGTATGATGGCTGTCGACCTGAAGATCTCCATCACATTCCATATGCAGATCGAAGAAACCGTGCTTGGAAAATCCCTCCAGCATATGATCAAAAAATCCAATGCCTGTCTCAATATGGGAAATACCGCTTCCATCCAGATTTAAAGTCACCTGAATGTCCGTCTCTTTTGTTTTGCGTGTTGTGCTGATCTGTCTTTTTTCCATAATCTGCTCCTTTTAGACTTTCTTTCCCATATACTACTCAAACCGAACGCGGATGGAGTTTGCATGTGCGGTCAGTTTCTCACATTCTGCAAACTGCTCAATATCTTTATGTACTTTTTCAAGCGCTTCCCGTGAGTAAGAAATAATGCTGGACTTTTTAATAAAATCATCCACGGAAAGTGCGGAAAAGAACTTGGCCGTTCCGTTTGTCGGAAGAACATGGTTTGGTCCGGCAAAGTAATCGCCAAGCGGCTCGGAGGAATACTCTCCGATAAAGATAGCACCGGCATTGCGGATCTTTGTCATTACGTGGAACGGATCTGCTGTGACGATTTCCATATGTTCGGATGCAATCGCATTTACGGTATCAATTGCTTCTTCCATATTATCTGCCACAAGAATATATCCGTAATTGTCCAGGGACTTCTGGATGATCTCTTTTCTGGAAAGTTCTGCGACAAACTGATCAATCTCTGCAGATACTTCTTCTGCAAGTTTCTGGCTTGTGGTGATCAGAATTGCAGATGCCATCTCATCATGTTCTGCCTGGGATAACAGATCCGCTGCAACATAGCGTGGATTTGCAGTCTCATCCGCAAGCACTAAAATCTCACTCGGTCCTGCAATGGAATCAATGCTGACATAACCAAACACTGCTTTTTTGGCAAGTGCGACATAAATATTTCCCGGTCCGACAATCTTGTCAACCTTTGGCACACTTTCGGTTCCAAATGCCATGGCAGCAATTGCCTGTGCTCCACCGACTTTATAGATCTCATCCACTCCGGCTTCTTTGGCTGCAACCAGAGTGGAAGGATATACTTTTCCATCTTTGCCTGGTGGCGTACACATTACAATACGGTCTACTCCCGCAACTTTTGCCGGAAGAACATTCATCAGTACGGAAGAAGGATACACAGCCTTTCCGCCCGGAACATAGACACCAACCGTTGCAAGTGCGGTAACTTTCTGTCCAAGAATGATACCGTCCTCTGTCGTAAACCAGGAATTCTGTACCTGTTTTTCATGATATTTTTTGATATTTACAAGAGACTTGCGGATCACTGCAAGCAATGTCGTGTCAACCTGCTCATAGGCCTCGGCAATCTCTTCTTCTGTTACAAGAATATTGCCGGCATTGATGTCCGCGCCGTCAAACTGCTTGGTATAATTAAAAACTGCCTGATCGCGGTTATTTCGCACTTCTTCAATAATGGCGTTTACACGGCCTTCAAACTCGCCGTAATTATTCGGGCTTCTTTTTAAGAGATTCTGCAGAATATCTTTTCTGGTATCCTCTGTAAGTTTTAAAATTCTCATGATGTCCCTCCTAAATAACTTTTTTCAAATCGCGGATCAGTTTTGTGATTCGTTCATTTTCCATTTTCATACTTACCTGGTTTACGACCACGCGTGCAGAAAGCGGACAAACTTCCTCTAACACCGTCAGCCCGTTTTCACGCAAGGTCGTACCTGTCTCTACTATATCACAGATTACCTCTGATAGTCCAACGATCGGTGCAAGTTCGATGGAACCATTCAGCTTGATAATCTCAACCGTCTGATGTTTTTTGTTATAAAAATAATCTTTGGCAATCCGCGGATACTTGGTTGCCACACGGATCTGTTCATGATGCTGCAAAAGTTCCGCAGCACTTTCCGGTCCACAGATGCACATTTTGCATTTTCCGAATCCAAGATCCAGCACTTCATAAATATTTCTCGACTCTTCTAAAATCGTGTCTTTTCCGACAATTCCAATATCGGCTGCACCATACTCTACATATGTAGGCACATCCTGTCCCTTGGCAAGGAAAAACCGAAGTCCAAGTTCCTCATTGACAAAGATCAGTTTACGGGTATCCGGATCACGGATCTCATCACAGGTGATTCCTATTTTTTCAAACAGTTCGAGTGTCTTTTTTGCCAGACGTCCCTTTCCCAGTGCAAACGTCAGATATCTCTTTTCTTCCATGATCTCCTCCTATGCTTCCTCTATAAATTCTACTTTTGAAACGTGATCCTTCATGGCATAGCTCAGATAATCATCTTTGCTCCGGCCTTCCTGCATCTGGATCAGAGAAACCGAAATTCCCTGAGCGCGAAGTTCTTTCGCTTTTTCTACTGCTTCCGCAATCTTATTTTCCGCGTAAACGATCATCTGATTTTTCTCTTCGGACGGAAGTGTGATCTTTTGTCTGGAAAGAGCGGAAAGAAGCTGGTCCACAACAATGGCAAAACCAATGGCCGGTGCTTTTCTTCCGAAATATGTAAGCAGCCTGTCATAGCGTCCTCCCTTTACCACAGGTTCTCCTGTTCCAAATGTATATCCTGCAAAAATAATACCGGTATAATAATGGTAATTGCTGATGATTCCGAGTTCAAACGAAACGTATTTTTCAATTCCGTATAACCGCAGAAACGATCCGAGTTTTTCCAGATCAGTAATTGCGGAAAGAATGTTCGGGTAATCCGAAGCAAGAGACTTTGCCTCAGCAAGTTCTTCTACCTGTGTCTCAAAACTTCCGAGAAGGGAAAACAGTTTCTTTAACGTGTCATTTAAATGCATTCCCTCTACCATTTCTTCCACACCGAAATAATTTTTATTGGCAAGCAGTTCTCTTAATTCCTGCTGCTGTTCCTCATCAAGTCCTGCCGCCTCTGCCAGCCCGCGGAAAAACTGTGCATGTCCCACCGAGATCTGAAATTCTTTCAGTCCGCTCGAAAGAAGGGACTCCACTACCATGGCAAGTATTTCTGCGTCAGCAGCAACCGTTCCGTCTCCGATCAGCTCCGCACCGCACTGTGTCGTTTCCTTTAAGCGTCCCTGATACGCGTTGGAATTGATAAACGTGTTTCCCATATAACAAAGTTTTACCGGCATATCATCCTCGGTATAGTACTTTGCAGCACTTCTTGCAATAGATGGAGTAAAATCCGGACGAAGTACCAGCGTGCTTCCGTCCTTGTCAAAAAACTTATACAGATCTTTGGATGGTGTTGTACCGATTTCTTTTCCAAAAATATTAAAAAATTCAAACGTTGGTGTCTGAATATCACGATATCCATATTGACGCAATACATCGTGTAATCTCTCCTGCAACAGTAGTTTTTGTTTGCACTCTCCGTTATAAATATCCCGGACTCCGTCCGGCGTATGTAACATCTGGTCTGTCATAATCGAACCTCTCGCTTTACTATTTTAAAGTGATACCGTGATAATTTGGTAGCACATGAAACAACGCTATTATAAGAAATATTCCAAAGATTGTCAATCCCTGTCCTCTAAATCCTTCTGGAGAACCTGAAGATAGGGAATCAGTATCCCTGATACCTTTGGCAGAAAATAGGCCGGATTCAGCTCCTCATACCGAAAGCTTTTCCGTCCACCATCCAGAGCCCGGTTCCAGAACTTCTCCAGATCGGAAAAACGCAGATAATAAAATTCCTCCCTGTGCGTAAAAGATATCAGAAGAAACGCTATTCCCTCCTGCTTTTCAAACTGCTCCATAAAAGCCACCTGATGCGGATGAACATTGGCAAGCGGAAAGGTGTCGGTGTTGCATTCTTTTGCATCAAAACACACCGGAATTCCCTGTACAGCTCCAATATAATCTACGGTACTTTTCTGTTCAAAATAGGCAAGTGTGATGTGTCTGGTTTCTTTATCAATATTAATAGGAGTAATCGGTGTCGGGATCTTCTGGATCAGCGCCAGGCCGTTGTGTGCATATTTTTCGTTTGTACGGTTTAAAAGATCCTCCAGTGTTGATCCGCGCAGTCCCCTTGAATTCCAGGTCGGCATCTGCTATCCACGCTCCTTTTCCATAATTTCTTTAAATATTTCGGGCATCGGAGCAGTAAAAACTCTTCCGTCCGGAAATTCCAGACGATACGCATGAAGCAGCTGATGATCCACATGAAAGGTACTATAAAATTTGTGATTCACTGACGGGTCCCCATACTTGCGATCTCCGATAACCGGATGACCGACAGATGCCAGATGTGCACGAATCTGATGTGTTTTTCCGGTAATCAGGCAGATTTCCAACAGACTGCATGTTCCTTTCGCCTGTACGGACGTATAAGAAGTCTCAATCCGTACAGCATCTTTTTGTTCCTGTGTCAGAATCTTTACCTGATTGGTATGTTCGTCTTTGATAAGCCATCCGGACAGATGTACCGGTTTTGTAACGTTCCCGGATACAATGGCACGGTAAAATTTATGAATGATACGTTCCCGCAGCCCCTCGGAAAGCATCTGCGCGCCGGCAAGCGTTTTGCCCATCAGAAGAAGTCCTGTCGTATTGCGGTCCAGCCGGTTGCACACTGACGGACGAAACGTGCCGAATGTCTCCAGAGAAAGTGCCCCGCTCCGGATCAGATAGCCGAGCAGATATTCATTGGCAGACAGATCCTGTTCTTTTGCTTTCTGGGAAAGCATATTGTATGGCTTATCCGCGATGAGAATATCCGTATCTTCATAAATGATGGAAAGCCCCTTCATTGGCAGACGCTGCAGCATGTGAAACTCTTCCTGCAGTTTTTTTGTATCCTGCATAAATTTATGCAGTGTTTCATCACTGAAAAACACCGCTACCTGCGCGCCTTTTTGCAGCGTCTCCTTCCCGGTCGCTTTTTTTCCGTCCAAAGTAATATTCTTTTTTCGAAGCATCTTATATAAAAAACTGACCGATGCATTGGGCAGCAGTTTTTTTAAATATTTATCAAACCGCTGGTTGGCATCATTCGTGCCGATGGTAAATGTTTTCATAACGTTTCCTACTTCTTTTTATGGATGTTGCGGATGGTTTTCTTTTTGTGTTTTGCGGTCACTATCTTTCCGGCAGCAGCCTTGCCTGCCGGTGCCTTCTTTTCCTGTCTGGATGACCGGTAGGAAGTACCCGCGTCTTTTTTCGGCCGGCGCGGACGGATCAGACATTTGGAATCAAATCCGATCAGATCCTGACGTCCTGCTTTGATTAATGCTTCATGTACCAGATCGTAATTTTTCGGGTTGCGATACTGGATCAGTGCACGCTGCATGGCTTTTTCATGCGGATTGGTTGCCACATATACAGGTTCCATTGTCCGCGGGTCCAGTCCTGTATAATACATGCAGGTAGAAATCGTTGACGGTGTCGGATAAAAATCCTGTACCTGTTCCGGCATGTAACCTAAATCCCGCAGATACTCTGCCAGTTCAACCGCTTCTTTCAGCGTCGATCCCGGATGGGAAGACATCAGATACGGCACAAGATACTGCTCTTTTCCGATTTTTTTATTCATATCTTTATACGCTTTTACAAAACTGTTATATACTTCCACACTTGGCTTTCCCAGTTTCTGTAAAACGGTATTGCTGATATGTTCCGGTGCCACCTTCAACTGCCCGCTCACATGATGCTCGCACAGTTCCCGCAAAAATGTACGATCCTTATCATACATCAGATAATCAAAACGGATACCCGAACGGATAAATACTTTTTTCACACCCGGAAGCACCCGCAGCTTTTTCAAAAGGGCAATGTAATCCTTATGGTCTACTTCCAGATTCTTACATGGTTTTGGGAACAGGCACTGTTTCGTCGGACAGGCTCCCTTCGTCATCTGCTTTTTGCATGCCGGTGCACGGAAATTCGCCGTAGGTCCCCCGACATCATGGATATACCCTTTGAAGTCCGGTTCCTGAATGATCTGTTTTGCCTCGTCAATGATCGACTCATGGCTTCTCGTCTGGATAATTCTGCCCTGATGAAACGTCAGCGCACAGAAACTGCATCCTCCAAAACATCCGCGGTTGCTGATCAGGGAAAACTTAATCTCCCGGATCGCAGGAACCCCTCCGTCTTTTTCATATGACGGATGATAATTCCGCATATACGGAAGTGCATAGACTTCATCCATTTCCGTCTGTGTCAATGGCTTTGCCGGTGGATTCTGCACAACAAATGTGGTTCCACCGTAAGGCTCAAACAGGCGCTTTCCGGAAAATGGATCTGTATTACAGTACTGCTTGTAAAAACTCTGCGCAAACGAACGCTTATTTTCTTTGATCTCATCATAATCCGGTAACTCGATGGCATCATAGATCAGATCACGGTTTTTTGTTTTAAATACGGTTCCGTCAATAAAGGTAATATCATGCACATCGATTCCGGCATTCAATGCATCTGCGATTTCAATGATACTGTGTTCTCCCATTCCATAAGAAATCAGATCTGCACCGGAATCAAGCAGGATCGAACGTTTCACCTTGTTGGACCAGTAATCATAATGTGCCAGACGGCGCAGACTGGCTTCAATTCCACCGATAATGATCGGGGTCTTCTTGTATGTATGCCGGATCAGATTACAGTACACCACGGTAGCATAATCCGGTCGCTTTCCCATTACGCCTCCCGGGGTATAGGAATCGGTTGCACGGCGTTTTTTGGATACCGAATAATGATTCACCATAGAATCCATATTTCCGGCAGAAACCAAAAAGCCAAGTCTTGGAACGCCAAGCACGGAAATAGAAGCATCATCCTTCCAGTCCGGCTGCGCAATGATGCCCACCGTATAGCCATGTGCCTCCAGCAGTCTGGCAATGATTGCATGACCAAAAGACGGATGATCTACATATGCGTCTCCGCACACATATACAAAATCCAGCTGTTTAATCCCGCGTTCCTGCATATCCTGTTTTGAAATCGGCAGATACCCTTCGTACATAATTTTATACTCCTGATGATTGTTTATTTTCCGCTTCTTTTTTCAGGGAAGCCAGTTCCTGTTCCGTAAGTTTACGGTAAGTTGCCTTTTCTAATGTTCCAAGTGTAAGTGTTCCCATGGAGATCCGTTTCAGATATGTCACCTTACATCCAACCGACGCAAACATACGCTTCACCTGGTGAAATCTGCCTTCCGAAATCGTAAGTTCCGCCTCACGGTCCCCAAGGATTTTGAGATCTGCCGGAAGTGTGCGCTTCTCATCGCCGATGTCCACGCCCTCTGCAAATTGTCCTGCCGTCGTATCCGGAATTTTCTGATCTACCTGTACAAAATACGTTTTTTTGACATGATAAGCCGGTGACAGCAGGCGATGCGTGAGTTCTCCGTCATTTGTAATCAGCAAAAAACCTTCCGTATCCTTATCCAGTCTTCCGACCGGTGCAAACTCTTTTCGCATGGACTCCGGGAAGAAATCCATAACCGTCCGGTTTAACCGGTCACATCTTGCCGTCACACAGCCCGCCGGTTTATGAAAGAGATAATAGGAATACTTCTCATAAATCACCGGACGATGATCAAACAGAATCTGATCCTGTTCCGGATCAACCTTAAGATCCGGTTTCTTTGCCACCGCATCATTTACCGTAATTCGTCCCTCGCGGATTCGTTTTTTCACATCGGTGCGTGTGCCG